>Ga0306871_1000543_pt1 | contig 14471 bp, 15 predicted proteins | sample AntRauMeHopE1497_FD_190447 | JGI IMG/M metagenome (GOLD analysis project Ga0306871, IMG submission 190447) | Saline lake microbial communities from Rauer Islands, Antarctica - Metagenome Hop E1 #497 (v2) (version 2) | ecosystem: Environmental > Aquatic > Non-marine Saline and Alkaline > Saline ... | reverse complement strand
CTGCATGGGATGTTCGGAATGGAAATGGACGAAGAAACCATTCCTACTTTTGAATATATAATCGATAGGCTAAACGATTATAATTTGGCCTATATTCATCTATCGCAACCCTTTACGGACGTATCCGATATTTCGTATGCGGTAACCGATATAGCCCAACATTTTAGACCCATTTATAAGGGTACACTAATGATCAATGTTGGTTTTGATGCCGAAAAGGCAAACAAAGTTATTGAAGATGGACAGGCGGATTTGGTTTCTTTTGGTAAGTTATATATCTCAAATCCAGATTTGGTTGAACGTTTTGAAGCGGACGCAGCCTTGGAAGATTGGGACAAGGATACCTTTTACACACCAGGTAAGAAAGGCTATACGGACTACCCGACTTTGAAAAGGGAAGAAAAGGTGTAAGGGTTTCGTATAGTAAAGACCCAATTAGAGCGGAGTCGAGAATAACGAACCAAATCGGTTTACCATATCTCGACTCCCCTTTATACGCCTGATGCAGTAGAGTGGTAGTTTCTGGCGACTTCCTTTATCGTATTCGGACAACTCGATAACACAGGTCAAAACGAATACTATACTCGGTTGTGGTTTATTATGACCGTCGGTCTACGTTCCCCTAGACTGCCTCCTTTTCTTCGGAAAAATACCTCCCATATCTCGTAGTAACAGGTTGGGCATCTAATTTCTTATGGATGTACGATTTTATGTCCATGCGCTGGAAATAATTACTCCATAGATTTTGACACCCGAATTCTTCACGGGTAAAAACACCCTTTTGTCTGGTACCGTTTGAAAGGATATCATGTAAATCCAGACGAATAAGCTCTACCCCGATCAAATCGTAGTAAAGGCCGTAATTTCGTTTGACATCATAAATAATCCATGGCCGCTCCGAATAAAGCGAACGAAAATGTTTGGAAATTAAGGGAAGTACATCAAAATCCGGTTCAATTTGCGCAAAATTGATACCGTCCTTGGTCAATTGAAATTGTACAAAAGCCTCTATACGTTGCTTTTCCCTAGCTACCTTATGGGCAAATTGGTTTATTTTAAGAATGCAATCATCGGAAAAACCGAAAATCCCAGATTGCTTACCACCCATAAATTTTTGAATATAGCAGTAGAGTAGGGACTCAATTCCTTTATGTTCGCTTAGAAACGCAAAATAAATATGTTTGATGGCCGTATTACTGCGATTTTTGATGCCGTTCCACACCCGCTTAGCCTTTTCTATGTCTGTGAAAGTCGTTTCGGTTTCGGCAAATAATCCGTTTTGTGCGTGAGCGCTAGCTTGAATTTCGGCATGGGCAATTTTCTGTTCAAAGCCAATATAGACCGCTGTAAGAAAACCATTAAAACTTCCATCATATATAAAAGTTTTAGTTTTACTTTCCATGACCTGAGCCGTTTGTTGTTCTAAAATTTCCATAGTCGAATTGTTTACGAATAAAATAAGATGATTCTTTTTTAAGGGACTGTATAGAAATGACCTGCCCATTTCTACTGGTTCTTTTGCTCGCCAACTGCGTTTAAAATACTCGCCTTAGCTAAGGCTATGTCTGCGTTTTTCGCCTTGCTGGCAAACAAAACAACCTCTTATAATTTAGGCACTTTATTCCCAAACAGACCCTAAGGATACCTACATTCTTTTTGACCCTACTTTTCCATACTACCAATCGATAGCCCGCAGTTAAAACGGTGTTTCTACTTTTTTCCATAAAATCATAGCTTTCCGGTGTGTGCATCGTGTTCATTGGCTTGCTTTCTTGGTTAAGGTTTTACTTCAAAGGGATTCTTGATCAATATTTTACTATCCAAGCTTCTGTTGTATATATTCCAAATTTATGGAATTATTCCTAATTATGGAAATAATCCAAATAAAATTTTGGATATAATCCAAAATTTGTACCTTTGGGTATGGAAAATGAACTTACCTTAAAACGATTTACGGACATCCGAAGGGATTTAGGCTACACCCAAGCTGAGTTTGCGGCCTTATTGGGGGTATCTAGCACGACTGCCGATATAGAGCGAGGCCGCACCAAACTTTCAGGTAAGGTCGTTTCCGAACTTTTAAAGCAGTTCAAAATAAATCCGCTTTGGCTGTTTGGCGAGAGCGAGCAGCAGTACTTGGAGACCTCTAATACAAGCGTAATCCCCAAAGTGGTTACCGTAGATGCCGCCCAGAACGATAATATGGTATTAGTGAATGCCAAGGCGGCCGCAGGTTATCCCCAGAACATTGCAGATGCCAGTTGGTACCAACAGTTGCCCGCCTTTGATTTGCCGATACCGGAATTTAGAAATGCTACCTACAGGGGCTTTCAAGTAGAAGGTGATAGTATGTTGCCCAATCTACATCCGGGAGAGTGGGTGTTGGCCAGGGCTATTGAACATATAGACCATGTGAACACCAATAAAATGTACGTGGTGGTCTTACAGGATTCCATAATGGTCAAGAAAATAGAGAAGCGACCTAATTCCAATAATATTACCTTGGTTTCCTTGAACGAAACCTATCCGCCATACGAAATCAAACCTTTTCAAATTCAAGAAATATGGGAGGTAAGCAGTAAGATTACATTTAATGTGGATGCCACTACGGACACTGGCTTATTACGGCAATTACAGGAGTCTATGCAAGAATTGAAAAGTCAATTACAACATGTGAAGAAAGTATAATTGGAATTATTCCATCTTCTTCACATACAGGCCGCTATTCTTTAAAGTAAAGCCCAGACTTTTATACAGGGCAATGGCTGCCGTTCTATGATGTCCACTGAAGAGAAGCACATCGTTCAGCTTACGTTCCATGGCGCACTCCAACAATAATTCCATGAGGGCTCTTCCCATACCCTTACCTCTGTGGTCTTGGGAAACTACCACATCCTCGATCATTCCTTTATGGCCAGATACTACTTTATAATTGGCCATCATTGCAATGCCGATCAACACATCGTCCTCAAAACAAGTAACGACATCCAAATTTTCAGGAACTTCTAAAATAGTCGCTAGTGAAAGTTGCTTTAAATCGGAATTCAATTGAAGGTAAAGATGGGATAGTTGCGATTGCAGATGTGCTGTGACGTCTTTTTGTTTTAGCAGTTTTAGTTCCATAGGATATCTTTTTGTACTGGGTATTGATGCGCAAAGAATTTAATCGGACGCCAAAACGTTTCTTGAAAGCAGCACCAACGAAAGAAAACCGCTTCGTAGCAGCTTTTATTCATTATACGCCCTCACATCGCCCATCATTAATTTAATAGGCACCATTTCATGTGATTTTGGTAAAAACGCACCACTTTCCATCACGGCCCAATCGTCCCAAGTGGCTTCAATTCCACCGATCGGGATAATTTTGACCCACATTTTAAAGCTTTTGGGAAATCCGTTGGGCTGTAGCATCCATAAATAGGAATCGCCCGGCGTGCTTCCGCCTTTGGTGTAGGTTACTAGCAGTCCGTTCGTGCCATCGGACAGGGGAACAATACTGCGTTTTACGCCCGCATCAAAAACTTTGTATGGCGCTACCAACCAAAAGGAATCGTTGTTGAAATAGTCGATTGCCTTTTCAATAATACCTTTACTTTCGCTATCCATGAGTTGCCCGCCATTTTTAAGCGCCACACTGGATTCGGGGGCGATTAAATCCAAATTTACCAAATAATCGTCCCATGAAACTTCAACTTTGCGCTTCTCCTTGTCCCATTTGTAGTGATGGGAACCCCCTTGAAAAGACCATTCCAAATATCGGGTATTCGTATACGCATCATAATTAAGGGTAGAAAGCATTTTTTGCGCCAAGGCATCGGCGTCCGGCCCAGGTCTTCCTTCCGGTAATTTTTCGTTATATATGGCGTAGACCGCTATAAAGGAAATAATGAGTACCGCTAGGATAATCCCCAGTACTTTACCTATTTTTCGTAACATAGTACTTCATTTTGAAATTCAAAAATAAGATTCGCTTTCGTATTTTATGTTCGCAAACACTATCTTTGTGTTCTTTTCGATTTGCAATTCAGGATTTATTTCAAGCAAAAACGGCAATAAGGTCCAGAAAACTTTTAGATGGTTTTAAGGGCAATTTATGACAAATAATTGCACTTCATACATCTGTAGGAATAAAAATCCCCCCTTTGGGGGCTTTTAATACCCAACCGCAGTATCGTCACCACGCCTGTCCGCGCCGCCTTCCAATTTCCCATCGGGAAGTATTCTAATGCCATCCACCTTGCCCATGATAGGTGTTCGGTCTTCGTTAATAATATATCCTTTGGCCTTCATACCTTGCTTAAGTCCGTCCGAAAAACCTTGGGGCTCAAAAATGACCATATCCGGAAGCCACTGATGGTGAAAACGTGGCGCATCTACCGCTTCCTGCATGCTCATGTCAAATTCATAGGCATTTAAAATAGTCTGGGCCACTGCGGTAATAATGGTAGAGCCCCCCGGGGTGCCTACCACCAACCAAAGTTTTCCCTCACGCTCCACTATGGTGGGTGTCATGCTGCTTAACATTCGCTTTTCAGGTGCTATACTATTGGCCTCGGTGCCAATGAGGCCGAACATGTTGGGAATGCCCGCCTTGGCGCTGAAATCATCCATCTCATTGTTCAGGAAAAAGCCCAGTTCGTCCGAATATAATTTGGAGCCATAAGCCCCGTTAAGCGTTGTAGTGACGGACACGGCATTCCCCTCCGCGTCTACAATAGAATAGTGGGTAGTCTCCATACTTTCTACGATTTCTACGGCACCCTGCGAAATATCCTCGGATTTGGTGGCCTTGTCAAAAGAGAAATCGGACATACGCTCCGTCAAATAGCTTTTGCTTAGGATTACATCCAAGGGAATATCCACAAAATCCGGGTCGCCCAAGTAATAATTACGGTCGGCATAGGCCCTTCTTGACGCCTCGGTAAACAATTGCACCATTTTGGGTGAATTATGGCCCAATTCCGCAACATCGTACGGTTGCATCATCTTAAGGATTTGGTTCATGGTAACACCACCACTACTAGGCGGACCCATGGATATGATACGCAAATCCCTATAATTGAATACAACGGGCTGTCGCCATACGGCCTGATACTTTTCAAGGTCTTCTTCGGTCACATAACCTCCCTTTTCTTGAATAAAGGAAGCCAATTTTTGGGCGGTTTCGCCCTTATAAAATCCGTCCCTGCCCTGTTCTGCAATTCTTCGCATGGTATTGGCAAGCTTGGGATAGCGAATAATATCCCCTTCTTTAAAAACAGTTGCAAACTTAGTGCTGTCCCCGTTTACGGCAATGAAGGTTTCGCGCTGCCCGGCCAAACTTTTTTCTTGGTTTGCGGTAACCACCACACCCTTTTCGGCAAGTGCTATTACGGGCTCAAATATATCCTTTAAGGGCAGGCGACCGAACTTTTTATGTACGGCAATGATTCCCGCTACCGTTCCAGGCACACCAACAGCGGTGGCCCCAAGCGTACTTTTTCCGGGGATAACGTTTCCACGGGAATCCAAATACATATCCCTATGAGCCGCCAAAGGTGCTTTTTCCCTATAATCCAATGCACCTACATCCCCGTCGGCCTGGCGGTAGACCATAAATCCGCCACCTCCCAAATTTCCTGCAAACGGGAAGGCCACGACCAAGGCCATTTCCGTAGCTACCATGGCATCAAAGGCGTTGCCGCCTTTTTTCATGATTTCAATACCAATAATAGAGGCTTCTTCACGAGCTGAGACCACCATGGCACTTTCCGCTACTAGCCCTGTAGGTTCAACTGGCGCTTTTTTGCATTGGAGAAATAGGATGCAGCTAAGTAAAATAATAGGTAGTCGATTCATATTCAGTTTAATTGCTTACCTCAAAGGTATATTCGTTTGGTGTGGCAGAAGATCTAAAAGAGTTTTCAAAGATAACAGTATTGATCAAGGTATCATTGTACTCGGAATAAAAGCCATAACTGAGTTCGTTGGGAAATGGATATTTTAAAGTGAACGTTCCAGGTTCTTGTAAAAGTATCCCATGCTTGGCGGTATAAAAACCATCTATCAATATCGCTTCGGACCTTAATTGTGAGTCATAGGTTTCGGGCAGTAACAGACCGATCTCATTTATAATTTCGTTTTCAGAAATGCTTATTCTTGCCAAATTTTCATATTGGGTTTTAAACAACAATACAAAATAGGTAAAGGCTTCACTGGCGTCTGTAAGTTGATTAATATTAAGTTGCTCCCCATCACTATCCTTGATAGTGTTCGGGATTTTAATATTTATCCATAAGGTGTCTCCGACCATGAACGATGTTTGGTCATTGGTTATGGAAATGCTTTCCAAGGATATTGCCCTATATTCCTTAAAATCGGGTTCGGGCTCATCGCTACATTGGAAACTCGTGCAAAGAATAAACAGTAGACATAAAACAGGGGGCATGAACGATTTTGACATAAGGGCATATAATTTATAGGAGTGAATTCAGTTTTTTTCTTGAAAAGGTAATCAATTCCTCAAAAAATGCGGTAAACTCGGTTTCAAATTCCGTATAATATTCTTGCAAGTCCGCAACGGCGAGGTTCATTTTGGACCGGTTTTTTGTCCTCTGGTTCATACCATGGAGTACATTGGCCATTCCGTCCATGTTCGCATAATTAAAAAGCCAATTTTCGGACATCATTAGGGGCAACATCCGTTGGACTTTATCTGGCAATATCTGATAATTGTCCTTTAAAAGGGCATAAAATTCGGCTACAAAAATATTCAACGGAACCTCGGAATACCGCGCCCAGTTTTTGGCCAAGAAATGGTCGTAATATATGTCCACAATGACCCGACTGTAATGGCTATAATTGGCATGTAAGCGTTTACTGCTTATTCTGGGGATGGCATGGCTGTCCGTAAACGTATCTATGGCGCGGTGAAGCAACACTCCTTTTTGTACCTTTTGCGGTAAATGCAGATATTTGTTCCCCGGTATGCTATCCGCAATAAAATTGCCTATCATGATATCCTTATTGCCAAAAGACAGGTAAATATGGGCAAGAAAATTCATTGAACGATAAAATTTTGTGAAGGTCGAATTTACGAATTGCTAGACTCCCAATTGCCGGCAGACCTTGTATATTTGCAAAAACTTATATTGAACTTATGACACTGATCAAATCTATTTCTGGGATACGAGGCACTATAGGCGGAAAACCAGGCGACAATCTAACCCCAATTGATGCGGTAAAATTTGCCGCAGCTTATGGTATTTGGTTAAAGCGCTACTCCAAAAAGGACAAATTAAAGGTAGTTATTGGCCGTGATGCACGTATTTCCGGCGAAATGATACAGAATTTGGTCGTCTCTACCTTGGTCGGTCTTGGTATAGATGTCATCGATTTGGATTTGTCCACCACACCGACCGTAGAAATTGCGGTACCCTTGGAAAAAGCCGACGGTGGTATCATCCTAACGGCCAGTCACAATCCAAAAGAGTGGAACGCACTTAAACTTTTGAACGAGAAAGGGGAGTTTTTGGACGCCGAACAGGGCGCTAAAATCTTGGACATTGCCGAGAAAGAGGATTTTGACTTTTCCGAAGTGGATTATTTAGGTGAGATAACGAAGAACGATAGTTATATCGATATTCATATTGATGAAGTTTTAAACCTTTCCCTGATCGATGCCGATGTGATACGAAAAGCTAAATTTAAGGTAGTGGTAGACGGTGTGAATTCCACCGGGGGTATCGCCATACCAAAACTATTGAAAGAATTAGGGGTAGAAGTCGTGGAACTGTACTGCGAGCCCACCGGGCATTTCCCGCACAATCCCGAACCGCTAAAGGAGCACTTAAAGGATATTAGTGAATTGGTCGTAAAAGAAAAGGCCGATTTTGGTATTGTAGTAGATCCGGATGTAGACCGTTTGGCCTTTATCAGCAACGACGGCGAAATGTTTGGCGAAGAATATACCTTGGTGGCCTGCGCCGATTATGTGCTGGGCAAGACCAAAGGAAATACGGTGTCCAACCTCTCATCATCAAGAGCTTTGCGCGATATTACCGAAAAACACGGCGGCACGTATGAAGCGGCCGCAGTTGGTGAGGTAAACGTAGTAGCCAAAATGAAAGCGAACAAGGCCATTATTGGTGGCGAAGGAAACGGAGGTATCATTTACCCCGAAAGTCACTACGGAAGGGATTCCTTGGTAGGCACTGCCTTGTTCTTAATGCTCATGGTAGAAAAAGGGGGTACGGTAGCCGAGCTTAGGGCGGGTTACCCAAGCTATTTTATGAGTAAAAAGAAGATTCAGCTCACACCTGAACTAGACGTGGATGCCATTTTAATGACGATGGCCGAGAACTATAGGAATGAGGATATTTCTACTATTGACGGTGTAAAAATCGATTTTCCCGAAAAGTGGGTACACCTCAGAAAATCCAACACCGAACCCATTATCCGTATTTATACCGAAGCCAAGACCCAGGCGGAAGCCGATGGATTGGCGCACCGTATGATTTCGGAACTAAAAGGAATAGCACGGGTCTAATGAAGTTTATAAGTCAATTACGTACGCAAAACATCCTATCGCTCAGATTGAGCCTCGGGATTTTCTTGTTTTTTATCTTTTCCACGAAGGCACAGACCCAAACAGATACCATTAGGGTCATGAGTTTTAACATCCTTCATGGGGCAACGGTCAAAAATGACTTTAATTTAGATACTATAGCGGGAGTAATCAACGCCTATAATCCGGATCTGGTAGCCCTACAAGAGGTCGATTTTAAGACTAACAGGGCCAAAAGAATGGATTTGGCCACGGAATTGGAACAACGCACAAAAATGGCCTCCTTATTTGCTAGGGCAATGCCCTATGATGATGGGGAATATGGAGAAGCCGTTTTATCCCACTATACCTTTGTACATACGGAAAATATTCCGTTACCTCATTTACCAAGTTCTGAGCCTAGGGCTGCGTTAAAAACAGTGGTGGAGACAAACAATGGAAACCGTATTGCTTTTGTAGGCACACATCTGGATCATCTAGAAAATGATACGGATAGAAAAATGCAGGCTAGGGCATTGGTCGGGGTTTTGAAAGATATGCATATGCCTACCTTGTTGGTGGGAGACTTAAACGATACCCCTCAAAGCAAAACTTTAGGTATTCTAGAGGAGGTATTTAGCAAGCCCAAGAATACGGAGGCGTTGAATAACACGTGGCCCGCCCATGACCCTAGAATATGTATAGACCATATTTTATTTGATAGGAAACACCATTGGGAAGTAGTGGAATATGAAGTACTTTGCGAAAATTACGCCAGCGACCATTGCATTGTTTACGCCACTTTAGTCTTTAAGCCTTGAGCTTGGGCCTTTTCTTTGTTTAAATAATTTTCCCGCACAATTTTGGCTGTTTCGTGCTGTCCAAGATGATGCCACCCCGGAGGCATGAAAATATACTTTATTTTGTTCACGAAACCTGGCGCCTTTGCAACGTCTTTGACCAAGGCAACGATTTCCCCAAAATATACATCCAAGAAATTACCGGAATCCATCTCCCGGGTAATGCCGTACTCTATTTTCACGTTTTTTTCCTCTTGCTGGTAGGTACCAAAAGCCCTGTCCCAAATGTTTAGCAGGTTACAAAAATTAGTGTCCATATACAGTGGATTCCTGGCATGGTGCACCCTGTGATGCGAGGGAGTCAAAATATACTTTCCGACGATGCCAAAGCGCGCATCCTTAATGACGTTTTCACCTACATGAATAAAGGCGCCCCAAGTCCCGTCAATAAACATGATTAGGAACAAAAGTTCTGGGTAAAGCCTGTCTGAAAAAGTGCTATTGGCTGCAACAGACCAATGATCCACGTAATCATAGCTATCGCAATAAAGCGACCTACAAAGCGATTAAAGATATAAATGAGAAAATTGACCTTATAGACCTTTGTTTGTGGTTTTTTGTAAATGAGTCCTAACGTAAGTTCCTATAAAACTAAAAAAGGTATGAGCGGATAAATGAGTTGTAGATTGTTTCAAATATTTCCATTAGCAACTATTAAAATTGTCAAGTGTCGAATAAATTAACACTAAATATAATTAATAGTCGGGCTTTGGGAAAGTTAGAGACCAAAATTAACAAATAAGCTAGGCTAATCAGTCCCATGGAGATACAGACCGCACAAGCAGAGTGGGCTAAACATCATTATCTTGTCTCCTGTCTCTTGGCTCTTGGTTCTTGATCCTTGATTCTCTATTTTCTCTTCTTCAAGTATCAGGTTGGGAAACCTTGGCAAAGGATGCCGGCTGCTTGCCCCTGTGCTTCCAGCGCTTGTGTGTCCATAGATAGTGCTCCGGTTTTTCCCTGATTTGTTTTTCGGTAAGTCGTAGGAAGGTATCGGTGATCTCATTTTCCTGCGTTTCCTTACCGTGTTCGGCAATGGGGATGAATTCGGCCTCGTAGTAGCCCCGCTTTACCTTGCTTACTTTAAGAAAGACTACGGCAAGGTCCAACTTCCGCGCCATCGTTTCGGCACCATTGAATACAGGTACTTTAATACCCATAAATTCCGACCAATATTGCGCGCGGTGCCGCTGCGGCGATTGGTCGCTAACCATACCAAAAATACCGATAACACCGTCCCTTTTATCGCGAACGACCGTTTTTACGGTTTCCTGCTGGGTAATGAGCGTCGTATTCCATCGCGCGCGAACCCTGCGTATGAAGTCGTCGAAATATTTGTTGCCTATTTTCTGATAAACCGCATATCCCTTGGAATTGACATAATTGTTAATACTTACGTTCCATTCCCAATTGGCATAATGCGAGCATACGATGAGAATACTGCGTTCCTTTTCCTGTTTCCTAAGCACATCAATATTCAGTACCTTGTATTTCCTTTTTACCTGCCCCTTGCTTAGGCCCATAGTTTTTACGGTCTCTAGGAACATATCGCACATATGCCTAAAAAAAGCCTTCTCAATTCGGTTTATTTCGGCTGTATTTTTTTCGGGAAAGACCAAATTCAGGTTAGAGATTACCACCTTTCTTCGGTATCCGATAATATGGTAAACAATAAAAAAAACGACATCCGAAAATGCGTAAAACAGCCTATGGGGCAATATGGAAATCAGCCATAAAAAAGGATAGACCAATAAGAAGACCAGTAGCTGCATATACTAGGATGTAATGGGCAAATATAGCTATATTTGACCCCAAATATAAACTTTGCCTATGAACAACCTAAGCATCGCCACCATTGCAATCATTGCGGCCAATGTTATCGTTTCCTTTAAGGGATTTAATGACACCTACTTTTTTGATCGCTACAAGTTCGGCATAGGTGCCATTAAAGCGGGGCAAAAGGAGCGCATGTTAACATCTGGGTTTTTACATGTAGATATTTCCCACCTGTTCTTTAATATGTTTACGCTCTATTTCTTTGCCGATGTGGTCATAGAATGGTTCGGGGCTGGAAAATTCCTGATTATTTACTTCATTAGTCTTTTGGCAGGGAGCTTGTTAGCTATGTTTTTTCATAAGAATGAGCCGTATTACAGCGCGGTTGGTGCCAGTGGTGCCGTTACCGGTATTCTTTACGCTGCCATTCTTTTACAACCCGATATGCGATTGGGCATCATGTTCATTCCTATTCCTTTGCCCGCGTACGTCCTAGGCATCGGATATCTCCTATATTCCATTTATGGAATGAAAAGCAGACTGGGTAATATTGGACATACCGCCCATTTTGGAGGTGCTATAGGTGGATATGTGAGCACGCTGTTGTTTAAGCCTTCCCTTCTTGCGACCGATACCTTTATGGTGTTCCTTTTGGCAATTCCGATTATCCTGCTTTTTATACTGGGAAAGCTAGGGAAAATATAGTATACTCCTGCCAAATGAAAACCCGAGTTTTTGTCTCTTTCTTTTTTCCTTTGCCGTCGTTAAAATTATAAACCGTAGCTACGGCTATGCTTCGCCATCGCTACGGCTCGCCCACAGCTTTCGCTGTGTCGTGCCTAGGTAAAGAAAAAAATAAAATTGTCAAAATTTTCGGGTTTTCATTAAGCACGGGAATTGAATTGAGTTTTGGAATCGAACCGAGTCGTTTGCATGAAAAATGCCCGACAACATTATGTTGCCGGGCATTTTCCATAGTATTGAAGTACGATATTAATCCAATAGCTCGGCAACCTTGGCTTCCAACTGCGGCCCTCGGAGGTTTTTGGCTACAATAACACCGTTTTCATCCAATAAAAAAGCGGCAGGTATAGCACTTACATTGTACAACTTTGCTATTTCATCATCAAAATAGGCAATATTGGAAATTTGAGGCCATGCCAATCCATCGTCCGCTATCGCTTTTTTCCACGCTTCGGCAGTCCTGTCCAGGGAAACACCGATAACATGGAGGCCTTTGTCGTGGTATTTTTCATAAACGGCAACAATGTTCGGGTTTTCGGCCCTACAAGGTCTACACCAAGCAGCCCAAAAATCAACAAGGGTAACTTTGCCCATGACATCGCTCAAGGCAATGATTTCGCCTTCCGGGTTGGGCCCGGAGAATTCCGGTGCCTTTGCTCCAATGGCAGTGCTTTTGCCTGCTTCTTCGGTTTTTTTCACACGGTCCAGCCCCTCAAGCACCTTTTTGCCCGCTTTTGTATCTTTTATTTCCTGTGAAAGTGCATCGTACATAGACCTGACCTGATCTGTTTCCACGGATTTCATGGAGATAGCCCTATCTAAAAGCAAAGCGGAAATCAGCGCCTTTGGATTGTTTTTAATAAAATCGACCTCAAAGGTTTCATACTCTTCCTGAAGTTCCTCCATTTCGTCGTTCAGGGCTACAATGGCAGCTTCGCCACCAGCACTACCCCCGGTCTTCTGCATGTCTTCCTGAATAGACCGTGCCCGTTCTGAAAGCACTTTTGATTTTTCGATATAATCGAAAAATACCTCGTTTTGCATCGTGCCGTCTACCTCGGCAAAACCTAAACTATCTTTTTGGGCGCTAAAATTAATAGTTCCTTCTTCCAAGATGACGGCGGTATACCCGGGAAGCTCGTCCACAAAAATATAGTACAGTTCCGGAGTTGTAACCGCACCCTTGAATTGGAATTTTCCGCCGGCAAGTAGGGTAGTGTCCACTTCCACAGGCTGCCCATTATCGCCTATTGTTTTTAGGAAAACTTGGGTTGCTTCCTCAAAATCCCCTCTTATCTCTCCGTTGATCGTGTAGCCATCAGGACTTTGGTTACAGCTGAAAGCCATAATCAGCACTATAAAAAGCAATAAACTATTTCTCATAAAAATATTATTTTAAGCGCCAAATGTACTTATATAAAATCATAAAAAAAAGCCACCCTGCTTTTACCGGGATAGCTTTTTTAATTGCATTGTGGATATGTCTAAAACTGGTAGCGAATTCCGAGACCGATATCAAAATCAAAAGTGTCGGAAAAACCATCGTAACCTATAACCCCCAGTTCGGGTCTAAAATCTAACGAGAGTACCAATGGAATATCAAAATCATATTCAATACCTATATTTCCCGCTGCAAAAACAAATACCCCTCCAACATCATCATTATTTGGTAAATTGGGGAAATCAGCACTGCCAAGCCCTCCGCCTACACCGTAATACCAATTAAAGTCGCCTTCTATAGGGCGTACCCATTGGTATAGCCCCGCCAATTTAAACGCATTAAAATTTCTACTATCCCTCCAGCCAAGATTTACTTCGACCCTATTTGAGTTAGTGATCGATTTTTGGTACGAAATTTCCGCGCCAAACCCGTCACTATCACCCAAACGTAAGCCCAATGTGTGTTCTGAGATTCCTTGTGCGCTAAGCGAAAAACCTGTGAATAATAGAAGAAACGTACACCACTTTAAAATTTTCATATTCCTTATGTTTTAGTTAATGATAAAAAATACACTGTTCCTGTTGACAGCTCAAACAATAAAACTTAATTTAGTTGCCAAAATTGTGCGAGCTTGAATAATAGTATATTTCCCCAATTATCAAAGGACCTGCAAGGCACCTTACAAATAGATACGCTTTCCAAAGTCCTATATGCCACGGATGCCTCCGTATACCGAAAAACACCCATGGGAGTGGCCTTTCCCAAAACAGTCGGTGATATCCAAAAACTGATTGCATTTGCCAACACGCATAGGATAGGACTTGTTCCCAGAACGGCCGGAACCTCTTTGGCCGGTCAGTGTGTCGGAGATGGTCTTGTTGTGGATGTTTCCAAACATTTCACAAAAATCCTTCATGTAGACCAGGAAAAGAAACAGGTAACGGTGCAACCCGGCGTTATTAGGGACGAACTGAACCAATACCTTGAGCCTTTTGGATTATTTTTTGGCCCCAACACCTCTACCTCCAACAGATGCATGATCGGTGGGATGGTGGGCAATAATTCATCGGGTACTACATCTATACAATATGGTGTTACCCGGGACAAGGTGGTTTCCTTAAACACG
>Ga0306871_1000540_pt1 | contig 14492 bp, 6 predicted proteins | sample AntRauMeHopE1497_FD_190447 | JGI IMG/M metagenome (GOLD analysis project Ga0306871, IMG submission 190447) | Saline lake microbial communities from Rauer Islands, Antarctica - Metagenome Hop E1 #497 (v2) (version 2) | ecosystem: Environmental > Aquatic > Non-marine Saline and Alkaline > Saline ... | reverse complement strand
TCCCCATCGTCCAGGCATTCTTCATCGCGCACGAGCCCCCCGCGGCAGAGCTCGCGGCGTCGGACACCGCGCGGAACCGCTCGCTGCAGTGGGCCGCCCACTCTGCCTTTGACGACGCCGCCGCCGCCGCCGCCGCCACCGGCGAGGCGTCAGACCCCGGCGCCGTCCTCCGCGCCGCGGCCGGGTGGCTGGCGAAGCCACACACGGGCCACGCCCGCCGCCGCGAGCGCACCGAGAGAGCCGTTTCGGCCTTCGCGGAGACCTCGGCAGAGCTCCTCAACGGCCTCATCAAGAGCCGGCCGTCCCTCCTGGCCGGCCCGCTGGCCCCCCTCCTCCGCCTGCCGGAGTGCCGCCCCCTGGTGACCTTTGAGAACAAGCGAGCCTTCTTCCGCCGCCAGTGCGCCGAGCGCTTCCGCGCCGTCGGCGCCGGCAGCCGCTTCAGCGTGCGGGTCAAGCGCAGCAAGCTCCTCGACGACGCTCACCGCGCCTTCATGGCCGCGAGCCCCGCGGACCTCCGCCGCCGCCTCAGCGTCACCTTCGAGGGCGAGTTTGGGCAGGACGCCGGCGGCCTCGCGCGGGAGTTTTTCGCGGTCATCACGCGCGAGCTGTTCAAGCCCGAGTACGGCTACTGGCGCCGCATGGCCCAGGGGACCTACCAGCCCGACCCCGTGTCCACCACGGTGCACCCCGCCGAGTTCCGCCGTTTCTACCGTTTCTCCGGCCGCGTGGTGGGCAAGGCTCTGCTGGACGGCCACCTGATCGACGCCCACTTCTCCCGCTCATTCTACAAGCACGTGCTCGGCGCCCCCATCACCTACCACGACCTGGAGGGGATCGACCCGGACTTCTACCGGCACCTCAGCAGCCTCCTCGGTATGAACGTGGACGACGCCTACCTCGGCCTCGTCTTCGCGGTGGACCAGCAGGCCCTGGGGAAGGTCCACTCCGTGCCCCTCGTCCCCGGCGGCGACGACATCGAGGTGACGGAGGAGAACAAGATGGAGTACGTCCAGCTCGTGGCCCAGCACCGGATGACGTCATCCATCCTCGAGCCGAGCCGCGCCTTCCTCACCGGCTTCTACGAGGTCGTGCCCCGGGACCTGGTCTCGGTCTTCACCGAGACGGAGCTCGAGCTCATGGTCTGCGGCCTCCCCAGCATCGACCTCGCGGACCTGCGCGCCAACACCAACTACCAGGGGTACCGCCCCACCGACGAGATTATCCGGTGGTTCTGGGCAGCCCTCGAGTCCTTCGACGAGCAGGACCGCGCCCGGTTCATCATGTTCGCCACCGGCACGGCCAAGGTCCCCCTCGAGGGCTTCAAGGCCCTTCGCGGCACCAACGGCGTGCAGGTCTTCACCATCACGCGGTCCCACGGCGGCAACGACAGGCTCCCCAGCAGCCACACGTGCTTCAACTCCATCGAGCTCCCCGCCGGGTACTCCTCCAAGGCGACGCTCCGCCAGAAGCTGCTCTTCGCGGTGCGCGAGGGGAGCGAGGGCTTCGGCATGGCCTAGCCGGGACCTGCACCAATGGTCGGGAAACGAGCGTCGTGTGAGCGCGGGCCGCAGTCTGCCGCTTTCTGTGATATGATGCGTGGGGCATGCGCCGCCGCCCCCGAATGCGTCCGCATGCATGCGCCGCATCAGTTTCTCTGGCGGCCAGCGCAGTGGCGCCTCGGCACCCAGCCATCGCTGAGCGACCCAGAGACGCACACAGCAAAGCACGCACAAGCCAAGCCGCCCTCCTACGGCACACACGACAAGTTACTTGTACAACTCGCTGCGCTCAGTCCTGGGCGAGATCGCGAACGTGCCCATGGATCGGCCCCAGATCGATCGCTGCTCGCTGCCTGCGTAGCGCGGCGAGCCGACAACAAGCCCACGCCGGTGGGGAGGAACCGCATCATCTCGTCTCGCCGATCGCAAGAACCTCTTGGCCCTCCGTCTCTCGCCGGCGATCTCCCTGACTGAAGGCTGCTTCGCAGGGCTGGCGGTCCTGACGAGCTCCACTGCTGCTGGGGGTAGGTGCGAAAGGATCGCAGTCGCGCAAGTTTTCGGGGGACCTGCTAGCTCGGCCTCCTCCGGCTCTGGCTTTCGGCTGGGGCTCGCCCGGGCATGCCCTGCACCAACATCCACACGGGGAGAATCGATGAAAATGTCATCGCCGAGATCCATGCCCCCGTCCTTGTGGCTTGCATGCGCCAGATCTGCAGAGACCTTTTCTATGATGACTGCGGCCTCCTCAATACGCTGCAGCAAGCCAAAGGCGTTGCGATACTTCGGGTCGTCAGGGTCCGCCATCGAGTCGCTCGCTGCCGTCTCGATGGCGCGCCTCCTCTGCAGATCTGCCTGCCGTCTCGCGATCCAGGCGCTGGGCGTGTCCCCATGCTGTGCATGCGGGGAGAACCCGCCGTCTGCTGCTGCTAGAGGCGACGCAGGCTGTGGCACGACCGGCCGGGTATCGACGAAAGGCTCCGTTACAGTGCGAGGCGACGAGGAAGATGTCCGGTGCCCAGACATCGCGGCGAAGTACCGCCGTGAAACGTCTGGCGAGAGGCCGCCGAGGCGATGCTTCCTGATGACTTCCGCCCGATTTGCGTTGAGCGTCCTGACCTCATGCGCCTGCAGCGCCGCGATGGGGGCCCTCTTTTCGAGCTGTTGATGTGCTGCCAGCATGGCGACGCTGGTCGCAGCGATGCGGAAGAGCTGTGGGTCCGGACCCCGGCCTCCGGGGAATGACGGCGAGGCAAGATCAGCTGGCATTGGCGATTGAGCCAAGAGCTGACCGAGCGTCCTCGGCCGCGAGCCCGCTGCCGGCCTCGCCGTCACCACAAACTTTGGTGCGTAGGTCCTCCGCATACTCCGAGCTGGCTTGGGCTTTGGTTGAGAGGACGGCGTTGACGACCGTGGGCTGGCACGGCCCTTTGTGAAAACTGGCATTGGAATTGACGCCACTTCGTCATGCAGCGGCTTTGCTAGCTCTGATGCCAGCCAGCTGCCCTCTTCGAGCCGCCTTAGCTCTGCTGCCAACTCCGCCGCTTCCGCTGCTCTTTTGGCTTCAATGGCAAGCCGCTTGGCAGTGAAATGCTCAGCGGCAGCAAGCCGTGCAGCTCGCATTGATTGCCCTCCTGGCGATGGCAGGGCACGACCTGCCGCACCTCTGATTGCGCTGCTCGCCATCGGTGATGGTGCTGGCAACCGAGTGGTAGCCTCCTTGGCTGCGAGAGCGCCAGGCGCCGCTGCAAGCTGCTCAGCTTCTGCCGAAGCTCGGCCGGAAGTCCTACCACCCCGTGGAGGAGTCCAGCTAGCTGGACCAACCGAATCATCGCCATGCACAACATCGTCAGGCTCAGTGGGGTCGCCGTCAGTCTCCGAGGCCCGCGCCGGCGTGACCCCGGGATCGTGCTCCGGAGCTTCCACATGCCCGGGCTGGGTTCCAGCCGCAAGGCCAGACGCCGATGCACGTCGCTCGCGTGGCCCATGCTCCGATTCCCGCTGCTCAGGCTCAGGATTAGACCCGAGCTCGTCGAAATGGTGCTTGGGTCCCTGAGACGCAGCGCGGTGCTGGGTTCTGCTCCCACGGGTGAAGGACGGGCGCGAAGCCGGCCCGCCGTGAGCGGCCAGCTGTGACGCTAGCCATTCGGCCTCCAGGGCCCGCTCTGCCGTACGAGCGACTGCAGCCTCATCAGCATCACCACCTCGCTCTTGGTCGGCAGATTCGCCCCCGAGGTCTTGACCACTGCCAGTCTGTGGGTCCGCCTGATAGGCTGGGGGATCAAATGGCGCAGGTGCGTCTGTACGCGGGTACGTAGCAGTGCCATCAATCATCGACAGCAGCGGCGCTGACAATGTTGAAGGATCAGGTGGAGGGCGCGGAATGGCCTGATGCCCAGGCACCGACGCCGCAAGGGTAACTGCTTGTTTGGAAGCTTGCGAAGATGATGCCGGTGCCAGGGCAGCCGACGACGGCACCACCGCCGCTGGCAAACCCAGCACAGTTGCCGAATGTTGATGAGACGGCGACTCCACAGGAGGAGCAGCCGGTGCCGAGAGCGGCGGCGGCGGCACTGACAGGCTCGCCGTCGACGGGGCAGCAGCTGGTGCCGTCGGCGGCTGAGGCGGCGACGCTGCGGGAGTAGCAGACGGTGCCGAGAGCGGCGGCGGCGGCACTGACAGGCTCGCCGTCGACGGGGCAGCAGCTGGTGCCGTCGGCGGCTGAGGCGGCGACGCTGCGGGAGGAGCAGACGGTGCCAAGAGCGGCGGCGGCGGCACTGACAGGCTCGCCGTCGACGGGGCAGCAGCTGATGCCGTCGGCGGCTGAGGCGGCGACGCTGCGGGAGGAGCAGACGGTGCCGAGAGCGGCGGCGGCGGCACTGACAGGCTCGCCGTCGACGGGGCAGCAGCTGGTGCCGTCGGCGGCTGAGGCGGCGACGCTGCGGGAGGAGCAGCCGGTGCCGAGAGCGGCGGCGGCAGCGGCGTGCTCGCTGCCGACGGGGCAGCTGCTGCCACCTGGTGCTGCTGACGAGCTGCCTCGCCGCCGTGTGCAACTGATGCCACATTGATTGTCGGAGTCATTGGAACTGTGCCTGAATGTGCGGCACTGCCGGCCCCAGGGCCTCCAATGCTTGGCTTCGTGCCGTGCGGCGAAGGCACGGAAGCCTGGAAATCATCCCGTGATGCTGACCCCGGAGGATTTGCTGCCCCGAGCGCGGGACGAGGAGGCGGAGGCCCGCTGGCTGGTGCTGAGGATGACACCGCCGGGTCATCGTGAGGAGGGGAAGCATGGCCGGGCGGGCCTTCCGCTGCCGAGGCCGGCGTTGCGCCCTTGCTCGGTTCAGCGGCTGCAAGGAGCAGATGCGACCCGTTCAGGTCGGGATCCATCCCTTTTGCTGGTGACTCAGTGCCCTGCGGTGCGGGTGCGCGGGTCACGCTCGCTGTCAGCGGCATGCTTTCGTCCAAAGCTGGTTCCTGTGCATCGGCACCAGGCTCACGGCTCCGCTGAGGCCACGGTCGACCCCACTTCCAAGCACACGGCTGAAGCTAGGTCGGGCCTGGCACGTGCTCACGGCTAGTGCCCGAAACCAGGGAGCGGAGCCCTTGGAACGCGCAACCCGCTGTGCGCTCTACCGGCAGAGCGAGGCCAGGAAAGCTGCTCGGGCCGTCATGGCCACTCGCGCCTCGGGCCTTCAACGGCACAAGCTGACCGTTTCCTCCCGCGCTGTCTTGCTGCATCGTGGTCGGGGTCTTATTGACGTGAGCATGCCGCGAGGTATGGCCCTCGCGCAACGCTTGACCCGAATGACGACCAAACCACTGCGTTCTTCCTGAATCCTGCTTTTCATCGGGCGGGGAACCATGACGACCAACCATATTGTTCTGCAATTCCGACGGGCTCGGAGCTTGCCTTCAGGCTGGTGCTCAATGTTCTGTGCTGCTTTTCACTACTTCGCTCTCCGTCCTCCCGCCATTCCGCGCCCCGCAGTCCATGCACTGACCGGGTCTCCGTTTCTGCCTAGTACTGCCATGCGCACACGATTGCCTTGCCGCTCGCAGGCGCGAATCGGTCTGATGGCAGCTTTCGCTCCGACTGGCGAACCCTGCCCCCGATGGCAACGAGATCCCCAGGGTAGTGTTTCGGCACGCCGCAGGAGCGCTTGCGCTCCTGAATGGGCGAACCGTGTCAAACCCTGGGAACAATATACATCCAGCGCGGTCGGGCGGCGAAGCTTGCGTAGGTGGCTGCCGGCCCTGGCTTGCCAGGGCTGGCGCCCCTGCGACCGGCCGATTTCGAGGCCTTACAGGCGCCCCCGACCCCGCACATTCCTTGACGGCCAATACCGTTTGTGCCTTTGTAGACGGGCAGAGGTTCTAAACCCTAGCGGCGATGAGAATCTGCCATGCCGACCGTGCGGTCCCTGGCTTGCACCGATCGTATGGTGTTTCCCGCAATGCTCGCCGTAGAGACCCTCGGACGCCTCGGCCAGGGGCTGCAGACCGAGCCGGGGCCTGCGATGGCATGCGAGCAGCAGGTGCCGTTGAAGCCTGGACAGCGCCTCCCGAACGAGCCCTGCCCGTAAGACTATACGACGTGTATATCCTTGGTGGTGGTCTACCCCTGGTGCGCCGGATGCTGTCTCACGCGGTGGCCGGAGAAGACGCGCAAGGCGGTGTGACGCCCGCCGACCGCGCGCAAGGCCCTTGATGACGTGCGATGCTTCGCGAACCGACCGAAACTACCAATGGTCTGCACGGCGGGCACACCGTTGAACCAGGGCCGTCCGTCCGTCCTTGCTGTGCACCGGGACTCACATCCGCAAAGGCCCCGCTCCCCGATGCCAAGCCGGTGCCTCCTACACGAAGCCTGCCTCCATGCCATCGACCAGCCTCCGCTCGTGTGCCCGCGCGTGGACGTGCTGCCAACGTGTGCGAGGTCGGCACGCCCGCATGGCCCCGACCGGCACCGCCGAGCCTGACATGCCTGACCAGCTCATCACGGGCGTGGCGTGAGCTTTGTGTTTGGCTGAGAGTGCGGGTTCGGCCGCGCTTGTGTGGCAGGGAGCGCCTCGCAGAGCGGCCGGCGGAGCGCGGTGGCACCGTCTCCAGCCGCCCCGCGGGGTTCAGGACACTCTTCGCAGGCGCCGTGCTTGTCCTGCGTTGGTGTCATGGCGGGCATGGGGAGCGCCGTTTTTGACGTGCAGGAGGAGCTTCGTGAGCCTCGCGGGCTTGTTGTTGAACCGCGATCGGTGCCCAGAATCGCGCGCGGCAACCCGGAGGTGCCTCGCTGATGCCCCGCAGAGGACCCGACGCGGGACCACCTGGAGCGCATGTACGACCTTGTCCGGGAGCACAGGGTGAGGAAGCGCGGCCGGGGGGAGGCGGGCGCACGTCCGCGATCTCGACGCGCGTTCCCCAGCCACGAGCGCCCGACTGAGAGCGGCAGCCGCGCGCGGCAAAGGCGGCCTCCGTCAGATTGGTGCATTTACGCTCGCTCCCCCCGGTCCCGCAGGGCCGGCTGGATGACATGGAGGCAGAGGTTGCCAAGCTGCCCGCCGCCGTGCCGTCATCGACGCGGGCGCCGATCCTGATGGCCACGACCCAGCTCGAGCGCGTCCCAGTGTACGACCTCGTCGAGGAGGAGCTGGAGGACGTGAACCCGGTGGCGAGGCGGGTGCTGATCAGCCTCACGGCCGTGGCACACGAGTGCGAGGACCTTGCGCAGGTGGCCGAGGCCGAGTTCTTCGCCCCCATCGCGCTCTTCGCGTGGAACAAGGCCGACGACGCCCACTCGTGGGGCTCGGGGCAGCTGGAGGAGATGATGGGGCGAGCGCTTCCGAAGTTCCAGGAGGCGAACAACTTCACCCAGCGCTGCCGCGACGTGGCCGTGAACGCCATGCAGCAGCTCTCGGGCCTGTTCGACGCCACGCAGCGCTCCTCCGCGCTCTGGCGGTCCGTGGAGCTGCGCGGCGTGGTCTCCCGCCTCGGCGGCATGCTCCGGGCCCTCCTGACCATGGACCTTCTCGTGCGCGACAACGGGGCCATCGCCGACGCCTGGGCGGCCTTCCAGCGCGCCGTGCAGACCGAGGGGGAGGCCGCGTGCGGCGACCCCGAGCGCTTCCGCAAGCTGCGGGAGATGGTGCTGCTCCTTGACGAGGGGCTCCTCTCAGGCCGCAGCTTCGCCCGCACGCTCCAGCAGACGTACGACCAGTCCTCGGGCGCCACGGGCGGCGAGGTCGTCCGCGTCCACGCCAACAAGGCCATGAACGACGAGCTCACAAAGCGCGCCCTCGCGCTCGCCGTCGCCGCCGCCGACGCCGTCGCCGCCGGCTCTGGCTCTGCCGGGGATGACGTCGTCGGCGCCATGTGCGTCTACGCGCTCGCCCGCAGCGTCATGCCGCCCGGCGTTCGCCCCGACACGGCCACGTACGAGGCGCTGTGGAAGACACAGCTGAAGTGTGCCGTCGTCCCCCTCTTCTCCGGCAGAGCTGCGTTCCTCGCGGACGACTTCCTCCGCGAGTTTTGCGCCATCCCGGGCCTGGTGGAGCGGCGCCTCCGGCCCCTGGACCCGGAGTCGAACCGGGCTGACGCCTTTGCCGCGGCGGCCAAGACGCTCGTCGCCGACGCGGCCGACGCGGCGCGGAACGCCCGCAGCTGGAGCCTCCGGTGCGAGATGGTCTTCGCCGAGACGCCCATCCGGCCCGACGCCGCCCCCACGGCCCCCAACGAGATGATGCGCGAGCGAGGCCGGCTCCTCAAGCAGGCGGTGCAGCTCGCCCGCGGCGGCCGCGCCGTCGCCCTCTCCTACCTCGCCCTGCAGCGCATCACCGAGGCGCCCGTCCTCAAGTCCTCCGTCGTCGCCCTGGGCACGCTGGCGGAGACCCAGAAGCTCATCGAGGCCACCGTGGCCCGCCACGCCCACGTCGTCGCCGTCTCCCTCCCCTTCCTCGTCAAGTCCTCCCTCGCCCAGGCCGCCAAGTTCCTCGCTGACTCGGCCCAGCGGCTCAGCCGCGCCAGGGCGGGGGACCCCATGGCCGGCCTCGTGGAGGTGTGCCGGCAGACGCTCGCAACTCTGTGCGACGCGTCCGACGTCCTCTCCCCGCTCCGCCAGGCCCTGCTCGGCATCACCGCCTCGGCGTTCCTCCAGCGATCGTCCTACGTCGCCTCCAAGGCCCTGGCGGAGATGCCCGCCATCATCGAGGAGGCCTGCATGCTCTCCTCGTGCCAGCGCCTCGTGGGCTCTGCCACCGACTGCTCCTTCCTCTACTTCGTCAGGGACCTCGCCCCCATGATGGTCCAGCCCCTCGTGGCCTCCCCCGTGCGCTGCCAGCGCTTGCCGCACCTCCTCGCCGCCTTCACCGACGCCGCGGACATGCTCGCCGACACCGTGCACCTCCCCGCCATCTCCGCGAAGGCCTCCGACGGCGCGGGGGGCGCCGACCAGCAGCGCGTCCTCACGCGCCGCGAGGCCGAGGCCGCCGAGGCCGCCCTGGCCCGGGACCCCCGGGAGAACCTGGTGTCCGCCCTCGACGGCTTCCTCCGCCGCCTCGTCCTCGACACCCTCGTGCTCCCGCTCTGCCGCGAGATCGAGGCCGACGTCCGCGTCCAGGTGCACTCCGTCCTCCTCCGGCACATGAGCGCGCCCTCCCCCAAGGACAGCACCGCCCGCTCCACAGGCGTCCTCCCCCGCCCCGCCGCCTGGCTCCTCGACCTGCCCCCGCTCCGCCTCATCGGCACCGAAGTCTCCGTCCGCGCCGAGGTGGAGGCCTACCTCGAGGCCCTCTTCTTCGACCAGACCGCCGTGGCTCTGCACGACTGGCGCACCTACGGCGAGATGGCCGCCCTCGCCTCCACCAAGTACGGCCTCGTCATCGCGGACCACAAGCTCCCCATGGGCAGCGCCGAGACGGCCACTTCGGACCTCGACGTGCTGCAGATCATGCGCTCCGTCCACGTCTTCGTGCGCCGCTACGCGTATAACCTCCACGAGCAGGTGAGACGACGCCGGACGCACCGGGGCGACGGCACACCCGCTGCCCCGTGGCGCGCCGCACCGGGCCCCCGCTCCGCCGCCCTGCGCCCCACCCTGCCGTAGCTGTCCACGGTCGATGATTCTTGCCCCCACACTCCCCCGCAGGTCTTCATCGAGCGCCGCGCCGAGTCCGGCGCGAAGCACCTCAACGCCGTCACCGTGGACAGCATCCGCGGCAGCGTCATGCAGCACGGCACGGGCATGCTCAACACAACCGTCAACTTTGCGTTCCAGTTCCTCAGCCGCCGCTGCTTCCCGAAGCTCATCGCGTTCCTCTCCGACGAGCACGTCAACGGCATCCTCAGCAAGCGCCGCCGCGACTTCCGCCGGCGCACCAAGGAGCTGGACGGGCGGTTCCCCTACGACGACGCCAAGGCGATGGTCTCGTCCTTTGCCGCGTTTGGCGCAAAGCGTGAGCGCCAAGCGGCACACCCCTGCGAGGGGGCGGCCAGCTTTTGCATGCAAAGGCAGGGCCCCCGAGCCCCATCCGAGGCCCTGCTGCCCTTCCGGTGGCCGTCCGGCATGTTCCCGCGTGGCACAGCGCGAGCTCCACCCCTTTTCCTCGCCTTCTCTTCTTGCCACCCCCCTCGCAGGCACCGGCGAGACCTGCCTGGACCAGTTCCGCGCCCTGGTGACGCAGATCGGCAACACCCTCGGATACGTTCGCATGGTCCGCACAGCGGGAATGCGCCAGTCGGCCACGGCCGTGCAGTTCATCCCGGCGGCCAAGGACGACGCCCCGGGGGGCTACGAGACCCACTCCAGGGAGGGAACCGCCACCGGCACAGGGGTCAGGGCGGGGGCGGAGGCCGAGGCCAAGGAGGAGGACGAGGACGCGGCGGCCGGCGCCGAGCCCGCGGCGGCAGCTGCCGCCGCCGGTATCGACCAGCCCCTCTCGGAGGAGACCGTCGCCGCCGCCAAGTGCCTCGATGACGTCATCCAGAACCTCATGGACTCCTTCGGCGACGAGACCAACTACCTCCAGCTCCTCGTCGAGGTGAGGCGCCGGCGCGAAACCGCGGTCACGGCCCGCCCGTGCGCCGGCTCTGGGCGTCGCCTCGCTGTGGCCACGCGATGCCGCTCCCCCATTTCCCCCTGGCATCGCACCCCCAGGCCCCGCCACCCTTTCCCCACCTCTCCCCCTCCCCCCCTTCACAGCTCTTCCGGGATTCCATGACCAAGGTCGTCAACGGCGGCTCCGACGACGCCGCCGCGGCCGCCTCCTCCCGCCGCCGCAAGCGCGCCAAGCACCCCCTGGAGCAGTTCACCACCATCGTGCCGCCCCTGACCATCTCCTTCGTCACCGCCCTCAAGGGCGCCCGCGCGCAGCTCGAGCGCGCCTCTCGCGGCAAGGACGCCTACTTCAACGACGACGGTTTCGCCGTCGGCCTCGCCTTCGTCCTCGCCGTCCTGCGCCAAGAGCGGGCCTTCGACAGCCTCCACTGGTTCGACTCCGTCCGGGAGCACTTCGCGTGAGACCGTTCCACGGCGCCACGAGCACACAGCGCGCCAACCCAACCGCAACGCGCCGCGCGCCAACGAGCCTCTCCCTCCCTGCCCGCCCGCCCCTCGCCCGCAGCGCCGCCGAGACGCAGCTCGCCAAGGACCGCGTGCGCGCCGAGGCTGCCGAACGCGAGCGCAAGTCCCGCCCCGCCGCCGCCAAGCAGGCCGCCGCGTCGGAGCACGACTTCGTGCTCGACCAGCACCTGCGGGACGACCGCCCCAAGCTCACCGTGGCGGAGACGGACGCGTCGATCAAGCGCCAGCGGCTGACCGCGCACACCTTCCAGGGCCTGTCCTTCACGGTTTTCGCGTCTCGCATCTTCTTCCGCACCGACGACGAGGACCTCGAGAGGGCCGTCCGGGCCACGGAGCGGATCAGGGCGGCGGCTCCCAGGCCCTCGGCAGCGGGGGCGGCGGCCTCGGCCTCGGCGTCTGCGGCGGCCGACGCCTGATGCCTCGGGGCCGGTGTGTGCGTGCCTCGGCTGCGCGTGTGCTGCGTGCTGCGCGGGATCTCGTGCCCGGCACCGAGTGCCCCGGATGCCGAGCACACGTGAGTGACTCGTTTGACCCGGTAATGGAGCAATCACGTGCTGCTGCGTGAAGTCGGCTTCGCGAAGCAGCGTCTGGCACTCAGCAAGTGGAAATGACCACAACACCCGCACGTCCGGCGGCAGACCTCGAGCCTCCCGGCGGCCTGTCACATGTCAGACAGGGAGAACGACGACCGCATTGCCTTGGCGGCGTGATTGGACGCCACGCGCGCAGGCCGCACGGACGGCACCGCCGCTCGCCGCGCGGGTGCCGGGGCGGGCTTGTCCGGGAAGCGCTGGCCGCTCCACGTCGTGGCTCCCTCTGTGAAGCTCAAAGCCGTCGTCTGTCGGCGGCGCTCGCCGATCTCCCGCGCGGAAGGCATCGGCGGGGCCGACCGCTCGTAGGCGGCGCGGGCCTCCGTCCTCACGCGCTCCCGGGCCGAGCATGGCCGCCTGCCCGGCTTCCCGGTCGGGGCGAGCCTTTGGACCGGCTTGCGCCCGGGCGAAAGCCCCGTCTGCGTGACCACCAGGTGGTCTGTGTTGGCCTTGGCGCGGAGCTCGGCGCGCGTCGGAAGGCTAGGATCATACCTGCGGGCCAGGAAAACCGGCAATCGCTGGGGGAAGGGCTGCTGAAACCACGGCGGCCGGCGGCGGTTTTTTGTGTCGCGGCAATCGCGCAGCCTTGCCTCGGCTCACCTTGGGGCAGGGCTCTGTGACTTGACGGGAAGCGGCGGCCCCGCGAGGCTCTTGTGGCCGACCTCGAAGGAGCTCCGCCTCGACGCCGAGCCGATGGAGGCCGCGGACCGGATGACGGGCTGGTACCTGGCCGCTCGCTCCGCCTTGGCACGGTCGCGCCGGATTTGCGACGGCGATGTCCTCGACGGCACGCTGATGTCAAAGTGCGTCTTCTGCCCCTCGACCCTGGCCTCCCGGGCGGACACAGGGGGCGAGGCCACCCGCTGTCGCGCGAGTCGCGTTTTGTCTGTCCGCTTGGGTCCCGCCGGGTCGAAGCCCATGCTCCTCGGCGCGGGCGCCTGCGGGCCGGCGCCGCGTGAAGTCGGTGCGAACGTGGCTCCCACGCCCTCGGAGCGCTGGCCTCGGGTGCGCAGCGCCTGCCGGGTCGGAACCTCAACCGACGCCTCCAGCCGCTTGGCCTCGTCCCGGGCGAGGCCACGGGTACGTCGTGGTGGCGATGAGCGTGACATTCACCGCGGTGGCACCGTGCGAGCCGTCCGGTGTGCCGCGCGAGTAGTGTCGGTCCCAGCCGCGAACGGGCGCCTCGGCCGGCAGAGTCGCTCGGCCTGCACCAACGCAACAGTTGCGTTCCTGGCGCGCTCGACCGCCACGCCGCCCCCTTCCCAAAATCAGCCGCACGAGGGGGCCCTGCAACTTTCTGCCTGTCCCGCACCATGTCGGGCTTTCTGATGGGGACCTCACACCTGGAGGATGACGATGAGGCGCCGATTCTAAAGCCGACTTTGGTCGGCGGCCCGGGGCGGGACCACGACAACCCGATGCCCGCCGACTTTGTGACGGGAAGCGTGTCCGAGCAGGGAGACCTGGGCGAGGACCCGATGCTCGCGGACCGGGACACCAAGCTGAGCGCCCCGGCGAATGCGCCGAGCCGCGGCCCCCCTCCGAGGCCGTCCCTCCGCGAGCCGGCCCGCCGTGTGCCACGCGCCGCCCCAGACTCCGCTACCGGGACCATGGAGCGCGACGGGGCCGACGACGATGCCGACAGCGCGCTGGAGTCGTCCCTAGCACACATGGAACAGGGCATGGCCGCGCTGTACACCACCCCCGGCGCGGCCGGATACGGGGCGCAGCGAGGCTTCGGCGGCAGCGGCGCGGCAGGCCGCCTGCCGCTGACCGTGGACAGCTGCCACGAGATCATCGTGGCGCAAAAACGGCAGATGGCCGAGCTCGCGGCCCGCGTGGCGCAGCTGGAGCAGGGCGAGGAGGACGCCCGCCGCCGGGACGCCGCGGCCCGCGCGCAGGCCCGTCGGGACGCCACGGCGGCCGCCCTGCTCCGTGAGCGGCTCGCCGACGCGATCGCCGGCGCTCGGTCCGCCGCGGAGGACCGCGACCGGCTCTCGCGGCAGCTCGCCGACCAGACGCTGCGGGCCAGGGACGCCTCCACCAGGGCCTCCCAGGTGCAGTCGTCTCTCGCCACTCTCGAGAGAGACGCAGCCTTCGGCTTCGCCTCGGCCACAACGGTGGCAGCGGCGAAGGCGCTCGCCGCGGAGCCCGGGACGGGGCGCGGTGCCATGGGCATGCCAGCCCGCGGCAGAGCCGAGAGGGCCGCCATCGCGTCCGGCAGAGCCCCCGGGCAGGGGTCGGCCATGACGGCGACGTCCCCGCGGCCCGTGCCCACCGGAGGCGTGTACCACCCGCCGCCGTCCCGCGGCTCTGCCGACAGGGCCGCGGCGGCGGCGGCGGCGCGGCGGCAGGAGGCGCGGCTCGGATACGGCGCCTCCCCCGCCTTCGGGGCCCCCGCGGGCGGCTACGGGACCGGCTACGGGGCGACGCCCGGTGCCTACGGGACCGGCTACGGGACGACTCCTGGGTCGGCGTACGGCGGCGGCGGCGGGGCGCCCTTCTCGTCGCCGGCTCCCAGCGCTTTCGGCGGCGGCGGGTACGGGGGCGGCCCCAGCCTCCGCCCCGCGCACTCGCGCTCGGCCTTCTCGTCCCCGCCTCCCGCCCCCAGGCCCGCCGCCACGCCGTCGCGCTTCCCGGGGCACAGGGGGGCGCCGGCGGGAAGCCAGGCAGGGAGCCCGCGCCGCCCGTCGTTCCGCGGCAGCGTCGGCATGGGAGCCGGCTCTGCCGACGGCGGCGCATCCGTCGCGCCCTCGACCAGGGTGAGCGAGGACGGCAGAGCCCCCTTCGTCGCGGCTCTGCTGGAGGGCCTGCAGCTGACGAAGCACTGCAACT
>Ga0306871_1000537_pt1 | contig 14509 bp, 3 predicted proteins | sample AntRauMeHopE1497_FD_190447 | JGI IMG/M metagenome (GOLD analysis project Ga0306871, IMG submission 190447) | Saline lake microbial communities from Rauer Islands, Antarctica - Metagenome Hop E1 #497 (v2) (version 2) | ecosystem: Environmental > Aquatic > Non-marine Saline and Alkaline > Saline ... | reverse complement strand
CCAACCCCCCCGCAGCGCCCAGGCCACCACTGTCGGGTACGGCGAGCACGTCGCGTTCCTCGGCCTCGCCAAGCGCGCCTGCGAGCATGCCACCCGCATCCTGGGCGAGAACAGCAAGGTGGTCTACAATCGCCAGCACCTCAAGACCATGTACGGCGACATCAAGCCCGCCTTCGAGTCGGCCGAGAGCGACAACCACGCCATCTACATGCAGACCGTCCCCAGCGCCGCCGAGCTCCCCACCGTGCCGTCCATCACCCTGGCCAAGCCCACGGCCGTGGCGAGCCTCGAGCCGACGGAGCCCGTGCACGACCTGCTCGGCTCCCTGGTGCCCCCCTCCGTGAGCTCCGCCGTCGCTGCACTGGAGAAGCGCAAGGCCGAGCAGGGCGCGGCGCTGAGGGAGGAGCTGGAGGCGTCGCAGACCGCCGCGAGGGAGCGGCTGTCGGAGCTGGGCCTCCCGGGGAGCCTCGAGGCGGGGAGCAGCACGTCGGGCGTCCCCGACGCGCTTTGGGAGAAGTGCAACCTCGTCCGCATCAACGGCGGCGTGGCAGAGCTGGAGCGGCTCTCCGCGGCCAACGCGGCGGCGGACGCCGAGGCGACGGCGAGGCTGCAGGGCGTGGAGGACAAGCTCCGCGATGACTACATGGTCCACGAGCGGCACAGCGCCACGTACCGGGATCGCTGGTCCGCCGCGCCGCACCAGGAGTACATGGCAGAGCACATCGCGCGGCTCATGAACTTCCGGTCCGTCCTGGACCAGTTCCGGGGCAGGAACACCGCGCTGGGGACCCGCCTCAGCAAGGCGGCAGAGGCGGTCGGCCGCGTCGGGGCGTCCTCGCGGGAGGACCTCGCCGCCAAGGTGCCGAGCGCGGCCGCTGGCGCCGGGGGCGAGGCGGAGCGCGAGAGCCTGCGGGCAGAGCTCGTGGAGCTCGCGACCCTGCTCCGCGCGCGCGCCGGCCTCGTGGACGCCGTCGTCGCGGCGGCCAGCAAGGCCGCGATCTCCCGCGCGTGCCTCGTCCACGCGGACGGCTCGTCCGCGGCCATCGGGGACGAGGACCTCGACGCGATCTGGGCGGCCGTCGTCGACGGCCAGGCCGACCAGCGTGCGGCCCTCGACGCCTCCCTCGCGGAGCAGGTCAGGCGCCTGGACCGCATCACGGCCCTCAACGCGCGGTACTCGGAGCTCAGGACCACCGACGCCGCGTCCGCGGCGCGCGAAGTGGCCCTGCAGGAGCTCCACGACGCCACCGAGTCGTTCGAGCAGATCCGCACGTCGCTCCGGGACCAGGCGTCGCTCTATGAGGACGTCGCGCGGGAGGTCGGGAAGCTCGACACCGACGTCACCGACGCCAAGTATGTGCGCGATATGCAGCGCTCTGAGCTCCTGGTCACCCTCGGAGGAGCGGCCGGAGGCGGGGCTGGCGGAGGCGCGGCTTCGGCGGCAGGCGCGTTTGCCACTGCACCCCCGTGATCGGCTCAACCGTGGTGAATGGCATCTGTGAACCGGCTGGCTGCGGCAGCGCGCGATGCCGAGGCAGCCGCTGGTGCGTGTGCGTGCATGGCTCTGACAGCGGCAGGAATCGCGGCTTGACAACCTCGCACACCGGCCCGCTCCGCAAGCCGGGCGTCATGTCCGAGCTCATTCACAACCAGTGGTACGACCACACGTGTGCCACGCCCCTTGAGCAGCTGGCAGCGGACGTGGAGCAGCGCCTCGAGCGTTGGCTGACCGAGCTGGGCCTCGCTGCCGCCAGCTCACCCAAGTGCGAGGCTCACCGTGCCCTTGATGTCATCCGGTCCGCGGACCTGCACATGGGTGGCGAGCCGCTGGCGCTGGTCCTTCGCACGAGGCACGGACAGCACGGCGTGTTTCCGCTCTCAGCTCCCGGGTCCGAGCTGACGGCCGCAGGGATGCTGGCGGTGGCGTCCATTGAACCATCGACGTACCGAGGAGGGCGGAAGCCGCAGGCGCTGGTCTCGGCATGCCACATGGCGTCGTCGGCGCTGTGCTCAAGGCTCGACCGCGCCCGGAAAGCCTCGCGTGACGGCAGCGACGGAGCAGACGCCGCCGAGAGCAAGGCAATGTGGCGGGCATTCAAACTCCTGGGCTACCGCGTCGTGATCGGGGCGGTGACAATGTGGGAGTCCCGCACCGGGCTGGACGGGTGCTTTCTCGCCGCCTCGGACGGTGCCGCGGGTCCCAGAGCACGCTGGCACGGCGGCAATGTCATTTTGTCCTGGACTAGCTCGGTGCCGCAGCCGGTGCTGCTCGGCCCGGTTCTCAGGAGGCTCGGGATGCTCGAGGCGATGGACACACCGGCGGGGCCCGCCGCCTCGGGCGCGGAGGCCGGCCCCGCACCTCTCCAGGTGCGGGCGGTGTGGTCAACGCAGCCGATGCTCCGGCCGGTTCCCGCGGCTGGGCGGTCCCGCCTGCTCGGGGTCCTCGAGGGTGCCGTGAACGGGGATGCCTACACCGGCGAGGCGCTGGAGCGCCCCGGGCCGGACAAGATGCAGCCGTGGTTCTGGCGCGTCCCTGCGGGCCTGTGGCTGACCGGGACGGCGGGGGCGAGCCCCGCGGTGCTCACAAGGCGGGCCGCCGGGCTGTTTGCGGGCGTCGACCCGGTGGTGGCGGCCCTGACCGCGGTCAACGGGATCGAGCCGCTGTGGGGGCCCCTCGCCAAGGACCCGGTCGCCGGGCTTTCGCTGCAGGCGGTGTGGTCGAGGCCCCGCCCGTCCGCGGACCTGCCGGCGTGGCCCGAGCGAGCGGACGCCCCCTCGGCCGGCACCCGCATCCTCACCGTCCGGTGGGCGGGCTGCACGTCGGCGAGCCGCCTGAACTTCCGCGTGCCGGGGGACGAGGACGCCATCGAGCCGCTCCCCGCCAGCAGCGTCGGCGGCGAGCACACCCGCGACCGGCGGTGGCTCGTGCCCGCAGAGGACGCCATCGACTCCCTCAAGCTCCACGACGCCGACGAGCCGCAGCCGCCCAAGCGGCGCCGCGCGCCCGTGCCCCTCGAGCGGGCGGGCGGGGCCGCCCAAGGCGAGGCCGAGGCCGACGCAGAGTCGCCGGGCCACGACGCCGCTGCGGCGGCATCTCCAGCCGGGGGGTCCGATGGCAGGGCCTCGCCCTCGGCCGTGACTCCAGCCCTGGACGCTGCCAGCCCACAGCCGGACGCGGCCTCGCCGCCCAAGCCCCCAGCCTCGTTGGCGTCCCCAGCGGGGTCGGCAGCCTCAGCCCCGGACCCCGCCGCATCGGCGCCCGCCGATCCGATGCCTGCCCTGTCCCGCGAGTGGGGCGATGAGGGCCCGGCGCCCACCGGCCTCGGCTTCCGCCCCCTGCCCCCTCGCGGCCCGCTGCTCCCCTACTCGGCGGCCAGGCGCAAGTGCGAGTACCTCATCGGGTCAGACGTGCCCCTTGCGTCGCGCTGCCTCGTGTTCGCCAGGGCGCTGCGCCGCGTGGCGGCGCTCGGCGAGCAGAGGACCTCGGCCGCCGACTTTGCGCGGCAGCAGCTCGAGGCTGCCGTCGGGAGGGCGGACCTCCACGGGGTGCCGGGAGCGGGTGGCTTCTGGGACGGTGTGACGAGCGCGGCGAGCGCGGCAAGGTCCGGCGTACGGGAGCGGCGGCAGGAGCGGACCGGCGGCGCGGCCGTCCTGTCGGATCTGGTCCTGGGCCGGGACGGCGACAGCCTGACGTCAGTGCGGCAGCGGGTCATGCTCACCGGCAGCAGGGTCTCCAGGGGGGTGGCGCGCACGGCACAGTCGCTGCTCATGCACGCCCCCGGAGCCTCCAGCCTCGCGGCGGCGCGTGCCGTGATCAGGAGCGCGGCCTCCACCGTAGCGGCGGCGCTGGGCGGTGACGACCCCCTGCCTCCAGCAGAGGGGGTGCACACGGCGCTTCAGGTCCTGATGGGCGGGGAGCCATGCCCGATGGTGGCGCCCGACGCCGCCGGGGCCGGAGCCCGCGGGGCCGCGGCACCCGCTCGGCGCATCAAGGGGGCAGTGCCCGGCGGCCTCCTCTCCCGCTTCGCCGTGCTCGCGGGCCGCATGGCCGGGGCCCGGGGCATCGCCGTCCTGTGGCGCGCGCTGGTCACGGAGCTCCGAGCGCGCTGGGAGCGGCGGGAGGCCATCCCCCACACAGCCGTGCTCGCCTCCGAGCCGGCGGACATGAGCCACTGCCTGCTGCAGCAGAAGCTCTCGCTCCTTGCGTGGTGCACGGCCCGCCTAAGCGGAGGCGAGACATGGGACGCGGCCGTCGCCGCAGACGCCGAGGCCTCGGAGGCTGCACGGCTTCCAGCAGCGGCCGCGGTCCCGGCTACTCAGGCTGGCCCGGCCAAAAGCTGTCCCGCATCTTCGGCCACTCAGCCCTTGGCACCAAGTGCGGCTGCGACTCCCGCTAAGGCTGCCGCGGCGGCTTCCGCGGCCCCTGACGCCACCCCCGGGACGGCGGAAGCTTGGGACCTTTCCGGGGTGGACGAGGCCTTTTCCAGCCCCGCAGCCAAGCCCCCCGCCCCGCCGACACCACTTGCGACGGAGTTGTTCCCCCCGGCGGCGCCGGCCGCCGTTTGCGAGCCGGCCGCGGATCCCGAGGGCCTGGGGAGGGCGGGGCACCTCCGGCCCCTGCCTCGCATGGTGCTGCTCCGCTCAAGGCTGCAGATGTGGGAGCCCGAGACCCAGCCAGCCGCCGCGTTCACCGAGGACACCCTGCTTGAGCAGCAGGCCATGCTCGCGAGGCTGGGGTCCTCGGCCGAGGCGACGGCGCTGCGGGCGGGGATGCACGCGCGCGGCCTGCGCAGCGACATGGCGTCATTCAAGGCCGCCAACCCGACGTGCTGCTTCGCCGACTTTGTCCGCTGGCACTCCCCCAGCGACTGGATCGTGCGGTCCGACGACCCCGACGACCACGAGCGGTGTGACGTCACCAGGCTCGACGGAGTCCTGTCGCGCCGCCTCCCCGGCGCCGTCGCGGTGCTCGCTGGCACGGACGACTCGGCGGACGACCGCTTCCCGCCTGCTGAGGGCGCGCGCGAGCCTGAGCCGTACGGAAGCGGCAACGACGGCGATGACGGCAACGGCAACAGCGACGACGACGAGGACGCCGGGTCGGAGCCGCCCATGTGGGTCGTTTCGTGGAGGGACGCGCCGCCCACGACCGCGAGGGAGCAGACGCCCGTGGTGGAAGCCGACCGCGAGGGGGAGCGGGCGCTGGAGTACCTGGAGACGCTGCCCCTGGAGGAGCTGATGAGCCTGCTCTTCGCCGCCTCGGCCTCCAACGCCGCCCACGTGCTCGAGCACGCGGTGGAGGGGGTGGCGGGGCGCAGCACGGCGTGCGCCTTCCGCACTGGGCTCGCCCGCCGCGCGCTCGCCGACGCGGCGGCAGCAGCCTCGGCCGTAGCCATCGCGGCATGCCGCGTCGGCGTGGAAGGTGACGAGCCCACCGCCGGGCGGGGCGTGCCCGGGTCGTCGCCCCCATCCGGCCGGTCCGGGCTCGAGTCCCGTCTCGGGCGGCAGCAGGGGCGGGTCGCAGCCCTCATCGGGGAGGCATGCTGCGCCGTGTGCGCGGTGGCGGACGCGGAGACGGCGCTCGCGCGCTTTGCGGCCCTGAGCCACCACCTCGACGCCCCGCAGTCGAGGGCCTCGATGGCCTGGCGCGCCGCGGCAGCGACGCTCGAGGCTCCGGTCCACGCGGACGACGACAGGGCAGCGCTGCAGCAGAGCACCCTCGCCGCCGCCATCCTCTGCGGCGGATGCGTGATTGCCCCTGGGTCGGGCGGTAGGGACGGCGCCGGGTCAAGGGCCGCCGATGACGCCCTGCGCGAGGATGCCGGGTACTGGCCTCCGTCCCTGGACGCCGGGTCCGGCTCGGGACCTGCGGGCCACCTCGTTCCGCCCGCCCCGGCATCCGACCCGGCATCGACCACGGGCGGCCTTCGGTGGCATTCCCGGCTGCCCTTTGACGTGCTGGACGATGAGGAGGACGAGGAGGACGAGATGGCGCAAAGCCTTGCCGAGCATGGCGACGGAACGATGGCAGCTGCAGCGGCCCTCGCGATCGATGATGATGATGACGAGGACGACGCTAGGAAGGGGCTCCCGGCTCGCGTGCAGCCCCGGCTCGGATCCGTGCTGTCCGCGAGCCAGAGCGCCCAGGCCATCGACGCCATCGCCGCCGCGCTGCGCCACGAGGCGATCGCGGTTCCCGCGGCTCCATCGCGCCGGCTGTGCGTGTCGCTGCAGCTGGACGACGAGGAGTCGTGCGCGGCCGCAGGCATTCCGTCGCACATCAACCTTGCGGATGAGTCGACGACCCACTGCGCGAGGGTCTCCGCCCTGGAGCTGGCCGCAGACACCCCGGCCTCGCGTGTGTTTGCCTGCATGTCGCCTGCTGGCGCCCGCGTGTGTGCAATCGTTCCTGACGACCCATCCCTTGTGTGAGGGCGGCTCCGTGCCAGCGAGCGACGACGCTAAAATTGCACTCACTTCAGCTGCGTCAGATGATGCGCCACGCCGTTATGCCAGCGAACCGCACCGCACCAGTTTCGGGCACAAGGCAAACTGAGACACAGAATGGGCATCGCGTCGCGCCCTCACGACGCGGCGCCCGGCGCACGGGCCCACAGCTCGCAACCCCTACGCCTGCCAATTGCGTCGCAAACCACCACGCAAGGGGCCAACCAACCGACCCGACACGGACCACGCTACTTGCTCCTTCCCCTGGCGGCCTTGGGCGTTTCGTCCTCGTCCGCGTCCTCCATGGCTTGTCGCAGCGCCATCGCCACGCGTGATCGCGAGGAGGCAGACGGCCCCACTTTGGCCTTTTCTTTGCTAAAGCGAAGGGACTGCGGCAGCGGCACGGCCGCAGCCGCGCGGGTGAAGAGCTCTAGCTCGTCTGGCGTCCCCACCACGTCGCGAGCCGCCCTGTGCGGCGACGACGACGACGACCCCCAGTCAGCGCCCGTGACGATCGCCACCGTGCGTGAGCGAACGCGCCGAGGCGGCGCCTCGCCTGACCGCACGTCCATGGTGGCCTTGACCTCGGCGTCGGCCGCCTGGATCGCAGCGTCGGCAGCGATGCTCGCCTTGGAGCCCCAGGAGTCCGCGTCGACGACCATCTGCCAGTGCGGGTTGACACCCGTGCGGGTGAGCTTCTGGCAGAGCCGCCCCATCGAGGCCCCGTCGGAGGCGTCCGAGGCCCGGACGCACTGGTCGAACCCGCATGACAGGATCGTCTCGGGCATGTGGGGGTTGCGGAGCACCGCGAGGCCGGTGACTGCCTCGGTGTGGACCTGCGCGAGCCACCGGACGGACAAGAACCCCGCGGCGATTACCAGTGGGGCAGCCTGCCCCTCCGGCATGACCGGCTGCCTCACCGAGTCGAACGCGCCGAGGTTGCTGGCCGCCTTGAGCATCCGAAGGCTCCTCCCGCCGCTCGGGGCCTTGGGCTGGCGGGGCTTGGGAGGTGCCTCTGCGGGCGCAGCCTTGGGTGAGCGCCCCCTGCCGGGACGCCGAGACCTGGGTGACACCCCTGACGCAGAGGGGCTTCGAGCAGCCCCAGCAGAGCTGCCGTCGCTGCTGTCAGCCGGCCCTGGCGACACCAAGCCGCGGGTCGACCCCGCGACGTCCAGCAGGCTCTTGGTGCCGTGAAGGTCGCCGGCGGAGATGTCGACGCTGAGCCGGCGGTGCACAGATCGCTCGTCCACGCCAGCGGACTTGGCACCCCTCAGGGACTGCACCTCCACCGCAGTGAGGAAGGCCTTGAGGTCCCAGCAGGTGACCCAGCCCTCGTCGTTGGCCGTGTAGAGCAGGTAATCCTCCTGGTCGAACTGCATGCCGAGGACGTGGGGCTCCTTGCTGTACTTGAGCAGGCCCTTGCCCGGCAGCACGCCCGGCACGCTCGAGGCCGCGCCTGCCCTACGGCTTGGAGAGGCCGCGCCACGGCGCGTGGGGAGCGCCGCAGCGGGCGGCGAGAGCGCGCCCATGGGCGACGCGAGGTTCGACCCGGTGTCAACGTTCCCCTTCCCAAGCTCCAGGAGCTCGTCGCTGAACTCGGTGAACGCGGGCGCCGAGCCGCGGTGCATCTTGGGGCTGCTGAGGATCGACTTGCCGGCGCCAAGGAGGATTGACGCCCTGAGCCTGCCGGTGGAGGCCCGCTTGCCGCTGCGCTTCAGCTCCTGGTCCACGCGAAACTCGGCCAGGGCAGAGCTGTCGCCCTGCAGCATCCGTTCTGCGCGGCTCGGCCTGTCCGCGGGGCCGGTGGCCTTGTCCGTCGCTGCCCGGTGCCGTTCCAGCGCGATCTGGACCTCCTTCCTGCGCTTGGCCCGGGCCGCCCCACGAGGGGAGAGGTCCACCGCATCGGGCACGCCGGTGCCCCCCGAGCTGCTGCCGCCAGCACCGGCGCCGCTTTTTCCCGGCTGGCCCTTGCGGCCCAGGCCGAGGACGAACCGCTGCTTCTCGCTTCGCTTGCGCTGCTTGTCCACCATCAGCTTGGCGATCCCTCGTGCCTTCTTGCTCCGGTCCAGCCACTCGACGGGGCGGTGGCGGAACCCGCCGGCCAGGGCGTACCGCGCCACGCCTGACTTGATCAGCCAGACGAAGACTGTGGAGGACACGTCCGTGGAGATGATGATGCTGAGCTCCGGGACGAATAGGACCGAGGTGACCATGGCGTTGTGCGGCAGCTTGCGCTCCAGCTGGCTCGTTGTGGCCTTGAACACGCGGACGCAGTTGTCCGTGCCGCCCGTCGCGATGAGCTCCAGGGTGTCGGACGCCGCCACGCACGTGACGCGGCCTTCGTGCCGGAACGATGCCCCGATCTCCGTGTGCTTGTCCGGCCTCAGGCCTGGCGTCTCCCGCGCGGAGTGCAGGAACACACGCGCGTCCCAGCCGACGGACACCACGGCCCGGCCGTACCACGCTAGCGACGGCACCGGCCCCGAGTGCGACGATAGGCGCCGGATGCAGTGACCCGAGGTGGCGTTGTGCTGCTGAACCTTGCCGCGCTCGGTCCCGACGACAAAGGTCACGCCCCTCGGGTCCACGAGCATGGACGAGATGACCTCGCCGCGCCCCACCACGTCCTCGAAGTGGCCGGTGAGCACCCCGACGAGCGCGCTCCAGACCCGCACGCCCGTCCCGGCCGCGGACAGCACCGAGTGGTTCAGCGGGCTGTAGGCGACCGCGACGATCGGCTCCCTGTGGCTGTTCTCAAGCAGTTCCGGCGACTCCCGCTGGGTGAAGCTCTGCAGGGTCTTGATGCCGAAGACGAGCTGCTGCACCTGCCGCTCCGCGACCTCAACCTGGCGGGGAGGCCTCGCGAGGGCGTCATGGTCGAGCTTGGCCTCCCCACCGCCGTGGTCGTCGCGGAGCAGGCCGCTCTTGGCCCGCCGCATGCTTCTCGCGCCGCTGGGTGTCTTGTTCAGGGGCGGCGCCGCATCCGCAGCGAGCACGCTCGCCGCGGACGCGAGGCGGCCGCCCCTCGCGAGTGCTGCAGCGTCTGACGAGCCGGATGACGTCCTTGCGTGGGCAGCAGGAGCTGCTGACGCCGCCGCTGCCAGGGGTGGCAGCTCTCCGGATAGCGGGTCGCCCGCTGACGGGGTCGGCTCGGCCACGATGGTCGGCGTGCCCTCGTCGCTCAGCCCGGCGTCGGACGGCGCGGTCACCACCGTCGCGGTGCCCTGCGGCGTCCTGACTGGCATCTTGCGCTTGAACTTGCGGCCCGGTGGCCTCGGGGGCGCTGCACCGATCTTGCGCTTCTCGTTGGCCACCTGGGAGGCCTTGGGCCTGCGGCGCAGGCACAGCGCGAACGTCGTCATCTGGCTGGTGATGCCCTCCAGGCCGGTCTCCATCGTCGTCGATCGCTCCTGGACGGTGAAGCGGTGCACCGGCTCCCTCGGCCGCCGCATGTCCCACACGCAGACGTCGCCGTCGATCGAGGCGGAGATCACCTCGGGCGTGCCCGGGACGCACGCGACGCCCACCAGCGGCGCCGAGTGGCCCTCCAGCACCATGACGGACTTGGAGACCCGGGGGGACCAGACCCTCGCCATGTGATCGTAGCTGCCGCTGAGCAGCAGGCCGCGCTCCTCGTAGACGTCGACGGCGCAGACCCCGCGCTTGTGGCCCGACAGGGTGCTCTCGCACACGCACGTGTTGACATCCCAGACGCGCACGGTCTTGTCGTGGGAGCAGCTGGCCACGCGGTCCTCGTCGGGCAGGTCGACGATGCCGGTGCACATGTCCGAGTGGCCGTGCATGGAGGCGAGAAGGCCGCCCGTCCTCACGTTCCAGGCGTGCAGGGAGCCGTCGGAGCTGGAGCCCGAGAGGAGGAGGCTGTATCGCTGCGTGAAGAGAAGCGTCTGCTGCGCGTCGGGCGTGGGCCAGACGTTGACGGGCGCCGCGTCGAAGGGGCGACGCTCGATGCTGAAGACGGCGATGGTGGCGTTGGCCGACGCCGCGGCCAGGTACGAGTGGACCACGCCGCCGTCCGTGGAGGCCACGAAGGAGGCCACGGCCTCGATCGCGCGGCCGCTGCTGTCGAGGACGCCCACGTCGCTGAGGTCGTCCGGGTCGAGCAGGCGGACGCCCGGCACCTTGGGCTCCACCACCGCCAGGACGTCGGCCTGCGGTACGTACTGGAGGAGCGAGACCCCGCCGTAGATGCCGCTCCGGTTGAAAAGCGACGCCCCCGGCCCCGCGACGGGCTTGGAGGAGTGCGATAGTCCCACCGCGGCCGCGGCCTGGCGCCTCGAGGCGCGGTCCAGATCCGCGACGGCCTTGGCCAGGTCCCCCGCCTGGTGCTGCTTGAGCGCCCCGGTGAGGGACGCGTAGTCCGCCGGGGAGCGCAGCGTCGCCTGGCGCCGGCGCATGATGTCCATGAGCCGCGTCGTGGACGCGTCCGCGGTGATCAGGCCCACTGCCGGCTTGGCCGCCTTGGGGTCCGCCACCTTGCCCGTGCCGGCGACGGCGCCCCCCTCGTGCAACGGCCGGTAAGGCAAGATACGGCCGACCGTGAAATCACTCTGCGCCACGACGGCGCTCTGGAAGAGGATGAACGCTGACATCTCGTTCCAGTCGATGCGGCCGTCACCGTCGGTGTCCACCCTGTCGACGAGGTTGGCGGCGACATCCCGGCGCTGAGCGTCCGTCAGCTCAAAGCCGACGTTCAGCTGCGCGTTCTCCATCCCGTCCCCCATTCCCAGCGGTGACCGAAACTGCAGCTGACTCGGGAGGATGCGCAGCACCACGTTCACGAACTGCTCCTTGCTGAGGTTGTCGCTGCACGCGCGGAACTCGGCCCTGAGCTGCTCCCGCGCCCGCTCTGAGCTGATGTTCAGGAGCATGATGTCTAGCGCCTTGAGCAGATCGAACTGCTGCGACTGGAACAGCTTCGTCCGCGGAGACAGCGGCGGGCGGCGAGCCGTTCGGACCTCGTCCGGCGGCGCCGATGCGGCCATGCCTGAGGCACGTGCCGGGCGGCCAGTCGCGTCCGCCGCACTCGGTGCCTGGTTATGCACTGTGTGCGTCGGCTCGTGGACCCGTGGGAGGACTGTGCCCAGTACGCAACGGGAGGCGAGCCAGGCCCGTTTTCTGGCCGGCAGCTGGCCGGTTGGTGCTCATCACGCGTGTTGCCGCGCCGGCCCACCTACCGGCCAGCCATGGCCGCCGCTGGCGCGGGGCCGTGGCTTCACGCCGAGCACCTGATTCCCACTCGGGCTTGTGTCAAGCTGCGATGCATTGCGGCGTGCGAGACGCACATGGTCGCGGGGTGAGCGCTGAGGCAGGTTGAAGCTCAGCCAGACACGCCGCCCGAGCGCACGATGCTCGCGACTTGCGAGACGGGAGCATTCATGCAGGAGTAAAAATTGTCCTGCTTGCGGCGGGGTGGGTCCTGAAGCGCTCTGCGAATGCCAATGTCCGCCGCCCCGCCCGGTACCGGGATTTGCCTCCCGCAGGACAGACGACGGGGCCATCGTCGTGCTCTCCCTGCGCGAGGCGGCAGCCCCCAGTGATGCGCCTGAGCCTGCGCGAATGCTTCGCATGGCCAGGCTGCCTCCCCTGGGAGGACCGGAGTCGGTGACGGCCGTCGCGCTCAGCCCTTGCGCCCGCCTGGCCGGTGTCGGAACGTCTCGAGGGCGAGTGTATGTCATGCAGCTCTTTGCCGAGGAAGGCGAGGAGCACTTCTGGTCTGACGGCGCGAGGCATGTGGTGAGCATGGGCCGGACGGATTCATTGCGCACTTGCTGACTTGCCCGCACGCCCAGGCCACGATGCTTGCGAGCCGAGATGCCTTGACGTTCGCAGGATGACGCGTCCATCACCACCATGGTCTTTGGCTTCAGCGGGGCGAGGGTGTTCGCGGGCGACGAGGCAGGCCTGGTGACTTGCTCCCACGTCCCGCAGGCGGTGCACGCCTCGGCTCCTCCTGGCCCGCGGCCGTGCACCCCTGCCCTAGCCTTACCGTCCATGCACGCTCACAGCGCAGAGTCAACGGCACGCCGATCCGGCGGCGACAGGCGGCGCAAAGCGCCTGCCGACGCCTCCCCGGCGGCACAGCCCAGCCCCACCGCCCTGCTCGGAGCCGCCGCCCGAGGGCTCGGTGGCTTTCTCGGGAACCTGCGCAGGGCGACTCTCACCGCCGCACCGGGCACCGCCACCTCCTTGCTGGGCGGCCCGGCTGCCGGCGGCCCGGCAGCTGCCCCGGGCACCCCGGGCTCCCCGGCCCCCCCCGCCGCGGCTGCGACCCCTCCCCGCACCCCCTTTACCCCCCCGCCATCGCGCGCCCTGCGCTGCCGCCCGGCCGCGCCCGTGGTCCAGATCCGGCTGTCTCGACGGGCGGACGGCTGCGAGGTGCTCGCCGCGGCAACCACCGGCGCCGTCCACACGGGCCTGATGGGGGCCGAACAGAGGCCCAAGTACGCCCCGCCCGGTGCGCCCAAGGCCCCGATCGTACCCCCCGACGGCGCGAGCACTGCCGAATCGGTGGGCTCCAAGCCCCGTGACGCGCCCATGGGTGTGGCATGGACCCTGTCCCCCGACGAGGAGCGGAGGCCGCCGCACGCCGGCCTCCGCGAGCCCACCGGCGCGGCCGACAGGCTGCTGCTATGCGCCCGGCCGGGATTCCGGATGTGGGTCGCGCCGCCGGACTCCGGAAAGGTCAAGCTCACCATCAAGCTCGACCTCAAGGGGCTGCCCACCGACAGCCTCGCGGGCAGCGCCGGGCCGGAGGTCGCAGGGACAGAAAAGGCTTCTCGGAGCGAGCATGCCTTCGGAAGCCTCGAGTGGGCCACGCTGGCAGAGCCCGGCGAGCAGAGCCCGGCCGGCTGTGCCGCTGATGGCCTCCCGATCGCCGGCTTCCGGCGAGCCCTTGTGTCTGTCGGGCCCGGGGCTCTGCACATTCTGGGCGTTGCCCCGGGCGCAGAATCTGCCGAGGTGCTGCAGTGGGCAGGGATGGCGCCTGGCTGGGCCGCGCTGTCGTCCTGCATCGTTGGGCCGGCCGTGGTTCAGCCTCCGGCCGGGGGGCCGGTCACCGTGGCCGGGTCCAGCGTGTACGTCCTGATGAGGAACGCCGAAACCGGCACCGCGGCTCTGCTGAGGCTGTCCCAGGTGCCGATCAACACGCTTCGCGTCCGGGTGGCAAAGGTCGTCGGCGGACCGGCGCCTGTCCTGGCTCCGGTTGCAGACCGCCTATCCGCGCCTGCGGCTGGAGCCAGCGAGGGCACCGCCCCGCCGCCCTCAGCAGACACGGCAGCGGCTGCAACTCGCATCCAGGCAGCTGTCCGCGGCATGAACGCCCGGCTAGAGGCTGACATGCGCTTTGCAGCCGCCGCGGCCGTGACGTGCATCGGCAAGGGGTGGATCGCAAGGCGAAGGGTAGCACGCCTGCGAGAGGCCGCCGGGACAGCAGCTGCTTCTGGTCGGCTGGCCGTGGACGATGCGGCTGAGCAAGCCGCAACGGCACAACGCCTAGCGGAGGAGGAGGCCGCCGCCAAAGCCGCTTGGAAGCAGGCCGAGGAGGAGGCCGCGGCGGAGGCCGCTCGGAAGCAGGCCGAGGAGGAGGCCGCGGCCGAGGCCGCTCGGAAGCAGGCCGAGGAGGAGGCCGCGGCCGAGGCCGCTCGGAAGCAGGCCGAGGAGGAGGCCGCGGCCGAGGCCGCTCGGAAGCAGGCCGAGGAGGAGGCCGCTGCGGAGGCCGCTCGGAAGCAGGCCGAGGAGGAGGCCGCGGCCGAGGCCGCTCGGAAGCAGGCCGAGGAGGAGGCCGCGGCCGAGGCCGCTCGGAAGCAGGCCGAGGAGGAGGCGGCGGCCGAGGCCGCTCGGAAGCAGGCCGAGGAGGAGGCCGCGGGGAAGCAGGCCGAGGAGGAGGCCGCGGCGGAGGCCGCTCGGAAGCAGGCCGAGGAGGAGGCCGCGGCGGAGGCCGCTCGGAAGCAGGCCGAGGAGGAGGCCGCTGCGGAGGCCGCTCGGAAGCAGGCCGAGGAGGAGGCGGCGGAGGAGGCTGCTCGTTTGGCCCGACTTGCAGCTT
>Ga0306871_1000532_pt1 | contig 14588 bp, 18 predicted proteins | sample AntRauMeHopE1497_FD_190447 | JGI IMG/M metagenome (GOLD analysis project Ga0306871, IMG submission 190447) | Saline lake microbial communities from Rauer Islands, Antarctica - Metagenome Hop E1 #497 (v2) (version 2) | ecosystem: Environmental > Aquatic > Non-marine Saline and Alkaline > Saline ... | reverse complement strand
GAAGCACAATTGAGGTTTACAAATAACAATAAAAGCTTGATAAAGGATTTCCATCTATACTGAAACAAGTTCAGCACAAGTACTGAAACAAGTTCAGCACAAGTACTGAAACAAGTTCAGCACACATACTGCAACAAGTTCAGCACAAGTACTGAAACAAGTTCAGCACAAGTACTGAAACGAGTTAAGCACAAGTACTGAAACAAGTTCAGCACAAGCGCGGGAATGACTATAAAAAATAACTATTCATGAAAAAAATACTCATTATTGAAGACAATATGGATGTTCGTGAAAACACCGCGGATATCCTGGAATTAGCCGGATATGAAATAGCTACTGCCGAGGATGGGGAAAAGGGCGTAGCGAAAACTTTGGAATTCCAACCCGATTTAATTGTCTGTGACATTATGATGCCCCGGATGGATGGCTATGCCGTGCTGGAAAATTTGGGGAAATTGGCTGAAACAGCCCGGATTCCCTTTATTTTTTTAACGGCCAAATCGGAAAAAGCGGATTTCAGGAAAGGCATGAACCTTGGTGCGGACGACTACCTTACCAAACCCTTTGAGGAGCATGAACTGTTGGAGGCCGTGGTGGCGCGATTACAAAAGAACGATTTTCTAAAAAAAGAGTATGTCAGGGATATCAGTGGGGTCAACGACTTTTTGGAAGGTGCCGCAGATTATCTAGATCTTGAGAATATTTCAAGGGAGTACCGTCCCAAGGCATATGGGAACAAGGATTTTGTTTTTAGGGAAGGGGATGGTGCCCATGACCTGTATTTTATAGAAAAAGGAGCAGTTAAAACGTATAAATCTACCGAAGTGGGAAAGGAATTTGTGACGGGTATTCACAAAGCTGGGGATTTTATAGGGCAATTATCCTTATTAAGCCCCAAAGGTGTTTATCTGGAAACCGCGGTAGCGATGAAGGGAGCAAGTATTTATGCCATACCCAAAACCAGTTTTATACATCTTATCGAGGGCAACAAAGAGGTTTCCCATAAATTTATGGAACTCATTTCAAACAGTCTTATCGAGGTACAGGAACAATTGGTAAATATGGCTTATGCTTCCGTTCGGCAAAGGGTGGCCAAAGCCTTGTTGGGACTCTATGCCAAAGGAATCGTTAATGACGGTGGCCATGTAGGGATTGAAATACCACGGGAAGATTTTGCCGGTATGATCGGCACCGCTACCGAAACTGCGATACGGACTTTGTCCGATTTTAGGGATGAAGGCTTAATAAGTATGGGCCACGCCCGTAGCATTATTTTAATGGATAAGGAGGAATTGCAACATGTGGCCAATTTTCGGTAGTTTTTTTAAGTATGGAAACGGATCTGACCGATAAGGAATCTGGACTGTCCCGTCCTCGGGACTGCAAGGGCAAGCCTGCCCACAGTAGGAGGGAGACCGGACAAAATTTTCAAGCCATGTACTATCCATATTTTTCGAATTTCAACCCGACATAGGTATTGGGTTTAGGGTGTGTTTTGAAATCGGCAGATTACTTCATCACAGACATTGGTTCCATTTCCCAACATTCCAAAAAGCACGCGATTTCTTGTCCAAAATAAAAGAATCTCCGTATCGATACCGATTTTCAAGATGCTAAAAAAATATAATCGGACAGCCATAGTAAAGAAGTAAGGCTGCTACCTTTGGACAACCGCCGACACAGGGAGATTTAGCGTTACCGAAGTTGGACTCACCTGTTGTAAATTGACAACTACAGCGCGATTCAAAGTACGAGACCTAGTCTCCTACAGCAAAATTCGGGGTTTATTCGATGGCTGGGTTTTACAACCCCTTTCTTCCGCATAGCGGAATTTATTCCCCGCCTTGAAAAAGGAGCGGAGCTTTTAAAGAAGGCCTTTTTTAGCGGTATCTATTTTTTCAGGATACAGCTTTCCTGCATGCCAATGTAAAACTAATCTAGATTTTTGTAAGTCCGCTAATACCATCGACCTAGGGAATACTGATCTATGAAGCTAGGAGTCCATTCTGAAAAGGAACTTTGTTTGTGATTGCAAAAATTTATTTTTTTTAAATCTTTGAAATAAGGGTTTACGGCTGTTTGAAAAAAGGCCTAACATGAACTTTTTAAGTTTTTAACGCTTTACCTCTTTGACTTGAGTTTTCGGGTAAAAGTCAAAAGCACTCAAAAAATAGCTCAAACCGACATGGCCAACTTTTTACTTTTTACTTGAATTTACGTCGTAGGCTCAAGTATCAATCGGAGATACGGGAAATCTTTCTTTCGGCCCAAAGCAAGCGCAATTCCCTAGAAAAACCGGAAAGCTTCTTAATGGCAAAAGTCAGCACCAACTTTTGCACTATTCCGCTAAAACCGCCGACCAAACGTGCCGGGGATACTATGGTTTTGGCGCTGTTTAAATGAAGCTTAAGGCTTTCTTTACTTATTTCCCTTTGTAGGCGCAAAATACGGAGTCGTTCGTCTATTTCGGTAAAAGAACTATAGTGTTTCATTTGTAGTTGTTTCGTTAGATGTGTGTCTTGGTTTAGCAAGCGCAGGAGGGTAATTCGTTCATTAACATGTACTACCTTTTTTATTTCGTCCAAGACCCAGGATTGCCCGTTCCTGTTTTGGGCATCAATCGAAATAGTTTTTAGAGAATGTTCTGAGTAGTGGAGCATTGAGCCTATCCTTAAGCGCATAACTCAGCAGGGCAACAAGCACATAAAATACGCCTACGATGACAAAGCCTAGCGTATCGCTCTGTAATTCGTTTCCAATGGCAAAGGCCGCTGCAAAGGAAAGGATGACCAAGGCCAATAGTGAAATGGCACTCACCAAAATAAGCTGTGCGCCAGCCGTAATCAGACCCATCAATACCTTGAAAATTTTTAGTTTCAGGTATTCTTCGCTGTTTTCGAGATAAGACTTCACATCGGCCTCGGCCTCCGTGAGGTCTTGTTTTAATTCTTCAAAAGCCATAGACCGCTATTTCTGTAGTTAAGCATTCTTCTTTCTCAGATCTTCCAACTTGCCCTCTAAGGAAGCAATGATATCATCGGCTTTATAGCTCATTGTGGAGATGGCATCGTCCAGTTTTCGGTCAAAAGCCTCTTTTTTTACTTCGGCCGACTTGGTCAGCTCTTCCGTGGCATGGGAAATACGTTCCGCAATCTCATGGCTGGTATCCTCTACCTTACGTTTGATTTTTTTGCGGGTTTCCTTCCCTTCATCAGGGGCATACAAAATTCCGATGCCGGCACCTATGGCCGCACCCGTTAGAAGTGCCAATAAAATGTTTCCACTATCGTTAGACATAATTTTTGAGTTTTGAGTGAATAATTAATTTTACAAGGCTAAAGTAAGGGCATCCGGGATATTGCAACATGACCTAGATCAGTATGGCTCTTTTTTTTGTTATGACCTACATCATTTTAGGCATATTCTCTGTGTACTACCTTGCAATTCATATTAAATCGGTATTTATCGGGATAGATCCACTTAAAAAGGGATATAATAATGTTTTCTCAATCTAGTTGCTATGAATCCAAAGACTATAAAAACAGGAAAAAAGCGATTTTCCTCCAAAGTATTCGAACAATTATCGGAGGTGGAGGAAGCCATAAACGGCATATTGTCCAAAAGGACTTCGGATGCGGAATTGACCGTACTGGTAAAGTTGATTGATGCGCCCTATGCCAACCTTAGTGAAGTAGAGCAAAGGAATGGAGGCTTACGGGCCCGTTGGAAAGAATTATTGGGGCCGAATACCCATTTCGGATTTTTCAATAATGAGGATATAGGTAGTGTTTTTATTGCCGGTAGTTTAACAGGGGTGTTTCTTTTTGATGTGGAAGACAGGAAACTTGCCGAACTTTCGGAAGGGCCTTATGGTATTCTAAGGGGACTGGGTATTGATGAAGCAAAAGCGAATCCCCATATTAAAAAATTAAGTCAAGGGAGGTATTTGTTGCTCATAAGAAATACGTATGTTGACGGCAATGCGCAGAAAAGTCCAGTATAGGCTTCGGATTGGCCAATACAAGCTTTCTTTTTAGGATATTCGGTTTTACCACCCATGTTGTGTAACTATACTCCTGCCAAATGAAAACCCGAGTTTTTGTCTCTTTCTTTTTCCCTTTGCCGTCGTTAAAATTATAAACCGTAGCTACTGCTATGCTTCGCCATCGCTACGGCTCGCCCACAGCTTTCGCTGTGTCGTGCCTAGGCAAAGAAAAAAATAAAATTGCCAAAATTTCCGGGTTTTCATTAAGCATGAGTATAAACCAATAAACTGGCCCGACATAGGACTTATAGACGCAGGACATAAGACCAATTATGGTTGTCCAGAAAAATAGTAACCACGAAAATATTTGAATTTTAAAAACTTAAAACGAAAAAGTCCTAAGACTTAAGTCCTTATGCCTGCGGAGCAGGTTTGACCGCGTACTGATTTGCTGCACAGCATCTCAATCAAAATTTCATCACAGACCCTTAGGAACACCAACGGCATATCAAATCTCCATACACTTCCTTTTGGCGTAAAGCGCAAGGCGCAAAGCGAAGTAATAATAAGCATACAACTGATCTACATCATTTTACCGCTCAAAAGTTGTTTGCATTTTTGGGATATATTAAAACATAAGCGATACTATGGAAAGAACACTAGATTACAAAGGCCAAAAGGAGTTCCATATTTTTGTGGCCAGTACGTATTCCGATTTAAAAATATCAAGGGAGAACGGCAGCAAGAAAGCGTTCAACGAACTGTTGCTGACAACCTTGACACAAGTAAAAAAGTATATTGTAGATCGGTTGATTACCGCGGTAGCCAAGGGTAATCTTCCAAAGGGAAAATACCGTCCAGACGATTTTGTTGACCAATTGTTCATAGAGGCCTATGATCATTTTGATGAGGTGGGGAACAAGGAAGACCTATATCCCTGGCTTTTTAAAAAGGCCGATGCCCTGCTGAAGGATACCATTGTTGAGGAGGAGTTTGACGAGGTGTTTTTTACGAACATCGATGATTTCTCCAAACCGGCCTGGGATGCCATGGAAGAAAATTTCAGTACCGATGGCGATGGCGACTTGGTCATGATGGAAGAAATGGATGATATGTCATATCCCAAGAACGATTACGTGTTAAACCATGTCTTTGTGGAGGACGGTAAAAAGGAACTTATAGAGAAGCTGGACAAGCAGTTGGGCGAGGAACGCATCAGAAAACACGCCCAGATGGTACTGCACCAATTACCGTTGCAAATGCGTACGGTTTTTCAATTGGCTACCCAGTTTCATTTTGATATTGAGGAAATTGCCGAAATACAGGACCAGAGTATTAAAGAAATAAACGAACTTTTGGAACATGCACGCAAAAGTTTGGACGCCAGCTTTTTCAATAGATATATTGCTTAAAAAATGCGAAGCCAGCCAATTATGAATCAGATGACTTCCAAGCCGCAGGTTATAGGTAAGCATACCCTTGAACCCATTTTGAAGGAAACGGAAGAATGGATTCAAACCATTGCTTTTAGGAAAGAGGAAATCCATTTTTTGGGAGACCTTTTGTTGAACAAGATCATAAAAAAGGGGATGCGTTCGGAATATGGTGACATGATCATAGACTTGGAAAGATTGCAGGACGAGTTGTTCAGTTCCTTGGAAGGCGATATTTTGGCTTTTAAGAAAGAGTTCAGCGAAATGATTTGTAGTAAGGAACGCGCAAGGGTCAGGGAATACAAAAGAGTGCATAAGCGCTTGGCAGACCGTATGTCCGTTTTTACAAACGATTTTAGGAATTATAAAAAAAGTATTTTCGGTTATGTAAAAGAGCTATAATGGATAATAGGGTTGAGGATAAAAAGATAGGTTCTATGGAAATGGCCATTTATAGAACCGAATACAGTGCGGATAGTATAGAAAATTTTACGGGCTTTTAGTATAGCTTTCAAATGCAGCACCTGGCCAGTGATCTTTTGGACAAGGGCTTAACACCTGACCAGATAACCAATGTAGTGGTGAAGGCATTGCGTGTTGCAAAACTATCGGATATGGAGGTACATAAACATTTTATGCCCGTGTTCAGTGCACTTGATCGTCAGATTATCAAGGACTGTAAGCTTTCCCATTTGGCGTATGGTCTGATACTCATGAATGCAGATACCGAGGTTTCCTCCGTAGGTGGTTTTCAAATAAGTGTTTTAGAACATTATTTAGTGAATATGGCCCAGCATGCAAAAGGCTAAAGGATTGGGCAATTGGCAAACCTTACCTTTGAATGCCATTGGAAAATAGGGTTGGACTTCTTAGGAAAAATTCTTTTCCTTACAGCATTTTTGTATGGATGCCAACAGGTTTTCCAGTTCGCATGGTTTGATAATGTAGTCATAAGCACCGGCATCCAGACCTTCTTTTATATCCTTTTTTTCGCTTTTTGCACTATAGAAAATAAGTGGGATCAGCTTTAGTTTTTGGTGTAGCCCAAGTTTACCCAGTAGTTCCAATCCGCCCATTTCTGGCATTAGTACATCGCAGATAATAAGGTCGGGAAAAAGTTGCGTTACTTTTTCAAAGCCTTTTACCCCGTTACTTGCGGTAATAACGGTATAACCCTCCAGCATCAAAAGTTCAGCGGTATTTTCACGAATGGTGCAATTATCCTCTATCAGCAGGAGTAGGGGCATAGGTTAGTTTTTGTCAGATAAGCTATTAAAGATAGCGAATTTCTTACACTTGGTACTTTTTAATATGTACAAACACGCGAAAGTAGAAAAAGTGAAGATCAATATTTTGGTAACTGTTACTATGGTTAGACCCTATTTGCCCTAGCATGGCTCATTTTATATGAAATAATATGCTGGCTTTAAACGGTACATCATAATCTTTTGTTCTAAGTACGAATGTTCAAAATCCATATATTTGAGCGTTGGTAATACGGTAAGGAAACCAGTTACAAAATCAGTGCTGAATTATAAATTACTATGGGTAAAAAAATGAAAGGTATCGACTTATCAAGATGAAGAAGGCAGTATTATAGCGATAGATGTAAATTGACTATTTGTCCGGAATGTGGGGCTGACCTAATCAAAGAGAACAGTACAGTACTATTGAGTGCTATATCGGATACAGATAAAGGAGCGTTTTTGACAAATCTTTCAGGTAGCCATTTCTGTGAAAAATGTCCTATTGTGGTTTTTGATAAGGAAAAGGTTAGTCAGGCTGCACTCCTTGGGATAAAGGGGAATAAAAATCTTAGATATACCATTAGCGGAATACTTTATTTATACTCATTTGGCAGGAGTATAGATGCAGTTCCTGAACATAAGAGACATCTTGAAATGGGTACCGAGGGGAATCCATTGCCCTTAGTTCAATTTTTACCGGATCTAAACAAAACTTTGATTACCGATAAAAGACAGGGCAGAAATGACCTTTGTTTATGTGGAAGTGGAAAGAAATATAAAAAATGTTGTGTAAAATGACCAAATGGTTAAAAAGAAAGGATTTTGAACAAAAATTTGCACCATTAACCAGTAAAGGGAAGCAGATATGGGTAATAAGTAAGGTTAAAAAATTACCTTATGAAATTATTGAAATGGCGCTTCGGCTCGCTGAATTGGACTTCGTGAAATACGTTAGGATGAGTGATGAGTTCTTGTCGGCCTCAAGTGAAAATTATCCGAATAGGCCGAAAGTTCCTGTAGTACATTCAAATCACGAAACGGCAACGGGAGTGGAAATTTTGTATAGTGTATCCCATAGGTACATCGACTTCAACGACATTAATTCCCCGATTAAGGGAAACGGCAATAAAATGGTGGAAGCAATTTTGACCGATTTCCCTAAAGATTGGCAACCTAGCGTTTTAATGGATTGGAGCAACGGCTTTTGGGATAGAATGAAAGAAAAACATAATGATCTGGACTGGTTATCATAACTAACCCTAGGCTACTCACGATTTAAACCTGATTGTTCCTAAAAATTGAAATGACCACCAAAAACCCGAGAATGGCCGATAGCACAAACCCAATGGCACCCAACAACGGCACATCGTTCACCAATGGCGGCATCTTGGCAATGACCAAAATGGAGGAACCAATGGAAAGTGCCGCAATGATTATGGCCAATACCAGTCGGTTTGCGGCTTTGCTCAACGCCGTTTGTAATTCCTTAAGCCCTTTGTGTTCGTGCACCACCACGAGTCTGCCATCCTTTATTTTTTTAAGGATGGTATTGATATCCTCTGGCAGGGAATCCATGAGCATACTAAAATCCTGTAAGCGCGCTAGGTTCTTTTTGAACAGGCGTTTTAGTCCAAACCGTTTTCGGGTCAGTTGTGTCACGTAGGGTTTTAGATTTTCGGTAATATTGAAATCGGGGTCCAACCTAAGCCCGACCCCTTCCATGATAATAAGGGTACGGATCAATAAATACAGGTGGTGCGGGAGTACAATATAATTCTCGTAGAGTATGTGCTTAAACTGCGTAAGGGTATTCCCCAGCTTAATATTTTGGATGGCCGTATCACTAATGCCCTGTACGAGACCGTATAGGTCTTGCTCCAACTTTTTGTAATCCGGGATAGCTGTTTTAACGGCGATTTCCTCCAAAACGGGAATGATTTTTTTAACATCCTTCCGGACAAAATAGAGCAGGAGATCGGACAATAATTTTTTGTCCGTGGGGTGCAAGGTGCCCATCATCCCAAAATCCAAAAAACAGAGCTGGTCGCGCTCTGGCAGGACAAATAGATTTCCCGGATGGGGATCGGCATGAAAGAATCCGTGTTCCAGTACCTGTTCCAAATAGAGGTCCACACCTACCTTTGCCACCATTTTACAATCAATATTAAGTCCCTTTAGCGTATCTATTTCCGATATTTTAATACCGGGTATATATTCCATACAGATGATGCTATCATTGGAAAGGTGGGGATATACTTTGGGCACATGAATAGCCTCGTTGCCTTCAAAATTCTTGGCGAAACGTGTCATATGTTCCAGTTCCTTGGCAAACTGTAGCTCTTGTAGAATACTCTTTTCAAAGGTTTCCACAATTTGCATGGGCTGAAAAGCTTTGGCCTGTGCGCTATATTTTTCAAGGCTGCCGGCCAGCTGTTTCATAATGGTAATATCCGCCTTAATGATATCGGTAATGTTGGGACGTTGTATTTTCAACACTACCATTTCGCCGGTACAGAGCTGGGCTTTATGTACTTGGGCCAAGGAGGCCGCGGCCAAAGGTGTCGCCTCAATAGAATTAAAATGATCGGCCACTTTAATATCAAGGGTTTCGGCAACGGTTTTTTGGACATCAAAATTTTTTAAATAGGGAACGTGATCCTGTAATTTTTCCAGTTCCTTGATCAATTCCGGTGGAAGCATATCCTCCCTATTGCTAAAGATTTGACCGAGTTTAACGTAGCTTGGCCCCAGTTCTTCCAAAACCATACGGATACGTTCAAATTTGGACATTGAGATATTCTTGTCCGTATCGGGATGCCTCTTCAAATAGCTGGCAGGTATCATTTTTTTTATTCCGCCAGTGGCCATGATATCTTCAAAACCATATTTTGCAAGGACGGAAAATAGACTGTTGTACCGTTTGAGTTCTCTTTTTTTTGGAAGGTTGATGCCGAGCATAATTCTTTCTGCTTTTGAGATTAGGGTTTGTCGTTTGGTACTTCGACTGCGCTCCGACTGCGCTCAGCATGACCGGCTCAGTGTGACATTTTTTTTGAATATGAATTTTAATGGCTCTTCCCTTTATCACTTGCCTCCGACGAAGGAAGTTTGCACGTCTATCTGCCTTTTTTCCACAAGCGGATTCATTCCCCTCTTTATCCAAATAGCGGAGCATAAAAAGTTCTTTTTGAACCATATCAATCCAGTCTTACCACTACATATACTTGCCCAAAAACTTAAAAAAGTCCTTTTTGAGGTCATTGTAAATATGGCGTTGTTTTTGCATTTTCTCCCTAAAATCTAGATGGGTTTTCGCTAGGGACACGTCTAAAGCCTCTTTTTCTGTTTTGCTTTGGCCCGCTATGCGTGCTTCATGTTTTTCAATGGTTTCCTCCAGATCTTCGATTAGCCCGCTATGCAGTGCGAATTGGTTTTGGTAGTGGTCTAATTGTTTCAGTACATCGTTGGCCGTATAGCGGGTTACCAATTCGCTCAAACGATTGTTAAAGGTTCTAAGCTCATCTTTCCAAAAGTGGAGTTCCGATTTCCAGTTTTGGTGTTCAAAATGTAAGTTTTCATTGTACATTACTTCACTTATTTTTTCCATGATATTGCTATTTTTGAATGGTTATGGTTCAGTTTATTTTTTAATTTTTCGCACTTCTCACTTCAACAGATTGCTACTTGTCGACAGCTTTCTTGCATCACTTCAAGCTTCAATTCGCTTCTCCCAATTACTTTTTACGTATTACTTTTCACTGCCAACTGCTACTGCCAACTGTTTGTTTTTTTACTACTCACTTTCCTTCAAAGTCGGTTCAAAAGTTTCCCCTTTGAGGGCTAGGGGGCTATTTCGTTTCCCCAACATTTTCACCAAATCTTCTTTTTCCACCACTTCCTGTTTTAAAAGAAGTTTCGCCAATTTTTCCAGCTCGTCCCTGTGTTCTGTTAGTATGTTTTTTGTTCGGGTGTACGCCGTGGCAATCAAGTTTTGGACTTTTCTGTCTATTTGTCTGGCCATGTCCTCGCTGTAGGGCTTTCCGAACATTTGCTCGTTCCTTCCTGTGGAATCGTAAAAACTTATGGGCCCCAATTCTGCATCCAAACCGTAATACGCCACCATGCTGTAGGCTTGTTTGGTCACTTTCTCCAGATCGTCCAGTGCACCTGAAGATATTTCGTCAAAGATAATTTCCTCGGCGGCCCTGCCACCCAAGGTGGAACACAGCTGGTCTATAAACTGTGATTTGGTAATGATCTGTCGCTCTCGGGGCAAATACCAGGTAGAGCCCAAGGATTTTCCACGCGGAATAATGGAGACTTTTACCAAGGCATCTACATGCTCTAAATACCAGCTGCTTACGGCATGGCCCGCTTCATGGTAGGCCACTATTTCTTTTTCCTCTTCGGAGATGATCTTACTTTTCCGTTCCATACCGCCAATGATACGGTCCCGGGCTTCCATAAAATCCGCTTGCTCCACTTCTTCTTTTTTCTTTCGGGCGGCTATGAGGGCGGCTTCGTTGCAAATATTGGCAATATCGGCACCGGAAAAACCGGGACTCAATTTGGCCAAGAGTTCTACATTTACCTTGTCCGATAATTTCAGCGGACGCAGGTGTACCCCAAAAATTTCCACCCGCTCTTCTTTGGTGGGCAGTTCCAGGTAAATATGACGGTCAAAACGGCCCGGTCTCAATAGCGCCTTATCAAGTACATCCGGGCGGTTGGTGGCGGCGAGCACAATAACGCCCGTATTGGGGCCAAATCCATCCAATTCGGTCAGTAATTGGTTCAAGGTGCTTTCGCGCTCATCGTTCGCCTGAAAAGCGTTGACCTTCCCACGGGAACGGCCCACGGCATCTATTTCATCGATAAATATGATACTGGGCGCTTTTTCCTTGGCTTTTTTAAAGAGGTCCCGCACCCTGGATGCGCCGACGCCCACGAACATCTCCACAAATTCAGAACCTGACATGGAGAAGAAGGGCACTTTCGCCTCGCCGGCAACGGCGCGGGCCATTAAGGTCTTTCCGGTGCCCGGAGGGCCTACCAGCATTACGCCTTTGGGAATTTTAGCCCCCAATTTGGTATAGGTTTCCGGATTTTTAAGGAAGTCCACTACCTCCATGACTTCGGTCTTGGCCTCTTTGAGTCCGGCTATGTCATCGAAGTTTACGGAGATTTTCGTGCTTTCATCCGAAATTTTTGGTGTAGATTTTCCAAAATTATAGAGTGGGTTCGCCCCCTTGCCGCCACGCATGCTACGCATGATATAGATCCAGAAGAAAATAATGAGTCCAAAGGGCAGTAACCAGGACAAAATACTCATCCAGCTGGTGCGTGTTGTGTACTGTACATCTATTTTATCGCCCTGCGGAAAATCGGCCTGTGCCGCTTGTAATTTATCTTCAAAAGTTGCTACAGAACCGATCGTTATGGTGTATTTTGGCGCCTCCGCTGTTTGGAACAGGTTGTCGATTACGCTTTCATCCGCTGCGGTATCAACCTGTTCCTTTTTTACATAAATTTCGGCCACTTCCTTGTTAACGACGACAATTTTTGAAACCTCCCGCTGTGTTAAAAGGGAATCCTCTAAGAATGTCCAGCTAATTTCCTTGGTGCCGGCCACAGGGTTGGAAAAAATAGAAAACCACATTATCATGCCCAACAAAAAAAAGTAGACCCAGTTTATATTTTTGCCTCCAAAGGATGGTTTTCGGTTCTTTTTGTCGGAAGTATCCTGGTCTTTGCCTTTATTTTCTGCCTGCTTCATTTTTCTCTAAAATTGCAAATTCTTCTAATGCCTCCATGGCCTCACATCCGTAGACTACCGATGGTCCACCACCCATAAGCACCGCCACACCAATAGTTTCCAATATTTCCTCCGAACTGGCGCCCGCCTGTAGCGAATCGTGCACATGAAAGGCAATGCAGCCATCACAGCGTACGGTAATGGCAATGCCCAGCGCAATGAGTTCCTTGGTCTTTGATGAAAGCACTCCCTCTGCCGTACTGGCCTTGTGGAGTGCTGAAAACCCTTTCATAGTTTCCGGAATGCGGGTACCTAGGGTCTTCATATTTCGACTGAGGTCGTTGTATCTTTTTGAATAATCCTTGAACATGATTTCTATTTTTTTGTGTGATGTTATACTGTATGGCAATTCGTCCAAAATTATCCTTTGCCTTTGGGTCTCCAAATGATTTAAGTCATACCATAGTAAAACGATATGGTTTTATTTAGCGAAAAATTTTTGTGCAAGGCCAGCCGGGGCATGGTAACGGCAACTCCATAGGCCTTTTTTAAGGGGTTGAAATTATTTGACATGAAAAATGATAAACAGCATACCATGGACCGTTGCTTTGGTTTTATTTTGAAACGGGTGCTTTGCGTGAGGGATTGCAGCGGTTACCCCGCAGCCATTGGCACCCATTTTGGTGCCAAAGGGCGAGGAGTAGAAGCGAAAAGCCCGACCCTTGTGGGCACGCCCTAGTATGCATACGGGCATACACATGAAGGCATGAAGATCCATATGATGTTCAAGAACCCGAACGTCTGTTTTCAGGTATACTCATGCTTAATGAAAACCCGAAAATTTTAACAATTTTATTTTTTTTCTTTGGTTAGACAAAATTACAAAGCATAGCCGTAGCTACGGTTTTTAATTTTAACGACGGCAAAGGGAAAAAGAAAGAGATAAAAACTCGGGTTTTCATTTGGCAGGAGTATAGATGCCTTGATAGATACCATGGGAAGTGGCTAGCGACATTAAAGGGCGTAGTTTACAGCATAAAACTTAGCAAAAAAACTGGACAATTTGAGAAGCGATAGCGCTTGTTGTAATCGGCGATGAACGATCGATGCCTTTCATAGCGCCTGAATTTCAAAATACACTAAGATGAAAAAAACCTTCTTACAACCCGAAGAATCGAAATTCTTGGCGGGACCACGTTCGCGAATCAATGAATTGTTTTTTGCGTTCAGGGTCTTATTCAGCTTCATAAGGAGCTTTCGTAAAATGCACTTTTTGGGGCCTTGCGTAACCGTTTTTGGGTCGGCACGTTTTGAACCTGATAATCTGTTTTACCAACAGGCCGAAAAAGTTGGGGCAGCTTTGGCCAACTTGGGCTTTACGGTCATGACCGGTGGCGGTCCCGGTATTATGGAAGCTGCCAATAAAGGGGCCTTTGAAGTTGGGGGACGATCCGTTGGGTGTAATATTATCCTTCCCTTTGAGCAGCGACCAAATCCGTATTTGCACAAGTGGATCAACATTCGGTATTTTTTTGTGCGGAAGTTCTTGTTGATCAAATATTCCTATGCCTTTGTGGTCATGCCAGGCGGAATGGGCACTCTGGACGAGCTTTTTGAGTCGATTACCTTAATACAGACCAAAATGATACAGGATTTCCCTATAGTAATCTTTGGTTCCGAGTACCATAAGGAGCTTTGCCAGCATATTGCGATGATGGCCAAGAACGAAAGTATAAGTCCCGAGGATATGGAACTACTGTTTGTAACCGATTCCGTAACGGAGATGGCAGAGCACATTAAGACCCACGCCATTACAAAGTTTAAATTGGTGCCGAAACCACAAAAGCCCAAGTGGTGGATGGGGGAGCGTTGATATGGTGTTTATCGGTACAACCTATTATGCCGGGGTAGCAGGCAGATGAGCGATTCTAATTTCCTGAAAATGACATAAATCATTTGTGGGGCTACCACAGGCATTTATTTTTGAAGCATGATAAACCTAAAGGCATGAAAACAATTCTGTACGCTACCGATTATTCCAGCAATTCCGTCGCCGCTTTAAAATACGCCCAAAAAATAGCCGAGCAAATGGACAGCCGTTTGGTCGTGGTGCATGTTTTTGATTATCCTACCGTTTTAGGAACGGAAGGGTTTGCCGAACCTTTCCC
>Ga0306871_1000531_pt1 | contig 14601 bp, 9 predicted proteins | sample AntRauMeHopE1497_FD_190447 | JGI IMG/M metagenome (GOLD analysis project Ga0306871, IMG submission 190447) | Saline lake microbial communities from Rauer Islands, Antarctica - Metagenome Hop E1 #497 (v2) (version 2) | ecosystem: Environmental > Aquatic > Non-marine Saline and Alkaline > Saline ... | reverse complement strand
TTTTTCCGGAATTTTCCGGACTGGATGTGCCCTATCAAGCATTTCCAAATAATGTTCGCGATTTTTTTAATACTGGTATCGGTTCCGTAACTTCTTTAAACCTAACCTCGAGGCAAGAAAAGACATCTTTCAATGTTTCCGCTGGGTATACCGATGAGACGGGTATTATAGGAAACAACGACCTTAGACGTTTTAATATAGGTCTTGGCGGTCAGGCACAATTGACAGAAAAATTGAATATTTCGGCAACACTTAATCATTCTACAAGAAAGCGAAATTCACAGTCGGGCACTTCCATTTTTGATTTGTTGCTTTATATTCCACGAAATGTGGATGTCTTAAGTTTGCCTTATGAAAATCCACAAACGGGCGCCAATGCTTATTATAGGGCTTCTCAAAACCCTTCATGGCTCATAAACAATACCGGTAGGAATGATGATGTGGTAAGAATTTTTGGAACTATGGCCGCTGATTATAAATTTAATAATAATCTATCGCTTACCTATAGGGTTGGGTATGATAGCGAAACCCAAGACGAGTTCGATTTTTCTAACAAAGGGGGAATAGACGATTTTGAATTTGGCTTTTTATCCCTGGATTATGACAAACAGGTTTCCGTAGACCAATTCCTGATACTTAGTGCAAGTTATGATTTGGGTTCTAAATTTGGGTTTGATAGCCAATTGGGAATCAATTCAAGGTATATTACTTCTAAATCAAATAGTTCTGATACAGAGAGTCAAATCGTTTTTGGCTTTCAAAGACCCTCCAATTATACGGCAGTAGAGGCTGGTGCCACTAGGGGTTCACAAAATTTGGCCGGTACATTTGGACAGTTTGAATTTAATTACGACAAGTTTCTTTATTTGACCTTATCGGGCCGAAACGATTGGGGTTCCACTGTTGAACCCGAAAATCAACAGTTGTTTTATCCTGGTGCTTCCTTTTCTTTTGTACCCACCTCTGCATTCGATTTTGGCGGCACAGCCATTAACTACTTAAAATTTCGTGGAGCGTATGCTACATCATCAGGTTATCCCGATCTTTTTAGAACAAGAAGTGTATTGAATTCAAACCCCCAACGCTTTGTAACTAATGATGGAAACACTATTGTTACTAACGGTGTACGCTCTTTATTGCCTAATCCCAATCTAACACCAGAGTTGCATCGCGAATTTGAGTTAGGAGTAGAAGGGAAATTCTTTAAAAATAGGGTAACCTTGGATGCGTCTGTTTTTAAACGTATTTCTGAGGATCAAATACTGAGGCGAGACTTAGATAGATCAACAGGTTTTGACGATGTTTTTACCAATGTGGGTAGGATAGATACAGAAGGTTTAGAAGTTGATTTGGGAATCGATCTTGTTAAAACCAAGAATTTTAATTGGAACTTCAGAAATATTTTTACCGCCTATGAAACCTTGGTGGTAGACTTGGGTGGTACAGAACAAATAGGGCTAGGTACACGAAATTTTGCTATTGAGGGTGAGCCACTTGGAGTGCTGGTTGGTAGTTACGCTATGAGGGACAACCAAGGAAATTTTTTAATTAACCCAGATAATGGAGAATTGATCATTAGTGATGAAATTGGTCTACAAGATCGTGTAATCGGTGACCCTACACCAGACTGGACCGTAACAAACATTAATAGCATAAGCTATAAAGGATTCTCTCTTATGGCACAACTTGAATACACCCATGGTGGAGAAAATTTTTCGGATACTGTTGAAGATCTTATGGAAAGAGGTGTAACAAGGGATACGGAAAATCGCGAAGGTTCTTTTGTGCTCCCGGGGGTTTATGGGGATACAGGTACGGGACTTGCTTTTTTGGACTCAGATGGCAATGCCATACCTAATACTATTCAGCAAAATAGTCTTAGAACCACTTTTTCCAATTATTATAATGCAGACGACCTAAGTACTTTTGATACGTCTGTTTTTAGGATACGTGAAATTGCTTTGGCCTATTCGCTTAATGATAAGCAAATAACTAATCTTCCGTTTAAGAATATAACCTTTAAGCTTAGCGGTCGTAATGTTTTCTATAGGGCTCCAGGTTTTCCTGAATTTACCAATATAGACCCCGAAGTGGATGCTCGAGCTGGCACCACCATACCAACCACAAAAAGATATGCATTGGGAATAAATATTTCCTTTTAAAAAAAGACAGCTATGATGACCATAAAAAAAATAGTTTTTAGTTTAAGTGTCGTAATAAGCACATTGTTGGTTTCTTGCGAAGTAACCAATTTTGACTTGCAGGACGACCCAAATAGTCTTACCCCCATTTCTGTAAGTCCAGATTTTCTTTTGAACGAAATACAGATCAGGTTTGAGGAATCTCTGAGCGAATTGAGCAGAAATACAAATGATGTTATGCGTTATGAGGCTATGTCGGATACTTATTCGGATGTTGCGGAACCTTCCGCTTTAAACGGCGAATGGAGCGATGTGTATGCGCTAAGGGAAAATATGATGCTACTGAATGAACTTGTGGATGAGGATGAAGATCTACGTTTTCACAGAGGTATTGCTAAAGTGTTGCACGCCTACAGTATGGCAACCTTAGTAGATTATTTGGGGGATATTCCCTTTTCCGAAGCAAATGCAGGCGGAGAAAATTTTGATCCTGTTCCAGATGATGACGCTGCTATCTATATGGCATTGTTGGATGACCTAGAGCTGGCCATAGAAGATTTGAACAATGTTACGTTTGTACCTTTAAACGATCTCTATTTTGATGGGGATGCCACTAGGTGGATTAAATTGGCCAATAGCCTTAAGCTGAAATTATGGCTTAATATAGGGGACACTGCTCAGGTAAATGCGCTACTGATCGAGGATAATCTAATAGAAACCATAGCCGATGATTTTCAGTTTCAGTATTCGGCAACAGCAACCCCTGCAGATAGTCGGCATCCCCTTTTTGGTAGAGGCTACGAACCAGGGGGGCAGAGTGAGTATTTGGGTAATTATTTTATTTGGTTGCTAAAGGACTCCAAAGAGTTGCGCGACCCTAGATTACGCTATTATATGTATCGCCAAACAGATACGGCGCCCGCTGGTGATTTTTTAAATTGTGAGGGAAACCCCATTTATGACTTTTGTTATACAGGGGACTTTTATTGGGGCAGGGATCACGGCGATGCGGCTTCAACACCTAATGACCGCTTTTTAAAGACTATATACGGTTTGTACCCTTCTGGTGGTGCTTTTGATGCTAATAATCCCGTAGCTGGTCAAAACTCCATAAATTTAGGAGGGGCAGGAATCATGCCTATATTAACATCTTTTCATATCAATTTTTTTAAGGCAGAAGCCGTATTGCGTTTAGGGGCTAATGGTGATGCAGCTACCAGCCTAGAGACTGGTATCCGAAACTCCATGCAAAAAGTAATGGAGTTTGACCCAAGTAGTGCAGCTACTGGTTTTGCGGCCTCCCAAGAGGATGTAAATAACTACGTCGTCTCAGTTATGGAGGAATATGCTGTTGCCGCCAACGCAGATGCTCGATTAAATATTGTGATTCGCGAGCTTTACCTTGCCACTTACGGCAACTCCATCGAATCCTACAATGCATATCGTAGGACAGGATTTCCAGCCAATATTCAAATACCCATAATCAATGAGAGCATTCCTTTTCCAAGAACGTTTGCGATGCCCTTAAATCCGGTGAACAGGAATAGTTCTTTGAACCAAAGGCCAATTACCACACAAGTGTTTTGGGATACGAATCCAAGTGATTTTATTAACTAAAAACTAAAAGAACAACAAATGAAAAATATAATTTTAGGAGCACTATGCCTACTTCTGGTAGCCTGTTCCCAGACAGAAAATAATCTCTTGGAGGAAATTACGGTGCGAGGCGGTTTTATACAGTTTGTAGAATTACCGGAATCCAGTTTTAATCTACTAAAGATAAATGAGCTGAACCTTACCGCGGAGTTGGTAGACCCCAATAATAATGCTACCCAATATGCTTTGGCGCTGGTATACGAAGGTGTGCAAATAGACGAGTTTATTAGCGTAACGTCTTTTCCTAGCACGCTTAACATAACAGGTAAAATGATTTTAGACGCGCTAAGCCTTACCCCTGCCGACTTAAGTTTGGATACGGAGTTTGAATTCGTTGCTACCGTTACCACTCCAACTGGTGTTTATTCTGCGTTGACACCCAATTTTAATAGAGACACAAACACACAGGAAGGTGGTAATACCGCCAACCCGTTGTTTAGCCCAGGAGAGAAGAATGCAATGATTTTTAAAATCCGGTTTTTTATTCCCCCACCAAAAAAATTAAGGGGAACCTCATTTGAGACCCCTTTTGCAGCTCCGACAGATGATGCAGATTATATTAGAACCGCTGGTAATGATGACGAGGGCGAGCTAATGAACAACCCGGGTGAACGCCATGTAATGCATGTGGCCGCGGGTAATGGTGTTGATGATGAAATTGGATTTAAATCAGAATTTTTTAGTAATGGTTCTGGAGGGTTTTCCAATGAGGAAATAGGGGTCACTAGAAAAACAGAGGATGTCTTATCTTATGTAGACGGGGAACAAGGTTTTCAGTTAGAAGATGTAGATGGTCTGTATCGCCTCACTTTTGATCGTGTAGCTATCCCAAGTAACCTTACAACCACTGGGGTGCAAATACAGGCCTTTTTTAGGTCTACTTCATGGGAGGATAATGATACTATCCGTATTTACGCACTAGTGGAGCGTGACGGAAGTACGGAGACTTTGGAGTTACTCAATATTTTTGGTGATGGTATAGATGAACTAGAAGATAAATGGAACCTTGTAGATTCTGGTTTTATTGATGGGGTAACCGCATATACCTTAATAATTGACTCAGAAATAGATAGTGGAAGCGAGGAGTTCTATTTTGATCAAATGCTTGTTTATGTGCCAGAATAACTGGCAAAGCAATGCGGTTGGTGCTTTTTTGAATACACTTGCTCGCAACGAAGAGAAGATAGCTAGAATACACCTTTAAAAATTTGAAATGAAAACTAAAAAACACATACTAATAACAGACCGTTTGTCAAAGATGATGTTACTTATGGCATTAACTTTAACTTTTACCATAGGATGCGAAGAGGTAGATTATACCTTTGTCCCAGAGCCTATTGAGCAGCATACGATTGAAGGTATTACTCCAACAACCGGAGACATTGGTACGGTGGTCATCATTGTTGGAACAAACTTTAGCCCAACACCTTCCAATAATAAGGTGAGTTTTGGAGGGGTGATAGCAAGCGTTACTTCTGCAACCCCTACGATGCTTACCGTAGCGGTACCAGAAAGTGCTCCAACAGGGGCCATAACTATAAATCATAGTAGTTTTGCTGCGGAAGGACCTGTTTTTACTGTGGTAGATATACCTACCATAATCTCTGTTGATCCCTTTAGCGCAATTGAGGGAGAAGCAATAACAATTACAGGAACAAAGTTTGGCGCTAGTGTAGACGGAATAACGGTAATGATCAATGGTGTACTGGCTACAGTAAATGAAATTACGGAAACAGGTCTAACAACAAGTGTCCCCGTTGGTTCCAATGCAGGTATTGGGGAAATTATGGTGACCGTAAACGAACAAACAGCTTCATTTCCAGGTTTTACTATCGTACCTAATATAACCGCTTTCACACCGCTATCTGGTGAAGAAGGAGCTGAAGTGATTATCACGGGTACTGGTTTTAGTACAATAGCAACAGACAATATTCTCGACTTTAATGGTAGTGAGGCCCTTGTTACAACAGCAACAAATACGCGGATAACGACAACGGTTCCTGTTGGTGCTACCTCTGGGTTAATCAACTTAGATGTCGCGGGACAAAATACAAGCACTTCGGTAGTGTTTACCGTTGGTAGGACGCCCACAACATTGGTTATTCCTTTGGCAAGTGGCGATGATGATGTAGAGGAGGTTGCCGAGGCGGATGGCACAGCAATTATAGGCCAAATGGATATTACGGGTAGCGATTTGGAATTTGGAGAGATTAGTAGTGGAGACGGGTTACAAAACATAGGGCTACGTTTTACTAATTTGGATATTCCACAAGGAGCGTCCATTTCAGAAGCCAGAATTCAATTTATGGCAGATAACATTGGTGCTGATCCTGTAGAACTAACTATTTTTGGTGAAAACGTGGCAAATGCGGCTGGTTATGAAGATGTAGTAGGTAACTTATCTGCAAGAGCATTGACCACTGCAAGTACGGTTTGGAATATTGAACCTTGGATAGCCGTAGGGGATAGATTACCTGCACAACAGACCGTAGACTTATCGGCTATTATACAGGAGATAGTAAACAGAGCAGATTGGGCAGCTGGGAACAGCATCAACTTTATCATGAAGCATTCTGGAGTAAGTGTAGGCGTTACCAGTTCATCCGGTGGAAGAGAAGCTGAGGATTACTCTTCGTCTAGCCCCGAGGACGGCGCGGAATTGACATTAACATTTCAATAATACTCAAAATATAAGGCATACTACCTTAGTTTAACAATGGACGAGGTGGGCGCTATGCTTTATCCTCGTTCTATTTTAATGGTTACCCGATTAGAATTCTAGGTTATGAAAAAAACAGTGTTGATTACTTTGTTTGGTATTCTTTTGTTATCATACGGTTGTAAGATAGGGAGTGATATACATGAAGATGACGAAATAAGAATCGAAACTAATGTATTGCATAGTTTTGATGGCCCTTATATCTATGATAGAAGCGATTCTTTGGAAGTGGTATCCGTAAAACAAGGTAAAGATTCTACATTCTATATCAGTAAAACAAAGGTTCAAAAACAAGGGAAACCTACTTTTTCATCTACCATAAACAATGAAGAAGGTGATACGTTTTCATTTAGACTAGCGAATGGGCATGAGGCACCAGAATCAAATCACCAAGTAAAGGGTAATCTTTTTGTAACTTCTGATATTGAGGGGAACTTTAATGCCTTTTACGGGCTTTTAGTAGCCAATAAGGTTATGGATTCATCTTATAACTGGACTTTTGGTACGGGACATTTAGTTATTTGTGGTGATATGTTCGACCGTGGAACAGAGGTGCTTCCTACGTTATGGTTACTTTATAAATTGGAATTGGCCGCAGAAAAAAGTGGGGGACAGGTACATTATATTTTGGGCAACCATGATGTAATGAATTTGTATATGGACATTAGATATATAGACGAAAAATATTTGGAGTTGGCGCGTATTATTTCTGGGATTAACGATGATGATGAAGCTGCCTATGCCTACCTTATGTCAAATGCCAATGTACTTGTACCTTGGATAAAGTCCAAAAATGCCATTGAAAAAATAGGAGAAACCCTATACCTTCATGGTGGTATAAGTGAAGATTTGGTAAATGCCGGTCTCACCCTAGATGTTATAAATGATGTGGTACGGGAAAGTCTCAAAGGTGATTTAACCGATACACCTAGCGGAAGCGAAGAAGTAGATTTAATTTTTGGCAGTACTGGTCCTTTTTGGTATCGTGGGTTAGTGGTTGACCGAAAAGAACGTTATAACAAAATAGAGGAATCCAAACTAGATGAAATTTTAGCATTTTATGGCGCAACCCAAATTGTGGTAGGTCATACCATTGTTTCGGAAGCTGTTACTGGGGATTTTAATGGAAAAGTCATCAGGGTTGATATAAAACATCCCAAAGAGAAGTTTACAGGGAAAGCAGAAGCGATGCTTATTGAAAACGAAACGTACTACCGAGTGAACGATTTAGGTGAAAAATTTGAAATGATATTTAAGGATGTAAATTAATGACTTTTAAAATGAACCGCTATCTCCGTTCGGTTAGCTGAACCATTAGTTAAAATATAACTAAAATAAAAACCGCCCCTTTTGGGAGCGGTTTTCCTTTTGTTAAAAACAAAAGTGTCATTTGAGTTAGTCAAATGTATAGCCGTTATCCGCAGCCACTCTGTCCGCAATTTGCGTACGGAGCGCGATTACGTTCGGATTGTTCGTGTATTTCGTAAAGCGCTTTAAGCCCATAAGCATCATGCGTTGTTCATCGCCTTCGGCAAAGGAGATAATAGCTTCTTTCCCTTTTTGGATCACAATTTCGGTAGCCCTGTATAAATACAGCTTGGACATCGCAATTTGCGTTTCTTGTTCTTTTTCGCCAAATCTTTTTGCGTTCTTTTCTGTCCTGAGAATGGCAGATTCTGCCAAGTAAGCCTGTATCAGGATATCGGAAGCGGCCATCATCAACTGTTGGTGCTCCTCCAATTGGGGACCGAATTTTTGTACGGCGCTACCGGCCACCATCAAGAATACTTTTTTCAAACGTTTGATGAGGTCTTTTTCCTCTGCAAACAATTCCGAGAAGTCGGGCGTATCAAAAGAAGGTATACCAATCAGTTCCTCGCCCACTGCGGTAGCCGGGCCTAAAAGGTCTACATGGCCTTTCATAGCTTTCTTGACCAACATGCCCACCGCCAACATACGGTTGATTTCGTTGGTACCTTCGTATATTCTGGCGATTCTGGCATCCCTCCATGCAGATTCCATGGGCGTATCGGCACTAAAGCCCATACCTCCAAAAATTTGTATGCCTTCATCCGTGGTCTGCTGTGCATGTTCGGAAACGGCCACTTTTAAGATGGAGCATTCAATGGCGTATTCCTCAACGCCCTTTAGTTCTGCTTCTTGATGTGTTTTGCCATCCGCTACCCGTGCGGCAATTCGATCCTCAATATTTTTAGCGGCACGATACGAAGCGGCCTCGTCTACATAAACATTGCTGGCCATATCTGCAATTTTTGCCTTAATGGCGCCGAAATTTATGATCGGTGTTTTAAACTGTATCCGCTCATTGGCGTACTTGGTAGCTTCGCCGATAACACGCCGTTGCGCATCCAAACAGGCAGCTGCCAATTTAATACGTCCTACGTTCAAGGCGTTCATGGCAATTTTGAATCCGTTGCCGCGTTCCGATAACATGTTTTCTACAGGAACTTTGGTTTCGCTAAAGAACACCTGGCGGGTAGATGAGGAGTGTATCCCCAATTTTTTTTCCTCATCACCTAAGGAAATACCATTGCTCGGGTCGTTTTCAACGATAAACCCGGTAATGTTCTTATCGTCCTTAATTCTGGCGAAAACAATAAATACGCTGCAGAAACCAGCATTTGAGATCCACATTTTTTGCCCTGAGATATGGTAGTGCTTGCCATCGTCCGACAGTACCGCTTTCGTCTTGCCGGAATTGGCATCGGAACCTGCTCCAGGCTCGGTTAAACAATAGGCACCGAACCATTCTCCCGAAGCCAATTTGGGTACATATTTTTGCTTTTGTTCCTCTGTGCCGTACAGGGTAATGGGTAAAGTACCGATTCCGGTATGTGCCCCAAAGGCCGTACTAAAAGATCCCGTAGCGCCCGAAATATAATCACAGACCAGCATAGTGGACACAAAGCCCATGCCCATGCCTCCGTAGGATTCCGGCACCGCAACGCTCAACAGACCGAGTTCTCCAGCTTTGCGCATGGTTTCTTCCGTATAGGCGTAGTCTTTTTGTTCAAAGCGTTCCCAATGCGCCCAAAGTTCGCGATCTACGAATTCTTTAGTACTATCACGCATCATTTTTTGCTCTTCACTTAAGTCTTCTAAAGTGAAAACATCTTCACAATTTGTTTCTTTTACGAGGAATTGGCCGCCGCGCAGCAATTCGCTCTTTTCTGCTGTATTTGTGTTCATAGTTTCATTAAAGATTTAAGAATCAGGAATCAAGAAACAAGACTAGCTATTTAATCCTCCTTGAAATCCTGAAATCATTTTTTGTAATTGTTGAACTTTATTTTCTAATGTTTCATAACTTTCTTTAGGAACAAAACCCTGACGATATGCTATTATGAATTGGGTTTCCCATTCGTAAGCTGACCCCAGGCTATCTTCTAAATATTTATTAAAATGCTTATCAGTCGATTTACTAGTACCTTCGGCTATGTTGGAAGGTATTGAAACAGCGCATCTAGCAAGTTGAGAACTCAAATTGTACCTTTCTTCTTTCGGGAAATTGGCGATCAATTTATAGGTTTCATCCACTAAATTCATTCCCTCTTCCCAAATCTTTAGTTTCTTAAAATTATGCCTTTTCATTAGTCTTGGTTCTTGGGTCTAGCTTCTTGCCTCTTGACACTTCTCTCTGTTCCCTTCTCTTTTTTCTCTGTTCTTTTTACGAAAGAAACTCAAATATCCCAGCAGCTCCCTGTCCAGTTCCTACGCACATGGTTACCATTCCATATTTGCCTTGCATATTACGTTTTCGCATTTCGTCAAATAACTGTACGGATAATTTGGCTCCCGTGCATCCTAGTGGATGTCCTAGGGCAATAGCGCCTCCGTTAACGTTTACGATATCCCGGTTTAACTTCAACTCGCGTATTACCGCTAACGATTGTGAGGCAAAAGCTTCGTTCAATTCTATCAATTCAACATCGCTTTGTTTTAATCCTGCTTGCTTTAGTGCTTTTGGCACTGCGGCAACAGGACCTATTCCCATAATTCTTGGCGGTACTCCGGCTACTGCATAATTTACGAGTCGCGCAATGGGTTCCAGATTCAGTTCCTTTACCATGTCCTCGCTCAAGACCATCACGAAGGCGGCACCATCACTCATTTGTGAGGAGTTACCGGCGGTAACACTACCTCCAGCGGCAAAAACAGGACGTAATTTGTTCAAAACTTCAACCGTTGTCCCAGCTCTTGGGCCTTCGTCTTTAGTTACCGTATATTTTTTTGTCGCCTTTTTGCTATCGGAACCTACATAAGTCTGTTCGACTTCAATAGGAACTATCTGGTCTTGAAAACGGTCTTCTGCCAAAGCTTTTAGCGCTTTCATGTGCGAATGGTAGGCAAACTCATCTTGGTCTTCCCGAGATACTTTGTACTCGTTGGCTACCGCTTCCGCCGTATTGCCCATTCCCCAGTAATAATCTTCGTGGCCAGCTTTTACCAAGTCATAATTTAATTCCGTCTTGTAGCCGGTCATGGGTACGGAACTCATGCTTTCAGCTCCGCCTGCAATAATACAATCGGCCATACCCGATTGAATTTTCGCCGTAGCGATACCAATGGTCTCAAGACCGGAGGAACAAAACCGATTCACGGTTACTCCAGCAACATCTACGATATCCAATCCCATTAAGGAAATCAATCGTGCCATGTTTAGGCCTTGCGAGCCTTCTGGCATTGCGTTTCCGACAATGACATCATCAATTCGCTTCTTATCAAAATTGGGAAGTTCCTTCATCATGTGCTGAATGGTCTCCGCTGCCAATTCATCGGTTCGCTTAAATCGGAAGACACCTTTTGGGGCTTTTCCAACTGCGGTTCTGTATGCTTTTACTATATATGCTTGTTTCATAGGAGTACTTAGTATTTAGTACAAAGTAGTTAGTACTTATTTTTTTGTAACGATTTCATTAAGGAATAGTTCATTTTTTGAACTTCTTTGACATTTTTTAATATATGCCTTACCTGACCTTCTTGTACCAGTTTTAATCGATGAGACAAAATAAGTTGAGTATAAAGTTCATTGGAAGAGCCACTGGCAATCCCAAGAAAATTATTAAACTCTCCATTTGTATTCCGACCTGCACCCTCAGCTATGTTGGACGGAACTGAAACCGCACTTCTTCTTATTTGACTGGTCAATCCGTATTTTTCTTCCCTTGGAAATAAAGCGGATAAAAGATATACTTCCTCAGTAATATCCATTGCCTTTTTCCAAATTTTCAATTCTTCAAACTGATGCATAAAATGGGTTTTTAGATTAGTTATATTTCATTCAATACTTTGTACTTAGTACTTCACACTAATTTCTTAAAGGCTTACCCGTCTTCAACATATGCTGTATCCTTTCCAAGGTCTTTCTTTCGGTACAAAGCGATAAAAATGCTTCACGCTCCAAATCCAACAGGTATTGTTCGGAAACCATGGTTGGTTCGGACAGGTCACCACCTGCCATAACGTAGGCTAGTTTATTAGCAATCTTCTTGTCGTGCTCGCTGATGTAATGGCTGGCTTCCATGGAGTCGGTGCCTACCAAGAACATACCCAAGGCTTGTTTGCCCAAGACCTTTACGTCGTTTCGGGTAGGAGGTTGGGTGTACCCCATTTCCGCCATTAGTTTTGCATGTGCCTTAGCGGTCGCTATTTGACGGTCTTTGTTGACCACTACGATATCTTTACCTTTCTGAAGTATGCCCATATCAAAAGCTTCGTATGCCGATGTTGATACTTTGGCCATACCAATGGTTAAAAAGTACTCTTGCAAAATATTTAATTCTACATCTCCTTTCCTGAAGGTATCCGAGGCCCTTAGTGCCAATTCCTTAGAACCACCACCGCCCGGGATTACCCCAACACCGAATTCCACCAGACCAATATAGGTTTCCGCCGCGGCAACAACCTTATCCGCGTGAAGCGAAAGTTCACAACCACCGCCCAAGGCCATTCCGTGTGGTGCAGCAATTGTTGGGATAGAAGAATAGCGCATACGCATCATCGTGTCCTGAAACATTTTAATGGCCATGTTCAATTCGTCATATTCCTGCTCTACGGCCATCATAAATATCATGCCGATATTGGCACCCACGGAGAAATTCGCGGCTTGATTACCAACGACCAATCCCTGAAAATCTTTTTCGGCCAGATCAATGGCGGTGTTCAATCCTGCTAGCACATCGCCACCGATGGTGTTCATTTTCGACTGGAACTCGACATTTAAAATACCATCGCCCAAATCGGCGACAACAACGCCGGAATTTTTGAATACTTCCTTGGATTTTCTGATGTTGTCCAAAATGATAAACGCATCCTGACCAGGTATTTTAACCTTGGCTTTGGACGGAATATCATAGAAATAGGTAGCGCCCTCCTTTATAGTATAAAAGGAAGTAATTCCGGCCGACTTCATTTCCGACACCCATTTTGCCGCCTCTTGATTTTCCCACGCGATAAGCTCCAATCCTTTGTCCAGTCCTACGGCATCCCATATTTGGAACGGGCCGTGTTCCCAACCGAAACCGGCCTTCATGGCATCATCTATCTTATATAATTCGTCGGTTATTTCTGGAATACGCTGCGATACGTAGGCGAACAACTGTCCGAAACTTTTTCTGTAAAAATCGCCTGCTTTGTCTTTTCCGCCTACTAAGACCGAGAATCGGTCTACAACTTTGTCAATCGTTTTGGTCAGCTCCAAAGTGGCAAAACTCGCTTTTTTCGCAGAACGATAGTCCATCGTGTCCAGATCCAAGGTCAATATTTCACTTTTTCCGTCCTTATTAGAAACTTTTTTATAAAACCCTTGCCCTGTTTTACTACCTAGCCATTTGTTTTCCATCATGGTGGAAACAAAATCGGGCAGGGCGAACAATGCGTGTCGCTCATCATCTTTGCAATTGTCCGAAATACCTGTAGCTACATGCACCAAAGTATCCAATCCAACGACATCCACCGTTCTAAATGTGGCCGATTTTGGCCTTCCGATCACAGGGCCTGTCAATTTATCCACTTCCTCCACGGTCATGCCCATTTCTTTTACGGCATGGAACAAACTTTGAATGCTGAAAATACCGATACGGTTTCCTATAAATGCAGGCGTGTCTTTGGCAACAACAGATGTTTTTCCTAAAAACTGTTCGCCGTAACCATTTAAGAAGTCCAATACTTCGGGCGAAGTCTTAGGGCCTGGAATGATTTCAAATAATTTCAGGTAGCGCGCGGGATTAAAGAAGTGCGTTCCACAGAAGTGTTTCTGGAAATCATCACTTCTGCCTTCGCTCATAAATTTGATAGGGATTCCCGAAGTGTTTGAGGTAATTAAAGTGCCTGGTGTCCTGTACTTTTCCAAGTTTTCAAAGACCTGTTTTTTAATGTCCAAGCGTTCCACGACCACCTCAATGATCCAATCCACCTTGCTTACCTTGGCAATATCGTCTTCCAAATTACCGGTAGTTATCCTACTGGCAAATTTCTGATGGTAAATAGGCGAGGGTTTCGATTTTAGGGAGGCTGTCAATGAATCGTTTACCACACGATTTCTAACCACCTTATCCTTTAAAGTAAGTCCATTGGCCTTTTCTTTATCGGTTAGTTCTCTGGGTACGATGTCCAATAGTAAAACTTCTACCCCTATATTGGCAAAGTGGCAAGCGATTCCGCTTCCCATGATCCCAGAGCCAATTACTGCTACTTTTTTAATATGCTTGTTCATGTACTATACCCTGATATTAATGATTTGACGTATCTTTTAAATATATTTTCTTGTCTGCTATCAATTTGTCTATGGTTTCCGCTACCTCAAAAAAGTGCTCTAGCTTTTCGGCGTCAACTTCCTGTTTTACCACCTCGTTGAACCTCATGACCACATCTTTGGAATCCATTCTTTTTTCCAGTCCAAAATCGGTCAGATGAATAAGCACACCGCGACCATCTGCCGGATTAGGTTTGCGTTCTATCAAGCCTTTTTCCTGCATGCTTTTTAGGATTCTGGAAAGACTTGTGGCTTCCATGCCCATTTTTGGTCCCAAAGCCGTAGAAGGAGTACCTGTTTTGGGGTCTAAA
>Ga0306871_1000528_pt1 | contig 14608 bp, 20 predicted proteins | sample AntRauMeHopE1497_FD_190447 | JGI IMG/M metagenome (GOLD analysis project Ga0306871, IMG submission 190447) | Saline lake microbial communities from Rauer Islands, Antarctica - Metagenome Hop E1 #497 (v2) (version 2) | ecosystem: Environmental > Aquatic > Non-marine Saline and Alkaline > Saline ... | reverse complement strand
CATTTATATATTTATGTAAATATATGTACATATATGTATATATATATACAAGTATATAGGTATATGTATATATGTATATATATATCTATATATGAATATATTTAAATATATTCATGAACATTGGCAGAACTGACTCTGATGGAAATTTTGCTCGCAATCGCATCCTTCATAGAGTCAATCGCAGTCCTGCTCAATTTGACTGTTTGTGTGCATGTTTCTGGCATATCGACGTTGGCGTGCGTACTCCCAGCACTGAGCCTGCTTCAGTACCTAGAACTCAATACGGAGATGTCAAACGATGACGGGATCATACATTTGTCGCTCACTGAAGGCCTGGCCCCTTCCCTTTCTTCTAGAATTGGACTGCTGTCAAGATATATGTGTAAAATATGTTGCAAGGCACTCATGCTACCGTCACAGTCGGCTGGCTGGACCAACATCGCTGCAGTTCTGCAGCACCTTCGTGTAAAACGGCACAAGTTGTTGGCCTTTGGAGGCGGGATGCATTTGCGGTTGGGCGCTGCATCGTCAATGTCGTCACTGAGAGACACGGCGTCTGCGCACAACGCTGATGAGGTGCTGAGTGGCTTCAGTCAGCTCGGGCGTTGGCAGCTGAACTGATTATCGCGCTAGTGCGAGGCTTTGTTGGTCCTGTGGATGCATGTGGATCGTACAGTTGGCCCAGGATGTGCCGACAGTCATGAGAATAGGCTCGAGCGACAGAATACCAAAAAACCCAGCATATATGACTGAATATATATGTATATATGTGAATATATATAAATTCACGTGTACCAAAGTCGACGAGAATATGTATACGACAGGACTGTGTACATATATATATATATACACATGTATACTTGTATATATATGTTTGCTCGAACTGAAAATGCTATGTGCTTCAAGAGTCCCTGGAGGCGAAGTGCTGAAGGCCAGCAATAAGTTTATTCTTGTCAACTATAACTTTGCACCTGCCAACAATTCGCTGTGATTCGTGTGTTGACTCTATCTAAAACCACTGATGCTTGAAAATGTCATCTTATGTAGAAATTGGAAGTGGTGTTGCAATTTACATGGACGAGATAATTCTTGCTAATCATGAATTTGCACCTACGAAAGATTCGCCAATACTAGTTTTTGAGCGCAATGTGTATTCTTGAATGTTTTTCAGCAAGATAATGGACTCAACAAAATCTTCCGCTTCGGATGAATGTGATGATCACATATACTTTGTGAATTGGATTGTTTGTTGGGAATATGTTGATCATCATCAACCATATCTCGAATCGTACCAAAAATACAAACCTTGAAAACCGATTGAAGTTTTGAATATGCATACATACAATAACTTAATGCATAGGAAAGAAGATGTATATATATATGTATTTTAAGTACCTCAAGTCAACAAAACGGCCCTTTTGTTCTTTAGTTTTCTTTCGAACAGTGCTAATCAGCAAAGAGTATACAGGCATCGCTTCGCTTTTACGGATCCAGCAGGTGCCATTTGAACAACTTGCTTGTTTGTTTTTAGAGAAACGGAATTTAACGTGTAGAGTCAAGTGGTATCAAATGCCATTCTTGTTGGTAGACCCCGGCATCTCGGATAATCAGCGGGAGTTGAGTATTATACATGTCGATGTTGTAGTATGCTGTGATGCCTGCTTTGATTATCCACAATACAACACGACTTGAACAAGCCAAGGTCGAAAAAAATCATGTCTTCTGTGTGGATGCTTCTCACTATTTCGCAAATGCGTCTCCAATTGCGCGGGCCTGTGTGCGTGCGAGAACCCCCGCAGATACATTGCCACTGAAGGTCATGTGCAGGATATTCGTCAACATTTTTACACGTACATATGTATACAATATGCATATACACATACAAATATACGTCTATATACATATAAATTTATGTATACATGTATATATATCAATATATATGTGTGTATATGCGTCACATTCTTGCTCAGCCCATATATATATATTTATCTGCCCATATATATATATATATGGGTATATATATGCACTGATATATATACATATATATATATATATGTTGATATATATATATATATATATATATATATATATATATATATATATATATATATATATAAACATATATATATATATATGTATATATGTATATCTATACACATGTGAAAGTATACATATATATATATATATATATATATCTATAGATATATGTATGTATGTATAAAAATATATATATATGTTGATATATATACATATATACGTATATATATATATATATATATATATATATATACATATATATATATATATATATGTATATATACATATATATATATATATATATATATATATATATATATATATATATATAATTATATATACATATTATATGCTCCTTTGCCACCATGATTCTTTCTATTTACAGTCGCATCTTACGATTTACACATTCTCGAACCTCTCAAATTTCGTAAACTAGGGACACATAGGCAAAGCCTACCTTTTTTCGGTCACTTAAATGTTGGTCTCGATCCATATTAAATGATGCGCCTCTTGAATACAATTGATTCGATTGCACTTTACTTGACTGGAGTTTTGTTCCCCAATGCTGTTACGTCAGGCAAACTGTTGGTGCTATGCACACAACATGAACAAAAGTCATCACGAATATTCCAAATCCTGAAATTATCAGGGAGATAACACAAGTTTCATCACGGATATACATGACCAAATGATCATAAAAATTGAAAGAACTTGAAACGAATGGATGCGCCCAAAAAAACATGACAACGTAGAAGAGCAACTACACACAGATTTCACGATTCTGAAGCCAACAAATGGTTAGTAGCCTGTGCGGTTCGTTTGTCAAATACACATATTGAGCAGGTGCATACAAAACAACAAACAAAAATGTGGAAACATATGTTTATGCATATGAATGCCTGCATTTGTACGTACGAAATTCAATGTATCCAACATTAACATGTATTGATGTGTATACATACAAGCACATGTACATTTATGGAATATTTATATGTTTATTACAGGAGTGCTGCAGCGATTTAATTGGCAGTTGTGTTTCTGCACCTCATACAAGGCAAGATATGACGTCAAGTCTAATTTTTATCCGGCGCCAAACAAGTATTCCCACAGAAAATAAAATGTATGTTTGTCAATCAAATATAACAGTACAAAAATAAGTGTATTTGTACTCATTATGTAATTGTAAATAAGTACATATTCTGATGCACAGGCATAAACATGAACATGTATGCCTGGTTAAGTATATATCTATATATCTAACCTAAGTACATTCAAAAATAGATCTCCACATATAGAAAAACATTGCAGACATTCTCAGTTTTTTTCATTCATGGTAAGCACATCCACACTCTGACAGATATTTTCACAGTATGCATAGTTTTGAATATTCTGAAATAAACGCTAGTATACCTAGCATATACGTGGGTATAAATAATGTGCATATACATATGTATATGTATACATGTATATATGGTACATACAATCAAAGATACTTACAAATTCGCATGCGACTACATGTGAACATAACTATATCTGTTTGTACATGATGATTTATAATCAAATATATATAAAAATTAATCGTGCCTGTGTATATATGTATAATTATAGATGTATCAGTATATAAATATATGAATAAATATATATATATACATAAATAAATACAGGTACAGAGATATATATAAATCTAATAATACGTATAGATATATAAAGATATATATATCTATGTATATAAATGTATATATATACATGTATATGTACATATAAATATATACATGTATATATACATGAATATATGTCCTTGTGATTATAATCACCATTAATACGTATTGACAAATATGTATACTTACATATACATAGACTCATATATTTGTATCATATACATAAACACGCAAAACAGTATGTATTTATATATATGTATGTGCATATGAATATATACAGAGATATGTACCCAGATCTTTAAATATGTATATATATATATCTACAGATATATATACATATATACATACATATATATATATATACATATATATATATATATATATATATATGAGTATATATATATATATATATATATATATATTTTTTTGTATATATATATATATATGTGTATATATTTATTATACATATATATATATATACATATATATATATATATGTATATATATATATATATATATATATATATATATATATATATACATATATATATACATATATATATATATATATATATATATATATATATATCTATACGAGTATATATATATACATATGTATATATATATATATTTTAATACATATGTATATGTATATATATATATGTAAATATATAAACGTTAATATGTACACATGAATAGATATAAATTCAAATGAATAAATTTATATATATACATATATATATCTAAAAATATGTCTTCATACATATGTACATGTATGTACACATAAATATATATGTATACATACAAAAAATATATATATATATAAATATACTTGTATATAGATGCTCGTATACATATATGCATATATATGCACATACGTATAAATATATCCATATATACACATGTATGTGAATTGGAACTTATATATATATATATATGTATATATATGTAAATATGTATATAAACCTGCATACATGTATACATATATGAATGTATATATATTCATACATATAAATACATAAATATATATACATTCATCTATATATTCATATATATATATAGATGTAATCTTACATATGTATAGTTATAAGTATACATAGATATATTTATATTCAGATATATATATATGCATATATGTATATATAAGTATACATAGATATTTGCATATTCATACTTATGTATATATACATATATAAATATATGAATATGTGTATATGGATATATGTACACATGAATATAGATATATACATTTGTATGCATGTACAATCTTTTTGCATTCCAGCGCCACCCACCCCATCCAGCTCCTGTGTACATATATACAAAATTATAAATATAGGTGAATACGTATAAATATATAAACATGTATATATATTTATTTGTAAATATACCTATATGCATATATAAATAAACATATACATGTGTATATATATGCATACATATATATACACATATGTACATATATATATTGAGATATTTATGTATTTACACGTACATGTTCATATACATAATCACATATGTTTCCATGAATACAGACATATACATATTATACATATATATGTATATGTGAGCATCTTCATGTATACATATACACACATATAAATATCTCAATATATATATATATATATATATATGCGCTGCTACAGCAATTTGGCATCAAGCGGCATTGTTCTCGGCACTTCACTGTCACCTGCCCATCCACGCCACGCCTGATCTACATGTTCCTGGGTGGTTGCTCGTCGCACGATCCGAGTTCCACCTAGCCTGCCGGGTGCGCCCCGAACACAAGAGGTATTTGTTCTATGCACTGTAGCAGTTGCTCCTTCTATCGTTTGCATATGAAAAGTAAGGATCGACTGGAATTGCAAAGTAACCACACCTCAAAAATCCACTATTGTCAGTGTCGGGACCATATTGGGGGCACGGAAGCCCAGCAACATGGTTGATCTGCGCTTTTTAGCAAATACACCTCCATTCACGTGGGCCAATCTGAGTGCGAGAGCCACTGCAGATGCACAGCCAGGGAAGGTCATACCCAGGATATTCCCCGACGCCGGTGTAAGCGCGCTGTTGTTGATGCAGCACTATCCGCTTGTCCAAAACGACAACCATGTCTGCGATGAGCACCTCCACCGCATTGTTCAACTGCAACAGCTTGGATGCCTGCCAAAGACAATGGTACATGCCACACGCAACAGCAGTCACCAGTGCAATGCTATCTCTGCGCTGCTCGTGCAAATACTGCAACATCTGCACATCGCTTCGCTTGTACGCGAAGTCGCCCTTCAATCCCAGTGCCAAGCTGACATGGCTCAAGGAAATTTGACTATCGGTGAGGTAGCGCAGAGGCCACGCCTGCAGAAGACTTCAAAAAAACTGCAAAAAAATGTACATACATACAGATACATATATATATATACATCTATATACAAGTCTGTTTACATATATATATATATGTGCACATACGTATATACATATGCATATATACACAGGTATGTGAGTGCGTATTTATATAAATATATATTCATATAAACATATATAAACATATATATAAACATATATATATATATATACATATGAATGTATAGGTATTTACATACATATACACATACATATATACATATATATACATACATATTTACAAATGTATTTACATATGTATAGCTATAAGTATACATAGATGTATATATATTCAAATATACATATATATATGTATATATACATATATGTATATGAGTATACATAGATACATGTATATTCTTACATATATATATGCATGTACATATAAATATATAAATATATACAAAATTATGCATATAGGTCATACATATAAATATATATACATATATACATATTTACGAATGTAAATATATATAAAAATACATATACAAATCGACAAATCCATGTGTAAATATATATATACATGCATGTATATATATATGTATGTATATATACAGATTGAGATATGTATATATATACATATACATGTTAATATCAATAAGTATATATATTTCCATGAATTTAAACATATACCAATCATATATATACATTTGTGTATGTGAGTATCTTCATGTATTTATATACACACATATAAATATATTAATATATATACAAATATATATACATGTGCTGCTGCAGCAATTTGTCCTCGGCGCGGCCAATGTTCTCGGCATCTGTCGCCTGCCAATCCACGCCCAGCCTCCTGTATATGTTCCTGGATGGTTGCTCGTCGCATGCTCCGAGTCCCACCCAGCCTGCCAGGAGCGTCCCACCCACAAGGGGGAATTGTTCTATGCGCTGTAGCAGTTGCTCCTTCTATCGTCTGCAGGTGAAATATAAGGATGGACAGGAAATGCAAAGTAACCACTCCTGAACAGTCAGTGTTGCGACCATTCGGGGGCACGGAAGCCCAGCAGCATGGTTGAATTGCGCTATTTCGCAAATGCAGTTCCATTCGCGTGGGCCAGTGCGAGTGCGAGAGCCACTGGAGATAGTGTTGCACCAACAACAGTTGGCTGACACTGGCGTCAGTGTCGCCGACGATTCGCCGGCGAATATCCTGCGTATGACATTCCATGGCTGTGTGTCTATATCAGCTTGTCCAGACCGAGAACCATGTCTGCAATAGGCACCAACACCGCATTGTTCAACTGCAACAGCTTGGATGCCTGCCCAAGACGATGGTGCAGGTCATAGGGAAGAGCAGTTACCAGTGCAACGCTATTGATGCGCTGCTCGTAGAAATACTCCACCATCTACGCGTTGCTGCACTTCTACGCGAATTCGCACGGCAACCCTATTGCCAAGCTGACGTGGCTCAAGAAAATTTGACTTTCTGTGAGATGGCGCAGAGGCCACGCCTGCAGAAAGGGTCCAACAAAGACTGCATCACTCTTGGAGTCGCCATGCACATATAGCCACTGAAGGAGGCCAAAACAAGGCAGTAAGGAAGAGACTTCAAGCGGTCCAGAGTACAACAAATAATTTCGTGGGAGATATTATATTGATTTGACTTTTATTCCCGCTAAAAATTGCAAAAAAACACAACGAGCGAAAATGCCTATTCTGAGACAAAGAAATAAATGAAGTTATATATGCAGAGACAAAGAAATTTGTTAACATAATATCCTACCGCGCCTATAATTAACCTTTTTTCCCGCCACAAAACTTGATATCAGATGGGCTCCCCAGCACTCTAGGTGGATTCTTGTGAAGTGGCTTTTGGAGAGAAGTATCGTGGCTGTGAACAGAGCGAAGAGGCAATGGCCGCGGCCTGCGGAGACGACTTCACGGCAGTGGTGACAGAGTGCGGCGAGTTGTGGGCCTTCGGTAAAAGTGGGCCGCAGCTCGGGATCGGCAAAAAGGGGCATCAGCCTGTTCCAATACGTGTGGGAGGGCGCGAGGAATTTGACGGTGCTGCAGTCGTGATGGTCGATGCTGGTAAGTCCCACACTGCCGCGGTGTCGGCGAATGGAACACTGTGGACCTGGGGTGACGGGGAAAACGGCAAGCTCGGTCACGGGGATGAGGAACCGCAACAGCGGCCAACAATGCTGTTGAAGGAGTTTTTTGGCGGAACGCCAGCTGTGATGGTTGCGTGTGGCGATGACCATACACTGGTGACGACGGCTTCCGGTGGTGTGTATAGCTGCGGGTGCGGAAACTCGGGCAAACTAGGCCACGGAGACGACGGAGACCGGCAAATACTTACGAACGTGCAAGCAGAGTGCTTTGGGGGTGACAAAATCGTCTACGTGGCGGCTGGACCCGATCATAGCGCGGCAGTGGGGGCAGAGGGAAAAGTATATACGTGGGGCGACGGCAATTCTGGGCGCCTGGGCCATAACAACGAGGAAGACAAGTATATTCCGACGGAAGTGGTGGACACTGCATTGAGCAAAGTGAAAGTGGTGATGGTTTCTGTGGGGTTTGCTCACACCGTGGCAGTATCGGAGGGTGGGACTCTCTATGTCTGGGGCGCCGGAATGTTTGGCCTGCTGGGTCTCGGCGACGAAGATGACAGAATGGTTCCCACCAAGGTGGCAAATTTTGGGAGATCACCAGTGCTAATGGTGGCTTGCGGTGATGTGTACACGCTGGCCGTGACCAAGGACGGCGGGATGTATTCGTGCGGCCAAGGCCAAAGTTGCGCACTCGGTCACAACAACGAGAACGACAAGTGGTTTTTTACGCGCATCAAGGCGCAGTATTTTGACAAAAAGAAAATCGTTTCTGCCGCCACCGGGTTTTCTGAATCGAATAAGACATCTCACTCATTAGCGGTCACGGAGGATGGCGTTCTATATTCCTTTGGAGGAGGGCAGGGTCTAGGGCTCGGCGACCCCCACAAAGTACATCGACCCCCGCAAGTTCGCATGTCTATGGGCGGGCGACGGAGAGTGAGAGACCCCAACGGGGTGCGCAGGCTGATTCCCACGAGGATCGCACCGCAGAGGATGTTGGGTGCCCGGGTTGGGCGATGCCACAGTTTGCCACCACTGCACGTCCTTGCTTTTGCCATGGGCACCACACATGCTCGGCTGGGTAGCGCTGCGCAGACGGAGACGCCAGTTGGAGTAGAAAAGAAGTCGCAGCGTAATCAAGACAAGGAACCTGCTGATGCAGTTACGACGTCGGATGACTCGATAGGCTGCGCCTATGCGACGATGTCAGACGATCTTTTGAAGCAGGTTGTGGCGGCATGTGGGTCGTGGCCGGAGGGGCGTGCGGGAAAGCTGGAGGGGGTGGTGCGGTTAATGGGGGGAGGTATGATGAAGACCTAGGGGAGCATACAATGGTCAAATCAAGTCTAAGGCTGTTCGAGTTTCGCAAACACAAGAAAATTCTTTGTCTTCAACTTCCTGATATATATACACATACACATGTATATATCTCTACATATATATATATATATATGTATTTGTATTGATATATACATATTATATACACACACATATATACATTACATATTTATGCATGCACACACACACACACACACCACGCAAACCCCACCCCCCCACACACACACATAAACATACACACGCGCGCGCGCGCACACACACATACACACACACAAAAACACCGACACACACAATCACACACGTACAACCTGTAGCTGCATTTGTAGAAGCAGGACCACGTTTACGTTACAGTAAAGAATTCTCAACCTGTTCGGTCGGTCTAATAGTTGGAGACTGTAAATGTTTTCTTTGATTCATTCTGTCTTCAAGTCTTTCTGCCTGGGCTCTTGATTCCGAGTCGAAAACGTGTGGGCGAGCAGTACCCCAACGCTGCCAGAGAGCTTCATACGGCCTGGCATCGGGTTGTGGGCTCCCAATAAAGCTAGATCTTGTTGGAAAAGTTTACAACTGATTTATCTTTGTCACTCCTTGAAATAGAGTCCTCGCATTGTAGGCTGTTTTCAATGGAGTCGTCGCATCGTAGGCAGTTTGTTAGACTGTGGCCGTTCACGCTAGTCATCGAGTTGCGCAGAAGCATGCCAATAACTGGAGACATGACCACTTTGGTCGACCTAACTAGTCTACTTTGATCGACCTACGACAAAGCCACACAAGAGTCGTGACACGACTGTCGAACGAGACGTTGCCATCTGAACACTTCTCCCCAAGCACACATTGACACGCTCACCTTGCAATGGTGCTACAGCTCAACCAGCCCTCCTCCATGCGTGTTCTTCCTCGTGACGGAGGCAGACGAAAAGGCGTATATGTATATGTATATGTATATGTATATTGTGCGGTTGATTTTGTCTTCCCTTATTTTTTGTTGTTCTCTTTTCAAAATCGAACATCCACACGTGAACACATCTATGCATAGATCCTTGCTGCGTTAACACAAGTGGTTTTGTCACGGAATGCCTGACGCAGAAAAAAGTGCCCCTTGACTCATGAGCTCATCATACCAAGGCTGCCGATTGTCTTTTTCTGAAGACCGTGTGGGACTGACATTTTATATTTTTTTATCAAGCATGTTGCCTTTTTGTCCAAGAACATGTGTGGCCAACAAATAGAAACACTGACGCCATGTAAACACGGAAATGTCTCTGATTCATCATGTTCATTATGGCTTTCTTTATACTCTGCACATCAAATTAATTTCTCAAATAGAATTTCAAAGTTCAGTTGTCAAGTTAAGAGCTTGGAATCCGGTTTTCTAATGAAAAAGACATGCACGAATAGCAAAAATTGAGCAAAGTACACGAATTTCATGTGCTTGAATAAGTTTTTTTCACACTGTTACAATTTGTGGTTTGGAGAGTCACATTTTTGAAATATCTGTGTATGGCAGCTGAATTATCATCTCCACAAATTTGTAGGAATTCCAAAATCGCAGACGTTGGATGCATCAGCTGCTTGAGATTTTATTTATGACCATGCTTCATTTCGATCCAATTGTTATCTGGTGGCATCTCCAGGCAAGTGGTAAACAATCCAAAAAAAATCTCAAATCCTTCTCATCTGATCGTGATGCCTATTGTTGTACGGTCGCAAAGACAAGATTTGTTTTCTCACTCAGTTGTTGCTTTTATGTGCCCTAGTAGATATGCACTCACAAGCTCGAAACGATTATTTCTGCCGATGAATTACCTCTTGTATATAGTGATATAAGCAGTGAATATGCATCATACATTTCACGTGTCTGAAACATGTAGTCCTGTCTTACACACGGTTGTTTACACATATGTGCAAAGTTTTTACTCCTGCATGCATAATTAAACGGACAAATATGTATACATATGAGAGTTGAATCCTCATCCATATGCACTTGTTCCACGTACAGCAATAAATAACGCCCCCTCCACCTAGGGTCTGTATTCAGTTTGGCATGTATTCTGATGAAAATACAAGTACATGATTCGTGCAGCATCAGCTTGTAAGTAGAATGCATCAGGAAATCACTAAGGATTTGAATCAAATATCTTTATGGGAATGTATACAACCACCTGTGGTGAACATGCAAATATTCGACCAATACGAAAATATATCCATGAATGCACGTATACAGGTACATATGTAGATGATAATACATATATATATATGTTTACGCATGTACATATGAGCGGATGTAAATACACATTCATATACATACACAGGTTAGGTGAATGTATATGTAAATTTGCCAAATTTACTGTTATACACAAACACAATCAACAAACATCTGGTGTACCAATGAATATGATATATATATATAAATGAACACATTGTGATAAATATGAATATATGTATGTACATATGTAAAAATATATACATATAAATCTACATACGTGAAAGTTTGATTATATATATATATATACATACAAATATATACACATGTGTCTATATATATATATATATGAAAATATGAAAATATATATGTATATGTATACATATATATATATATATATATATGTTTGTACATTCATATACATGCATACAAATATAAATATATAGATATATGTATATAGTAAGAATAAACATATATATATATACTCATAGTTGTATATGAGTACATGTATATGAATATTTACATATGTACATATAAATAAAGATACATATATATATATATGTACATATATATGTATGTATGTGTAGACGTATATGAAAAAATATACACATGAATATGTGTATAATGATATATGCATAAATGCCACTATATGTATAAGTATGTATATATGCAAATACGAATATATACAATATGTATATGTATATGTATATATATATATAAATACATACATATGTTTGTACATTCATATATATATGCAAACAAATATAAATATATAGATATATGTATATAGTATGAATAAACATATATATACATACTCATAGTTGTATACGAGTATATGAATATGAATATTTACATATGTAAATCTAAATAAAGATGCATATATATATGTATGTATGTATATATGTATGTATTGTACACGTATATGATAATAAATACATATGTATAAAAATTTACATAAATATGTGTATAATGATATATGCATAAGAGCCACTATATGTATAAGTATGTATATATTCAAATACAAATATATACAAATGTATATACATATACATAAAAATGTTGAAATATATATACATCTATATGACATATATATTTATACATCTGTATATGATTATAAGTATACATATATATGTTGACATCTGAATATATAAACAAATATACATATATACATACATGTATAATGATTTATAAATGTAGACGTATATCAATACAAATATACATGTATCAATATATACATAAATATGCAACTATACATATGAATATGTACATATTTATATATGAATATTTACCAGTGTATATATTTATACATCGATCTATTAATATGCATATACATCTATATTGCCAACATTCATCAAGATCAAGTAGCCTTCTGAATATGAGCATTGTGTCCCAACATACCTACTCGCCCCTCAAATAAAAGTTTGTAGAAATTCAAAACATGTGAAAAAGCACAATGAGTCTAGCGCAAATCTTAATATTCAGGATCGATCCTGAGGCATTATACAGATTGCTCCGAAGACAACGAATGAATTCACACACCATCAAATAGTCCATTCATCCTTGATGTGAAAAGAACTTCAGTTCACCACGCTTGCAAGTCCTTCATATTCGTCCTCTACATCCATGATGATGACTTGAATGAAGACGTTTGACGGCAAGGCCAAATTTTATTCCTGTGTTTTCAATATGTTTTGGTACACATGATTTGTTTCTTACATTGACAAGACGTGAAATATTTGATGCACAGGTGTCAATTACCAAGAATTAATGATATATGCAAGCATGAATGGTAGAGAGCATCACAAGAGATTCACCCTGCTGTGGCGAACCTCAAATAACAACCTGAAAACAAAATTTCGCATGATTTAGACCGGAATTTCTGAAAATATGATGTCAGAAAAACATACCTGTGCACTCAGGAACCATTGCTTGAGTACGTTTCCTCGCAAAGTTGCATTGCTTAGCAGGGTGACCTTGGAGTGATCACCCCCAAGAGCAAGCCACATGTCGACTTCGTCTTGTAAGTATTGCCTTGTTAGTTGAGCCAATTTTTTGACATGTAAACAAAATTGCCGCATAGTCAGGGCCACAGCATCGTCCACAAGGGGCAACATCCCAACCTGACCAGTGTATCCAATTGAGAAGATTAGATCTTGAAATGCTTCTTCATTCCAAAGATCGCATTTTGCAAGTGTGTTCTTGCAATTCGAAACAAGCACTTTGAGGTCCTCAAATGCAAGATCTGCGAAAATTCCGTCTGCCGAACCTGATGAATCTAAATACGTCTTAGTCAGCACAGGCATGAAACCCGACGAACAAAAACTAGACGAACTCAGGATGATGCTGGAATCTGGAGAACTGTTTTGTGCATAGATTGAAAGCTTCCAATCGCCATTCGCGTCTCTACATCCACATGGCTCTCCTTCGTCCGACTTACATAACGAGTTACGAATAATTGCTGAAAGGGCATCACTTGCGACTGGCTTTGAAAATGAGGTTGATTGAGGATCTTTCATCAAAATGAGGTACTTTGGCAGTATCTTCAGTGCCTGCTTGCGGAGCAACTCAGAATCACATTGCCAGACACCTGCACCACCAATCGACATCAGTTTGCCAATAGCAAAGAAGCGATGCCCTGTCATATCATCATCAAGCCCCTTGTTTTGGGAATCCCACGTTGATAAGACATCATCGAGAACCACTATTGGACGATCAATGAGTGAGGAGTATAGTGCCCAGAATAGGCAACTTGGAATACCTGCGAAACTTCTTGCAAGCTTGGCAGGATCCCCTTCGAATGAGATACAGAACCAATCAACAAGTGCTGCGTCGTCGACAATTTTTTCAACATTCTCGACAAATTCTTTCAAATGCACAATAGTGCTGCATTTCATCATCTTGTCGCGTTGTTT
>Ga0306871_1000524_pt1 | contig 14672 bp, 12 predicted proteins | sample AntRauMeHopE1497_FD_190447 | JGI IMG/M metagenome (GOLD analysis project Ga0306871, IMG submission 190447) | Saline lake microbial communities from Rauer Islands, Antarctica - Metagenome Hop E1 #497 (v2) (version 2) | ecosystem: Environmental > Aquatic > Non-marine Saline and Alkaline > Saline ... | reverse complement strand
GGCTTTGGCTTTGGCCAATTTTACCTGTTTTTCGCAACCCGAGGCATTTTTTCTCATGGGCGGACTTGTGAATAGTGGGAAGTGGATCTTGGAACCTTTGGAAACCTATTTTGAGGCCTACTTGTTGGATGTGTACAAGGGGAAAGTAAAATTATTGAAGTCAGGCATGACCGATAGAAACCCGGCTATATGTGGGGCAGCGGCCCTTATATGGGAGAACCACAAATAATTACTTTTTAAAATGAAGAGCATCCCCGGTTGCAACTACTGGTTTCGTAAAATAGGTACCCACCCATTTTGTTCTGGATGCTGTTATTCCAAATATCAATTTTGTGCGGGCAGGATTTGGAGGCTACCGAATGGGGAAACAAACCGCTAAAATGGCATCTAAATGAAGAAGGCAGCCATTGGCTGGCCTTGCATACCTATGCGCAATTGTGGATGCGAGGGAATGAAAACAATCCCGCTAGCCAGCTTTCCGACCAAGCCCAAAACACGACTTTTGATATTTCTATCCGACGTTTTCGACTGGGTATCCAAGCGTAATTGACCGAAAATTATTTGTCTATTTCCAATTGGGCATCAACAACCTTAATTATCTATCGCCGCATGGTAGGTCCACGGAACTTTTGGATGCCTACGCCCAGTATTCCTTCTCCAAGATATTGGAAATAGGTGCCGGTAAGAGAGCGTGGACGGGACTTTCACGTTATTCATGCCAGTGGTTTAACATCGGCCGATCAAAAATGGATGTTCGTTTTGCAATATCAATTTCGGATAGATTGATGCCGTAGTACGGCTGTGGGTGGTTAAAAAGGAAACAGGGAAAACATGCCTTCCTGTTTGATTTTCCTTTAACGCCTGTTTTGAAATAAAGTGCCTATTTCTATAAGGGCTCTTTAGCTTTTCAATATACTTGCACCAAGTTTGTCAATGTTCTAATTTACCATAAAATAAAAATACCATGAATTTCGATATCGCTACGCTAGGAAAACCATCGATACAATCGCCCATACTGCTCAGCAAAACAAAGGGGGATAAAATATTCAGCTTTGTAACCGAGGCGGATAAAATACTGCACAGTGTGTCCTTGGCCGATTTCCAGTATTGTCTACATTCCCGCAAGCAACCTGATTGCCTGGAAAAGGCCGGGCCCCGGGAGAGCATATTTTTTGATGCTGCCCAAACTACTGCGGCAATAGTTACTTGCGGAGGTCTTTGCCCAGGTATCAATAATGTCATACGAAGCATCGTCATGGGGCTGCATTATTTTTATGGGGTAAAACGAATTCTCGGTATTCCCTATGGTTATGAGGGATTGATTCCCGAATATGGTCACGGCTTCATGCACCTGACCCCCGATAAAGTGAAGAATATACATGAATTTGGAGGAACAATTCTAGGGTCTTCCCGCGGAGGTCAAAGTGTATCCGCTATGGTAGATACCTTGGAGAAAAATAAAATCGATATTCTTTTTGCCATAGGGGGCGATGGCACCTTAAAAGGCGCGAACGCCATTGGAGAGGAAATAGGCAAACGAGGACTGCATATTTCGGTAACCGGTATTCCCAAGACCATTGACAACGATATCGATTTAATAGATAAATCCTTTGGTTTTGAGACAGCTTTTGCCGTGGCAAGCCCTATAGTAAAGGATGCCCACAACGAAGCAACCGGCGCCTATAACGGAATTTCCATCGTAAAATTGATGGGGCGCGACAGTGGTTTTATCGCCGCTTCGGTGGCCATTTGTATGCCAGTTGTCAATTTTGTACTGGTGCCGGAAATGCATTTTGATCTGTATGGAGAAAAAGGATTTTTAAAAACACTGGAAGAACGTTTGAACCTAAAACACCACGCCGTCATCGTTGTGGCGGAAGGGGCCGGACAGCATCTGTTCACAAAAGATATGGGGGAAGTCAAGGATGCTTCAGGTAATGTGCAACATAGTGATATCGGGCTATTGTTAAAAGATAGCATAAGCACCTATTTTAAGTCAAAAAATGGGAAGGTCACTATAAAATACATTGACCCAAGTTATATCATCCGCAGTGCGCCCGCCAATGCCAACGACAGTGTTTTTTGCAATAGGCTTGCCTACCACGCCGTACATGGCGCCATGGCAGGGAAAACACGTTTTGTGGTAGGGGTTGTGAACGGCCAGTTTGTGTATTTGCCTATTCCGCAGGTAACCCAAAAAAGAAAAAAAATTAATATGGAGGGCGATTTTTGGTTTGCCGCCCTAGAAAGTACGGGGCAGCCCTTTGTAATGGGCTAGCTGCCAATGTATTCCTGACTCGAAGTCAGATGGAATACCCCTTCGAATTCCTTGCTCGCGTATTGATGAACGGGCACCCTCCTGCCTTAGCTTGGGCAGCTGAAAAGAGGCTACAAACTAATGATGACCTACCGGTCACCATGGCCTTGTCAATCGTTCTGTAATTTAAAATTGATCGGGATGCTATAGGGTACCCTTACCGCCCTTCCCCTCTGCATGCCGGGCGTCATTTTTGGTATCGCCGCAACAATGCGCTGAGCTTCCTTTTCTAAATTGGAATCAGGCCCCCTGACTCTAATACTGGTAATAAAACCCTTACTGTCTATGGCAAACTGGACGTATACCCGCCCCTGTATTCCCATTTGTAGGGCTGTTTCGGGATACCTGAACTCATTGGCCACATGCTGCTGTATTTTTGCCTGAAAGCAGGCCCTGCGTTCCTCATTGGTTATTTTATCCTCACATCCCGGGTAAATGGGTACATTTTCAATAACTGAAAAAGGAACAGAGATTTCTTCCTCTTCCTCTACAATCACCAAATCATCCGCTTCTATAGTAGCCTCTATGGTGGTCTCCTGACTTGCCTCGGTGCTTTCAATGATCGTTTCCTCTATTTCTTCGGCGTCCTCAACAATTTCTATAACTTCAGGTGCAGCTGGTGGTGGTGGCGGCGGCGGCGTGTTGAGCTGCTCGGTAATAGGCACATCTTCCTTTATATCGTCCGATGCGTTGATGGATATTTCGTAAAGCTGCTCTTTTTCATAGGTCTTATGTTCCAGTGCCCTCCATGTTATCAAAAGAACAATGGTCAGGCCAATAACAAAGAATAGACTGCTATCTAGATTTACGTCTACTTTTGAATTTTTTTTGATTTGCATGGCTCATAGTTTAGTGATTACCCAAATTACCATGCTTTTAAAGTATAATCCTATGATGTTGATCAGTTTAGGAGATATTGTTTAAATAATATAGCACCTTCCTTTTTTTCTTCCAAATATGGCGCACCCGATTACTGATGATTGGCTATAAATAGATGCCGAAAGCGATTATTGACCTTAAGGTGGCCTTGCAGCAGAATAATAAGAAGCTTTGTGTCAATTACTGTTTGGGACCAGGCTACGGAACTCTGAGCGATACCCACGGACGACCGCCCCAAGGGCATACCAATTGCTCTTTTTTGGACAAATTTTTAGTATGAAAAAAAGCAGCTTAGTGTTGCATTTATATACCAGTAGGGATCCTTATAACAAGCCTGAAAACCAATGGTCTCCCAAGCACTCAATCGTTGACTATGAACGCATGGATTATGCCCGGTAGCCAGGCCAGGGCCGTCAGTATGATACTGATCAGAAATGTCCCGCTGAGGCCGTGCTTCATAAATACCGCCAAGGGTGGTAAGAGAATATTCAATATAATGATACCTATAGACATAATTTTTATTTTAAAAGATTAAACAATGGTTATGGCCAACATCCTACGATCGACCCAAATTCGGAATCAGCTTACGTGCCGGTAGATTTCTTGCCCCGATTTTTCCTGTCCTCCTCCAATAGCACCGCATAGTCGGGAGAACCTGTAATTCCTCCAAGGAAAGCTGCTCCGCCTCCCAAAAGCAATATGAAAAATGCGATAATGCCCGCAGTACCGGCGGCATCGGCAGCGGCATCACTATATTCCGTTAGTTTTTGCTTGGCCTCTGCATAGGTGTTTTCCACTTTATCTATGGCATTTTGCAACCTTGTCTCCCATTTCGTTATGATGCCATCGATTTCGGCCTCGCTAAGCTCCGTGTTCCCGATTAGGGAATTTTTGAGCTTTTCTGTATCGATAAGTCCGTTTTCCCCGTCCGATTCCATGGTGAGGTTTCCGTTTTTGTCGAGATTAAAGGATATATCGTTTACATAATCCTCGATATCGTTTTTCAGGTTCAACTGCTTCAGTTCCCGTTTCGATTCTTGAAGGAATTTACTGGTTTCCTCGGCTGCATCCTCGGGCAACACATTGTATTTTTCCCCGGTCCTAATAAGGTCGAACATCTCTTGCCTTAAATTATCCGAGGTATTCCCGGCATTCTCATTGCCCTGCGTGATGGCCTTCTCGATCTGTACCGTGATGTCTTCGGATGCATCGCCACCGGTCAGTCCCGAGACCATATTGCCGATGCCGTTCAGCGCGCCACCGATTGCGGAAGTTAGCATAAAGACCCCGATCAGAAAATAGAGCCCCCAGGTAAGAAAACCGTGAAGCGCACCATCGATATTGGCAGTATAACCGGACATACGGCCTGCAACCAGACCTCCGGTGAACAAGGCGGCCGTGTTGGAAAGTATCCACCATATCGCAGTACCTGTCCCGAGTCCGGCGAGCGGATCGCTTTCCGTAAGGGGATCAATGGTGGTAAGGCCTATACCAAGGCCCAATAGATTTAAGAGCATCATCAATGCAATGGTGGTTAGCGTACCGGCAAGTACCGCACCCCACGAAATGCGCGAAATTTTTTGTGTAGCCTCGTTGACCTGAGCTATAGTCGTATCGTTCATATTAATTTTATTTATCGGTTATGTTTGTAGCTGTTTGCGGCAAATCTAACTACAGCTATACATAGATATGTGAGTTATAAAAAATATTTTTGACTCCAAAAAAAAGAGATCGACTTCAGGGGTGTTCTGCCCCTCCAGTAAACCGCGATTATAGATGGGCTAAGGGGAAAAAGCTTTATATTTTACATATCCATTATATCATACGCTGTTCATGGCCCAATCAAGGGGCGTTCAAGTTACAGCGTGAATATCAATGCGGCATATCCGGGAATATCCATTTTTCCGGTAAATGCTTTTTGGTCTGTGGATTCCTCCCGTATTTTGGGATTATCGACCTGTACTTCCGAAAAATCGTCGTCGTATTCCTTGGCCACGCTGTTGATGCGCAGCTTCCATTCGGTAGCTTCGTCCACACCTATTCCATACTCCCCATGCGCTTGATTTCCGAAATTGAGCACCACAAGCACAGGGTCAACATCCTTCGCTCCACGCAGGTACGCCAAGACCTTTGTCTGCTGGTTAACATGTACGATAGAGATATCCTGTGTCCTAAGGCCATGTCCGCCTTGGAGTTCCCCGGTACGCAACTTTATCAGGTCTCCTACCAGTTGGGAGATACCTCCGTGCCTTTCCTGTTTTTCCCAATCCAGTTCTTCCGTATCCTGAAAATAGTGGTCCTCGATGAATTCCTGTCCCTGAAACAACATTGGGATGCCAGGTGCGGTAAGTGTGAGGACGATGCCCAAGAGCGAACGTTTTTTGGCAAAGACACTTTCGGCATCTCCCGGTTGCACCTCCTCCGGCACCCGTGCCTTTCCATTGGCCACTTCGTCATGGGATTCCGTATATACTACGCGTTTAAAGGCATCCCCACTATAGCTGTATTCAAGGGCATCTACAATTTTTTGCAAGTCCCTGGTATCATCGTGGGTGTCTACCAGCACCTCCCGGACGGGATGGACAAAATTCATGTCCCATTGGGAATTGTAACCGATGCCGCCATGATCAATGGGGTCCGTTACGAAACCGTGCCCCTTTAGATCTTCGGCTATGGTAATCACTCTGGGGTATTTTTCTTGTAGTTCGGCATTGATCTCGCGCATCATTCGGTTGCCCTCCTCAATGGCCCTGTCCTCCCCTAGCCCACCGCCCTCGAATCGGATGTAGGAAGTGGCATCCAGCCGCAGCCCATCGCAATGGTATTTTTCTATCCACATCAAGGCGTTGTCACGCAGGTACCGTCGTACTTCCGATCTCCCATAGTCCGGACGGGTATCCCCCCAAGGGGTGGCACTCCTATGGTCGTTATAAAAATAGATACCGCCCTTATCGTTCTCGCTCCACCCGTCAAACTGCCATAGGTCGACATCGGAAGGCCCGAAATGGTTGTAGACCACGTCCATGACTACACCGATACCCGCATTGTGTGCTTGCTTCACTAGTTCCGCCAAGCCTTCCGGACCGCCGTAGTCCTGTTCAATGGCGAAAGGATGTGCGGGATTGTACCCCCATGATATCGCCCCTGCAAACTCCGCCGCCGGCAGCAGTTCAATGCAGTTGATACCCAGTTCCTTAAGATAGGGCAGCTTTTTGATGACATCGCTGAAAGTTCCTACGGTATCGGCAGCGCTCCTCTTAAATGTACCCACATGAAGTTCATAAATGACCAGTTCATTGAACGGGGGCAATTCAAAATCGTCCCCTTCCCAATTGAAGTCAAGCTTTCGCACAATGGAATTTCCGTTGCTGTTCGTCACCTCAAAGGCGTATGGGTCGTTGCGCTCCAGCAGCATGTCGTCATTATGAATCAGGTATTTGTATTCGTCTCCTATTTCCGCCACATCGGTGATAGCCGCCCAGTAACCGTTTTCTTCCGCTTGCATCTCAAGGTCGTTCCTGCTCCACTCATTAAAGTCACCTATTACGAAGACCTTATCGGCGTTGGGCGACCAGACCCGGAAGGTCGTTTGTCCATTTTCGGTTATGGCGCCCATACCCTTCGATTTGTTAATCGTCGTTTCCATAATCAATTATTTAAGATGCATCGGATTGCTATCGACCTTTGTTATTGTTTCGTGTAAATGTATTATGTTCCCCGAAATGAACCCCTCCTTTAAAGCATCCTTTTATAACGCAAAACGATAAAGAATTGACCCTAAATTATTGAAATGCAACCGATTCGATAAAAATTATAATTTTAGTACATAAACGATTCAAAGCCTTATAAAACTGAAATCGAGCGAAACTTTTTGGCTTGAAAAAAACGGGATATTGAATTCCTACCCATCGCTGCGCGAAAATTTGGAAACCGAAATCCTTATCGTGGGCGGCGGAATTACCGGTAGCCTTATCGCCCATAAACGCATGGCGGACGATTATAGAACAGCACTTATCGACAAGCGGGAAATCGCACACGCCAGCACCTCGGCAACGACCTCCACGCTACAGTACGAGATTGATGTGCCGCTGTACGAGCTGACCGACCAGATCGGCAAGGAAGGTGGAGTAGCAAATTATCGGGGCTGTTTTGATGCTATCGATACCCAAGGCCAAATTTCCAAATCTGTACATTCCACATGCGGGTTCAAAAAAAAGGATTCACTCTATTTCGCAGCCTTTAAAAAAGACGTTCCGAATCTAAAAAAGGAATTCGATGCAAGAAAAGCGCATGGCTTTCCCGTAACTATGGTTGACACCCTGCTTTGGCGAAGTATTATAAGTTCGGAAAATAGGCTTGGCTTGGAAACCGTATTGGATTTTTAAAAATTATTTCAAGAGTATCAAAAGTTAGGGACGAGCTATTTTATTTGAAATTTGAAACCATACCGAAAAAATCAAATTCTCAACTCTGCGTCGCCCTAATTTAGTTTTTGGCCGATTCCCAATGGTAGGTATGAGGCTTCCGGAATTTTGCAACTATTTGCATAAAGTAGCTATCAATTCTCCAGTTCCAAAACGTCTCTTTCGTTGAGGACCCGCAGGTTTTGCGTTTTATTTGGGTGTACGGAGTAGATTTCATATTTCGATACCGTCAAACAAGATACCGTTCGCAACCATATCGTTTTCATAACGGAATTAGCTTTGTAAAAAGATTGAGACAAAGGTGTTCCGAAAATCGAGGATAAAGAATAGAATAAGGACAATAGAGGACAAAATGCTAAATATTTTAAAAATATGATAGTAAGACACCATGAAAAGGGATGGAAAATCATCTCGCACTATGCGCACGGCCTGCTTGCCGGTAAATTGGCAAACAAGCTCGATCACAGCTTGAGACCAAGGAACTGGGTGGACGTCCTCACGGGCATCATCGAACATGACGACCATATGTTGGATTTCGACGAAAAGAACTACCTACTGGAAAACGGCACGCCAAGGGATTTTACCATGGCGGGAGGCAGTCCTTCGGAATCCCTGCAACATGCGAAAAGGCTCTACGATTACGCTTGTCAGAAGTCACAGCTCGTCGCCCTGATGACCGGCAGGCACCTGGACTTCCTATACGAAGGCCTAGGCAAGGAGCACAAACCTATGCAAGCCTTCATTAACGAGGTGAAAAAGATGCGCAAAACCCAGCGGGAACTGTATGGACTTAAGCCTAGGGAAGAGGATGCCTTGTACAATATGGTGCAGTTCTGCGACAGGTGCTCGCTACTGCTGTGCCAGGACGGGATTCCAGAGGCTGGACGCAAACTAGAGATCAACCATACCCTAGGGGACAAGACCTATTTTATGGAAGTGAAGGCGGACGATAGGATTTCCGTAGCACCATGGCCCTTTGAGCGGGACACGTTCAAGGTGGATCTGGAGTACCGATTAATTAAAAAAGTGGTCTTCGAGGATAACCGTGACCTGCAAAAATGTCTGCAAACGGCCGATGTGCGAAGGCATATTTTCCAATTTGAAAAATAGATGCCGTCCTTGACTTAAAGATCGGCAAGCATGCCCATGATTTGCGCTTATAAACGGCATCGGACAAAAGGATTCTTTTGGATTAATAAATTGTGCTATACAGCCACTTATTATAGGTGGACTACACTAATTTCAGGATAATAAAATTTACGGATACAATACCTCTAAACATAGATCAATGGCAAACAAAAAGAAATCGCCGAAAAAGCATGGCGAGAAACAAGAACAGTTGGAAAATTTTAAGGTGGACTACCCGAAAAAGCCGCTGACCACAAAACAGGGGCTAAAGGTAAACGACACCAACAACTCCCTAAAGGCGGGCGTACGAGGTGCGACCCTTTTGGAGGATTTTCTGTTGCGCGAAAAAATACACAGTTTTGACCATGAGCGAATTCCAGAGCGCATCGTACATGCACGGGGAAGCGGGGCACATGGGTTTTTTGAACTGTACGAAAGTATAGCAGAATTTTCCAAGGCCGGTATTTTTACGGATACCTCAAGGAAAACTCCTGTATTTGCAAGATTCTCGACGGTTGCAGGTTCCAAAGGGTCTACCGACCTAGCGAGGGACGTACGTGGTTTCGCCGTAAAATTCTATACTCAGGAAGGTACTTGGGATTTGGTGGGCAACAATATGCCCATCTTTTTTATTCAGGATGCCATGAAGTTTCCCGACCTGATACACGCCGTAAAGCCTGAACCGAACAATGAAATTCCCCAGGCGGCATCCGCACACGATACTTTTTACGATTTTATATCACATACCACGGAAACGCTCCATAACCAAATATGGTTGATGAGCGATAGGGCGATTCCGCGAAGCCTACGTATGATGGAAGGTTTCGGAATCCATACGTTTCGATTGATCAACAAAGAAGGAAAGGCACATTTTGTGAAGTTCCATTGGAAACCAAAATTAGGGGTGCACTCCGTTACTTGGGACGAGGCCGTGAAAATAAGCGGAGCGGACTCTGATTTTCATCGTAGGGACCTGTGGGATGCCATTGAAGCGGACCAGTACCCAGAATGGGAACTGGGGCTACAGGTTGTACCGGAAGAGGACGAGCACAAATTCGAGTTCGACCTCTTGGATCCGACCAAGTTGATTCCCGAAGAAATGGTGCCCGTACAGCTCATCGGGAGAATGGTCCTGAACCGGAATCCCGAGAATTTTTTCGCGGAAACCGAACAGGTCGCCTTTTTGCCCGGTAGCATCGTTCCGGGAATCGACTTTACCAACGACCCGCTCTTGCAGGGACGCTTGTTCTCCTACCGCGATACACAACTCTCCCGTTTGGGAAGTCCAAATTTTCATCAGATTCCCATCAATCGCCCTGTTGCCGATGTACACAACAACCAACGGGACGGACACATGCAAATGGAAATCCCCAAAGGACAAACGGCCTATTTCCCGAATTCGCTGGGCGGTGGTTGCCCCTATCTTTCCACCGTTGCAGAAGGTGGGTTCGAATCCTACCAAGAGCGTATCGACGCAAAGAAAATCCGTGGGCGGAGCGAGAGCTTTAGCGACCATTTTTCACAGCCCGCACTATTCTATCGAAGTTTGGCAGATTGGGAAAAAGCACACGTGGTGGATGCCTATTCCTTTGAATTGGGCAAGTGCAAACAAAAGCATATCAAGGAGCGGATGCTATGGCTGATTTCACAGATCGATGAGGGTCTTGCCAATAAAGTAGCCGAAAATTTGGGAACGAAGGTGCCAGAGGATATCGATAGGCCTATAAACCAAGCAATAGGTGCCGATGCGAACGTAAAGGAACATCAACCGGGCAAGAAGAGAAATTACCTGGATGCCGCCCCTACCCTAAGTCAGGCAAATACCAAATTCGACAGTATTGCGACGAGGCAGGTCGCCTTCCTCGTAGCCGATGGCTTCAATAGGAAAGATTTTGATAAAATGAAAAAAGCCTTGGAAAAAGAGAACGCCATGGTAAAACTGGTGGCTCCACATGGAGGCACCGTTACCTGCGATACCTATATGGAACACAAAGTAGATGCCTCGATTCTGACCACGGAGAGCGTGTTATACGATGCTATCTTTGTTCCCGGCGGGGAAAAGTCGGTAAAAGCACTTTTGAACAAGGCAAAATTCACCAAGTTTGTAAGCGAGGCCTATAAACATTGTAAGGCCATTGCCGTAGCCCATGAAGGCGTCCAGTTATTGGATAAGGGAACTATAGGTGATTATAAGGATGACAAGGCCGTAATGGTAGATGGTACTACGGCAGACTTTGTTTCGGCAATTGCCCGGCACCGTAATTGGGAACGGATGGAAAAGGCAGAAAAAATAGCCGTGTAGCAAGCCATGTTATCTTGGATATGAAAAAAAGCCAACACGGATAACGAATATGGACACAACAATAAGCAAATCTACCAAAACAGCCCTTGTGGGAGGAGGGATTTCATTGGTAGCCATCTTGTCCGGATCGTTTTTATTGGGGGAGTTGAGCGGACATGAGGCGAAGGTTCTGATTAAAAATTCCCTTTCCGGACTGATAATGCTCTGCAATACGATAGTACCGGCCTCGGCGACCATTCTTGCCCTGCTTCTTACCTTACTTGGCATTAGTTCCGGTACGGAATCGAAATTGAAGGACGATCATTACCGTCACGTACTACAAATTGCCAAACTTGACACGGTCGTCTTTGTGGCATCACTAATGTCTTTCCTGATTTTCAATCTGCCAATTACCGAGTCCGACAATGTACCGGCAAATTGGTTCGATATTGGCGAAAAGCAATCCCAAATACGGTAGACTGAGGAAAGGAATCCAATCGGAATATCCCGTGCAGCACCCGCAATCCGAAAAGGCTTATTTTCAAAACTGACTTGTCAGCGCCCTTACGATGCGATTGTTAGGTGCGAATTCCCTAAAAACGACCTTCAGCACCGTATAGCCCGGTACGGCCACGATCATCCCCACCACCCCAAATAGAAGTCCCGCTACAATAATGATCAGGAAAATTTCCAAGGGATGGGACTTAACACTGTTGGAAAAGATAAAGGGTTGGGAGAAAAAATTATCGATAAGCTGTCCTACCGTGATACCAATGGCCACATAACCCATTTTTGGAAGTATCTCGGCACTAAAGTCCATTCCAATATTTGTGGTAACGGTAAATACCATCATAAATACGGCCCCAATAATGGGACCAATATACGGGATGATATTAAAAAGCGCACATAGAAAAGCAATAGCCAACGGATGTTCAATGCCTACTATGGTAAGCGTGGCGGCATAGATCGTAAACAATATCAAAATCTGAATGAGCAATCCGATAAAATAACGGGAGAGCAGATTTTTGGTGGCATCGATGGAATGCATAATGCGGGAGCGGTGTGTTTCCGGGAACATTCGAACCATGGTCTCCTGTATCATCCGGGTATCCTTTAAGAGAAAAAACGATATAAAAATGACCGATAGCAGACCGATGCCCATGGTACCTATAACATCCAATACCGAATTGAATATACGGGGAAGAATTCCCATGTCTATTTCCTTTTTGACGGTTTCCTCAATATTTACATCCTCTACCATATCCTCCATGATTTCCCTTGACGCACCGGCGGAGTTGGTCAGTTCCCGAAAAAAAAGCTCCAATTCGGCCTGCATCGTATTTAGGTTCAGCAGCGCGAGTTTTTCACCTTGCTCGGTAATCAACGGCACAAAAAGCCAAACGAGACCCACGAGCAGGCCAAAAAGAAAAAGTATAGTAATGGAAACAGCCAAAATTTTTGGAAACATCAGTCGATTTCCAAAAAACAACGCAACAGGCCTACCAATCAGCGAAAAGACCACGGCCAACACTAGATAGGCAATCACGGACCGCACCATATAGAGAAAATAAAGAGCCAGAAAAGTGCAGGCTATCAACGCAAAGCCTTTAAAGATGCCTTTCGCAATGGTATTGGATTTCATACCGGTCTTTCTTTAGGTTCAATTTTTTTGATGCGATAGGTTTTGGATACCAATGGAATATCCAGAAACCCATAGGCGTCAGGGTCGATACAGTACACACATAGCAACTTTTTACTCTTCCCTACGGCGCAATAGTGGGCTTCGTTGCCGTTTAGACGCAAATCGTTCTTAAACCAATATATGATGGGCATAATATCGTATAAAAAACGGGTAGCTACGAAAATAACCACCCGTTAAAATTTAAAATTGGCTTGCGCTAGGTATCGTCTGCGGCATCATCGATCTTAGGGTCTGTGGTGAAATAACCTGACTCTTAAGGACGATACCACATCCCGACGCAAACAGTTTTCTTTTCATAACGATCTCGCTTTTTTTGGGATTATACTATTTTTTTTCTTCCCATGAGTAGGGTAACAATAAACAACACCAAAAAGATAAAGAACAACACTTTGGCAATGGATGCGACCCCGGCGGCTATGCCCCCGAACCCGAATACTGCTGCCACTATGGCCAATACCACAAAAATTACGGTCCACTTTAACATACGATTTATATTTATACTCCTGCCAAATGAAAACCCAAGTTTTTATCTCTTTCTTTTTCCCTTTGCCGTTGTTAAAATTAAAAACCGTAGCTACGGCTATGCTTCGCCATCGCTACGGCTCGCCCACAGCTTTCGCTGTGTCGTGCCTAGGCAAAGAAAAAAATAAAATTGTTAAAATTCTCGGGTTTTCATTAAGCATGAGTTTAGATGAATACTGATTTTTTACAGCGACCGATGTACGATCGTCCAATAATTTTCAAATTTGTGACATATTGAAAAATCCGGTTATCCTAAAAAAATCAATTACTAACCCAAACCGAAAGGATAGATTATGGGTTTATAGGGAGCTGGAGTTGACGGCGTGCAGATGCGGTAGTCATGCAGGGAGGTACAGTCTAAATGTAGCACCCTTTCCCAAGCTTCCCTCCGCAGTAATTGTTCCGCCGTGGTTCTCTGCTATTTTTTTAACGATCGCCAGGCCGATTCCAGTTCCCTTATATTCGGATCTTCCGTGTAACCTCTGGAAAACTTCAAAAATCCGCTCATTGTAGTCGGGTTTGAAACCGATGCCATTATCCGAGAACGAAATTTCGTGGTATGCTTTGTCTTTTATAAGACCCTGAATCTCCAATATATTACCCAATAATTTCCGTGTCCCAATATGTATTACGGGCGAGTTATTCTCGGCAGAGAATTTAATAGCATTCTCCAGCAGGTTCTGAAAGAGTTGTCGTATTTGAAAGGGAATTATTTTGGCAGTACAAAGGTCGTCAGCAATTACAAGGGTTTCAGTAGCTGCTATCTTATCGGAAAGGTTATCCAAAGCCTCGTCCAACAGCGGCCTCAAACCAATATACTCAAATTTAGCATCGTCTGCGGAAGTGCGGGAGAAAGCCAACAGGTCCTCTATTAAAGTTCTCATACGTTGGGCCGAAACGAAAATTCTATTAAGATCACGTTGTCCATTCTCCGATAGGTGTTGCGATTCCCTCTCGGCAATCCTATCCGAAAACATCTGTATTTTTCGCAGGGGCTCCTGCAAATCATGGCTTGAAACATAGGCGAAGGCCTCCAAGTCCCTATTTCTGTTCCTGAGGTTGTATACCGATAGTTGTAATCTGTCGTTGGCCTCCCTGAGCTGTTCGGTCCTTTCTTCTACTTCTGTTTCAAGGTCCTTGGAAAAATCCTCCAATATCTTTCTTGCCTTGATACGATCGGAAACATCAGTGGTCGTGATCATGACGCCAGAAACGGTACCATCTACTTCGCGTAGGGGCATATAGTCGTAGTCCACATAAAATTCCCATGTGCCCTTCTCGTCCTCAAGAGTGGCGTAAGATTCCTTTTGGGCGGTGGGTAGGCCTGTTTCCAATACGCCCCTGATAACTTCTGGGTATTTAGATTCCGAGAGGTTGGGGAAGATATCCAGAAGGGCCCTGCCCTCTACCTCCTTTTCT
>Ga0306871_1000523_pt1 | contig 14682 bp, 7 predicted proteins | sample AntRauMeHopE1497_FD_190447 | JGI IMG/M metagenome (GOLD analysis project Ga0306871, IMG submission 190447) | Saline lake microbial communities from Rauer Islands, Antarctica - Metagenome Hop E1 #497 (v2) (version 2) | ecosystem: Environmental > Aquatic > Non-marine Saline and Alkaline > Saline ... | reverse complement strand
TGCCGCGGTGGGCGACGCGAGCGCGAGGAGCGCCCGCATTCCTCGGCCTCCCGCCTCGGATACCCTTCCACTGGGCGCGGGGACGCGCCAACGATGGGCGATCGTGCGTGCAACGCTCGCTCAGCTCCTGAACGATGGTGTTGCGAGCGCAGCGATCGGCTGGGGGCGCGGGGGGGAGCTCTGTTCGCGCCGCGGGCATTTGTCAGCCACTCTGCGCCTCGCAGAATGTCAGCGTTCGAAGCCCGGCAGCTTAGCTTTGAGCGCGACCGGCGGGCGGCACAGGTCCTCGCGTATGTCGCAGACACCAAGCGCGCGCTGGAGTCCGCGCGGGCCAACATGGAAGCCGCGGCAGTGTGCAAGGAGCAGATTGAGGACTCGGTCGCGTCGCTGGGGCGTGATGCTGCCGCTGCAACGGAAGCCGCGCGCCGATGCGATGCATGGGACACCCGCGCGGCAGTTGGCGACGCGGGCGCGACGGTCTGCGAGGCCGTGCCACAGCGCGAGGCCGGCTTGCGGAAGCTCCTCCTTCACAGCGCCGGCCCCGATGCCCCCGACGAGGCCCGGGCCGAGGCCCTCGGGCGCGTCATCGACTCGCTGCAGCCCTCGGCGTTCCGGCGCACCTGGCCTCCGGCGGGGCACCCTGACGCCGAGCTGCTCCTCCCCACGGAGCACTGCGACACCACGGCGGCGCTGTGCGGCTGCCTGGAGCAGGCGGCCGCGAGCGTGACGGCGCGGGGCGATGAGGCCGGCCGCGCCGCCGAGTCGGACCTGGCGGCCCACAATGCCGCCGCGGCAGCCGCCGCCAGCCAGCTTGACGCCCTCACGCAGGCCCTCGGGCGCCTGCAGGAGGCCCGCAAGGCGGCCCTGGAGGGCGAGACGGGCCTCGCGCCCCTGCTCGCCGCGGTCGCCGAGGCTGAGGCTGAGGCCGAAGCAGCGGAGGAAGCTCGCCGGGCGGCCGAGGCCAGCCTTGAGGCACCAGCGCGGGCCGTCGGCGAGGCGTCCATCGAGGCGCTGGCGCAGGCATCGAGAGCCCTGGCCGCGCTGCCCGGGCACGCGTCAGCTCCCACCACGGTCGACGCCGGCGGGCCGGGCTCCCCGCCGAGCGAGGCGGCACTGCGAGCCGTCGCCGCGGCATGCCGGGCCGTGATGGAGCACGGGCGGGAGCTCGCCGAGGTCAGGGCCCCCGCCGCCCGCGACGCCGTGCTCGCGTCCCACGCCCGGCTCGGCGAAGCGGTCACCAGGGCTCAGGCCCGCCACGCCGCCGTCGCGGCCGCCGCGGAGGACACCGCGGCACGGCTCGACGCCCTCTCACCCACTGGCGCGGCGGGCGAGTGGGCGGCCGCCGTCACGCTGGCGAGGGGGGCGGCCACGAGCCCGGGCGGTCCGTGCGTCGCCGCGGCGGTCGACGCCCTCGCGGCCGGTCTCGACCCTGACGCCGCCGAGCGGGAGGCAGACGAGGCCGAGGCCGACATGCGCGCGGCGCTCGGCGAGGAGGCCGCGGCCGCTGCCGCCTGCGCGGCGGCAGTGGCCCGCCGGGACGACGCCCGCACCTCGCTCGAGGCCGCCACGGCGGCGGCGGCGTCGGCGTCTGCCTCCCGCGCCGCGGCCGTCGCCGACGCGGCCGACGCCTCTCTCCGCCAGGCGAGCGCGGCGCTCGCCTCCTCCCGGTTCGGCACGCCGGCGTGCATCCCGCCCTCTCGCTCCGCGGTGCGCGGCCTCGCGGCCTTTGCCATGGCCGCCTCGGCCGCGTCTCTCGCCGGCGACGTCTCCCTGACCACCACCCCGTCGGTACCGTCGTCCCCCGTGGGCGGTGCGGCGGGCGCCGCGCCGCCGCTCCCTGGGCCCGTGCCCGACGCGACGCCCCTCCGACTGCTGGCGCGGACGGAGCCCCAGGCGCAGGAGCTTGCGGCCGCGGCGCGGGCCTTCGCCGCGAGCGTGGAGGCACTGCAGACCGGGGAGCTGGGGGCGCCGCAGCCATCGAGCGCCGCGGACATGCTGCTCCAGCTCGTGGGAGCGCTCCTCCGCCACGAGGGGGCGGCGGGCGACGACGGCAGCGGGGGACCGGGGCTGCGGGACGCCGAGATTGGCGGGGCGTTCGCAGCCGTCGAGGGCCTGCCCGCCGCCACAGCGGGCGTCCGGGAGGCCCACGAGGCGGCAGCAGCGTCGGTCAAGGCCATGGCGTCCGCCTTCGGTGAGGCGTGCGACCGGGACGGAGCCCGGCTGGAGCGCGCGTGCGCCGCCGGCGGCAGGCGCTGATGCAGCCCCCGCCGATCCGGCCCCGTGATGAGCCCGAGACGCCCGGTTCTGCCGCCGCGAGAGCACGGCGTTGCACCGAACCTTCCCAACAAAAGCCTTCACCACCATGCCCCGTCGTGCTCTTCAGCCGCGCTTCCCCGGCGGCGCGCCCGCTGCGCTACCCTTTGCCTCGCGCTTAGGCTTGCGCGCCGCTGCACCGAAGAATGACGTGATGGGCTTGGCCGCGCGGCGCAGCCCCGGCCACCGCTCCGCCGCCGCCGCGCACACCGCACCCGCTGCGCCCGCCGCCACCGCGGCCCCCAGGTCCAGGTCAAGGTCCGCCGCCACGGCCACGTGGTCGCTCCACGCCGGCGGCGTGAACAGCACGCACGCGCCCCGCAGCGCCGCACGCAGCCGGCGGTCGCAGAGCACGTAGTCGATCCTCACGCCCTCGTTCCGCGTCCTCGCCGCCTTGCGCTGGTCCCACACCGTGTACGCGCCCGCGGCCACGGGGTGGCACTCGCGGAAGGAGTCCACGAGCGGCGGCGCCGCCCCGGCCTCGTCACCAGGCTCGTCACCGGCCTCGACACCGGGCTCGTCACCGGGCTCAGCCTTGCCCTTGGATTGGACATCAGATTTCGCCTCGACCTTGGATCCGGCCTCGGCCTCAGAGTCGGCCTCAACCTCGCCGCGGCGAATCTCGTCCGTGCTGGTCCTGTCCTGCCACTCCGGGGGCTGTAGTGTGCACGCCCCCGCGCTCCCCGGCGGGCCGCAAGCGGCGGCGAGCCAGCCGGTCTCGCCGGGCGAGTAGCCGAGCGACCCCCCCGTGCCGGGGGCCGACCAGAAGGCGTCCTGCTCCCCCCGCGGGATGTTCATGTCCCCGGCCAGCACCACGGTCCGCCCTGCCAGCCGCAGCTCCCGGAGGAGACCGGCCAGCCGGCCGAGGAAGCGGAGTTTGTACGGCAGGCGGGACCGCTCGGGCCGGTCGCCGCCGTTTGGTGTGTACACGTTGACGATGGTGAGCCCGGGCCCCGCGCCAGGGGCCGTGCCGTGGTGCGTCACGACACACCGGCCCTCGTCGTCAAATTCGGGACCGAGGGCGGCCGATGACGCCGCTGCCACGTCCAGCCCCGCCCCCTTTCGGACCGCGGTGAACACGCCAGAGTAGCCAGCCTTGGCCGTGCTGAACGCCCAGTACGTTTCCCATCCGCAGGGCGTGCCATCGGCGCCGAGCATCGCGAGCCGTCTGGTGACCTTGTCCCTGGAGAGCTTGTGCTCCTGCACCATGACGACATCGGCCAGCGTCGCGTCCAAAAACTTGGCTGCAGACCCGTAGTGGTGCCTCGCCTGGGGCTCAACGGCGCTCCAGCCGGCACAGTTCCACGTCATGAGGCGATGCGACCCAGCTTTGGGGGGCACGCGGACCGCATGGGCAGACGCCGCCGCTGCCATCTCCGCCCGGCCTGCTTGGGCCCGCCTGGGGCCTTGCACCGCACCTGCAGGTGCGTCGAACCGGCAGACGGGAGCCCCGCCCCCCGGCTCTGCGCGGCGTTCCTCGCACACCCGCTCCGGCCCCCGTGGGCGCACAAGCGGCCGGTTCCGCGCAAGCAGCATGAGGAGACTGATCGTTCGCTCTCCGGGGCGGTCCCGGCAGCCGGTAGCCGGCCTTCCGGGAGGGCCGAAGCGAGCCTGGCGGCTGGCGTCGTCGGCCACTGGCGGCACGCCTCCGAGCCTTCCGGCTGAGCATCGACGCGAAGCAGCGGCTGCAGGCGCGCATGCCGGCGCGGCGGGAAGGCCAGCAGCCTCGGCTCCGCGACCGCTCGGGTCGCGGCGCAACCTTTCCACGTCCGCGCCGCCCGACCCCAAGGCAGTGACCTGGGCCGAGTCAGGTCCCGCTTCCGAGGCCTCAGCACCGGCTGAACAGCCAGTGTGGCGCGATGATAGCCTGTGGGGCTGGTCAACAGCGCCCGCTGACGCGGCAGCGGCGGGGCCTCCTGTCGTCCCCCGCGGCGGGCCGTCATGGCTCGCCGAGCCCGCCGAGGCCTCGGACGCAGAGGGCTCCGACCTCGAGGCCTGGGCGCCCGGCGCGGCGGACCAGGGGCTCGAGGCAGAGCAGGAGTGGGGCGACGTTCGGGCCGGAGCGCTCGAGGCCGACGCGGCCTGGGGCGCGCAGGGCGGGGGCGAGGCCGCCACGGCAGGAGGCGGTGGCGTCGTCTTCCCGTGGGACGTCCAGGTGCCGCCGCCCCCGGCGATGGGGGCGGCGGCGGACCCGGCGGCAGGCCCGGCGCGGTCGGCGGCGGAGGAGGCCGGGGCGGCGGCGGCGCTCTCGGCTCTGCAGGGCGGCGGCGCGCCGGGCGTCGCTGCGGCCGAGACGGACGACGACGCGGGTGCGGACGCCCTGCGCGTGCCCGTGGTTGACGCCGCCCTGAGCGCTCCGTCGCCGGACCTGCTGCGGCGGGAGCTTCGGCTGGAGGAGGAGGCGGTGTCGGCGGCCGCGAGGGACGCGGAGGGCGTGCTTGACTCGGTGGTGTCGCTGGGGCGCGGGATGGAGCTGGCTCCCATGCGGCGGCTGGAGCAAGAGTGGCTGACTGCGCTCATCTCGGCCGTCGACGCGGAGCAGGCGTCGCTGCTGCGCGGCGCGGACGAGGCGAGACAGGCGAGGCAGGCCCGGCGCGGCCCCCGCGCCGGCGGCGACGCGGAGCTGCTGGCGGACGGCCTGGGCCTGACGGAGCGGGAGGCGGGGAGCGCGGTGAGCCAGTCGGTGGCGCCGTACCTGCTCCTGCTACCGCCCGACAAGCTCGCCGTCATCACCATGCACTCCGCCCTGAACCTCCTCCTCGCGCGCGACGGCACCGCCGCGGCCACCATGATCATGTCCCGCATCGGCTCCATGGTCGAGGCCGAGGTTAACGTCTCGCGCCTCCAGGGGCGGGACCGCCGCGCGTGGGAGCGCATGCAGGGCGCCATGGACGCCAAGAAGCTCGTCTCCCTCCGCCGCCGCTGCCGCGACGCGCTGGAGGACGCCGACTGGCCCGCCCCCGTCAAGGCAAAGCTCGGCGCCACCCTGCTCAAGTGCCTTGTCGACACCGTCACGGTGCGGGTCCCCACCGGCCGCGTCGACGCCGCGCGCGTCGAGTGGTTCGCCGCCAACACCTCGGGCATGGCACGGCCGTTCATGACCCACCGTGGCGTGGCGAACCACGTGCGGCTGGCTGACGCCGTGCAGCGCATCATGGGCTCCATGACCGCGGAGGACCTCGCGAGGGCCCGGCTCGACGACGGCGCCGCGGCCGGGGAGGCGACGGCGGCGGCGGCGGCGGGGGCGGGGGAGCCCGACGTGTCGGGCAGGGCGCGGCTCCTGGCCGCCGACGCCGACCGCCGAGCCCGCGTCGCCGTGGTCGGCTCCCGCGACGACGCCTTCCCGGGCATGATCGTCCCCGGAGGCGAGGCCGCGGCCGACGTCGACGGCGCCGACGTCGCCCTCCCGCCGCCCCAGTCCTCGTCCTCCTCGTCCTCCTCGGACACCGACTCCTTGGCCACGGCCGACGGCGCGGCGTCGATGGAGCCCGACTCGGACTCGGGCCCCTCCCTCCGCCGCCTCGCCGTCCGCGCCGACGACGGGTCCGAGCGGCGCGGCGTCTCGGACCGCCTCGACGGCACCGACCGCGACCCGGCCGACGCCGCCGCCTCGGCCGCAGAGGCGGACACCGGCATCCCCGAGGACCCCGCCGCCTCCGCCGACCCGCTTGGCTCTGCCGACACCCCCCCTCCCCCCTCCTCCGCCGCCGTCCCCACCCGCGTCCGGGGCGTTTCCGTCTCGGCGCTGCACCACGCCCGCCGCTTCCTCCGCTTCGGCCTCCTCAGCGCCGACCGCGCCACCCCGCTGCCCGACGGCGGCGCCGACCCCAAGCCCTACGACGCGTCGTGGCTCGAGTCGCTCTACCCGCTCCCCTCCGGGACGGAACTCCGCGCCCTCGACGGCCTGCGCTTCCCGGCGCGGCACCTCGCTGACGGCGGCAGCCGCTTCGGCGGGGACGGCATGGGCGCGCTCTCGGACGAGGCCGCCGAGGCCGAGGCTGAGGCGGGCACGGACGCCGCCGCCGCCGCCGCCGCCGCCGCCGCCGCCGCCGCCGCCGCGGGACGCGACGCCGAGGACGCCACGGCCCCCGCGGGCTCCCACGTGCAGATGCCCGCCCTGATCCACTCGTACGCCTGGGCGCCCCGCCGCGGCCGCGCGTCGGACCCCAACAACAAGGCCGCCGTGGGCGTGATCCGCCTCCACCCCCGCGTCCTCGCCCTCCTCTCCGAGGCGGGGCCCTCCCCGTCCCACCAGGTGTTCTACCCCATGCTCGTGCCCCCCAAGCGCTGGAAGGGCCCCGACTCGGGCGGCTACCTCCTCCAGCGGGCGCGCCTGATGCGCACCAAGGGCTCCCGCGCGCAGACGCGCGTGCTCCGCGAGGCCCGCATGCCAGAGGTCTACCGGTCCCTCGACGTGCTCGGCGGGGTGGCGTGGCGCATCAACCACAGGGTGCGGGACACGATCCGGGGCGTGTGGGAGGCCGGGGGCGGCCTGGCGGACATCCCGTCGCTGTCCAACCACGCCGAGCCGGAGAGGCCGGACGTGTCGGGCGTCGAGGACGAGGAGGAGCAGCGGTCCCGGCTCCGCTCCTGGCGCCGCCTCGGCGCCCGCGTCCAGCAGTGGAACAGGGACCTCCACTCCCTGCGCAGCGACCACCGCCTCAAGATGGAGGTGGCCGACCGCTTCCGCGACGACGTCCTCTTCTTCCCCCACAACCTCGACTTCCGCGGCCGCGTCTACCCCGTGCCGCCGCACCTCAACCACATGGGCGCGGACATCTGCCGCGGCCTCCTCACCTTCGCGGAGCGGCGGCCCCTGGGGGAGTCGGGCCTCCGCTGGCTCAAGATCCACCTCGCCAACAAGATGGGCAAGGACAAGATCTCCTTCGACGAGCGGGAGGCCTTCGTGGAGGAGAGCATGCCCGAGATCCTCGACAGCGCGGACAACCCCCTGACGGGCAACGGCTGGTGGCTCTCCGCCGACTCCCCCTGGCAGGCCCTGGCCACGTGCTTCGAGCTGGCCGATGCCGTGCGCAGCCCCGACCCCCTCGCGTACCGCTCGTCCGTCCCCGTGCACCAGGACGGCACGTGCAACGGCCTGCAGCACTACGCCGCGCTGGGGCGGGACTTCGCGGGCGCCCGGGCGGTGAACCTGGTGGCCGCGGACAAGCCGCAGGACGTGTACAGCGCGGTGCTAGACCTCGTGGTGCAGCGCATCGAGGCCGACGCGGCCCTGCCGGAGGAACCCACGGAGGGTGTGCCGGAGGACGAGGCGGACGACTACGCCAGCCGGCGCGCGTGCGCCGCCTTTGTGCGCGGCAGCGTGGTGCGCAAGACGATCAAGCAGACGGTGATGACGTCAGTGTACGGCGTCACCTTCATCGGCGCGAGGGACCAGATCAAGAACCGGCTGCGGGAGACGTTCGAGCCGAGGCGGGAGGAGCTCGGGCTCAGCCCCGACGAGCTGGACGACATGGTCTTCCGGTCTGCCTCCTACCTCGCGCGCACCACGCTTGACTCCCTGGGGCAGATGTTCGCCGCCGCGGACGAGATCAAGACCTGGCTGACCCAGGCCTCGCGCCTCGTCGCCTCCACCAACCAGCCCATGTCCTGGATCACGCCCCTCGGCCTCCCCGTCGTCCAGCCCTACCGCCGCCACACCAGCCAGGTCGTCTCCACCGTCATGCAGCAGGTCGTCCTCGCGTCGGAGAACGACGCCCTCCCCGTCAGCTCCCAGAAGCAGGGCTCTGCCTTCCCCCCCAACTTCGTCCACTCCCTCGACTCCACCCACATGATGCTCACCAGCATCGAGTGCGCCAGGCGCGGCATGGTCTTCACCGCAGTGCACGACTCGTACTGGACCCACGCCAGCGACGTGGACGCAATGAACGGCGCCCTCCGCGACGCCTTCGTCCACCTCTACGAGCTCCCCCTCCTCGAGGAGCTCAGGGAGTCCCTGGTCCTCCGCTTCCCCGGCCTCCGCTTCCCCGAGCTGCCCGAGCGAGGCAGCTTGGACCTCGGCCTCGTCCGCGAGTCGCCGTACTTCTTCAACTGACCCCGGGTTGCCGTCGCTGCGTGAGGTCGGCGCGTTGCGCGGAAGCCGCCCCGCCGCAAACCAGCCCAGTGATACCACAACGTACCTCACCTGCGCAGCATTCCATACAAGAAGGAGCCAAAGCCTCGAGCCAGACGCGCCCGGCCGCGTCGCGGGGGAAGCGTTTCTGAGTGAAAGTAGAGCGCCGACTTCTGTTGCCCCTGGCAGCCTGCGCAGGTGCCTGCTCCTGCATCATCCCACTCTGCAGGGCGCCCAGACACGCCCGCTACTGCCTCAGCGAGCTCAGCTCGGTGAGAGTCTCGGGTCCCGACCGTGCGGGCGTTGCGCCCACCCTTCGCGACTCTTCTCGCCGCGCCGTCACCGGTGCCATGGACTCCTCCGATGACGAGGGGAGCCCCAAGTTTCCGGCGTGCATGCCCGACGAGGCTAGCGAGGAGCTCGTCGCGGCCCGGGCCGCGTGCCGGTTCACCGAGGAGGAGGTGGCCGCCGCCGTCAAGGTGCTCAGCGCTATGGCGGACAAGGACGACATGACAGACGAAGAGCTCGAGTCTCTTGCGATCCGCGACGTGCGCCAGGCCATGGCCGCGGCCCACAAGCGCATGGCCAAGAAGTTCTTCAACGGGTCGGCGCCCGAGGTGTTTGCCGCGCGGAAGTTCATCCGGACCAAGATGCGGGCGGAGGAGCAGCGTCAGAAGATGTGGGACCGGCGCTTCGTGGACAGCACGGGCCTGAGGCGGTCGCGCATCGCCAAGATGGAGGCGCTCGAGGACCAGCACGGCGCCGACGCCCCCATGCTCCTGGACGGCGTGGCAGAGGACCGCGGGGGCGACGACGGCGAGCACGAGCACGCGGTGCCAGCCGTCGGCGCGCTCGAAGACGCGCCCGCTGCCGGAGCCGCCTCGGCGTCGTCGTCGGCGCTCACGGTGGCCGCCGGTGCGGGACCCGCGGCCGTCGTCGGCGCCCACGACACCGGCGGGGCGGTGGGCGACCACCAGAAGCTGCTCGGCCAGGAGACGGGGACGATCCAGTCGCTGGAGCGCATGGCAGAGGCGATGGAGCGGGCGGAGCAGGAATCGGCCGAGGGAGCCGCGGCCGCGGAGGCCGCCGGGGCGGGCGCCGTCACCGTGATGAAGGCCATGATGGACGCGGCGGGGGCGGCCAAGGACGGCGACGCGGCCGCGGCAGGCAGCGGCGCGGTGCTGCACGCCGCCCGGTCATGCTACCGCTGCCACGCCCGCTTCGTTCGGCTCCACCACTTCTACGCATCCATGTGCCCTGCCTGCGCCGAGGTGTGCTGGGCCAAGCGCCGCCAGACGGCGGACCTCCGTGGCCGCATCGCCGTCCTCACCGGCGGCCGTGTCAAGATCGGGTTCCACGTCGGCATGCGCCTCCTCCGCTGCGGCGCCAACGTCATCGTCATCACGCGCTTCCCCACGGACAGCGCCCGGCGCTACGCCGCCGAGAAGGCCGCCCCGTCGTACGCCGGCCGCCTGCACGTCTACGGCGTCGACCTCCGTTCCACCGACCTCCTCGAGCTCTGGTGCGCCTGGGTCCACCGACGGTACTCCCACATCGACGTCCTCGTCAACAACGCGTGCCAGACCATCCGCAGGCCCCCCGCCTACTTCGCGCACCTCATCGAGGCAGAGCTCCGGGCCCACCAGGCCTCGGGCGGCGCCGTCCCGGCCGACCAGCGGCGCATGCTCAGGCCCTACTTCGACTTCCTCCGCTGGGCGCAGCTCGCCGCGGAGAGCGACATCGCCGCGGCCGATGCCGCGTGGGACCGCGTCAAGGAGCGGCGCGAGCGGCGCAGGGCAGAGGCGGCCGAGGCGGGCGCCGGGGCCGCGGCCGTCGTGGGCGGCTCTGCGGTCAACCCCGCCCTCCTGGGCTTCGCGGAGGAGGACGAGGGGCTCGAGCCTGGGGAGGGCTGGGCCGAGGGGGACGGGTGGGGCCCGATGCCGGAGTTCTCGGGCGGCGGCAAGTCGTCTCTCGTTGCCGCGCTCCCGGCCCCCGAGGCCGCAGCGGCGGCTGCCGTCGCCGCAGCCGTCGCCGACGACGCCGACAAGGCCGCCGAGGCCGACGGCGGCGACGCCCCGGCCGCGGCCGGCCCCGCGGCGGCGGCCATCGCTGGCTCGTCGGCGGCGGTGGCCGCCGGCGCCAGGCCGACCATCGCCCCCGCCCCGCTCCTCTCCCAGGTCGCCATGACGCCCGAGGACGAGGTAACGGACCTCAGCCTCTTCCCCCGCGGAGTAACGGACACCAACGAGCAGCAGCTCGACCTCCGCCGCACCAACTCCTGGATGCTGCGTATGCACCAAATCTCCTCCGCCGAGGCCACGGAGGTCTTCACCATCAACGCCGTCGCGCCCTTTGTCCTCAGCGGCAAGCTCCGGGGCCTGATGCTCCGCCCGCCGCCCGAGGGCAACCCGACCTTTGGCACCGGCTGCGCGTCGGTGAAGGGCGCCCTCGGCGGCAGCGGCAAGGTCTGGACCAGGGACGTGTCGGAGGACGACGCCTCGGCGCTGACGGCCGAGCGGGCGCGGCGGGCGGCGGGCAAGGCCGGGGGCGAGCCGGACTACACGTGGTGGGAGGTCCGGCCGGACCGCTTCGTGGTGCAGGTCTCGGCCATGGAGGGCAAGTTCGGCAGGCGCAAGCAGCCGACGCACCCGCACACCAACGCGGCCAAGGCGGCGCTCAACATGATGGTCAAGACCAGCGCGCAGGACTACGCGCAGGACCGCATCTTCATGACCGCCGTGGACACCGGCTGGATCAACCCGGAGCAGCCCGTCGAGCTGGCCAAGACCATCGCGAAGAACAACCACTTCCAGACGCCCATCGACGAGGTCGACGCCGCGGCGCGCATCCTCGACCCGGTGCTCGCCGCCGTCGAGGCCCGCCGCCTCGGCCGGGCCAAGGGTCCCGGGAACGGCCCCCTCTGGGGCGTGTTCCTCAAAGACTTCGACGTCTCCGAGTGGTAGGTATGACGGCAAGGCGCGCTCGCTTCGCGCTCGTGCTACGGCTTTGAGCGTGTCGCTGCGATGTTTCCGGTCCGAGGTGCAACGCCGCCTCGACCAAACACGATCTCACTCAATCAGAACCAGTTGAGCGCCTCAAACGAGAGGCCTCCCTGTGCTATCGGCCGGCGGGTGCCGGCCGATGGGCTTGCAAAGTCCGCCGAAGACCGGGGAAATCATTGCCCGAGGGAAGATGATGAAAAAGCAGTTGTCTCTGCCTGCGCGCGCGCTGAGCAAGCGCGCTGGCGCTGGCGGAAGATCAGACATAGGCACGGTGAGAATCAACCCCAGTTCGAGAGCGCGCGCCGCCTCCGATTCCCGCGCTGGACACCCGCCGGGAGCCGGGGGTTGCTGGCGAGTTGCTCGAAGACTCCGCGGGGGAAGAATGCTTTGAAGTCCTCGCTATGGGAAGCCCGGGCCGGGGCGAGCTGGGCCGGTGGCCCATTGAGTCTGGGCTGGACTGCGGCGGCCGCATCATGCGGGCGAGCGGGGGGGAGCCGTTGGCGTCCATATTGGACAGCTGCCGAACCGTGGCCGAAGGTGTGCCGCTCGACCACACGCGTAGCACGCTGTGCATGCCAGAGTCCGTGCTGCTGTGGCCCCGGGGGTGCCTTGTCGGAGAGCGCACCCCGTCCAGGAGGTCGTCACTCGAGAGCTCCGCCTTGAGCCGGGGTGCGGTGGGACCATCGTCGGCGGTCACGTCGATGTCATCTGCCGCATCAGCATCCGTCGGCCTGCGGCCAGCCCTCGCCGGACCGGCCGCCAGAGGGGAGTTGCCATCGTCCTCTGATACATCAGGTGCTGTTTGCTCGGACACTGAGACGTCGCTGACGACGTTAGGCGGCTGGGAAACACGCGTCGGACCTGGACGGGCGTCCGCACCTCCTGCCAGCCGGGTGCTGCTGCCGTTGGCCCCGGAGCGGGGGACAGGCACGTCGGCATCGGCAGTCTTGCCTTCGTGGATCGGTGGCCGGACCGCAGCGACCGGGGATGAGCCGCAGGAACCCATGATGGGTGCTTTTTCGGCTGTGGCAATCTGCCGGTTCCCGAGTGGAGTTGACGTGTAGCCGCGAGCGCTGCGCTCGAGCAGGAAGCACGAGGGGTACGGCTGTCCAGTGCCGAGGGCGGGCGGTCGTTGCCCGGTGCCGCAGGACGCCAGGGCGAGTGGTGTGTTTGGGTTTGTCTGGCTGATTTGGCGTCGCTCTTCTCCCAGAAGGCGTTGTCACGAACTGCACTATCGCCGGCTTTCAATGTCGGGGTTCGCGCTGCGCGCCGAGTTTCCAGCGGAATGGGCTGTCGTTTCTTCATCCTCGGGCGAGGCAGTGGTCCGGCGCGCGCTTGAGTCGAGGGCGAGGCAGCTGGGAGTTGCACCGCCCGCTTCGACCGCGCCTCTGGCCAGCTGCGGCGATGAGGAGCTAATGCAGCTCATTTTGGATGCGTGCCGCGCGAGGCAGGGCCGCGGCGACAGGGGCAAGCGGCGCTGGGCGAAGCTACGTGCTGCGATCGCGTCCCGCCCGGCGCCAGAGGTCGACCGACCCCCAGCAGTTTGCTTGCCAGAGCTTGTGCGCCTTGGGCCAGTGCATCAGTGCGATTCGGCGGTGCACAGCTACGTGAGGGCGGCGTCGGAGCAGGTGGACGCCCGCGAGGCCGCAAGCTGGGCTGACAGCAGCCAAGGCAAGGTGCACGCCTGCCAGACTCGAGTGGCATTCGGGTGCTCAAGCGAGGGAAGCATTGTGGTGTCCGTCGAGGCTCCACAGGCGGCCGTCGTGACACTCAAGGACCTTCTCTCCGGGCGGGACGCAAGCGAGGGCGCCGAGGTCGACAACACCGGCAACGTGCGCGTGTGGCCTGCAGAAGAGGTTCTTGCCGTGATGCTCGCACGATGGAGGGGCTTGGGCCTCCTGGGCGGATGGGCAGGAAAGCACGTCCTGGAAGTCGGCGCCGGGAAGAGCGGTGAGACTCGCGGTCGGCGCGAGGGCAGCGCGGAGGCGTCCCGACAGGGGAGCGCCGTGCGCGTGTGTTGGTAAGTTGCGCACAGAGCGAGCACTTGCCGGCTCCCTGGGACCCCGCAGGTCTCGCTGGCCTCGTCCTGGCCTCCGCCTCGGCGCCCGCAGGCGCCCCCGGTGCCGACGATGGCGACGGCACGGTGGCGCGGGACGCGTGCGCCCCAGCGCGCGTCGTGCTGACGGACGGCCACCCGAGGGCGGCCGCAGCGCTCGCGAGGAGCGCGGTACTGACCCGCCAGGAGGCCGGTACCCGCTGCCCCGTGCAGGCCGCAGCTCTGGTGTGGCGGTCGGACGGTGACGAGCTGCAGCGAACCGCCCCGCAGGTGGCGGAAGTGGCTCGTGGCGCAGCCGGGGTGTTCCCCCCCGTCGCTGAGGGAGGGAGCGCGGCAGCCGCGGCGACCCTCGGCCTCGCAGCGGGGTCCTTCGACACGATGCTCGGCGCTGACGTCGCCTTCTTCGAACGGTTTCACGGCGAGCTCCTGGCCACGGCTCTGCACCTGCTCCGGCCGGCGGCGGACCTAGTGGGTGATCCGGTGTCGCGACGGGTGGCTGCTGCTTGCGCGCGGGAGGCTGGGGAGGCAGGCGATGCGGCTGCACCTCTGGGCGTCGTTCTGAGTGACGCCGTCCTCGCAGCAGCGGTGACGGCGCCGGGTGCCCTGGTGATCCTTGCACCCAGCCGCGGCGGCTCGCTCGAGCGCCTTGCGACGGCCGCTGCGGCCGCAGGCGAGGCCGTCCCCGGCGGCCTGGACATCCTGAGGCTCGAGGGCGTGGGGGAATGCTTCAGCGAGACGTGCCTTGGCGGCCGGCCGCTGGAGGGGGCGGCAGACGGGGCCGCGGGCCCGATGCAGCTCCTGGTGATCCAGCGGCTGTCTGAGCGGTGAGGGCGGTGGCCGGATGGCCTGGCAGTGGCCGTGGAGCAGGCACAGGGCGGGCTTTGCTGCCAGCGTCGATGCTATCGTGTGCAGAGGCACGCAGCATTGCTCGGCCATCAGCGCCGACAGGGCAGCGGCACGCAGCGGTGTTCGGCCATCAGCGCCGACACACGCGGCGTCACTGCCAGAGAATCACGGCGCGCACGCGTCCGCACACCTCCGTGGTCCGCCTTGGGGGTCCAAGATGCGGCCGCGGGAGGCGCGACGCCCCCGTCCCTGCGGACAGCATGCCTCGGGTCGTGCCGGCCCTTGGCCTCGAGGCTCTCCGCCTTGCCGTCGAAGCGGGCCGTGTCCTGCGCCCGCCCGATGGTCGACACCGGCTTGATCGCCACGCGGAAAACGAGCTCCGCGCCGTTGCT
>Ga0306871_1000518_pt1 | contig 14744 bp, 16 predicted proteins | sample AntRauMeHopE1497_FD_190447 | JGI IMG/M metagenome (GOLD analysis project Ga0306871, IMG submission 190447) | Saline lake microbial communities from Rauer Islands, Antarctica - Metagenome Hop E1 #497 (v2) (version 2) | ecosystem: Environmental > Aquatic > Non-marine Saline and Alkaline > Saline ... | reverse complement strand
TTGTGTTTTTTAATATTTTTCACGCCTACATTTAAAATATTTCAAATATTTTTTAATATTTTTCACGCCTACATTTAAAATTATGAAAATTAATAAATATTTTCCTTACCATTAAGTACGTAAAATATTACATATAAAAATAAAATAAACTCCCGACCATTTCACGGGTAAAATATTTACGAATCTTAAAAAATATATTTTAGAAAAATTTCATCAGATCATAAAATATTTTATAAAAATTATTAAAAAATTATAAAAAAAATTATTAAAATATATTTTAGAAAAATAATGTAACAATTTTTCTTTCAACTTTAATAAAATCAAAATTCATATTTTCGTTTTTTTTTAATTTAATATTTTTTTCTTTTTTTTGAAAAATAATTTTTTCTTTTTTATGAATTTCATAATATATTTTATTCTTTTCTGCTATATCTTCCCTATTATTTTTATAATATTCGGTCTGATATTTCTTCTGATATTCCTTTATATACTCTGTTTTTATTAAATCCATTATACTTTTTATAATTATAATAATATTTTTTTATTTCATTATTGAAATATTCTCGACACAAGTTCCACGAGATAGTGCTGTATATTTGGCTTTTGTATTCATACATCTATGATTCCAATCCCAAATAGTATAAGGGTCGGTTATAGTAGAACCTTGAACTTTGTGAATAGTACTACAGTAATTTAGAAAGAATAGTTTTTGTATATCAATATGATAAACTTCGATAGAATTAATTTCTAATTCACCAGTATCATTTGAACGTTCAGAAAATAGATATACTTTATTTTCATCATATGCAACTACTTCGAATGTTTCATTATTAAAATACATTTGATTTTTGTTATCATTCTTTCTTGCTATTAGAGGGCATTTTTGATATATATACATATCTTGTCCGTGTTTTTCATCACCCTCTATTAAAGGTAAATGTAGAGCGTCTTCAGTTTTCAATCTATCGTTCCATTTTTTATTAACTGATTTTCGTGTCTTGTGTGTATAAGCAATATTAATTTGAGTTTCTTTAAAAGGAAATTTACGAATATCGACTTTTTCAACATTATTAAGATGTTTTTTTAATTCAGGATTAAATCGTTTCATAACTGTTAATATATTTCTGTTGTTATTACATAAGTATTTAACTGCGGGATGATTAAAATAATCTTCTACATTATCATCTTCTACGGGTGGTAATTGCTTATCATCACCAATTAATAAGAACTTAATACCTGTTGCTTGTTTTACAAATGCTAATCTACGCCATAATTCTTTTGTAATCATACTGATTTCATCTACAAAAATATATTTAACATTTTTTTTAATGTAATTTAATTTTTTAGTGCTGATATTACCTTCAATATCCATATTTAAAAACTTATGAATTGTACTACCTTTAAGATTTAAAGCTGCTTTATTAGTAGGTGCAATTTTCTTGACTTGCTCCAATACCATAGCCATTTGTTTAGCAACATATGTTTTACCACATCCAGCGTCAGCTTGTAAAAGAAGACCTCCTTTTTCAACTAATACATTCATAATCAGCTCCCAATCATCGCTATCTTGAATATTGTAATCTTTCCAATCTTTAATATTTAAATCATAATCTTTAGAGTAAATTTCTTGTAAATTTTTAATTTGAGGAACAATACAATTTCTGTTTTTTCCCCATTCTGTACTGTTTTCTAATATAGGTCTGTTTCCCATAATTATATCAATATCATCATAATGAACTATAGCACAATCTACTTTACGGGCTATTAAAGTTCCGCCCATTTCTTTTACCATATCATATAACTTAATATTACTTTGATCTATAATTTGAATATACATTCCTAAGTTGTTCTCTGTTAGTATCATATCTTTTTCAGCACCATATAAATAATGGTCTGTATTAGGAATATTATTTATAATAGGTTTCATATCAGGATACTTACGAATAAATGCAAATATTTGATCTAAATTAGAATTAATTTGATATTTACCTTTAGAACATTTAGTTTTAGCTAACATTCCAGACATCATATTTATCATTAATTTATATATTTGACTATTGTTTTTTGAATACTCTAAAATCTTATCAATAACTAATTTAAACATGTTTTTTTGTTCTGTATATTTAGGTATTAATTGACGTACTATTGTATATTCTATATTTTGTTCTGTTGCTTTATTAATAATTGCTGAACTATATATATCAGTCTTTCTAAATAAAGATGTATCTGTAGTTTTAACATAATATAACCCTAATTTTAATGTACCGTCGTATTCTTCCCATATATCATTGTAATCAAATCTAATCCATTCTTCTATTGGGTCATACATAACTGAAGAATAATGTTTATTAATATCTCTTGCAATAGTGTTTTTATGATTTAATAATATTTTGTATGATTCGTCAATTAATCCAATATGTACTCTGTTTTTTTTAGCAAGTACTAAACTATTAAATACATTAGGATTATGATGTGATTTGTTAATTTGCTTTACTGTTTCAGTAATAATAACATTTAAAATATTACCGAGACTTTGTCCTGTATAAATCAAATTCATATTAATACACATTATTTTTGCAAATGGGATAAATTTATTAATAGTATATGTAATTCCATTTAATTTATAAGATTGAATATTACCATCTAAAACTGATATTTGTGTTGGTTTAGTTTTTGTTGCTATAATAGATTTACTAATTTCTAACATAGGATTAGTATTTTCTAAAATAACTATATCAGTAATAGGAACTAACTCTTTTTCTTCTGCTTTAAAATCATATATTACTTCACTTCCAGCGTCAATTTGAGTATTAATTGTTAATACAGACTTTCTTTTATTTTCAGGTATAGGATAAAAATGTCCGTCAGACACTCTAAACATCATAGAAGGTGCATTTTTGTTTCTCTTTTCAGGTGAATAATGAGAAAAACGTCTTTCTTCATCATCTAACCCATGCATAGGAATATCAAAATATTCGCACCAATTCCTAATACCATCAGTATTTACACCTATAATTAAACTATCACCATTATCAAATATTTCTTCTAAAGTCTTGTAGTCATTACATTGTTTCTTAAATCCTTTTAATTTTCCGTATGTATAAATAATGTAATCATAAACACATTTATCTTGTTGGGTATCCCAGTCTTGATTAGTATATCCATCAATATTATATGATCCTGATTGTTTCATACGAATACTTGACATTTCTACATTTGTATATTTATTAATAGACTTTTTGATACTATCAAGTTCTATATCTACAACATAAGGTCTCATTGATATTTTTATTTGTAATTTTTGAACTTGATAATTTACAATAGAATCAATTTCTTTAATATTTGAAACTGTTTTGTCAAAACTTATTGTATGAAACTCAATAAAAACATTCATGGTTTCTGTTTCTTGTCTTGATGTTAATGTTTCAAATATTATTTTTTCTCTTTCATCCTTTGTCTTTCCTTCAGTTATAATAAATTTAACTAAAGTACTACCTGTATATCTGATATTGTTTTTATTTTTTACACTTTGAGCGACTTGTTCTATTATTTTGTTTCTTGCTACTTGAGCGACAATCTTCTTTTCTTTAATAGAAAACTTTTTTATAACTTCCTTTAAGTACCCTTTATATGTTTCATCAGTCCAATTATTTTTTCTTAATATATTAGCATATGCTCTTGTTCTTCTATCAGTTGGAAGATTTACTCCGTAATTATCTAATTTTGATTTGATGCTGCGTGTTATTGTCATATTTGTATTGCTACTTATTATATACATTATATTTTAATTCTTTATATAGTTATTCTCTGTAAAAAATTATTAATCAATTTTTATAAAAATAAGTTATGTAAATGTGTTTTTTTATTCATAAAAAGTTATTCTGTGTAAAAACCTTCTTATTAATTGTATTGATTGCAATTCTTGAAAGTCTATATTATAATAAGCTGGAAATAGGTCTTTAATAATTATAGCGGGATATTTGTTTATTATTAAATTAATATCTCTTTTTCTATATAAATATATATCTCTTCTAAATGGAGTTATTAAATCATCATCTAAATTAATAATATATCTATTATTATTTAATATATCATTTTGAAAATCATCATGTATATGAATATTTCGCCCTACATATTTATCATTATATTCATCATTTTCATCGTTTAACATATCATATAATAGCTCTTTATATTTGATATTAAATATTTTTTTCTGCATGTGGCGGAAAAAGTCATATTTTATATGTTTATTTTCCTTTTCTTCTATTATTTTTAATTGTAAATCTTCAGGTAGTATGTCCCATAAACTCATTTTTTTCTTATTCTATTATATACATTATATTTTAATTCTTTATATAGTTATTTTCTGTAAAAAAATTATTAATCAATTTTTATAAAAATAAGTCTCCGTAGTTTTCAATTTTCTACAATTTTAAATTCATTTGTTCGAGTAATTCCTCATATTTTGCCTTATATGAAACATTTTCACGGGACTTCTCTTTATTATATAATTTAACTTTTTCTTTAAATTCAGGGTTAGTTTCATATAAATGTTTTTTATGAGTGTTGTTTCTTTCTCTTTCTTTATTAGCAAAAACCTCATCAGTTGCTCGTCTATTTTTCATATACTCTCTATGATAATCTCGTTTCTTTTGAAGTTTTTCCTCATCCGTCATATCATTATTTTTAGTCATCTTACTTATTAATATAAAAGATATTCTTTATATCTTTTTTTATGTTAAAGACTATCAATTTTTATTTTTTATAAAATTAAAATCTCCGCTACTTATAAAGAAGATGTCTAAAACACCTACTAAAGAACTCTCAACAACCTCCAATGAAACTATAGAAGAACCTGTAATTGTAAAACAACTCCTTAAAAAGAAACAAATACAACTATTATTTCCCTATGCTGAACGACAAGAAGCTAAAACCCTTGGTGCTAAATGGGACGCTAATCTTAAAATGTGGTATTATCCCTCTGTTGATGGTTCTATTCCTGAAGAATTATCCAAGTACAAAGCTAACGATGTTTTTATTGAATATGAAGATAAAGAATATTACAAAAATGTTCTTACTTCGATGAAATTTGATAAAGTCCGCAAAGTTTGGATGGTTAATACTAAAGACTTCAAAACATTTATTAAACTTTAATTCCTTTTAGTTGAACTCCTATCTAAACCTTTATCTGCTATATCTCTATCTTTTACAGAACCCTCTTTGTAATTCACCTTGTTTTTAGAACCTCTATTAATAGCATCTCTTTTAATAGTCTTTTCAATTTTGGTATTTTCAAAATCATTTTCAGCCCATTTGTCATATTTTGCTAAAAAAGGTATTAAACTATTTTTAGGAAACCATTCAGTTAATACACCACTTCCATTTTTTATTTTTTCAGGATTAAAATCTCTTAGTAAATATTTTGCTTCTCTTTCATATACTTCATATAACTTTTGTGCATTGTCACCGTATCTGTCTTTTATTTGTTTAGGTAATTTTTGTAATCTATGAATAATTATATCTGAACCAAATAAATGTTGTTGATAGTATTTAAATCTGGCGTAAATATTTGCGGTAATTCCTAACTTAATTCTTGATGATCCACATTCTGGAAATTGAATTATGTAAAAATAATGATTATCATTTGTAGTTCCTTTAACTTTTGAATCAATAAACTTTTGTATAGTTGATGGTTTATCTTTAATAATATTTTCTCCTTTGTTTAATCCCATTTATATTAAGAATATAAAATAAAAAAATTAGATTTACATAAATGTATCTTGCATCATTCTTTGAAGCATATTATCTCTTAATCGTGTTTGGAGTTTTTCACCATAACTTTTATCTACTAAATAATCTATTGATGGTTTTTGTTGTTCTTGTTGTGGTTGCTGATATACTTTTTCTTTTTTAGGACGTTGTTTTATAGGCGTATTATACATTTTGACAGGTTTTTTGACTTCTTCTTTTTTATTTGCTAATTCTTTTAATTGTAAATTTTCTTCTTTTATTTTTGTTAATTCAACATCTTTTTCTTTTGTAATTTGCGAATTAAGTTTAATTTTACTTCTTGCTAATGCTAATGATGCTCTTCGTTTGTCTGCTATTGCTCTTTTACGAATTACTTCTGGGTCTTCTTGTGGTTCTTGTGGCTCTTCAATTGGTTCATTTGGCTCTTCTTGTGGTTCTTGTGGTTCTTCTTGTGGTTCTTGTGGCTCTTCTTTTGGCTCTTTTGGCTCTTCTTTTGATATTACTTCTTTCTTTCTTGCTCTATTTAAACGTCTCATTTCATTTTTCCTATCTTTTTGTTCTTCTGTAGGCATTACTCTATATAATTATAGAATATATTTTAATTTTATATGTTACGTGAGTGTCTCATTCATTTTTATATGTGTCTCATTCATTGTTATATGTGTCTCATTAAGGAACAGCGGGAGTTGTATTAATTCTGGCTAATCCTTGTAATTCCTCTCTTGTTAGTCGCTGTCTTGATGCTTTAAATTGTAAGTTTTGATTATCTAATGCTGATGTATCAGTTCCACATATACCAATAATATTTCTTGATAGATTATATATTTCTTGATTAACAGGCATAATTGTTTTTTGATAACATAATTGAGTTCCACGATTTGGAATAATTCTTAATTGATTATTTGGTATATTAACTCCTGATACTTCAGTTGGGTGTGTTGTTATCTGCATATCATAAGCATAATTGAACCGAGAAGCCGATTCATTATGTCTTGGCGTACATTTTATAAGAGGATCAGTTAATTCAGATCTTTGACTATTTGCTTTTCCTATGCAACCGATATGTGTAGCTATATCAAGTTGTCCGTACTTTTGATGCGGAAAATTAGCATTACTACGTGCTTGTATAAGATTAATATGTCCCATAGAAGATACCCCTTTTTCTATTGGTTTTTGATAAGCATTATAAGCTCTATCAATGGTATTAAATAAGTTTTGCTGGGTATTTGATATATCCATATTGTATATTCTATAATATGATAATATAATAAAAAAATAAGATTTGAAAGAGAATATTCTATACTATAACTGTCACACTATGTCCTTCCATAATTTGCATTATGCGGGTAGTTTTACAGAAGATGTAAGGGGTATAATTAACACCACCAGAGCTTGAGTTAAAAACCATTTTCCAAGCGATATTTAGAGCACTTGCACGACCATCAAGTCCTGATTTGTAAAAGTCACCTTGTTGGATATTCTCAAGAGATACAATATGAGCGAAATAATATTTTAAGAATAGAGATAGCGAACAACAACCTACGTGAATACCCGAACTCATATCTTGGTTCAAATTTCCTAATGAAATAAGAGTCTCATTATAAACAGTCGCATCATCAAGCGGTTGGGGCATAAGAGGAGTATTATTTATTTCTAAAGAACTTGATACAATACCAGTAGCATCACTTTTGAAATACACAGATTGATTATATAGATCTCCTGAAGCAACGGCATTTTCAGTAGCATTATTTGCTGATCCTACATAAGCAGATGAAAATACTTCATTAAATGTTTTTCCTGATCCTTCATTATTTGCTCCGTTTAATTGAAGTTTAGAAATAGGAGTATCAGCGGGTTGGAGGCAACATATAATTTGATCGAGAGAAGTAGTATTTACAGTAGTAAGAACATTGACTGAAGTTCCTTTAGGAAATGATGCCTGTTTGCTTGTAATATAAGTTTGATAACCAATGGTTAAACCTGAACTCAACATTTTACTTGCTTTCAAATTATAATATAAGGGATCGTTGAAGATTATTTTAGATATAGTAAATTTAACATCTTCAAGTTTATAAGAAGCACCTGCTGATGTTATACCAGCACCAGCAGCACCAGTACCAGTTAATCCAGCTCCCCATAATACTTTTTCGTTATCAAAAGTTATTTCAAGTTCTACATTATTTAAATCATTAGTATCAGGGCAAGGACAAGAAGAAGTAGATAGAAAACCTAACCAGTTATTCACCATAAACTTTTGCTTTATATCGTGGTCTGTCGCAGTAAGACATTTGTTAATACGAGTTCCAGCGGATTTATCAACTGAACTTGTACCAACTGTATAACCAACCGAGGGATCAGAGTTTTCTAAAAATCGTTTAGCAGTTTGATCCACACCGCCACCATCCAAATCATAAAGTTTGTTATATAGCGTATTATAATTATCAATTCTTTCGATAAGAGTTCCATTAATATATACGGCTAAAGTTTTGATTAGTGATGATGAAAGACGGGGAAAATGCAATTTTGATTCACCTGCTGTTGAATCACAAGTTCCTTTAAAATGCATACTTAATGTTCTTAAATCAACAATTGTATTACTTGGTAGTTTTACTTTTATTGTGTCTCCTTGATTAACAGTAGCGTATTTGTCGGGAGTTAGTACAACTGTAGATTTTGAAAATCCACTTAGAGTCTTAATATTATATGCTAAATTCTTTGGGAATTGGGCGAATTCCATCTTATATCTTTTCTTTCTATTATATATGAAAGATAAAAAAAAAATACAATTTATAGATTATAATATGTATTAAATTGTTATAATTATAGATTATAATATGTATTGAATTGTAATAATTAAAGATTATTACTTCTTTTTTGCTTTTTTACCTGACTTAGGTTTTTTATCTGCTACTCCTGCTGCTCCTGCTACTCCTGCTGCTCCTGCTGCTCCTGCTGCTCCTGCTGCGGATGGTAAAACTGGGGGTGTTAAACCTGCTTTTGCTTTAACTTTTTTATCGTAATTTTCATTTGAGATTTTTCTTTGTTCTATAATATCAGGAGTTTCATTTTTTTTCTTTTCTGAATATGTTTTGGCTACAAATTTTCTAGCTTCACTTACTTTTATTTGTTCTTCATTACTTAAAGTATTTTTAGATCTTTTTTTAAAAGTATTTATAATGAGGTTTGCTGCTATTAGTCGTTTTTTTTCTGGATCATCAGTTTGTTCTGGTTTTCGTCCTGGTTTATTTATAACTAATGATGGGTCTGGTTGATTGCTTGTTGCTGCTACTTGTAAATTTGCTAATGCTTGTGCTGCTAATTCGTCTGCTGTTGGCTGTATAGTTGGATTGGATGTAAATGCTGCTCCTGTTGTTCCTGCTGGTAATACTGGGGGTTGTGCTGGTTGTGGTGTAGTTACTAATCCTGGTATACTTGGATTTGGTGGAAATAAAGCTGCTATTGCACCTCCTACTACTGCACCAATGTTTTGAGCCGTTGTTACTATTGGAGAAGGAGGTGGTGTTGATACTGAACCCATTGGTGGTATAGTTAAAGGCATTAATGGAGTGACTGCTGTTCCTATTGGTATAATTGAAGGCATAGGTGTAAGAATACCTGTAGGTGCTGTAGGGGCTGTTATAGGTGCTGTAGGGGCTGTTATAGGTGCTATAGGGGCTGTTATAGGTGCTGTAGGGGCTGTTATAGGTGCTGTAGGGGCTGTTATAGGTGCTGTAGGGGCTGTTATAGGTGCTGTAGGGGCTGTTATAGGGGCTGTTATAGGGGCTGTAGGTAATACTGTAGGAGTTGCTAAAGGAAGAGTTCCTAAAGATGCAACTCCTGTTGGTGTTGGTGCTAATGGTGTAGTTGATAGTGCATTACCACTAGGGTCGTTTCCCAACAATCGCATTAATACAGTATTAAGTTCAGATTCGCCAAATGTATCATTAGACTTTTGTAATTTAGGCATAGTATTTTGCACATAACATCTAAACATTTGCTCGTTTGTTAAAGCACTATTTAACGGCATTCGTGTATTCATCATAGCGGAGTTCTTGCTTAATTTATTAAATACTTCTTCGAATGATGGGCGTTTTTCTTTCTTACCCATTAAAGTTCTTGTAATTATATTTTCTAATGATGGATTACCCGCATTAATATTCATTTTCCTATCTTTCTATATATTAATAATATATTAATATAATAAATATGATTATAGAAAAGAGATTAAAAGGTTTCGATAATAAATTGCTTTATGATAAGTTAAATTACCCTCAATGTGAGTGTGGTGTTTGTCCTCGTTTCTTTTTTAATTCACTTCACGTTGGATCTCGTGGTTCGGGAAAAACTTATACTGTGGTACAAATGATAAAACACTATGAAAAACATAAAATAAAAAGAGATGGTGTAGAATATAAAATTAGAACTCATTTGATTTCTCCTACAATACAAGCAAATGAGATCTACCAATCTTTAGATAGTTTAGATATGACAAAAAATGCTCACGATAACTATAGCGACCAACTACTTTTAGATATAATAAAAGATGTTAAAGCGGAAAAAGAAGAATACGATAAATATTTACTTTATAAATCATCCTATGATACTTTTATGAAAACTCCTGAAGCAAAACTTGAAAAACTGTATGAAACAGACCCTGAAATATTCAATTTATTAGAAGAGTATGACTACATAAAACCAAGCGAATTTAAACACGACCCGCCAAAAGTTAATATAATTATTTTAGATGATTTATTAGGTTCTAATGCTTTTACACGCAAAACTCAATCAGTTCTAACAAATGCCATGATTAAAAATAGACACATGCAAATTGTCTTCTGTGTATTAGTTCAAAGTATAAAAGCAGTTCCTAAAACTATTCGTATGAACTGTTCAGTCTTCCAGTTAGCAAAGTTTGGCAGTAAGAAAGTAATATTATCTGATATTTATGAAGAGGTTTCTAATGTTACAACTATTGAAAAATTTGAAAGTTTATACGAACACGCCACAAATAAAAAATACGGCTCATTGATAATAGATACCACAAATTCCGACAAAAGATTTATGAGTAATTTTGATTTTGAACTATTTATATCAGATGATAAAATTAAAATCTAATCTAATAATAAAAAGAAAATATGGATGATATGGATAAAGAACTATTGAGAAAACAAGCAGAACTTTTATATCCTGATTGCGACCGTTGGATAATGGACTTAGCATTGGAAGCGTACTATAACTCATTAAAAATCCCTATTGTAGAAGAAAAAGAAGAACCAATGATTGAGATTAATTAACATAATTATTTATTTTTTTATATTTACTAATAATAGAATATGACAACACCGACACGATTTGTTAAAGCAAAGGTTGATAAATATATACAATTATATAGTAAATTTGCAAAAAACGAAGGAACTACATACGATAGAGTTTATGAAATAGTAATATTACAAGGAGGTACTGGTTATTCAACTACATCCCCACCAATTATAACTTTTTCACCACATCCTCCTGGAAGTACTAATATTAATGCTACCGCTGTTGCTAATGTAACTGTGGTAAATGGTCCTATTTCGTCTATTACAATTACAAACCCTGGATCTGGATATACAACCGCTCCAACAATTACACTATCTCCTTCTAATGGTGGAGCAGTTTTAATAGCATATATTAACATTCGTAAAAGACGAGTTTTTGAATGGGATTTAGAAAATGCTATAGAAATAAATGAAAACGCTTTAATTCAAGTAGTAGATAGAGCATATACCAATACATCAACAAGTTCAGTTTATACAATGCGATTATTAGATATATCAACACAATCTGTAGTTAATACAACTGATAAATCTAGTATTCCAAATCAACCGTCATTTAATCAAGGAAAAGTTATAGATATAGGTTATGGAATAAGAACAACACCTAATGATATTAAATTAGAAATACAACCACAGACAATTAATAAAATAGTCATATCAGTGGATGAAGGAATATCTAAAAATAATGGTATAAATGGAGATATAGAGTTTTTTATTGCTCTTAAAATCGTAGAAAAAGAACCTTCAGTTATTGAGTATGGAACTCTAAATAATATCAATACATCGCAAATATAATATAACATATTAATAAATGGAAATCAACAAAACACGCACTATAACCTCTTTTATTTCATCCGCAAATAGACAACAAGAAGAACAATCATATAATTTTACTATAGATTATCCTGATGGTATTCTTAGTTGTCGTCCAAACGAATATATGGAAATAAACGTGCTATCTTTTGATATGCCTAATACTATGTATAATATTAATAGCAAAAACAACGAATTTGATATAATAACTCCTGATGAAACTATAAGAAAAACAATACCTGAAGGTAATTACTCAATTAAAACATTTATGGCTCAATTAAATAATTTGATAGGAAATGAATTTATAACTATAATATATAATGAAGCACAAAATACATATACTTTTTTTAAAAGTTACGAATTGACAGATATATATAAAATAAAATCTATTTCAATCGGACAACTTATAGGAGTATTAGACAATGTAGAATATGAAATAGAAACATCTGGATATACAACTGGATTGATTAACTTAATAAATTATAATAAGGTTATGGTAAGAACTGAAAATGTAGCATATTATTATAGTAATGTTGAAAATATAAGAACAAATAACAATAGCGTTTTTAATAGTAATATAATATTTTGGAAGTCAAAAGCAGACACAGAACCTTTCAAAATCTTGAAATATAATAATGAGGATGGCGGTAATTCATTTGTTTATAAAGTAGAAAATACACAAATTAATAGTATAATTTTTCAATTAAGAAATGAACGAAATGAAATTATAACAGATGCACCCGATTATATGATGGTAATTCAATATAACTTTTATGAAAAAAAAGACATTATAAATATTCTTATTTCTATTGACAATATAATTAAAGAAATGTATAATACTATATTATTCGCTATAAACAGATTAAAATTATTGTTATAAAAAAATATTATATATTATATAGATAGATAAGAATATATAATGTGTGGAGAAAATAGACTTTCTGGACTTTATAGTGAAAGACGAAAATTAGCCACAGGAGCAAGAAATATTTTAGGTACTGCTAAATCAGGAATTAGAATGATAGGACAAGCAAATACATTTGCTAATAAAATCGGTGTATCTTCGCCACAAATGAATAATATGTCAAACAATTTACAACAAATGAGCGATTTAATTGATGTATAAGTTTTTTTATTTTTATATAATAGTGTGATGAATAAAGATAAACTATTAGACAAATGCGAGGCAATGACGCTTCTATGTACGAAAGCATGTACCTATTGGAGTATGGTTAAGTTTTGTTTTAATATCCCGTTGGTTCTTACAAGTAGTGCGATGTGTATAATTAATAGTATTAGTGAAGATGCTAATAGAATGAAGATACCAAATATAGTAGTTAATGCTATAAGTGTATTAATAATGTCGCTAAATAATTCAGTAAAAGCAAGTGAAAAATTTGAATGTTTTAAACGATTATCTCAACAATTTATGATTTTATCGCAAGAAATAGAAGCATTGGAATCAATTATTGATAAAGATAAATATGCAATTTTACTATTAAAATATGACAATTTAATTCAAGATTGTGCGTTTGAAGAAATACCTTATAAATATAAAATTCAAGTATCAAAAATATATAATGAAAACAACCGATTTATTCCTATTCAACTTAATGGAACTATTGGGAATGTATTAAGACGAAACAGTAAAGATATTAATAATATCGTATAATAATAAAGAAATGTCATTTATTGGAGCATTAGGATATAATACATTTGATAATGAAATAGATGATGCAGTTATAAATACATCTAATTATATTTTATATACATCAAATGTCATAAGTAATCATATATTAGATACAAGTAATATTATAATTAATAACTTTTTAGATTCAAGTAATTATACTGATGTTATTAGTTATAATAGTTCTAATTATACTGATTATATTGATAATTATACATCAAATTATACAGAGAGAATTAATCAAGAATTAAGCGATAGAATAGGATATCCTGCTTCTGTGTTTCCTTTTGAATTACCTACAGGTGTATATTTTCCTTTAAAACAACAAGAGGTTATATTGGGAGATGTTGGAAAAGTTGTAGGATTACATACAATAGCATTAGCAGGACTTGAAGAACAGATCGTGGCTTTAGTTGGAACTGGTGGAATAATTGGTATTATAACAGGAGGTGCAGTTGGTACTGCATTAACAACAGCAACTAACGCTCAAAACACAGCAAACTCGGCAAATAATAAAGTTAATAATTTAATAACATCAACTACAGCAGATAAAGCAGATACTTCTAATTATATAGTTGATACATCAAATATTATATTAGAAGATACATCTAATTATACTAACTTTGCTATTAATCTTTTAGCAGGAATTACCAACGAACAATTAGATCATACGTCTAACTATGTTATATCAACATCTAATATTTTAGAAACTAATATTGATACAAAAATACAAAATAATTCAAATCTTTTAGCAACTAATACAATTCTTTATGATGTTAATACAAGTAATTATATACAGATTACGTGCAATCTTTTAACAACTGATACAAATTTAAAAATATTCAATACAAGTAATTATATTTCAAGTTCAATACAAACAAGAGGAGAAAGTACAAGTAATCATATAACATATACATCTAATATTATAACGCTTGATAGTTCTAATTATATAACATTAACATCAAATATTTTAGCAAATGCTGATACACTTATACAAAATGAATTAAATATTTTAGAGAATATCATTTTACCAACAGGAAAAACCCTATTAAATAATGCGGAAAACACTTTTGAAATAGGATACAAAGATAGGGATTTTATAAATATTGTAGGATTATATAGTGCGTATATATTACCACCAAAACAAACAAATAAAGCAATAACAAATATAAATGCTA
>Ga0306871_1000516_pt1 | contig 14768 bp, 12 predicted proteins | sample AntRauMeHopE1497_FD_190447 | JGI IMG/M metagenome (GOLD analysis project Ga0306871, IMG submission 190447) | Saline lake microbial communities from Rauer Islands, Antarctica - Metagenome Hop E1 #497 (v2) (version 2) | ecosystem: Environmental > Aquatic > Non-marine Saline and Alkaline > Saline ... | reverse complement strand
CTATTAATTGAAAAAGGGGCAAACATTAATGAGCGCAGCGCCATGGGTGCAAGTCCATTGATTTATGCCGTTACCACCAACAGATTGGATATTGCCGAATTACTTCTTGCGCACGGGGCGGATAAAGCAATTAAGGATGCCCGTGGGAATACCGCTCTGGACCATGCCAAGTTACAGGGTGCTGCTAAATTGATAGATATACTAGAAGCAAATTGACAATGCTTGGAAGGATTTAAGCCCTCTACCGTGATGCCAACGGGGCGGAGTGTCAATACCAATCGGTAAAATATCAAATATTCAGCTGCGGTCATTTTTAAACTTTTTGCCAATACGTTCTTTCATCATAAAGCTGAAAATAATTCCCGAGAGGATCAGTGTAATTGAATTGCCTACGATGATAGGCATTTGCTGGTTGAGTGTTCCGTAGACCAGCCATAAAGACACCCCTATAACAAAGAGGAGATACATGGGGAAGGACAAACTTCCTGTATCCTTGGTTTTTATGGTTTTTATAGCTTGTGGTAAAAAACTGGATGTGGTTAATATGGCCGCAATATTACCGATTAGGCTTGTTGTATCCATTGAAGAGCTTTGTCTTAATTTTCAATACAAAGTTATTTTTTTTGAAAAGAGTGGCATCAACTTTATTTGCTTATTTATGTGTTAATTTACCCCAATCCCTGTAATTTTATGAATACGTTGGTAATTTGAAGCATATCAGAGTTGGGGTTTACCCGTTTATTGTTTGTGAATATAGACCTTATTAATTTGAGTTTTGTAATGGAAGAAAGCCTAAAAATTGCCTTGATTCAAGCACCTTTAGTTTGGGAAAATCCGGATGGGAACAGAGCTGTATTCGCTAAAAAAATAGCGTCTGTTTCCGCAGATGTAGATGTCATTATACTTCCGGAAATGTTTACGACCGGTTTCACCATGTTCCCTGACCAAATTCCACCTTCGGAAGCACAGGCTACGGTGCAATGGATGAAGGAGCTGTCCCATGCTTCAAATGCGGCCATAGTGGGAAGTATCGTCTACAGGGAGGATGCCAAAAACTACAATAGATTGCTGTTTGTTGCCCCGGACGGTGGTATGTCTAGCTACGATAAACGGCATACGTTTACCTTGGCCGGAGAACATGAAAAATATACGGCCGGCAAGGAACATCTTTTGGAAACGTATAAAGGGTTTACATTTTGCCCGTTGATATGCTACGACCTTCGTTTTCCGGTTTGGAGTAGAAACACTATGGAGTATGACGTGCTTATCTATGTCGCCAATTGGCCTAAAACAAGGATAGCGGCTTGGGATACTTTGTTAAAGGCTCGTGCCATTGAAAACATGGCCTACTGTGTAGGTGTCAATAGGGTAGGGGCGGATGCCAACGGGCATGGTTACCCTGGTCATTCCTCAGTGTATGACGCATTGGGCGAACAATTGGTTTTTTCTGAAGAGGAAGGGATTTTGGAAGTGACTCTGTACAGAAAACATATATCCGACACCCGAAATAAGTTACCGTTCTTAGCGGATAGGGATGCTTTTAGTCTCTTAGGGTAAAGGTTTCCACTACTTCCCAATTGGCCCTAATTTCTATGGCCGTAGGAGCGTAGCTTACTCTTTCCGGTTGTATGCGTTTTAGGTAACTTCCCGTATCCCATTTCCCGTTTCCGTTCTCGTCAAAAATAACCCTTACCAAGTAATTGGAGGGGTCTACGTTATTAAATTCAAAGAGCTGTGGCCCTTCCGCAAATATCTGCCGTTGCACTTCTTCTTTTCCGTTTAGCAGTTGTACTATGATAGGGTAAGCGATATCAATGCCATTAATGGTCAGTTGTAGATTGCCGTAATCCGCAAGACTTTTGGTGGTAAAATTATAATTTAGGGTATCGTTGGTATTCTCAAAAAAGTCTTCTACCGTCCCCGGAAGTAACTGCATGTTATATTTCTCATTGGCCTGCATTTCAAAAATAAAATCCAATTTATTGCCGATACTATCCAATAAAAGGGTGTAAGGCACTTTTAAAGAGTCTTTGTCTATGAAATTAATTCTGGAGCTATCCACTTTTACGAGAGGTGTATTGGCCTGTATGTTCAAGGGCGTATCAAATTTAAGCGTTCCCCTTTGGTTTGGATTTAGTGTTAGGGTATCCAATGCAACCTTTCTGTTTTTTACCGTAAAGGTGTCTTTTAATTTTAGCGTCTCGTTGGTAACCGTAAAAATGATGGAATCCATTTCAAACGGCGTAAACCAGTAATTTAGAGTGTCTTTTTCGGGTTCTTTTAGCACTATGGACCGGACCGTGTCCGGTAATTGGGTCAGCGTGTTGATTTCAATATCTTCCCCTTTGCCATAATATCCAAAACTAATTTTATTTAGCGCCACTAGGGACGGAACGCTTACGGAGTAGTCTGAAATTTCCCTAAAGAGGTTCAATAAATAAATGGAATCCGTTGGGAGGCTTATGGTATCGTTTACAAAGCCAATTTTATCTGTCTTTTGATTAAAGATGTTATCCTTTCCCGCATCTTTTACGGCAAAAAGGGCATAGGTTCCTTCCTTGATATTCTTCAATCTAAAAATGACGGTACTGTCCAAGGTATTGGTAATGTAATTTGGAGGCTTTTGGTACACCGTAGAATCCGTGTAGGTAGAATCTAGCTTATAGAGCATCACACTAATAAAATCATCCGCTTTTTTATTAAAGGCATCCTTGACTACTCCGGCAAGCTCTAGGGAGTCCAGGTAATTGCCTGTAGAAAAAACATAGGTTAGAAAGCTGTTAGGGTTGCCCTCGTTGTTGTCCGTGATACTTTGTCCAAAATTTAAGGTGTAGGTGGTGTTTTCCAGCAGGGTGTCCTTTAGGGTAATATCTATGAATTTGCTCGCTCCGCCCTGGGGCGCAAGTAGGGGCTGATATTTTAGGGGAGGTGAGACTATCAGCTGCTCCTGGACATCTTTTAATTTTACCAGCTCATCAAAATAAAGCCTTATTTTTTGTTCCTTAAAATTGATGCTCATGTTCCCGGGCTCCGATCGAAGGAGCAATGGGGGCGTTGTGTCCTTTGGCCCACCTGTAGGTGTACCTTTACGGGCGCATTGGTAAAAGGCCAGTGAAATGAAAAAAACAAAAAAAATAGCTAATACCCTTCGTAACATTCGCTTGATTCTCTTTGGCAAAGAAACAACATATTTAATAGAAAAGGAACTTATGGCACCACTGCCATACTTGCAATGTATACCGTGGTTCCCGGCACGTTCTTTATGACGGTTGCACAAAGTTCCATAGTGGCGCCCGTGGTAATCACATCATCTACCAGAAGTATCTTCTTGTTTATAAGTCGGTCTTCGTTAGTAATCTCATAAAGGGATCTATTATCGTACCAACGGCCCAATCTTGTTTTCTTTGTTTGCGTTCTGGTATTGGCCGTTTTAATTAATACTTCGTCGCTATAGGTACTGTTGAGATGAAAAGCAAGCCGTTTGGCGAAAAGTGCTGTTTGATTGTAGCCACGTTTCCTCAATTTCTTTTTGTGCAGGGGAACCGGAATTACATAATCTACCCCCGTAAGATGATTGTTCTCCTGTATCATATGGCCAAACCAGTCTCCCAAAAATCCGCCAATTTCTTCTTGACCTTTATATTTCAAATGGTGGATTATATTTTTTACAATGCCATGATTGCTAAAGAATAGAAGGGAATTTGCCTTTTTTATGTTAATTCGACCGTAAAAAATACGATCTATTGGGTTTTCAACGTTGAAGGAGTACTCGGTGAGTGGTAATTGATGTCGACAAACGGTACATAGGTGCTTCTCTCCCCTGATTAATTGCGCATTACATCCAAAACATACCACGGGTAATAAGAGGGTGTTTATATCGTTTATTATATTTGATAACTTGTTACGGGCCAAAGCTTGTGATTTTTGTTAACCTACTTAAGGGCCAACTTTTTAATGGATAGTCAAGATACTAAATTCAATTATAAAATCATTCTTGCCGCGCTAGTTGCCGTTGTGATAGGTATTCTCATTGCCTTTTATTACAGCCACGAGCAATCCAAGTCGGAAATAGACTTCCTGGAAAAGGAAAAAAATATTTTGGTGCGTGACCTTACCCTAATGAAGGCGGATGTGGACCGGTTGTCCACATTAAACGAGGTAAACGATATAGAGCTGCAGGATGCCAAGTATGAAGTGCAACAATTATTGGATTCTGTAGGAAGGCTAAATTTCACTGTTGGTAAATTAAGGGAATTCAAGACAGAACTCCGAAGGCTCGAGGCCAAGAACGATAGTCTCAAGTTAAAGAACAACTTCCTTAGGTACAATAATATGTTGTTGACCGAAAAATATGAGGAAACCAGGAATGAAGTAGAGATTCTCCGCGCAAATAGTAGCTCCCTTGCAGAAGCAGAGGCCTTGCAACGCAGAAAAATACTGGAACTCAACCAAAGGCTAAAGACCAAGAGTTACCTAAAGATGGATTTTTCCGAAGGTCGCGGTTTTCGGATGAGAAGTTCTAGGCCTGTTGGTACAAATAAGGCTTCTACTATAGAAAAGTTAAGAGGCTGTGTCACTATTTTAAAAGACCCTAGTGAAGTAGAATCGGAAAAAGTGATATATCTGCAATTTCTAGATCCGGATAAACAGATCGTGGAGGACAATGCCAATACTATTACGGTAAACGGCAATGTGTATAGTAAACGTTTAGAGTTTATATTTTTGGGAAGCGAGACCTCGGTGTGCGAGGTAATTACCGTTCCCGAAGGCTCTCTAAAAGAAGGTGTCTATACCTTAAATGTCTTTGAGGACGAGCGTTTGATAACCTCTTCTGAATTTGAGTTGAAATAATTACACTTCTTATCCCTAAAATTCTATTTTTGCCATATGGCAAATCAAGAAGATAGTTTTAAGAAGGTTATATCCCACGCAAAGGAATACGGTTATGTCTTCCAATCCAGTGAAATTTACGACGGACTCAGTGCTGTTTACGACTACGGTCAAAACGGGGCGGAACTCAAGAAGAATATACGCGAGTATTGGTGGATGGCCATGGTACAGCTCAACGATAACATTGTTGGCCTGGATTCTGCCATATTTATGCATCCTACCATTTGGAAGGCGTCTGGCCATGTAGATGCTTTCAATGACCCGTTGATAGATAACAAGGACTCCAAAAAAAGATATCGTGCGGATGTACTGATAGAGGATTATGTGGGCAAACTGGATTCCAAGATAGAAAAGGAAGTAGCCAAGGCTGCCAAACGTTTTGGGGACAGTTTTGATAAAGAACAATTCCTTGCTACCAACCAGCGTGTGCTGGAGTATAAAGAACAGGGCGATGCTATCCTAAAAAGAATGGGCAAATCCTTGGCAAAGGAAGATCTGGATGATGTAAAAGCCTTGATCGAAGAATTGGATATCTCCTGTCCTATGTCCGGATCTAAGAATTGGACAGATGTAAAGCAGTTCAATTTAATGTTCGGTACCAAATTGGGCGCCAGTGCGGAAAATGCCATGGACCTGTACCTAAGACCGGAAACCGCGCAGGGAATCTTTGTCAACTTTTTAAATGTACAGAAAAGCGGACGCATGAAGATCCCGTTCGGGATTGCCCAGACCGGAAAAGCTTTCAGGAACGAAATTGTGGCCAGGCAGTTCATTTTCAGGATGCGGGAGTTTGAACAGATGGAGATGCAATTTTTCATTCAGCCCGGCACCCAAAAGGAATGGTATGGTATCTGGAAGGAAAAACGAATGAAATGGCACCTTTCCCTAGGTTTGGGACAGGACAATTATCGTTTCCATGACCATGAGAAATTGGCGCATTATGCCGATGCCGCATCGGATATAGAATTCCGTTTTCCCTTTGGGTTCAAGGAACTGGAAGGAATACATTCCAGAACCGATTTTGATTTGGGAAGCCACGAAAACTTTTCCGGAAAAAAATTACAGTATTTTGACCATGAGACCAACAAGAACTACGTGCCCTATGTCTTGGAAACCTCCATAGGCTTAGATCGTATGTTCTTGGCCGTATTCTCCAATTCCTTGCAAGAAGAGGAACTGGAAAACGGCACTACCAGAACCGTTTTAAAGCTGCCTGCCGTGTTGGCGCCCACCAAAGCGGCTGTTTTGCCTTTGGTAAAGAAAGACGGACTACCGGACCTGGCAAAAGCCATTGTAGATGACCTAAAATGGGACTTTAACGTAAGTTATGACGAAAAGGATGCCGTAGGCCGCAGGTACAGAAGGCAGGACGCCAACGGCACGCCGTTCTGTATTACGGTAGACCACCAAACCTTGGAAGACAAAACGGTAACGATCCGTCATAGGGACTCTATGGAGCAGGAGCGTGTTGCCATTGATGATGTAAAGGCGATTATACACAAGGCGGTGGATATGAAGGCCTGGCTTAAAAAGATGGATTAGATTTTATACCCCAACCGAACACTCCCATAATAATTCCGTGCATCGCCCGGATAATAATAGCGTGGTTCACGGCCACCGAAGGCTTGGGTGTTTATGAGGACGGATTGCGCGTAAACGGTATCAAACAGATTGTTGATGCCAAAGTCGATACCAAGGGTGAAATTATCCGTCAGTTTTTTAAAATATCCCATACGTGAGGTAAATACGGAAAACGCATCGCTATCCAAGTCGCCTGCATCGGTCAGCGGAATGGCGCTTACATATTGGTGGGTGGTATTCCAATAGAAATGCTGAAAAAATCGTAATTGTAGTCCCGTTGTGCCCGTAATTTTAGGTACTCCCGTAAGTGCGTTCCCGGAATAGTCAATGCCTTCGTCATTAAATTCAATGAAGCTATGGTCGTTAAAGGCGTAGTTCGCAAAGGGTGCTATCTGTAGGTTCTTTGAAACATCCCAAGTATAGTTCAACCCTAGTTCCAAACCATTATGGCGTGTTTTTCCAGCGTTTCTGCCTACAAATCTGTCCTCGTCTATACGTTCGCCTACCAAGAGGTTATTAATGCTCATTTGATAGAGGGAAATATCTATTTTAAACCTTTTTTGATCAAAGAAAAGTTGGGTGCCCAATTCGTAGTTCGTTCCGGTTTCTTGGGCAATATCGGGATTGATGACGCCATCCGGGGTCAAGGTTTCTTCTACGCTTGGGTTGGAAAACCCGCGGCTGATATTCGCATAGATTTTTTGGTTGTCCGTAAACGCATAGTCTAAGGTCAGATTGGGCAATACAATGGGCTTGAAATTTCTGTCCGCGCTCTTGTTGGCGCTGCCTGGGTTGAACAAGTCTCGGTAGTCATACTGAGTTTTGTTGATGCTAAGGCCCAGTTGTGCTGAAAATTTGGCGGATAACGGGAATAAAAGCGTTCCAAAAGCGTTCCATTGACTCCTAAATTCCTTATTGCGTGCAAATTGGCTGCCTTTTAAACTGCCGTTGCCGTTGTTCTCCTCATATAGGTTTTCAAATTCGTCCCAATCGTATTCGTCCTTAAAGAGTTCGCCACCAAGGTTGTATTGGGCTGCTCTTTCATTTATAACAAATGTTCCCGAGAACCGGGTCCTAAATCCGAATCCTTTCGTAAGTTCCTCCAAAATACCAAAGGGCCTGGCTTCCACTTTATCCAGATAATTATAAAATATACTTGTAGAATTTTGAAACGTATCGTTGAATTGATGCACAAGATTAAGCCCCACCAAGGTGTAGTTGTTGGCCTCAAAACCTTGGGATGCCTTCCAGGTAAATGGGGCTTGTTGCGGGTTTTCGGTAAATGCCGTAGCACCTAGGGAACTTGGTATTTGTGCCGTAAAATCTATATGGTTTACCAGTAAGGAGATGTTGTTCTTTTTGTTTATTTGGTATGAGGTATTCAGGAGTATACCATCCCGTTCAAAATTGCTGTTTTCTCTGTAGCCATCCGTTTCCATATGGCCGTATTGTAATCCTACGCGCAATTTACCGTCATAGTGGTTAAAGGACAGGTTGTTCTTTAGTAGTCCAAAAGACCCCACGGTAAGGTTGTTGGAGAAATTTGTGGAAACGCCCAAGGCTTCCTTTGGGCCTAAAATGATAGCGCCGCCCAAATTGGCGCCGTAGGTGCTTCCTTTAGGGCCTTTTACAACTTCGATCTGACTAAGATTCTCTAAATCAAAAGCTTCTATGGAGGAAAATCCGGAGCCATCGGTTACCGGAATATCGCCATAGTACATACGAAGTTTGTCGGTTCCAAAGAGCGTTCTTGCCCCAATGCCCCGTATGGTAATCCGGTTGGTGTTCAGTGCACCGGAGAGTACATATACTCCCGCAATCTGATTCATTGCGGGCACCATGGAAACCGGACTGTAATTTTGAAAGGTACGGGCCGATATAATGTCCGAAGGAGTAATGCCGGCCACATTTTTCTTGCGCAATGCATCTAGCAATATAACCTCATCCAATTGTGTTACGCTGTCTTTGCTTACGGCTTCTTGTCCCAGTCCGTTAAAGGTAAAAGCGAATAAAAACAAAAAAAAACAATATAATCTCATGCCCCAAATCTAAGCTTGCAAAAGTAAGGATTAAAAGCGAACCCCAAGCGGAACTAAACCGCGCAGGGTCTCGTCCGGTTAGTGGACAACTTTGGGATATTAATCTGGGCTTTCATCGTTTAAAAAGGGAACAAGGTGTATTTTCGATAAAAATTTGATTAAGGTGAAAATAGTATCCTATAATGTAAACGGTATTCGCGCGGCATTGAAGAAGGGATTTTTAGACTGGTTGCAAGCCGTAGACCCGGATGTGGTCTGTTTGCAAGAAATTAAAGCACACGAAGCGCAGCTGGACCTGTCTGTTTTTGAGTCTGCAGGCTACACGTACACCTATTGGTATAGTGCGCAAAAGAAAGGCTATAGCGGTGTGGCCATTCTTTCTAAAACTAAGCCCGACCATATCGAGTTCGGTACCGGTATAGCATCCATGGATCTGGAAGGACGGAATGTCCGGGCAGATTTTGGGGATTTGTCCGTCATGAGCATGTACCTTCCTTCCGGCACCAACATGGACAGGCTAGCCTTTAAGCTGAACTATATGGATGAGATTCGAAATTATTTTGATGCCCTTATAAAGGAGCGCCCAAACCTTGTTGTTTTGGGGGATTATAACATTTGCCACGAGGCCATAGACATCCACAACCCTGTGGGACTAAAAAACGTATCGGGTTTTTTGCCTGTAGAACGGGAGTGGATCGGCAATTTGATCAACAGTGGTTTTATTGACAGTTTTAGGCACTTCAACAAGCAACCCGATAATTACACGTGGTGGAGTTACAGGGCAAACGCTAGAAACAACAATAAGGGGTGGCGTCTAGATTATGGTATGGTGGCCGAACCTTTAAAAAACAGATTAAAGCGCTCTATTATCTTGTCCGAAGCCAAACACAGCGATCATTGTCCTATTTTGGTCGAGCTTGATTAATCTATAGGTATGTCCAAGAAACTCCTTTTTTTTTGGCTTCCCTTCCTGCATACAGTCACTGTTGTGCGGAAATGGGCGCACCAAGGAATCCTAAAATGGGCCGCCATCCGTTAAGGTTATTTAATTTAGTAGATTTGCTGCTTTAAAATAGATAATTTTCAAATGTTATGAAGTACACCCACCTTCCACATACCACTATAGAAGTAAGTAAAATTTGCCTTGGCACCATGACTTGGGGCAACCAAAATACGGAGGAGGAAGGACACGAACAAATGGATTATGCCCTGCAACAAGGCGTCAATTTTTTTGATACGGCAGAACTATATCCGGTACCCGCGCATGCGGATCGATATGGGCACACGGAAAAAATCATGGGCAATTGGTTCAAGAAAACCGGAAACCGCGATAAAGTGGTCTTGGCGTCAAAAATTGTGGGTAATGGAGATTATACCAAGTTTATACGTACCACTGGTTTTTCTAGGGAGGCCGTTATAAAAGCCGTGGAAGGCAGCTTGGAACGTTTACAGACCGATTATATTGACCTATACCAGTTGCACTGGCCCGAACGGAATACCAATTATTTTGGAAAAAGGGAATACAAGCATGACGTGTCCGACCATTGGCAGGATAATGTGCATCAGGTGTTGGAAACGCTGCGCGATTTAATACGGGAAGGTAAAATACGGCACATAGGTATCTCCAACGAAACTCCCTGGGGCGCCATGCGATTTTTAGAGGAGAGCAAAGTGCACGCCACCCTACCGAGAACCATAACTATCCAGAATCCCTATAATCTTTTGAACCGACTTTTTGAAATAGGGCTTGCCGAGGTTTCTATACGTGAAAAAATGGGCTTATTGGCATACTCGCCATTAGGTTTTGGAGCTTTAAGCGGTAAATATTTGGGAGGAAGGATGCCGGAAGGCTCTAGGATTTCCCTATTTCCAAATTTCAGTAGGTATACTGGCGAAATAGCGACCCAAGCAACCCAAAAGTATTACGAGTTGGCGCAGGCAAACGATTTGTCCTTGGCGCAAATGTCGCTGGCCTATGTAAACACAAGACCTTTTGTAACCAGTAATATTATAGGGGCATCCTCGGTAAAGCAATTAAAGGAAAATATTGCCAGTATTGATGTACAGCTTACAGATGAAGTTTTAAGAGGCATAGAATCTATTCAAAATCAAATTCCCAACCCGGCACCGTAACATGATAGATTTAGTATTTCTACAAGTGGGCTTTGGTCAGATCGTATTTATTGTAGCGGTCATTATTATCATCTTGGTCATGGCCAGGATTATGCGGGATAGACGTTAACCAAATAAATTCTGGACAATATCTTCAATTTTTGATGCCAATAACACCTTTATCTTTGTTTTTTTAAGACCTATTTTATTGCTTTTGGATACGATAATGGTGTGGTAACCCAGTTTCTCGGCCTCCAAAATACGTTGGTCTATCCGTTGTACAGGTCTTACTTCGCCGGCAAGGCCTACTTCTGCCGCAAAGCATATCCCTTTTTCTATGGGGATGTCCTCGTTGCTGGATAGTATGGCCGCGATTACGGCCAAATCTATAGCCGGATCATCCACTGAAATTCCTCCTGTAATGTTCAGGAAAACGTCTTTTGCCCCTAATTTAAATCCGGCCCTCTTTTCCAGTACGGCCAATAACATGTTCAAGCGTTTGGCGTTGTAGCCGGTGGTAGAGCGCTGCGGAGTTCCGTAAACCGCCGTGCTTACCAAAGCCTGAATTTCTATGAGCAAAGGCCGCATGCCCTCCACCGTAGATGCGATGGCGGTACCGCTTAATCCTTCATCGTTTTTGGAAATGAGCACTTCGGACGGATTGTTGACCTCCCGAAGCCCACTTCCCTGCATTTCATAGATGCCCAGTTCCGAGGTGGAGCCAAAACGGTTCTTCAAGGATCGTAGTATGCGGTACACGTAATTTCGGTCGCCCTCAAACTGCAGAACGGTATCCACCATGTGCTCCAGAATCTTGGGCCCTGCAATGGAGCCGTCCTTGGTAATATGACCTATGAGAATCACCGGTGTATTGGTTTCCTTGGCAAATTTTATCAGTTCAGCGGTACATTCCCGTATTTGAGAGATGCTTCCCGCGGCCGACTCAATATAATCGGAATGTAGCGTCTGAATGGAATCGATGACTACAATATCCGGTTCGGTGGCTTCTATCTGTTTAAAAATATTCTGGGTCTTGGTTTCGGTAAGGATAAAACAGGTCTGGCTATTGGGGTGGATACGATCGGCGCGCATTTTTATTTGCTTTTGGCTTTCTTCCCCGGAGACATAAAGTGTTCTGTACGGTAATTGCAGGGCAATCTGTAAAAGCAGGGTACTCTTGCCTACGCCAGGTTCGCCGCCTATGAGCACAAGTGCCCCAGGTACCAATCCGCCACCCAGAACCCTGTTAAACTCAAGGTTGTACGTGTCTAGCCTGAGTTCCTTCTCCGTGCTAATCTCATGTATCAGCAAGGGTTTGGAGACTCTTTTGGACGTATTTGCAGGTGTTTTCCAATTTGCTTTCTCCTCTTTTTGTACCACCTCCTCTACAACCGTGTTCCATTGTTTGCACGCCGCACATTGTCCAACCCATTTGGCATATTGCGTGCCGCAGTTTTGGCAAAAAAATGCCGTTTTCGTCTTGGCCATCTCTAATATCTACCGTTTGGGCTAAAGGTAGCAAGAAGTTTGAAAAGGCGAGGGGTTAGTTATGGACTAGGGTGTGCTTTTTATGTCATTATTTTACTACTGGTGCGGTATCATCAGTAGGACCGAAGAAATCTTCTTCCTGACAAATTTCTAATTTGTAGTTGGAGCGTATCTTAAATTTTATGGGTAGAGACTTCTTGGTTCATATTAAGTAAGGGTCTGTGATGAAATAACCTGACTCTTTCTACTGGTTCTTTTGCTCGCCAACTGCGTTGAAAATACGCGCCATAGCTAATGCTATGTCTGCGTTTTTCGCCTTGCCGGTAAACAAAATATCTTCCTATAAATTAGTCACTTTATTTCAAAACAGACCCTAAGCTTGGAAGGAGGTGCTACATTATACCAAAATATTTATAAGAATTCTCTATGAGCTTGCGTTGGAATCTTTTTAGTACCATTCAATGTCTACTATGTGGAATTTTATCTGCACAACCTAAGGATGTTATTTGTGCAGGTATTTAAATCATGCACAAATAACATGTTTTCTTGTGCCTATTTCTACCCTATCCAATTGCAAACGCCATCATCTATTTTTATAGCGATACACATTGGCGTTTTACTATGGTATTTTTGATAATGAAAATAAAAGTATCTTTATGAATCAAACTTATCAGGCTTACGATATCTTTTTTATCGGAAAGTTACCAGCAAGCAAAGTAAACGACAGTGCAACGAATAACCTTACCAATCAATGCAAAATTAGCATCGAATAATTTTGATTTGCATCGAATAAAGACTATTTTCGTTGCATAATATACGTCGAATGAAAGCTTTTTTACATCAACAAAACAATTGGCCAGAATTTACTTGGAATAGTAATGAATTCCTTAGCTTATTAAGTGAAGCAAGAAACCTACAAGGAAGACTTATTGGAAAAATGGACACAATGGGTTTTGACTTAAGAAATGAGGCTTTACTTGATACATTAACACTTGATGTAATAAAATCATCAGAAATTGAAGGAGAAATTCTAAATCCCGACCAAGTTCGTTCATCAATTGCTCGTAGATTAGGAATGGAAATAGCTGGTACGGTAGAATCTGATAGAAATGTAGAAGGCGTTGTAGAAATGATGCTTGATGCAACACAAAATTGCTTTAAGCCATTAACTGCAGAGAGATTATTTGATTGGCATGCCGCCCTCTTTCCAACAGGTAGAAGTGGAATGTACAAAATTACTGTTGCTGATTGGAGAAAAGACACAACAGGACCGATGCGGGTAGTATCGGGAGCAATGGGAAAAGAGAAAGTACATTATCAAGCACCCGATTCAGGACTGCTAGAAAAAGAAATGACTCGATTTTTAGATTGGTTTAATAGTAACGCCTCGATAGATTTAGTACTTAAGGCAGCGATAGCACATTTATGGTTTGTGACAATTCACCCTTTTGACGATGGAAACGGTAGGATAACAAGAGCTTTAACGGATATGCTTCTGGCGCAATCAGATAAAAGTAATCAACGATTTTATAGTATGTCGGCACAGATTAGAATAGATAGAAAGCAGTATTATGACCTACTGGAAAAGACGCAAAAAGGTAATTTAGATATAACAAATTGGATTGCATGGTTTTTAAGATGCTTGATTAATGCCCTTAAATCAACAGATATTGTTTTAACAAACGTGTTATTTAAAGCAGATTTTTGGCAAAAACACATTGATACTGCTATAAATGAACGACAGAAAAAAATATTGAATAAGTTGATGGATGGATTTGATGGGAAATTGACATCTTCAAAATGGGCAAAAATTGCAAAATGTTCTAAAGATTCGGCTGTTCGCGACATTAATGACCTGATTGAAAAAGGAATATTACAAAGAGAAGCAGCAGGAGGGAGAAGTACTAATTATGAACTGATAAGAATGCCAGCTGGTAAAAATGTATATAAAAAATAAGCGAAACAGTAATAAATTCAAGGCTTTTAGCTCGAATCAAACTTTGTGTTTAACCGAAAGTTTAGTGCTTCGTAATAGCCTACATTTCATATACTAACCGTTAAATTTCTAAAAAACCAAAATATATGAACACAATAAACGAGTGGGAGAACACAGTTAAACAATATAACATTGAATTAGGCAATAGATTAAAAACGAACCCTTTAAAAAGGGATTTGCATTACGGATTTGAAGTTTTTGACGGCAAAATAATCGATAATCCACAGATAATGTTCATTGGAATAAATCCCGGTAGGGGAAATGGCGAATATGGCAGAGATACTTTTGAAACCGAACAAATTTCTTATCTCGATATTTTTGATGAGAATTACAGACAAGATTATCCCAAAACATACCATTTGGCGGAGAAAACCATAAACTTTTTTAGGTTAGTGGGTTGGGATAATGATAAAATTCAAAAAATCTTCTCACAAAGTGTTGTCAAAACGAATTTTTATCATTTTGCTACAGAAAGTATTTCTGATTTAAACGCGGTAATTAGAAGTATCAATTATAGCAAGGAGTATTTTAAAATGACTCTGATTTCTCCATAGGATTAATAAAAATTCTGAAACCGAAAGTTTTAATCTTAGAAGGTAAATTAGTTTTTGACAATATTGTTGAGGAGTAACTAATCAGTTCTTACTTGAGGTTGCAATTTA
>Ga0306871_1000515_pt1 | contig 14778 bp, 13 predicted proteins | sample AntRauMeHopE1497_FD_190447 | JGI IMG/M metagenome (GOLD analysis project Ga0306871, IMG submission 190447) | Saline lake microbial communities from Rauer Islands, Antarctica - Metagenome Hop E1 #497 (v2) (version 2) | ecosystem: Environmental > Aquatic > Non-marine Saline and Alkaline > Saline ... | reverse complement strand
CTCTCCTCGTCCGGATAATGCTTAAAAAATTCGATTAATTTCATAGTTTAAATATACGAAATACTAAGGGGAAACATACGGACAAGCATATAAAGTTTAAAAAGCCGAGTAAATGACTCATACTTGTTTTAGGATTAAAAAAAACACTAAAATAGCTCCCCCCCTTATTTTTACCTGCCTCCGACGAACGAAGTAATAAGTGAGAGGAAGAGGGAGGGGTTTCTTCGTGATGCGCTGAGTATTTTTACTACTAAATATCCAATAGCGAGCCAAAAGCATTCAGGACAAACCTATAGCACTATTCGCACGATTTTTAATTTATCATGAAATTACCTCAATAATAGCACTTCCCCCGAACCGTCGGCAACCCTCAGCACAGGCTGCGCCGAAGAGCTTGGCCTGCACCAAGGGTCTTTGTCTGCGTTCCATACGACTTGGAAGTTTTTTCCCTAAATTTGCATCCCAAAAAAGAAGAAAAGCACATGCCCAAAATAGGCAACATACAATTACCCGATTTCCCCCTATTGCTTGCCCCTATGGAGGATGTAAGCGATCCACCATTCCGTGCACTCTGCAAGGAGCAGGGAGCCGATGTGGTCTATACCGAATTTATTTCTTCGGAAGGCTTGATCCGTGATGCGGAAAAGAGTGTTATGAAGTTGGATATATACGAGAAGGAACGTCCTGTGGGCATACAGATTTTTGGCGCCAATCTGGATTCCATGCTCCAGACGGTGGATATTGTAGAAAAAAGTAATCCGGATATTATAGACATCAATTTTGGCTGCCCAGTCAAAAAAGTGGTCTGTAAAGGTGCCGGCGCCGGCATCTTAAAAGACATTCCATTGATGGTAAAGCTGACCGAAGAGATGGTCAAACGCACCAACCTTCCCATAACCGTAAAGACCCGTTTGGGCTGGGACGATGATTCCATTATGATCGAGGAAGTGGCGGAACGCTTGCAGGATGTAGGCTGTAAAGCTATTTCCATTCACGGCCGCACACGCGCACAGATGTACAAGGGCAATGCCGACTGGAAACCTATTGCCCGTGTAAAGAACAACCCCAGAATGCATATTCCCGTTTTTGGAAACGGCGATGTGGATTCCCCCGAAGCGGCAGCGCGTATGCGTGACGAATACGGCTTGGACGGTGCTATGATTGGTCGCGCCAGTATTGGATATCCATGGTTCTTTAGGGAGGTAAAACATTTTTTCGAAACAGGCGAACATAGAGACCCGCCCACCATGGAGGAACGGGTGAAGGCCGCCCGCAGGCATTTACAGATGTCCATTGATTGGAAAGGCGAAAAGCTAGGTGTTTTTGAAACCAGAAGGCATTACACCAACTATTTTAAGGGGATTCCCGATTTCAAACCCTTTCGCATGAAAATGGTAACAAGCGACGAATCTGCCGATGTTTTTGCCGCTTTCGATGAGGTGTTGCAGAAGTTTGGGAATTATGAGTTTGCAGTGCCCTAGCCCCCTAAGCCCCTTAGCCCCCAAAGGGGGAACTAGATAAGTTCAAGCTCAAGAATCAAGTACAATTACTTAGTTTTTAATGAGATAAAAGTAATATAATTCCTTGTGCATCACTTGCCTCCCCCAAGAGGTTTTGCGAGTAAGGAAACCAGCTTTGTAGTTATGAGCGAAGGATTTTGCGACACGGCAATCTGTATACCTATGGAAGGAAGATTTAATAGATTGCTTCGGTCAAAATAGGAGCCTCAAAGACGGATATTAGACTAAGGATATTCACTATTCTCCAAACTAATGTTGATTTGAAGCTTTCTGTTTTAAGATGGTCTACGTTTGTATTTGATGTCTTTTGAACTATCATTCCTCCTATAGCATAGGGTCAGCTATCTTTTAACCCCAACAAATCTTTACAGTTATAGTACAAATGGAAGAAGCGTAGGCGAAAAGCGTATACCGATTAGCCCTTTTAGAATTTGGTTTTGAGTTTGAACTTGACTCTTGAACTTTTAAAGTCCTGACACTAGTTTTTTGTTTATTCTACTACTGGCAATCTTGGAAGCAATGATACCCAGCACCAAAATAGTTCCCAATACAATACCCACATTAATAACCTGATACTCCACAGGATAAGCCAAGGTAGGGGTAATCCGTAGCCAGGCAAAAGCAAGTTGGGACCATATCAACAGGGAACCTAAAAGTACGCCTATGAACCCTCCGACACCCGTTACCAATACCCCTTGCACAAAATAAATACGCCTTAATTCCTTGATTGTAGTCCCCAAACTGTAGAGCGTTTTAGAATTTTGCTGCTTGTCCAAAATCATCATAATAATGGCACCCACAACATTGAACAAGGCTATGATCAGTACCAAAGTAAAAATAAGGTAGGTCGCCACATTTTCGGTATTCAACATTTTGTAGAGCGTAACGTTGAGTTCCCGCCTATTTTTTAGGACGGCAGAGTTGTCTAGGCTTTGCAGTATGTCTTCCCGTACCTTTGCCTCGTTTGCGCCATCCTTCAACTTAAAATTAATACCGGAATACTGACTTTTTCCCTTTTCCAGGAGTGCCTGTGCCAATGGTAGGCTTGCAAATACGTATTTATTGTCCAAGTCGGCCTCTACCGCATACACCCCACCGATAACTACGGGCAGTTGATTGTACAGTGCATTAACGCTCTGCTGTGATATAGAGCCCTCTCCGGGCTTAAACGCATAGATCTGCAAGGGACTTTGGAATTGGTTTATGGTAACGCCTAGAATATTTGCAATGCCGACACCGGAGACCACCTGTTGTTCGTTTATGGTCCAATCTCCATAGTAGATAGTGCTGTCCACGCCTGTGACCTTTATATAGTTGGAATCTATACCCTTTAAATACGCAATGTGGTTTCTGCCCTTATGTTCCAGATACACCTTTTCCTCTATTTCCTTGGAATAGTAAGCTAGGCCTTCTACGGCCGCAAGGCGCATTTCCTGTTCCGGAGTTAGGGTAAAGAATTTGCCTATGGCAGGTTGTGCCTTTAGTTGGGGGTCAAAGGAGTTGGTAAAGGAGAGACTGAAGGTTTTTAATCCGGCGAAGCCCGAAAGCACAATAAACAATGCCGCCGAACCGATGACGATGACCAGAAAAGTGATAAAATTGATGATGTTCACAGCGTTCTGGCTGCTCTTGGAGCGTATGTACCGTTTGGCTATGTATAGCGGAAAGTTCAATCCCTAGGATTTTTTTCTTTTGGCCAACAGCTCTCTGTTATCGATCGGGTTTTCCTCCCCTTTAAGCGATTTTTCTATCTTTTCAATGTAATCCAGCGAATCGTCCAAGTAAAAAAGTAGTTCAGGCACACGGCGCAGTTGGTTTCTTGTACGCTGACTTAATTCGTGTTTGATAAGCGGCTGATTGGATTTGATGCCCTCCAAAAGCTCTTTGGCATTTTCATTGGGAAAAATACTCACATACACTTTAGCAATAGAAAGGTCTGTGGTAACGGCCACTTTACTGACGGATATCAAGGTGCCTTTGAGTCCGCCTTCAATAGCTGCTTTTTGTAGAATATCTACAATATCCTTCTGAATGACTCCCCCTATTTTTCGTTGTCGTTGTGTTTCCATACCACAAAAATACGTAGAATAATGTATCTTCGATAGCAATGCCCGAGATACCGAAGAAAATTCCACATGAAGAAAATAGAACACATAGGGATTGCCGTTGAAAACATGGAAGCCTCAAACCTCTTATATGAGAAATTATTGGGTGTAGCACCTTATAAGGAAGAGGAAGTCGTTTCTGAAGGCGTAAAGACCTCTTTTTTTAAGAACGGCCCCAACAAAATAGAACTTTTGGAAAGCACAACGGCGGATGGTCCAATCGCCAAGTTCTTGGAGAAGAAGGGTGAAGGCATACATCATATCGCTTTTGAAGTAGAGGATATCGTAGCCGAATTAGCGCGATTAAAACAAGAAGGTTTTATTATTTTGAACGAAGCCCCAAAAAAAGGGGCTGACAATAAGTTAGTGGCCTTTGTACATCCCAAAAGCACCAACGGTGTTTTGGTAGAACTATGTCAAGAAATTCCATTGGAGATCTAAATAACACTAGAACAGCACTTCTGTAATGAGGCCACTATTTGTAATCCTAGATGCTATTTTGTTTGTATCGATTAAAAATAAGTGGTAATATTGCATCCGCAATTCGCGGCTTCTATAGCGCAGTTGGTTAGAGCACCTGACTCTACTGAAGTCCCGATAACTATCGGGAGGACAGGCGGTCTTTTAAAATAGAGTATTAATTTGGTCCTATAGCTCAGTTGGTTAGAGCACCTGACTCATAATCAGGTGGTCCCTGGTTCGAGCCCAGGTGGGACCACAAGGAGAAGTCGTAAAGGCTTCTCCTTTTTATTTTGCGCCAATGCCATCTACCTACATTCTGCACAGCAAAACACTCAACAGATTTTACGTCGGTGCCTGTCATGATGATCTGGCGGCCAGAATCGAGAACCATAATTCCGGAAAATATGGCCTGAACACCTTCAACTTGTGGTCTATGCCCTTGACCCTATCGTTTTAGATATGTCCTATGCCAAGTCTAAGAGAACTATAACACGGGTGTCAATACAATATTCCTGTAGGCCACATTACCATGGTCTCCCTGCAAATAAATAGGTCCGGGCGCAAAAACATCCGAGCTCATGGCTCCTCCGGTAGGCCCGTCTACCGCTTGGTTGTCTATAATCTTTTTTCCGTTTAAGATGACCGTTAGATGGCGCTCAACTAGGGTAATGTCCAACGTTTGCCATTTGCCACCTGGCTTTTCTGCAGCTTCCTTTGGGGTAATACGGCTATAGAGCGCGCCCATATTGTGGCTGTCAAGCGCTGATCCATAAGAATCTACCACCTGTATTTCGTACAAGCCCTTGAGGTACACCCCGCTATTGTTGCCCTTGGGGACATTGACCTCAAGCTTTAGGTTAAAATCGTTGAATTCTTCTTCTGTACGCAGGTTTCCGTAGGAGAGATAGGCTCCATTTTCGGGCTGTACAGGTTCATTTTGCAGGGTGCCGTTCACCACCTTAAAGCCATTTGCCTTGTTGGGGTCAATGGGTCGCCAACCTTTTGTATCCTTGCCATTAAAAAGTTGTTTGGGCTTTCCATATTTAATGGTGCTCAGGTCGGGAGCAGCGCCTACAGGAGGCATCCGTTTTCCTTTAAAATTATTGATTTGTTCCCCAGTACCGTCCCAAGAAGGCCCGATCATGGTGCCTATAATAGCATCACCTGTTTTGGTCATACGCAAGGTCCAAGTCCTTATATGTTTACGTTCTTTTTCCATGTCTCCTTTTTCATGTACCCTTTCATCGGTACGTGTAACGACCAAGGTATGTTCATCCACGGTATAAATATGAGAGACAGGCAACACACTACCACCGATCCATAATAGTTCTCCGTCCAAAAATCCTTGTTTTTCGTGTACGTGAAGCCAAGCAACGCCGCCGCCGGCAATATCCATGCCCCACATACCTAGAAAGCTATTTTCCGAATCAGCGGATGATTCACATGGGAGATTTGCAAATAGGGTAGTACTCGTCAATAAAACAGCTACAAGAGTACCTAATGATTTTTTCATGTTTTCGGTTTGATTTACATTTTTGGCCAGGGTATGCACTTTGCATACTGACCTGTAAAAGTAAGGTTTTAAATGTTATCTTGTTTTGCAATAAAGTAATTGTTGGATAGCTAGAATTCAACCAAAGATTTGCTTGGTTTGAACACCGCGAAGACTTAGATGTTGTTAACGAGTTTCGGGTATCTTGTTCCCATTGGGTCATCTTATCTGACCCGAATTCCCTATTTTAGGCAAAAAGTTTGGATAACGCTAACAAATCACCATCCCATGAAATACATTTTTTTCATCCTTGCACTTCTGTTTAGCTCCGGCATACATCTGATGGCCCAGACGAATAGTACCAAAGTAGTCTTAATTACCTTGGACGGACTACGTTGGCAAGAACTATTCTCCGGGGCTGATCCGCTTTTGGTCGCCAACAGCAATTTTGTAAGCGATACGACCGCCCTGAAGGAACAATTTTGGAGGGAGAGTGCCAAGGAACGCCGGCAAGTCCTCTTGCCATTTTTGTGGAATGAAGTTTCGGCCATGGGTCAGCTCCATGGCAATAGGGATTTGGGAAGCAAAATGGATTTGAAGAATTCCATGTGGTTCAGCTATCCCGGTTATAACGAGATCCTTACCGGAAAAGCTGACGACGCCCGTATTACGAGTAACGATAAAATACCCAACCCTAATGAAACCATTTTGGAAACGGCCAATATAACGGGAAGGTACAAGGGTAAAGTAGCGGCTTTTGGGAGCTGGGACGTATTTCCCTACATCGTAAACGAAACCCGATCTGGTGTACCTGTAAACGCTGGATTTGAAATGGCCCAAGACGATAATCTCACGGATCGGGAAAAATTCCTAAACCAGATACAACCTAGGATACCCAGTCCTTGGGGTTCTGTCCGGTTAGATGCCTTTACCCATTATTACGCCGTAGAGCACATGAAAAAAAACCGCCCGGAACTGATTTATATCGCCTATGGCGAAACCGATGATTTTGCGCACGATGGGGACTATGCCGCCTATCTCAAATCGGCTCAAAATACCGATGCCCTGATCAAAGAACTCTGGGAACTGACACAGAGCGATACTTTTTACAAAGGCAATACCCTATTCCTAATTACAACGGACCACGGCCGCGGTACACTGCCAATCGAAAGCTGGAAAGGCCATGGCTGCTCCGTAAACGGTGCCGGGGCAGTTTGGCTCATTGCTTTTGGAAAGGGCGTCCTGGAAAAGGGGGAGGTCTCAAAGTCCGAACAGCTTTTTAGCACACAGATTGCGCCCACTGTCTTAAAAGCTTTGGAATTAGAGGAACAGGCTATGAATATGGAGGAAAAACCGTTGGATTTGGGTGTTAATTAATACGGCAAAAATAGGTGCATACACGCTGCTAGGCCCATTATAAACCAAAGTAACGGCACTCTGAAAATGTGTTATGTTAAAGGGAGATGTATTATTTAGATCCGAATAGTCGTTTTGTTGCTCAGGTTAATGTCTTCCAACATCGTATCCGTAAACTTATAGTGGCCTCTTGTAGTAATAATGCGAAAACGATTGGACTTCATCCGGCTTAAGGTATCCAAGAACAACCACTTCGATTTCAATAAACTTGGTTTTTCCGATTTTAGACTAATATCAAAAAAATACTTTCTTCCGTTTTTCATCGCTACGATATCAGGCGTAATTTTTGTATCAGCCCCTTTGCGCGTGTAGGATTTTGGGGTTTCATAGCCCTCCATGTCCGCTTTGATATCCTCAAAGCCGGTGGCCTCTAAATGGTGAATCGATTTTTCTAAAAATTCCGTGTTCTCTGTCTTGTCTACTTGTGTCATATTCATTAAGATAGCAAAAAAAACGACAAAACCAAATTTTAACTCTGATTAACAACAACTTAACGTATTCGCGCTTGTTAAAAACTGTATGAGGCCAATTTTTTCAAGAATCGTAGAAAGCATGATTACACAATACGGTCGGTTTCAAGGAATTCCACATGTATTGCAAAAAGCGTTGTAATCGGTAAAAGGGCTCAAAAGTGCTGTACGCTGCTCAAAAAGGCATTCAAAATTATTAGCGAACCGCCTATACAGTCTAAAAACAGTGCTAAATCAAATGTTTTGCAAGGCCGTTTTTTAGCAGGAAATCCAATCGAAGTATCAGATTAACCGGTGTTTCCGCCTTGTTTTTGGAGGAAATATAAAGATATCCCTGCGTTCTATGGTTCAGTTCCCTTAGTTTCAATTTTCCGTGTGCGGTGTCATGGGTATCAGCATAGTTTGTTAATAAGGCTTCATTAATCCCTTTCTGGCTTAAGACATCGATTAACTTTTTACGGTTTACCAGCGTTATTTTACAGGAAGTAAATATGTTGGGAGCATCGGAATATATGGCCGTAATAAGGGAGTAGAATTCGGTTTTTTTATCGGCATCAAAAAGCCACCCCTTTTTTAAGACACCTTCTTTCTTATAGGAAATTTCAAAAGCAAACGTAGGTAGGTCCTCGTTTATATAGTCGAGTTGTGCTTTTTCGTCCACAGAATACCTTTGACCGGTTTCTTTATGTGTCAAAACAAGGTCTATGCCCGCAAACTGACTATTGTTGTCCAGCTTTCGGTCAAAATTATACTGTTTAAGATGTTCGGAATAATAGGCGTCCAAAAGCGCGGCAAGTTGTTGCTCTTTCTTTATATCTTCTTTAAAAGTACTTTTTAAGGCCAAAATATTAGGGGTTTATTTGTTCATGGAGTGCTTTTCCTATCTTTTCTACCACGCCGACCACTAAGGCATTTCCCATAAAAAAAGCACGTTTGGTGTCGCTCATGCCCTCTAATTGGGTGTGATTGTCGGGAAACATGTTTAGGCGCTCCAGTTCCACAGGTGTCAAACGGCGCAGTCTTTTATTGTCTTTAACAACATGCTTAAATCTTGAAGGTGTCTTGCCGCCTTCCCCCGTAATAATCGTTCTAGAGGCATTGTCCAGCGCATCAGGAAAAATCATTCCGCCTTCACTGTAGTTATAGGTAAATCCGCTTTTTGCGGTACGCACTTCTTTTTTGGCACCTTTTAAATAATCCCACTTTGGGTAGTCGTTAGGCGAAATATAGAATTCCTCCGGTACATCTCCCTGTATAAGAATATCTTTAAGTACGGTTCGTTTTCCGTCATAGACCACCGTTGTTTTTTCTGTGTAAACGATTCCATTTATAAAAACCCCGCTATTTTCAAAGGGCGATAATTTTTGTCCGGTATTAAAGGTTTCCGAAAGTTGCACTAGGTCATCCTTTATTTCAAATCCCGTCAATTCGACATCAGTTTCAAAGGGGGTCATGTTCTTGGCCACGCTTGCCACAGGAAAAGCCGCCGCAAAAGTACCTAGTTCATGCATCCAGTCGGATGCATTAGAAGATTGCAGGTTTTTATATATCTGGGTAGCCTTGTGATAACCAATAAAAAAGATACGCCTGCGTCTTTGGGGCATTCCGTATTCCGCCGCGTTAATGACACGCCATTCTACGGCATAACCCAAATTATCCAGACTTTTCAACATAATGGCAAAATCACGTCCGCGCTGGTTGGAAGGAGATTTTAGTAAACGATCGACATTTTCTAGAAACAAGTATTTTGGAGGGTTCTTTTTTTCTGATAGAATACGGTGTATGCTCCACCACAGCACGCCCTTTTTACCAATAAGTCCCTTGGAATTATGTAATGTGGTGGCCACGGAATAATCCTGACAAGGAAACCCGCCTACCAGCATGTCTGCATCGGGAATATCGGCCGTAGGCACTTCCGAAATATCCCCGTTGCAATGGCCTTTCGCCCCGAACCGTGCTTCGTACACCAAGGAAGCATGCTGGGTTTTTGTGCTGGGCTCCCATTGGTTGCTCCAAACAATTTCGTAATTTTTGGTTTGTTCCAGTCCCAATCGAAATCCGCCTACCCCGGCAAAAAGCTCTATAACCCTCAGTTTCTTCATCAGGTGCTAAAGTAAGAAATTTTTATGGCTAGATTCAACCGTAAAATCCAATACCTAAAGAGTATTATGTATTTTTACCCAAAACAGAAACCATGGATACAAGATTTGGGTATATACTGCTATTTTTAATGCTATGTGCGGGTTGTAAGACCGAAATAACTTCGGAAAACATAGCGCAAATACATATAGATGCCCTTCAAAAAGAAGTTGCACCTGATAAAAGGGTGGCGGTTTTCCAAATTGAAGCACAGCAAAAAACCGACACCTATATCTTAAAAGGAGAAAGCGATCAACCCGAAGGTTTACAAAGATTATTGGACTCCTTATCTTCCAACAACATTTCGTTTGTAGATAGTGTTACGGTACTGCCAACGGCGGAATTGGGGGACAAAAAACATGCGATCATTAATATATCCGTAGCGAACCTGAGAAGTAAGCCTAAACACAGTGCGGAGTTGGCCACACAGGCTACGCTGGGCACACCGGTAAAAGTGCTTAAAAAGCAGGGCAGCTGGTATTACATACAAACACCGGACAAGTATTTGGCATGGGTAGATGCGGGCGCGATAGCACTTTTTACGGAAGTAGTCATCGAGAATTACGGTTCCTTGGATAAAATCATCTACACCAAAACATACGGTCATGCGTATGCCGGGCCGGATAAGGAAGAAATCGTATCCGATTTGGTCGCAGGAAACGTTTTAGAGGTACTGAAATATGTTGATAAATTTTATATAGTTCGATTTCCCGATGGAAGACAAGCCTATGTAGCCCATGAAGAATCCGAGAAATATAAGGACTGGTTGGCCGGTTTGGACAGCAGTTCCGATGCCTTGGTGGCCACTTCCAAGCGTTTTATGGGCGTTCCCTATTTATGGGGCGGCACCTCTACCAAAGGAATGGATTGCAGCGGTTTTACAAAGACTATTTTCTTTTTAAACGGGATGATCATTCCTAGGGATGCCTCACAACAAGTACACACTGGAAAACCGATTGACGATACTGGAAATTTTAATTCCCTGGAAGCTGGGGACCTGCTCTTTTTTGGCGTTAAAGCAACCGATTCCACCAAAGAAAAAGTAGTCCATGTGGGCATGTGGATCGGTAATAATGAATTTATTCACGCCTCCGATATGGTAAGGGTGGGCAGCGTTGACAAAGCATCCAAAAATTATGATGAATACAATGTAGACCGATACCTACGCACCAAACGCATTCTAAAAGAACGGGACAAAGATTTGATTGATTTAAGGCGGGTATCGATGTTTAAGTAAGAGTTATTGCCACGCTATCTTCCTTCTCCCGAAGCCTTGGTCGCGCTCAGGATGACAGCTCGCAAACCCCTCACAACCTCACAGTCCTCCCCGTTCGAAAAGATTCATCAGCCGCCAAAACGATTCTTAGGCTATTAACGGCATCCCGCAAATGATCGCTCAAATCCAAATTTTCTTGTATCGCTTTGAGGAAATATTCCTGTTCTAGGACGCAGAGTCCGTCATGGTCGGGTTCATCGGAAGTGTCAATAAGTTGATCCGGCTTTGTAAATTTCCCGTTGGCATCCATGGCACTATGATGTAATTTTAAAGCCCCTGTTTTGGAATGGTCGTCCACACTATCCGAATCGCCTTTGGCTTCATCGATTATTGAGACACAACCTTTTGGGCCTACAACATCCTTTACAAAAAAAGCGGTTTCGCTCATCATAGGTCCCCAGCCGGCCTCGTACCACCCCACGGAACCATCTTTAAAACGGACTTGCAGTTGTCCATAATTATACATTTCAGCATCTATTTCATCGGATAAGCGTGCCCCAATGGCACTCACGCTCACGGGAACGGATTGGGTCATCAAGCACATCATGTCCACATAATGCACCCCACAATCCACAATGGGCGACATGGAGCTCATAAGTTGTTTGTGCGTGTACCAATTGTCGCCAGAACTTTGTTGGTTCAGGTTCATACGCATCACCAAAGGTTTACCCAAAGTACGGGCCACTTCTACAAATTTTGTCCATGCCGGATGCACCCTAAGAATATAGCCCACAGCCATCTTCTTTTCCTTTTCTAGCGCCAAATCGACTAGGCTTTGTGCATCTTCCACGGTCAGCGCCAAGGGTTTTTCCACAAATACATGTGCATTTGCGTGTAAAGCGGCACGAATATAATCGGCATGGGTATCTGGGTAGGTGTTGATGGAAACCGCATCCGGTTTGGTTTCCGCCAAAGCCGCTTCATAATCCCCAAAAGTGGGATACCCTCCCAGCTCGGCCGATAGCTTTTCCCGACTTTTCGGTTTTCTGCTAACAAGTCCAACGATTTCAAAATGTTTTAATTTGTGGTAGGCTCTTGCATGGGAGGTGCCCATATTTCCACAACCAACGACCAATACTTTAATTTTTATAAGCGTTGTTTTCATTTGGCAGGAGTATAATTCCGCAAAGGCAGGAATCTCTTTTGATGATTTATGTTATATTTATAGCAACACGCAATCTTGAAAATTAAACAATGAAAACCACATCACCAACCTTGAGACCCAACTTCTTTCGTATCCTTTTCATCTGTTGTGCCTGCCTTGTTTTTCTTTCTGGGAGCAAGTTCGAAATTGTTGACGGAAACACCGTTCATGCAAGTAGACCAAATATTTTATTCCTGATCGCTGACGATTGGTCGTATCCCCACGCTGGAATATATGGCGACCAAACCGTAAGAACGCCCACTTTTGATACCTTGGCCAAAGAGGGTGCGCTATTTGAAAACGCCTATTGCGCTGCGCCTTCTTGCTCTCCCTCAAGAGCCAGTATTTTGCTGGGAAGGTATCCCCATGAAATAGAAAGTGCGGGAAATCTTTGGTCCGTCATTCCCAATAAATTTCCGAACTGGGTTTCCATTTTACAGGAAGCGGGCTATCATACAGGAAAAAGTCGAAAAGGCTGGGGGCCCGGCGATTTCGAAGCTGGTGGTTACGAGGACAACCCCGCGGGAAAGGAATATGTTGATTTCAGCACTTTTTTGAAGGATAGAAAGGAGGGTCAGCCTTTTTCGTACTGGTTTGGCAGTACGGATCCACACCGCACCTTTGATACCAATGCCGGCGTACAAACGGGCATGGACGCCGATCAGGTTACCGTACCGGCATTTTTTCCCGATACGCGTTGTGTCCGCAATGATCTGCTCGATTATTATTACGAAGTGGAGCGTTTTGACCGTGAATCGGGCAATATTATTGCCATGCTTGAAAAAGAGGGATTGCTTGACAACACCATCATTGTTATGACCAGTGATAACGGTATGCCATTTCCCAGGGCCAAGGCCACGGTCTACGATTATGGCGCGCGAATGCCCTTGGCTATCTATTGGAAAGGTCGTATTGAAGGGGGTAAACGCATTTCTGATTTTATGAACTTCATCGATTTCGGCCCTACTTTTTTGGAAGCTGCCGACATAGAAATCCCTCAAGAATTCAGCGGAAACAGTTTATTGGAACTGTTCTCTGGAAAAGACGAAACATCCGACCGCAGCAAGGTGTTCTTGGAGCGCGAACGCCACGCCAATGTGCGCAAGGGAGATTTGAGCTACCCCATTCGTGCCGTGCGCACCAAGGAATTTTTATACATCCGAAATTTTGAACCGAATCGTTGGCCGGCCGGCGACCCTACAGTGCACCAATCGGTAGGGCAGTATGGGGATGTGGACAATTCCATCACCAAATTTCAGATGATGCAAATGGAGGGTAAGCCAACCGATAAGGATTACTTTAAACTCGCCTTTGGGAAACGACCTGCGGAAGAATTATATGTTTTGTCCAACGACCCTTATAACCTGAAAAACGAAATAGAAAACAAGACTTACGAAACGGCTTTGAAAAACCTGCGAAACGCGCTCCAAAGCTGGATGGAACGCACCAACGACCTACGCGCCACAAACCCTCAAACCGACTACTGGGACAAGGTTTTGTACACCCCGGATTACCAAACGAAAAAATTTGATTTGGAGGCAGAAATCAGGGGGTATAAGATGTTGATTCCGGATGGGGGAAGCTTGATTGAAGTGTCCTGTGAACAATAGAGGAAAATCTGATTTAAATATTTTCGGTTAATAATTTTGGATAAATCGACTGTGGCAAAACAAATAAAATGATGTCGTTTGGCTACATTTGGAAAGACAACACAAAATGCTGCTAACGATGCTGGAAATGATAAAAAACATTGTAGAAACCATAACCGAAAAAGACCTGCTTTCGCATTCGGAAATAGCGAAGGCGCAGGAAATTTACAGGAAAGGCAGCCATGTGGTCCTTAGTCAGGGCAAAGAAAAAATAACGGTCTTGATAGAGCACGGCGAGGGGCATGAAATACAGATTGTGCTTGAAGGGGAAGACCGAGTGCTCCCCAAGATCGATGGAAAGCTTACCGAATGGGACAGTATCGGCTTGACAGCGCTTTATGTGATAGAGGACGAATTAGAAGGTGAAACCTTAGCTGAAGGCATCAAATACACTCGTGAGGGCATGATCAAACGGGTAATGGAAGAACGACAGGACAAGGCCAAAAAGGCCGAGTATAAAGTCCAGTTGGCAGAGAACCTGCATGGTGAGCATACCTTGATCAACGAAAAAGGCAAGGCCTACAAAATTACCCTTCGTGATTTCGAGAACAGAACAGGCTATATCAACAATATCGACTGGCGCACCAATAAGCTGGGCACCACCAAACATATTATGTATCTGTTCGATTATTTGGAAGAGAATCCGGCCAAGAAAAGGAAATTGGCGTTAAACTTTCCGTTCATCGAGATTTTTACCGACCCGTTGAACGCGTATAAAATTTCTTGGTTTTTCCCCGAAGAACTGGAATCCGAAGAAAAACAACTATTAAAGTCCTATTTTGGGGACAAAAACTATATTGAAGACGCCCAAATAGTTTCGTTCTTTTCCTTTATCCACAAATCAAGAGATTTGGAACGCATCAAGATCAGGGAGGAGGTTTATGAAAAGGTAGAAACCTACTTTGAGAATAATGAACTGCAACAGCTGGGCAATAGTGCGGAACTTGACTTTTCTGCCATAAAGGCCGCCCTATATCCTTACCAAAAAGAAGGCGTTGAATTTGCCGTCTTCAAGAAAGGAGTAATTATCGCCGATGAAATGGGATTGGGAAAAACCTTGCAGGCCATTTCGGCGGCAATTCTCAAAAAGGAAATCTTCAACTTC
>Ga0306871_1000511_pt1 | contig 14825 bp, 17 predicted proteins | sample AntRauMeHopE1497_FD_190447 | JGI IMG/M metagenome (GOLD analysis project Ga0306871, IMG submission 190447) | Saline lake microbial communities from Rauer Islands, Antarctica - Metagenome Hop E1 #497 (v2) (version 2) | ecosystem: Environmental > Aquatic > Non-marine Saline and Alkaline > Saline ... | reverse complement strand
AAATTCCATCCTTTTTTACTTTTCATTATATTTAATCATTAGAAGTCTTTCGAATGAGTAAATTTCTTGACAAGATAGCAGACGGTTTATTAGGTATTGTAGCTAAAAAGGGAAGAGTAAATTCCAACTTAGCTAGGTTCCTAAATAAGGGTAATAATCAGATTATTATTTTAGCCGTTCTATTTTTTATACCCTTTCTGATTATCTCAATTTTTCTGTACGACATTTTTGAAATTATGTTCTGGGCAATAGTTCCCTTTGTACTTTATGTTAGCATCGTCCTCCTCTTTGCAATAAAGCTTAGGATAAAGAAAAAATTAGAATTAAAGCAGATAAGTGCAAAAAAGCCACTGAAAGGATTTAATCTAGATTTGAATAGTCTGATTTTTAAAAAGCTATTCGCCTATTTAATAAGATATGGATATCTCAACGAAGAATTAACAGACTATCACGAGTTTTTTAATGTCTTTACCTTAGACTTCCATAAACACAAAGACGTAGTTCATTTTAATATGAATTTATCGGAACTCAAATATCTTTTGGAAAAATTTAAACAGCTTAAAAAAGGTCTTACCTTAACTTCTTTTGAACGTTCAAGTAAAATCTACAATAGAGGGAACTTGATTACTCAAAAGGGATTGACAAGTGCCTTTAGTGACAATATCCCCGATAAAGAATTTCGGTATCATATTGATGATTTCTTCAAGTTTCTGACTGACATTTGATTTTTTTGCCCTGACATGTCAGTAATCACTTCAATTTTTAATTTCATCTAATTACATTTCGGAACGAACCATAAAATGTAATATCATGAATGAGGATAACAATATTGTAGAACTATTAAAGGACATAAAAAGGCTTTTATCCTTCAACAAGAAGATTTTGAATATTGATGATCTAGCCACTTATACCGGGCTTTCAAAAAGCAAGATTTATAAACTAACCCAACTAAAGTTGATTCCTATGGGAAATAACCAGCATATTCGTCAAAAATTTTTTGACAAGGAGACAATAGATGCTTGGCTTTTGGGAGAGCAGAATTTGACCGATGAGGACATAGAGCACATTTTGGACAAAAATATTTTGATGCGCAAATAGATGCCATTAAGGGATTTTCAATGGTTTAGGGATTAGAGAAAATATAACCATTATGAGGTAATTAGTGCAAGCTACCCACAAAGGATGGATAGTAAAAATTACACCTTCTTAGAAAGTGGTTAGGCTAGCCCCATAAGGGCCGGCCGGGGTAAGTGCTAAAAATTGAGTCCACTCCGAAAAGTCCCTTTTTCGGGACAAGACCATGTTATTTTTTTTGATAAATACGTGTTAAATCGCTATCTTTATGTATGTTCAAAACAATCCCGTCCCCTCAGATCGACATGTTCAAGAACCTTACCTCGCAGCTGTCCGATCGTAAGACTTCGATACTCGACGACCCCGCTTCGTGGCACAACGTTTTTTTTCGTGAGGTCACCCAAAGGGTGGACGAGTCGGTCTTCGAACCGCTCTTTTTGGAGGGCGGCCGCCCGAACTCCCCGCTGCGCGTCCTGTTGGCGATGATGGTGCTCAAGGAGGGCAACGGATGGAGCGACGAACAGCTCTACGACAACTGCCGTTTCAACATGCGCTGCATGAGGGCGCTCGGCCTGTACCGCATCGGCGACGACGTTCCGGTGGAATCCACCTACTACGAGTTCCGCAGGAGGCTGGCCGTATACAGCTCAGAACATGCCCTGGACCTTGTCCCGGAGGCTTTCCGCTGCACCATACGGGAACAGATAAAGGCGCACAATATCAAGGGGAGAAGATCCGTATGGACTCCAAGCTGATTCAGTCCAACATAGCCAAGGCCAGCCGTCTGGAAGTGATCCTTGAAACGGTCAGAGTATCGACCGCCAACTTGGACCTTATCCTACTGTCCGGCGTTCTTGGGAAAACCGACATCGATCTATTGGGTTCCATGACGCCGAAAACGGCAACCTGGACTTACTATATTTAACTGGACTTAGAGTTAAGAGCATGTTAGCTGTTTAAATTAACTTTGAAAATTATCAAGAGAAAAAAGAAATTACACCGTAGCTTTTAAGGAAAAAGCTGTGGAACTCAGTTACGCACCTGGCAGCGTTGTAGAAATATGCAGGGAGCTTAATATACCGACATCCGTATTGAGCCGTTGGCGCAGGGAATCGGGAGCCTATGGCAAGAACAGTTTTCCGGGCAAGGGGAACCCGAAACTTACGGACGAGCAACGTGAGATTGCCGACTTGAAGAAAAGATTGAGGGATGCCGAACTGGAACGTGATATGCTAAAAAAGGCGATAGCCATCTTCTCCTAGGGCGACAGGAAAAATATAGGTTCATAAAACACCATAAATTTAAATTTCCAGCTTCAGAAGATGTGCAGAATGTTCAAGTTTAATTAGAAGCAGTTATTATCATTAGTTAGGCAGGGAACCATCCAAAAGATGGTTAGAAAACCAAACGATATCGTCGGTAATTCGAGATATTCTCAAAGATAGCTTCGAGAGTTATGGGGCACCAAGGATCAAAGAAGAGCTCTCAAAAAAGGGATATCGTGTTTCCAGACCACGAGTTGCCAGAAGAAAGCGTAAGTTCAGGATTACAACGGACAGGGGGCACAACTATCCGTTGGGCCGAAATATTTTGAACCAGAACTTAACGGTCTTTAGAAAGAACCATGTCTGGGTGTCCGATATTACCTATACAGAGACTAAACAGGGATGGATGTATCTGACTGTGATTATCGACCTGTTCCATAGGAAGGTCGTAGGGTGGTCGATGGGCGAAACCTTAAATACAGGTGACACTATAATCCCTGCTTGGCATATGGCCGTTAAGTCCAATAATATAACAAAAGAACTCATATTTCATTCCGATAGGGGATCTCAATATGCCGGTCACAGATTTACCAATACCCTAAAAAGTTATGATGGAACGGTAAAGTAAAGTATGAGCAGAAAAGGAAATTGTTGGGACAATGCAGTCGCCGAAAGCTTTTTTAAGAGCTTAAAGGTTGAATGGGTATACAAACATGATTATGGTCTTAGGTTCGATGCGGAGCTATCTATTTTCCAATGGATAGAAACTTGGTACAACAGAAGAAAAATGCACTCTACATTGTGGTATAAAACCATAGAAGAATTTGAGAACGAAATGTATAATCAACAAATAGCAGCATGACTCTTATCTAATTGTCCACTTTTTTGTTGCAAGTCCAACAATTAGAAATTTGTAAATACATCAGGAGAGGACAGCAAGCTATAAAATAACAAGAACCGACCTTAGGGATACTTCTGTTTTTGGGATTAATCACATTTTTAATCTGCATTATCGTAAATATCTAATGAAATACTCCTAACAAAATCAGCAAGCCCTAAATTAGGGGAAACTTAGATTCACATCATGGAGCAAAGATACAAAAGCATGTCCTTTTCGATTTTCAGAAGAAATTCCCGGACACCGACAGCTACCTGGCGCACCTGGCCGAGCGCAAATGGGGCGATGGCTACAGATGCCCCAAGTGCGGACATGGCAGTAATCGCGAAGGATCTTCTGCGCACTCGAGGCAGTGCACGCGTTGCCGCTATGTGGAATCTCCCACCGCGGGTACGCTCTTCCACAAGGTAAAGTTCGATCTGCTCAAGGCCTTTTGGATCGTTTATTTGTTATCGACCGACAAGAAGGGCTTCTCCTCCACCGAGCTCGCCCGCAAGCTGGAACTGGGACAGAAGACCTGCCGGAGGTTCAAGAGGAAGGTAATGAAGGCCATGAAGAGCTCGGGGAACCATCCCATAACCGGCACGGCGGAGGTGGACGAGACCGTCTTCGGCCGGCAGGAGGAGGGCGTCCGCGACAGGAAGAACGCGGACAAGAAGCTCGTGGTGGCCGGGATAGAGAAAAAGGGCAACGGCGTAAGCTGGCTCTACGCAAGGGTATTCCCCCACGCAGATGCCGCATCCCTAGGGGGCTTCATGAAGGACCACATCGATATCCGCGCCAAGGTGACCACGGACCAATGGTCGGGATACGGGCCGTTGGAAAAGGATTTCAGGAACATGGAACGGGTTCCCTCGGGAAAGAAAGGGGACAACTTCCCCGAACTGCACAGGGCGATCATGATGCTCAAGGCCTGGCCAAGGGGAATGCACCACCATGTGGAGCATCTACAGGACTATCTTGACGAATACTGCTATAGGTTCAACCGGAGCTTCATGAAGGAGGGCATATTCGACAACCTGATGCTGCGCATGGTAAACACGCCGCCATGCCTTATAAAAAATATTAGTGCTTAGATGCCTAAGTTGATTGTTTTATATAGTTTTCTACACTATTAAAAACGCGTTCATATCCGCTGGTTAAAAGGCATACGGGCCAATCCAATCCGTACATCGTTCTGTTGGTTCCGAAAGTTTCGAAAACAACATCCAGATATGGGGTAAGATCCTTTTCTTTCCAATCTATCCAATCCGCCTCAGTCACCATTCCCGAAACTTTGCAGTACACGTTAGGATGTGGGGCCAGTATATTCAAGTCTTTTTGCCATTCCTTAATTTTTTTAGACTTTATATCTGGTTTGGCCAAGTGGTTTAAAACAAATTTTTGATTCGGAAATTTTTCTACAAAAACAATGGTGTTCTTCAGCTGTTTTGGGAAAATCAAAATGTCGTAAGTGAGCTCAAACTGCTCCAATTTGGCAATGCCGTTACAAAAGGCCTCGCCTAACATAAAATCGTCTGGTTCGCTCTGCAGGATGTGCCTAACACCTCTAAAACTCGGATTTTTGGCAAAATGCACCAAGCGTTCCTCTATGTTGTCCGAACGTAGGTTAAACCAACCAATAACAGCTTTTACAAAGGTATGTTTGGCAGCCAAATCCAATAAAAATGATGTTTCCGCTTCGGTTTGGTCTACTTGTACAACTACACAACCATCAATTTTCTGTTCTAGTAATAGCGGGTGTAAATCGTCTGGCAGAAAATCCTTGAGCAGCGGCAGCATTGCGTCATCCATCCAACTATGCCTGTTAGCGTCATAATTCCAAAAATGCTGATGACTATCTAACTTTATTATTGATATGCTTTAACTTCTTGTCTAGAGCTTCCCAAACCTTCTATTCCCAATTCCACGACATCACCGGGCTTTAAATATTTTGGTGGATTAAAACCTAAGCCTACACCAAAAGGAGTACCGGTAGAGATGATGTCACCTGGCAGTAAGGTCATATATTGACTGATATAGCTTACAACTTCTTGAATATTAAATATAAAATCCGAGGTATTGCTTTGTTGCACTGTTTCTCCGTTCAGTTTCAACCAAAGATCTAAGTTGTTAGGGTCTTTTAGTTCATCTGTTGTAGCGATGAACGGACCAATGGGAGCAAAAGTATCGCAGCTTTTGCCCTTACACCATTGTCCTTCTTTTTCCAATTGAAAAGCACGCTCGCTATAATCATTGTGCAATACATATCCTGCAATGTGATGAAATGCATCCGCCTCGGAAACATAGGAGGCCTTTTTGCCTATAACAATACTTAATTCTACTTCCCAGTCAGTTTTTTCGCTTCCTTTTGGAATGATTAAATCATCGTTAGGTCCCACAATAGCGGAAGTCGCCTTAAAAAATAGTACAGGTTCTTTAGGGATTACCATGCCACTTTCGGCAGCGTGCTGTGCATAGTTCAATCCAACACAAACGATTTTTGAAGGCCTTACCAAAGGTGACCCCAGACGTATTTCCTTGTTTACCTTAGGGCACTTGTCTTGATTTGTCGTTAACCACGTCTCAAGTCTGTTAAGCCCTTCATCACCAAAAAAACCTTCATCATAATCTTCTCCAAAGGCAGATATATCTAGCCACGTGTCATCTGCTAATTGAATCCCCGGTTTTTCATTTCCGGCTGTTCCAAATCGTATTAATTTCATATTTTTCTTTTTTAACCGTTTAGTTTGATAAATCCACCATCTATTGGGAAATCCGAACCCGTGATAAAGGAAGCTTCGTCCGAACATAGATAGAGCGCTAAATTGGCTACTTCTTCCGGGGTGCCCATGCGTCCTATTGGTTGTGTCTTAGAAAGGTTTTCAAACATCTCTGCTTCGTTCTCGGGGTAGTTATCTTTTATGAACCCGTCCACAAAAGGGGTATGGATACGAGCAGGGGAGATACTGTTGCACCGAACACCATGCGATACGTAGTCCTTTGCAACGGAATACGTCATGGTAAGCACAGCTCCTTTACTCATAGAATAGGCAAAACGGTCAGAAATCCCTACCGAAGAAGCTATTGAGGCCATATTTAAAATGACGCCACCTGTTTTTTTCATTCCAGGAATAACAGCTTGTATACAATTGTAGACTCCTTTAATATTCACATTGTAAATCGTATCCATATCGGCTTCCATTGTGTTTTCAATATTTCCGACATGTGCGATTCCGGCATTGTTTACCAAAACATCTATATTTCCTGACTTCAAAATAGCTTCCACTACGTTATTCACGCCTTTTTGATCGGCAACATTACATTCGTGGCTTTCTGCTAAACCATTGGTTTTTTTAATTTCTGCCAAGGTGTCTTTTGCATTTTCGGGATTCATTTCCAAAATATGGACATGAGCTCCTTGCCCTGCAAAAACTTTAGAAATAGCCCTTCCGATGCCGCTTCCGCCTCCGGTGACCAACACCGTTTTATTTTTTAAACTGAATTTTGACATGTTCTTTGAAGTTATTTGTACAATATTATCTCTACTTTCTAACTCTGGATATAGAATTTTTTTTTAGCAACTAACCTAGCTCGATTGGTGCTAATATTTATTTTATCTGCTCTTCATTCTTACCAATCGCCGCAGTATGCAGAAAGCCAGTAATCTTCTATTAAAGATTCAAATTTTATTGATACTATACTTTTCAATTTCATGGTTGAGTCATGAATTGCAAACAATTTTAAAAAATTAAAACCGTTATATTTCATTTTCCACTATAGTTATTGCTGCTTTCATAAATCCCATGGCATACGCCATACCGGCATACCACGATCCATCACATGTCATTTGAGGTGTATGGTCTGGTATAAGTACCCCCGAAAAATTATTCTTTTTTAGTATTCGTATGATTCGTATCATATCAATATCGCCTTCGTCAACAAAGACTTCTTTATAGTTAGGCACTTTACCTACCACATTTCTGAAATGAATATAAGCGATTCTATTTTGTTTACTATATATGTCAGTTGCTTCATGCACATCGCCCTCTGTCATTTCCGCAATTGACCCTAAACAAAATTCAAGCCCATTACTTGTGCTTGAATTCATTTCCAACAATCGCTGATACATATCTGGTTGATATATCAATCGGGGCGTATTTCGAAGAAAAGGCATTGGGGGGTCATCGGGATGAGCTGCCATTTGCACCCCGGCTTTTTCTGCTACGGGAATAATAGCATCCAAGAAGTATTGTAGGCGATTCCACAATTCTTCATGGCTAATTTTGGGAATATATCCATTAGGAGCATTCTCATCATAGACCATGTTCCATACCATACCGTTATGAATAGGAGTTTCATCCACTTTACCCTCCATCCCTACCGACTCAGCACCTGCACGTGCATAGGGACCAGCGGTTCTGCTCGACACACCTGCCAAAGAAAAATTATATCCGAAGACTGAAATTCCGGCCTTTCCCACAATACGTATCTGTTCCTTGACAAGTTCCATCTGCTCCTCTTTTTTTGGACCGTCCAATAATATATCATGCCATATGGCAGGATCGAAATTTTCAATACCCTCTAATTCTAACCCATGATGATTAATATCTTTTTTTATTTTTAAAAGCTCTTCTAAACTCCATAATTTCCCATCTCCAGCTTTTCCCCACCCCTCACTTTCACCAATGGGCTGATTTGCATTTTCTTTGTTTTTTTTATGCCCAAAATAATCCACAAGATGAATTATAATATGAGTTGCTCCACATTGTTTCGCAAATCTGTAATGCTCTTCATTGAGCATATGTTTGTATAAGCCAAATCCTAATTTCATTTTCTTTATTTTAAATTGTTACCAAATCTATAATTAATCCTTTAATCCCTAAACTGCTCACATAAATTGAAAAAAATAAAATCATATTGAATAAAATAATATCAATATTTCTATTGACATGGACATTCATCAATGCTTTTTTGCTTGTGAGGTAAAATATACACCCAATAGTAATGGGAAGCACAATAGCAATACATGCTTGGGATAACATTAATACAAAAACAGGTTTAAATCCTAAGACGACTCCAAAAACACTTATTACGGAAAGTATTAACAAAATGACTCTATACTTTTTTGTCTGTGTGTTTCTTTCTTCATTTTTATAGTCGATGATTAGCCATGGAATTACCAATAAATTGGGTAAATGAGATGATAATCCAGCAGCCACGATACCGATGACGAATACACCCAATGCGGCTTTACCAGCAATAGGTTCAAGCAATGGTACCATTTCGGCAACATTGTTCATTGTTAATCCTTGTACATGCAACGTTGAGGCTGAAGTTATCATGACTGCCGCACTAATAAAAAACATCATGGATGCACTTATCATGGCATCTCGTTTCTGTATTTTATTATCCTTCATTTTCCAACCTATGTCCTTTACTATTTGAGAACGTATAATGAAGGCAAAGACTGAAACCGTAGTGCCCACCATTCCCGATATTATAATTAAAGGACTATTATCGCTCCCTTCCGCAGTTTCCGGCAATGAAGGTATTAAGCCAGAAGCCAATTCCTTTATGGATGGGAAGTTAATGAACATGGTCGCGATAAAAGCTGTACCCATAATGGCAACGAATACCGCCAATACTTTCTCGAAGAAAGCATAATTCCCTATCCAAAGCAATATATAGATACCTGTAGCTATAACTATTGCCCACGTAAGCGAGGAAATGCCATCGCTCATTATTGTACTAGACCATACTTCTAAAACATCAGCAAGAATACCTAACAACCCCATTAATGCACTTACTATAATTACCGATAATGCTGTTATTAAAATAATGGCGATACTTGGATGAATGTGTTTTTTTATTCCCTGGATTATGGTTTCACCTGTAACCATTGTGTATCGACTAAACAATAAAATAAGATAGTAGGTTACGCTACAACTAATGAGTACGGTCCAAAGCAAGTCTAAACCAAAATTAGCACCTGCCTTGGACATGGAAGTAACACTGCCTGTACCTACGTTATACCCGATAAGGAAAATTCCCGGTAGTACACTGGCTACTATTTTTTTAAATTTTGACATTAATTTATCGGGGTTCAATTAAAATCCAATAGAGTTTCCTCCATCAACTGGCAAACAAACCCCGGTAATGAATTCTGAAGCGTCCGAGGCAAGAAATGCCGCTGCCTTTCCAATATCTGATGGCACTCCAAATCGTTGAGCAGGTGTTCTTGATAGTATCTTTTTTTCACGTTCCGGGTCTTGTGCCATGGCATTACGAAACATTTTTGATTCTATAAACCCTGGAGCAATCGCATTAAATCGAATACCCGTATGTGAATATTCCGAAGCCAAGGCTCTTGTCATTCCCAAAAGTGCTGTTTTGGAACTGCTATAAGCAACCACTAGAGGTATCCCATAAATTGCCGCCATGGAACTAATATTTATAATAGACCCTTTTTTTCTAGGTATCATATATTTCAAAACCGTCCTTGTTAGTGCAAAAATACTATTGACATTGATATCCATTACGTCTTGAAACTCTTTATCAGTAGCTTCTAAAGAGGGCTTTTTTGAATGGCGACCTGCATTATTTACCAAAATATCAATTGGACCTATTTTTTCTTCTATATCGGTTATAAGATTTTTGTGTTCGTTTTTTTGGGTTACATCATTACAATAAAAAAAACAATTTGTCCCTAGTTTTTTATTTGCTTCTTCCAATTTTTTCTGATCACGGCCAGTTATAACCACTTTTGCCCCTAGATTTATAAATTGTTCTGCTATTCCAAGACCAATGCCAGAACCTCCCCCAGTTATCAAGGCTACCCTATTGGTTAAATTTGTAATATTATCTATAGTATTCATAATCAGTTAACTTTTGGTATTAAAAATCAAAATAGTTATTAGCGTTGTTGTAAGAAATATCTTGAACCATTTGCCCGAGTAATTTAATGTCATTTGGAAGCTCTCCATTCTTAACATCTGTTCCAATTATATTACATAAAATTCTTCTAAAATACTCATGTCTTGAATAGGATAAGAAGCTACGTGAATCTGTTAGCATGCCGACAAATCGACTTAATAAACCCTGATTTGAAAGTGTATTTATCTGTTTTTCCATACCATCTTTTTGGTCTAAAAACCACCATCCAGAGCCAAATTGCATCTTACCCGGTGTCGATCCGTCTTGAAAATTACCCATCATGGAAGCTGCCATTTCATTATCCTTGGGGTTTAAATTGTAAACTATAGTCTTCGTTAACTGGTTACTCTCTTCCAGTTGGTTAAAAAATTTCCCCATAGAGACAGCATAGCTGAAGTCAGAAATAGAATCAAACCCACATGCTTTTCCTACGTTGCGTACTCCTTTAGTGTTCACATCCCGCAATGCTCCAATATGGAATTGTTGCACCCAACCTTTTTCAAAATTCCAAACCGCAAATTCATGTAACATGGCACTCATATACTTTCGCTGATCTCCTTCTGGTAGGTTTGTTCCTAATCTAATTTTTAGAAATATCGTTGCGATTTCCTTTTCAGTATATGTATCTACTGGAAAGGGAAATTCCAATCCATGATCTGCTAATCTGCAACCATGATCGTGAAAGTATTCGTGGCGGAGTTTTAGTGCCTCTAAATAATCAATATAAGATTCAATAGTCTTGGAGGTAACCGCTTCCAAAGTTCCCACATACCCGTTAAAGCTTTTCGAATCCCTTACATCCATTGCTTTATCAGGTCGCCAAGCCATAGATACTTTTATCTGACAATTATCCTCAACTATTTGTTGATGCCATTTAAGGGAATCTGTAGGGTCATCAGTGGTACATACTTTTTGAACATTAAAACGCTTCATCATGTTTTGAGCGGAGAGTTCGCCAGTACTCAACATTGCAGAAGCTCTATCATAAATTTCTTTTGCCGATTGCTGATTTAAAAGTTCATTTATTCCGAAAGGATGTTTTAACTCCAAATGTGTCCAGTGATATAAAGGATTCCGCATCGTGTATGGCACCGTTTCCGACCATTTTTTAAATTTCTCCCAATCCGTTGCTTTACCTGAAATATATTCTTCTCCAATTCCGTTGGCTCTCATAGCACGCCATTTGTAATGATCGCCTTCTAGCCAAATTTGGGATAAATTTTCGAAAACTCTATTCTCTGCAATTTCCTTTGGTAATAAGTGGCAATGGTAATCGATAATAGGCATTTTAGATGCATAATTATGATATAGTGTTTTTGCTACTTTAGTTTGTAGTAGAAAATTTTTATTGACAATTGGATTTTTCATATTTACTACATGATTCCAAATTTCTTAAATGCAGCTACAGTACTCATTCCATTTTCCAAAGCCTCCTTAACGTATTGTTCTCCTCGTGCTTTTTTAATAGCTCCTTCAAAAGCTTCTACTTCTACCTCCTGAGGGATAATTAAGACCCCGTCACGGTCGCCATATACGATATCACCAGGATTTACCTTAATGCCATTAAACTCAATGGGCACGCGGTAATCAATTACTTTACCTCTTGGTCCTTGGTCTTGGGCATAGGTGCCAAGTGAAAATGTAGGGAAATTTAAATTTTCAATTTCATTTGTGTCCCTGGAGTATCCATCTACAACGGCACCTGCAGCTCCAAGTTTAATCGCACGCATACTCATAAGCCCACCCCAAAGTGCATACCTTGGTGAAGACCCTGAACATATATACACCTCATTTGGCTTTAAACTATCCAATGCCTCAAACATGATTCCGAATGGCTTACTCATTAAAGTGTTTTTTGTGCCAGCTACTTGTTCTGCAAATACATCTGCTTCCAACACCGGCATTGCTCTGCCAATAACAACCATGTCATTTCGTAAGGGTTTTACATTAGGAGAGACAAACTGGTGAATGTATCCCAACTTATCCAATACATCACCTACCAAAGCTGGGAATAGTTCCCTTTTAACTATTTGAAAAAGTTCACTATCAGTTTTCCAATTTTTCATTTTTATAACTTATTTTAAAGCATTTCACAACTCCCGTTTTAGTTAGAATATGGCCATTTAATTATGGACTCATGTAAGTCTTTCTTTAATCCATTTCTATTCTTTTTTCTTGTCTTTTTGGATGCTTACTACTACACTTATCATCAATATATATTCTTCAACGATAAACTTTACTTATGGTTATTTTATTTTCCTTTTTCAATCGCTTCCAATCAATTACAACACCAAGCCCCGGCGCTTCGGAAAGTAGAAACTGACCATTCTTAACTTCAGGAAAAACCAAGGCAATAGACTCCAACAAACCAACAACCGGTTTTAAAAATTCTAATAAGGCTCCATCTCCAGCAGCGGCAACAAACTGAGCGTTATAATAAGAGCTGCCTCCAGAACTAAATTGAAGATTTTCCTTTTTTGCAAGATTTGCTATGGATAGCCAGTCTTTTGTACTACTGATATGTCCTGCTATAGGTTGTAGGTGTTTTACCCCTGCTTTTACTAGTGATGGAAAAACTTTTTCCGTACGCTCTGATTCTCCATAAGAAATAGGAATCGAAGTTTCTGAACACAAGGTTTCGATTTCTACAAGTGCTGCTGAATGAATAGGTTCTTCCAGCCATGCAAGATTCAGGGAAATTGCTTCTCTGGAAAAAGTGATTGCTCTATCCAAATCCATACATTGGTTGGCATCTACAGACAAGCTCATATCCGCACCAATGGCATTCCTTACAAAACCAATCCTTTCTATATCTTCAGCTATGGTTGTGTCAAAACCACAAAATTTCATTTTGAGGGTACCATAACCTTCTTCTTTAAATGACAGACATTCTTCTAGCAATTGGGTGCCTTTGAGGTTAACCCCACATCCACTGCCATATGCATTAACTACCGAATTGCTTGCTCCCAAATACCTATATACGGGCAAACCTTTTCTTTTAGCAAACAAATCATAAAAAATTCTATCTAAATGACCAAGTGCCATTGCTGCTCCTCCTCTAAAGCCTTCATTGCGGATATTCCAAAAAAGTTTGTGATAGAGGTCGGAATAGGTCATTTTGGGACTGTACAATAAAATGGGCAGAAAAATAGATTTCAATATGTCTAAACAGAGTCCGGGAAATTCACATTCTCCTGAATAACCTTCATCATCCGTGATTTTTAAAAAACACGGTGCGTAACAAGCAAACGGTCCCATGGTGGCATCATAGAAAGGTACTTTAAACGTTATGGGGGTAACGCTTCTTAAATGAATTTCTTTAATGTTTACCATTTCATCATCAGCAATATTTACTGAATTCGCGCCCTCATCTATAGCTCGTAATTTTCTCATTGTATCTGTCCTATTATGGTATTGAAAAGTGCTTCCTCTAGTTTTCCTTTTGAACAATCATTTAATGTTGCCTGTAATTGAGCCATGTTTTTAGCCCCCAAAACCATGTGATCTACCTCTTGAAGAGACAAAATAAATCGATGCGCCAAAGAAGGCAATGAAAGCTTATATTTATTCGCTAATTTAGAGGTAATTCGTGCATTTTCAATAGCTTGTTGTGGCATCCATTCTGGCTTTTCTTTGGTATACCTCTCAAACCTATTTCCCAATAATCCCATATGTAATGGACTACCTTGATAAATTATCCTATTATGTTTAGTAAGAAAAGGGATGTCAGCCTCCATGCCGTTTATGCAACATGCATCCAGGTTATTATAGCCCATTATTACATCGAATAAACCTTGTTGGATATATTCAAAATATATTGGTGGTGGCATCCCACCAAAACCAATTTTTTCTACAAGTCCCTTTGTTTTCAATTCAACTAAAAAAGAAACAACTTCAGGAATTTGGACTAAGGGTACTTTTTCTGCTTCATGTAAAAAAAGAAGGTCTAATTTTTTACAACCTAGCAACTCCATACTTTGAGCTACGCTCTTTTTCATGACATCCGTTTCATAATTGTTTATACTTTCAGCGGCACTTTCACCTCTCAAACGGCCTACTTTGGTACTCACAAAAGGTCTAGCCCCCATCCATTGGTTCAAGGCTTTTCCTACCAATTCTTCAGACCTGCTATAGGCCGGTGCAGTATCTATTCTAGAAATACCATTTTTTAAGGCGTATAAAATCGTTTCTATAGATTCATCAGGATCTATACTTCCCCATACTCCTCCTAATCCTGCAGCACCAAGCACCAATCCGACCGGTGTTTCATTTTTACGATATGTTGGTTTTTTTGTTTCTTTCATTTAAAATCAATTAAAGAATATATATAATATGATCATTACCACTGAGAGAATTTCCCATAATGCCCAAACCGTTTTATTCCCCTCATTTTTTAAGATGGTCTCTTTTAATTTCGGTAATGGACTTCCAGTATATTCCTTAATCGTCACCAAAGAAACAAGTACGCTCATAACAATCAAACCAACAAAAATAAAGAATGATAAAAGCAGTGGATGGGGCCAAAAGTCACGCGCTCCAATCTTGAGAAGTAAACAAATACTAATCATTGACCCTAGAAAAAGTACAAGATTGGCTGCTATAGGGGTTGCCTTTTCTTAAAGCACACCTAAACCATCTGTCTACCTTTGATAATCATAAATGCTCTCCATTTT
>Ga0306871_1000508_pt1 | contig 14885 bp, 6 predicted proteins | sample AntRauMeHopE1497_FD_190447 | JGI IMG/M metagenome (GOLD analysis project Ga0306871, IMG submission 190447) | Saline lake microbial communities from Rauer Islands, Antarctica - Metagenome Hop E1 #497 (v2) (version 2) | ecosystem: Environmental > Aquatic > Non-marine Saline and Alkaline > Saline ... | reverse complement strand
GCAGCATCGAGACGGAGCACGGGCGGGACAGCTCCACCTCCACAGTCGCCGTCGAGCCGGGGGTCCAGGGCGCCAGCCAGGAGTGGAGGTCGTCGCGGGTGAACCCCGTGCCGTCGACGAGCTTGTCCGCCGTCCTGGGGTCTGACCCGTACCCGTCCAGCACGTTGACGTCGCCCGGGTCGGCCGACACGGAGCGGACGCGGCAGGCGGAGGCGTCTGCGGCCCCGAACGTGTAGGTGACGCGGGAACCCGCGACGGAGCGGACGGGGCCGGCGTCCTCCGAGGGCGGCGCGACGCGTGCGCCCGACTGGTCAAAGACGTCCACTCCGGCGAGGCCGACGTAGTGCGGGTCGCCCCACGTGGAGCGCACGGTGACGGTCAGGCGGGTCCCCGTGGGCAGCACGGGGACGTCCACGAGGGAGACGCCGGCGAGGGAGCCGCTCATGGCCAGGGGGCGGCCGCCCGGCCCGCCCCGGCGGCCGGGCGCCGCGCCGCCGCCGCCGCCGTCGTCGTCGTCCTCGTCGTCGGACGGCGTTCCGTCCCTGAGAGCAGAGGCGGACTCGCGGAGAAGCGCGTCGGCGTCGTCGATCACGTCCGACGCCCCGGTGACGCGGTCACGGGGGAGCGCCCCCGGCTTCCGTGCCGCCGCCGCGGCCGCCGCGTCGGGCGACGCCGCCTCCTCGTCGTCCTCGGGAACGGCGGCCGGCGCGTCACCCGCCTGCGCCCCCTGCCCCACCCTGCCCCTGTGGTTGGCCTCGAAGAAGGAGAGCGAGTCGAGGGAGCGCTCGAGCACATCGGAACGCTCCCTCGGCCGGGCCGCGGCCGGGGACGGCTCCCCGCTCCGGAGGCCCTCGAGCGACGGCGAGCCGGGCGCACCGGCGTCCGGAGGCAGCAGGGCCGACGACGGCCTGAGCGGTCCCCGCTTTGCCGGGGCAGGGGCCGCCGCCGCCGCGCTGTCAGGACCGGACGAGCCGGCGAGGAGACGTGCCGCGGCGCTCGAGAGAGGGCGCCTCCCCCTCGACGACGACGAGGCCGACGCCGCGGACGCGGGCGGGGCAGCGGAGCCCGGCCTGGCCGACGCCGCAGAAGGAGGGCGGGGCGCCGCCTGCCTCGCCACCTCGGCCTCCAGGGCATCAGAGGCGCGCGGCGTGCGCGAGGGGCCGGGGCCGGGGCGGGCGGCGTCATCCGGAGGCTGGGACGGTGTCGACCCCGCTCCCACGTCGTCCGCCGCGCGTGGCAGCGCCGCCGCCGCCGCCCCGGCTGCTCGCTCACGCCGCGTCGGCGAGAAGCCCTCCTCGCTGCCTCCATGGGCTGCAGCCGAGGCCGAGGCCGCGCCCCTCGGCGGGCTCTTCGAGAGCTTGGGCCTGGCCGGGCTGAGGATGGGCGAGACCCGTCCGGTCCGGTCCAGAGGCAGGGGCTTGAAGGAGTCGAGGACGGGGGCGTCCGCGCGCTGGCGGCGGCTGCCCCGGCGGTCGGGGGACCTGGACGGCTCGGGGGGCGGCAGGTCCGGCGCGCCGGCAGAGGGTGCTGCGGCGTCGGCTCCGGCGGCGGCCGGCGCGGCGGCGGTTTCGCCACCGTGCGCGAGGCGCGACCGGGACCGCTTGCGCACCGTGGGCTGGGTCTGGGGCGCCCCGACGCCCCGCCCGGCCCTGCGTCCAGACCGGAGCATCGTACCGAGCCTCGCGGGGGTGAGGGACGCCGAGATCGCCACGGCAACCGGCTCCAGCGTCGCGGCCCTGCCGGTGCCCCGCGGCACGACGCCCCTCCACGCGCTCCGGCCCCCGACCAGCACCTCCACCTCGCGCACCCCGGCCGACGTGCCGTCCTCCGGCCACCCGGGCGGGCCGCCGCGGCAGTTGTAGTTCCACAGGACGACCGAGCCCGGGGCCTCCCCGTCCGGCAGCCACACCCGGACCTCAGCCAGGGGCGGGGCCGACGCGCCGCCGCCCGCCGACGGCGATGCGTACCCCCACCACACGTCCTCGAGCGACGCGGTCTTGAACGCCCCGTTGCAAAGCCGCGCGCCCGGGGCACCGACCCCGGGGGAGGGCGTCGGGCCCAGCGCCACCTCAGGCAGCTCCTCCGCCGGGCGCAGCTCCTGCCTGCGCGCGCCCGCCCTCCGGAGCCACACCCTCGCGGCGGGGAGCGTCAGCAGCCGATGGCTCGCGCCGAACACCTGCACCTCGGTCAGGCCGACGGCCACGGCCGCCCCGCGCTCCTCCGCCGCGTCGCTCCCGTACGTGGAGTGCACCCGCACCGTCACCGCCACGCCGCGCGATGCCGGCGGCGACGCGTCCGCCCCGCCGTCGTCGCTGCTCCCGCTGCTGTCGCCGTCGTCGCGAGGGGGCTGCTGCGCCGGCGCCGCCCCGCCGGGGCCCGGACGCTCCCCTCCGCCAGGGGAGAGCGCAGCACGGAGCTCCTGTGAGATCCGCGCCTGCGCCGTGGCGTCGGCCGGGTCAGCGACCGAGCGGAGCACCCGCAGCAAAGATCCGCGCGCGTCGCGCTGCAGGCCCCGGAATAGCTTCAGCAGCTCTTGGGCATCGTCATGGCTCGTTCTTGCAGGGTCGGCATCCGCCGCCGCACCGTTCCCGCCCCCTGCGAGCGGGCTTGACGCAGCGGCGGGCGCGGGCGCCGGCAGCGCGGCTTGCCTGCCGCCCGCGGTGCGGATGACGACCGGCGCCCCGTGCTGCCACCCCGACCCGCTTGATGTGCCAGTTGCTACGGGATGCGCCCGAGCCGCGGTCCTGCGGCCCGGCCGGGGGGGGGCAAGCAGCGGGGCTAACGGCGGTTGTGCTTGAGTGGCTGCGCTCCTGCACGCTGGCCCCCTCGCGAAGCCGCGCGCGCGATGCAGCTCGGCGCGCACGCGCCCCGCATGGCTCTGGCTACGGTCTCACGGCGCAGGGTCTTTCCCGTGGTTCGCCCCGGACACAAACCGCGAAAACCCCAGCTCCCGGTCCCGGGCCGGGTCCGCCCTGGCGGCCTCCTCCGCCCTGCGCCTGCGCTGCACCTGGTCCTCGAGCCGCTTCAGGTACTCAACGTGCTGCGGGTCGGCCGCGCCGTCCGCCATCGGAGCCCCGTGTTGCAAGCGCGGGGCGCGCTTGAATCGGACGTGCGATGCCCCAGGCCACGCTAATCTATGCTGCCAAGCCAAAGACTCGAGCTGGCCGCCGAGCGGCCGGGCAGAGCAAGGCTGCGGGGACGGCGCCTTTTGTTTCCGGAGCGTGCGCAAGGCCCGCAACACTCGCCCGGCGTCTCGGGCGCGGCCTCTGGGACCCAGAGGAAGCAGACTCGCCCGGCAGACGTCCGGGGCGGAGAGACCAGGCACAAATGTGGCCATTCACCTCGTCGACGACGCCGGCAAGCCAGGCAGCCCCCCCGACGGCGGGCGGGCCGCTGGACCCGGCGGCGGTGCAGAAGTTCACCAGTTACCTGAGGGAGAAGGGGCGGTACTTCGCGGTGCGCAGGCCGGACGGGCGCGTCGTTCACGTTCTCGGGGTTGTTCCGGGGTCGCAGGCGAGCTGCCGCGAGGCCAAGAACCTCATCGTCGCGCTCAGGCCCGACACGGTGTACGTGGACACCATGGTCAGCAGCGTCCCGACGCTCCGGAAGCACGTCATGCTCGGCGGCCCGCCCCGCCTGACCGCCCCGCCATCGGCGGAGATCAGGCTGGACCACGGGCTCGCGATGAGCACGCAGCGCCACAAGGTGGCGTGCGAGGCAGGGATGTTCCGCATGCTCGGGGTGGACCCTGACGACGTCTGGCGCACCGGCGTGGCCGAGGCTGAGAAGTCCGGCGCCCGCGTGCTGGCCTGGCCGGCGCACTTTACGAAGCGCTACAACAACAACCTCATGGCATACGAGCGCTTCGGCGGCATCGGGTTCGACGTGTTCGGCAACGCCGGCTTCTGGAGCTCGCAGGTGTCCCTGGTCTCGATGCTCGAGATGACGCCGATCAAGATCCTCGACGGCCTGAGCAGCCCCGTCGGGCAGGTCGTCACGCCCCCGTCGGGGTACTTCACCACCACGCAGGTGGAGCGGCTGTGCAAGCAGCACCGCCAGGCCTTTGACGCCTTTGCCAAGAAGAACAGCGCCCGCTCCACCGACTTCGAGGTCCACTTCGCCGGGCAGATCAGGGACTTCCACGACCGCATCGCCGTGGGCAGCGAGGCCAACCCGGACCCCACCGCGCCGCCGGCCGACCGCCTGTCCGTGTCGGAGGCGCAGAGCATGCTCGCGCAGCTGGAGCTCGCCCGGGATCTCTTCGCCGTGCAGTCGCAGACCCTCGCGGGCGTCCTTGTCGGGGACGACGAGCTCGCCGACGCTGATGCCGCCCTCGACCGGGCGGGGACGGACTCCGGGGCGCGCCGCGCGGCCCCGGCCGCCGCGGCCGCCGAGACCGTCGCCCTCGTGGAGCTCCCCCGCGTCGCCGGCCTCCTCCGCGCCTGGGACTCCCCCATGCCCGTGGCCGAGGGCCTCGTGGAGCGCGACGTCAACGGCTTCGTGATGCAGGTGGGGGTGCCGGCCGCCGGCGCCGCCGGCTTTGCCTACGCCTACAACCGCCTCCTCATCCGCCGCTTCCCGCGCGCCGCGGGAGGGGTTGCAGCGGTCGTCGTCGTGGCCGGAGGCGCGGCCTACGCGACGTCCATGTTCGTCGGCGGCTACGCTCCCTTCGGCATCGGCCTGTGGCAGGCGCTCGCAAGCCCCGTGGTGCCGGTCGGCCAGACCCTCGGCCTGGGTGACGAGACCAAGCGCGTCTGATCCATCAGGTGGCTGCATCGGCAGCAGCCGCGCGCGTGTATGGGCCGCGTGCGTGCCCGTTCTGAATCTCATCGTTCCCGTGCAAGCACCACGCACCACGTCATCTCTCCCCGGCCCGGGGCGGCGCCACCGGCGCGAGCCCGGGGTCTGTCCTTGGTCTGGCGGACCAGACGGTGCCCTCGGTGGGGCTCGGGGGCACTTGCGCGAGGGTCTTGAGCATCTCCTGCGGCTTGTGCGGGCAGGACCCGGGGGGGAAGGAGCAAGCAGGCCTGGGAGCGCGGCGCTCTCCATGGCATTGCATGCACTCCGGCCATCTTGCTCACGCGTGCCTTGGCGGGCTCCGCCGACTTGAGTGCGAAGCAGAACTTCAGCTCGGCCATTTTCTTCTCGCACATGTCGAACTCGCCCTCCCGCCAGTAGACATCGAACTGGTGGGTCGGCGCTGCGGATCGAACCGGGGGGTTATAGCGAAGGGGAGCGCCACGTCGCCTGCGGGGGCAGGAGACGGCGGCCTTGCCCTTGCGCCGGCCGCCCCGCCTCACACATGCAGAACGCCATGGCGTTGAAGCAGTCGGTGCAGCTGACGGAATTCCGCAGCCGCTCCGTCTCGGCGTCGCGGTCTCTCGAGGCCATCGGCTCGGCGTGCCGCGAGTGAGGGGCGCAGCGGGCGACGCTGGTTGGCAAAGGCTGCATCAGTCAAGGGCAAACACATCGACGACGCGCACGCCGTTTGCTTCCGCGATCGCGGCCTCGTCCTGGCCCGTGGGGCCGGGCCGGTGCCCCCCGACCCCGAGCGCGGCGGCCACGGTGGCAGCGACGCTCGCCCGCACCGTCGTGGTCACGCGGTCCACCACAACGCGCGGCGCGGTGTCCTCCGACCACGGCCCGGGGAGCACGACACCCGAGGGCGTCGGATGCGACCGCGCGCTCGCCCGTGGCGCGTCCTCGGCCCCCCCCGCGCGGAGGGGCAGCCGCCGCAGCGTCGAGGCGAGGTCCGAGACGTCCCGCACCGCCACGTCGCCACCCAGGGGCACCCAGTCCGCCCCTTCGCCCTCGACAGCCACGCCCATCGCCCCGAGGGCGGCGCGCGCGAGCGGCCCCGAGAGCCGCGGCACCGCCACCCGTGACCGGAACGCGTCCAGAAGGCCGAGCGATGCCAGCAGCGTCGGCGACCGCGCCGTGGCCACGACCACGAGCCTCCCCGCGCCGTCCCCCGCCCCGTCGCGGAGCACCACGGACAGCGTGTGCGCCACGGCCCGCGAGGCCTGCGCGGCGCCCGACCCGGCGTCCCGCACCGCCTCCAGCAGCCCCTCCAGGTCGTCGAGCAGCAGCACCGACACGCACCCGGGGCCGGCGCACGCCCGCCTCGCCGCGCCAAAGGCCGACCGCACCGCGCGGGCCCTCGCCCCCTCGTGAAGCTCCAGCAGGGCGGACGGCCGAAGGATCCGCACCGCCGAGGGCGCGCTCCCCCCCTCGCGGTCGTCGGGCCCCTCGCACTCGTCGCCGTCGCCGCCGCCCGCGGCCCGCACCGCCGCGGCCGCGAGCCGGATGACGTCCTCCTGTGCGGGGGCGCCGCCGAGCGGGCACCTCCAGCCCGATGCCGCCGCGATCGCCGCCGCCACCTCGGCGGCCAGCGCGGTCTTCCCTGCGCCCTCAGGGCCGTGGAGGAGCAGGGTCGCCGTCCGGGCCGGCTCGCTGGCCGGGAGCGCCCCCCCGCGCCTCGGTGCGGGCGGCGGCGGGGCGGCGGCCGCCGTTCCTGCCTCCCGCAGCCGGCGGGCTGAGGCTACCACCGCGTCGCGCTCTGCTCGCGTCCCGAGGAGGGGTGCCGGGGCGGGGATGCCGGCCTGCAGTGCCACGGCGCGGATGGCGCGGCGGAGGGCGGCGACGAGCGGCTCCGCCTCGGCGACCAGGCCGTAGGGCTGGAGCAGGCGCCGCGCGGCGTCGGGGCTCAAGCCCTCGGTGGCCTCGTCCTGCCGCCCGCGGCGCTCGTCGACGGCCCGGCGCGCCGTTGCCAGGGCCTCGTCCACGTCTGCGACGGTGACGCGGAGGTGTCCGGACGCGCCGCCGAGGGAGCCGCCGCCGTCGCCGCCAAAGGCCCGCTGCATCGCGAGCGCCGCGGCGTCGCGCGCGAGGCCGGCCAGGTCGGCGCCGGACATGCCGTCCGTGGCCTCGCCCACGGCGGAGAGGTCCACGCCGGTGTCCAGCATTCCGCGCTCCCGCAGCTGCCGGGTGTGGAGGCCCAGGATCTCCTCCCGGCCGCGGCGGGAGGGGTAGGGGACCTCCACGTGGACCTCGAGGCGGCCGGGGCGCAGCACCGCGGGGTCCAGCACGGCCTTGCGGTTGGTCAGCCCGATGACCAGGAGGTTCGGGGTCGTCTCCGCGGCGCCGTCCATCTTGGCGAGGAACTGGTCCACCACGCCGTCGTACACGCGCTGCGCCGGGTTGTCCTCCGAGCCCGAGCCGGAGCGGCGGGAGAGCAGGGAGTCCACCTCGTCGATGATGAGCACGTGGAGCGACGCGGCGTCGCCCCGCTCGCGCCGCTCCCGCTCCGCCGGCTCGAACAGCGCCCTCACGCGCGCCTCCGAGTCTCCCACGAACTTGGACATGACCTCGGGGCCGGCGACGAAGCGGACACGGGCCCCCAAGAAACGGGCGAGGGCGCGGGCGAGGAGGGTCTTCCCCGTGCCGGGCGGGCCGTGGAGCAGCGCGCCCCTCGCGTGCGTCGCGCCCGTGGCCTCGAGGACGGCGGCGGGGACCACCCTGGTGGCGAACAGGCGGCGGAAGAGCCCGAGGATCTGCGGGCCCAGGCCCCCCACGCCGAGGCGCTCCACCGGGTCGAAGCGCAGCGGGTCGAAGGCCAGCTCGTACGACACGGCGCGGGGCACCTCGAGCCGGACCAGGGCGGGCGAGGCGCCCGGCGGAGCGAGGACGAACGTCGCCGGCAGGTCAGTGCCGAAGCCGCGCGGCAGGAGGCACCACACCGATCCCGACGGGAGGTGCGGCACCGTGGTTGCCATGGCGCGGCGCGCCGCCGCGGCCTTGTCATTCCCGGCCGCGATGGCGGAGCCCCGGCGGCCGGAAAGCCCGGCAGCGTCGCACGGCCTCGGGCCCACCCAGGCGCCGACCAGCTCCGTCCCCTGCGGCGCCTCCACCACCACTGCCACGACTCCGCCCCCGGCGCAGTGGCAGTCCGCTGCCGGCGCCCACGGCTGCCCCTGCTCGGCCCCATGGCCTGCTGCCGCCGCCTGGGCGCCGCAGCCCGCGGACGCCAGCCCCCGGAAGACAACGCCGCCGGCCGTCACGCCCATCAGTCCCGGCCCGACGTGGAGCACCACCGTCCCATCCGTGAGCTCCGGCAGCGGCGCGGGGTCCACGACGGAGAGCGCCCCCGCCGAGGCGGCTGCGCCTCCGGCCGGGGCGGCGGCCGGCTCGTGCGCCGACCCGTGCTGCTGCGGGACGCCCGGGGCCGTCGCAGCCGGCGGAAGGGCGGGCCCGCCCGGCGCTGCGGCGACGCAGGCGAGCCCCGACGTGACCCGGGCATGGTAGGAGCACACGTCCCTGCCCTTCCCCTCGGTCACGCCAAGGAGGCGAGGCGCCGCCATCCCCGACGGATCGCACAGCACGTCGACGAACGTCACCCTCGCGCCGTGCTTGGACGGAGCCTGGCACGCCTTGCCGCCCCGGTACACGATTCGAAACCCGTCCGTCCCGGCCGGCGCCCTATCGACGCTGACCCATTCAGGGGACAGGGATCCCGCCGCGTCGGCGAACCCTGCCACCCGGACACACGCCGCGATGGTGTTGATGTCAACAGGAGCCGTCGGGGGGCTGCCGTCTGCGGGGGAGCACGGTCCCGCCGGTGCGCACAGACCCAGGCGAAACTCGGCGCCTGCTGGGTCCTGCATGACCGTGGTGAGAACTGTGCCGAGCAGCTGGTCGCCCCCGCCAGGCAGCGCGATGCCGAGCCGAGCAAGGCCCGACCGAACCACGTCTGCGCAAGCTGCAGCCGGCCCGCCCCGCACGGCCTCTGGCAGGCCGCACAGCCCCGCTGTCACGGCGAGCCACCCGATCGCGCGCATGTTTGCGGGGGAGTGGGTCATCGTGGTGGGCGCAGCTCAGCAGCTTACGAGCAGAGACGCGCCGAGATCCATCGCGCGACGGATTATAGATTGAGGCGCGCCACGCACAGTCGAGAGCACCGGGGCACGAAGGCCAGTTGCCCGGCATCCGGCTCAGGGAGGCGCCGCGGGACCGCACAACTGCGCGGTGCCCGGCGGGGTTTTCACCCCCGCGCTCTCGGGGCGCTTCGCGCTGCCGCAGGGGGGGGCGCCGACGGCGGGACGCCGCGAACGCGCGGAGTCAGACCTTGCGGAGCTGGAGCGAGGCGCGGAACTGCACGTGGGCGGTCGCGCCCGTGGGGTCCGCCCTGGAGATGCCGTCGCAGGCAAGGGGGACGAAGAACTCGTGGTCTGCCGCGCCTTCGGCGTCAAGGGCTGCGAAGAGGGGCCGGAGGGGGACGACGCAGTGGCCCTTGGTGGAGCGGTCGACCTGGACCTTGAGCAGGGCGTGGAGGCGGGGCAGGGCCGCGGGGGAGGCGGCCGTGAGGGTGACGGTGGCGGCGAGGCCCTCGCGCGTCTTGGCGACGCGGATCTCCTCGGGGGCGTCGTCGTCGAGCTCAAAGGGGGCGGGGCAGAGGAGCTTGGCCACCTGGGGGACGAGGACGCGGCCGCCGTTGCGGACGTACTCGATGCGCGCGACCCTGAGGACGGCGTTGACCGTGGCGCTTGCTGATGAGGAGGAGGCCGCGGCCGCGGGGGCGCGACGGAGGGCCACGGGCACGGCGTCGTCGTCGGCCCCGCCGCGGAAGGCGAGGAGGCGGAAGACGCAGCGGACGGGGCTGTGGTCTGACACGGTGAGTGCGTCGTTGATGGAGGTGTACGAGGACTCCTCCTTGGCCGCGACGCCCGAGCCGTCGTCGCCGTGGTCCACGGGCCCCGCAGCGCCGCGGAAGCACCACGCCGGGATGCCGAGCCGGCCGGCGGCCGCGCGCATGCCCGGCGTCGGGGCGGGCCCGCGAGCCGCGCCCGCGTCGCCGTGCGAGCCAGCCGCGACGGCGTCGGCCTCGTGCTGCGTCAGCGGGAAGAGGAACGGCCGCAGGTGCGGGTGGCTCCGCGACAGCACGCGGTCGCACCAGCCGGGCACGCGGTCCATGACGCGGCCGCCCTTGTACACCGGCTCCCGGAACTTGATGCGGTAGACCCCCTCGGCCCAGCCGGGCTTGGAGGTGTCCGTCGGCTCCCGGGCCTCGAACTTCTTGTACGTCGGCCACAGCTCCGGGTGCATGGGCGGCTCGTCGTAGTCCCCCCACGCGCCCGTCTCGGCGCGGTGCCTGCGCATCGAGTCGTGCCGGGGGAGCAGCACCCCGTGGGCGGCCCCGCGGCGGATGAGCGCCACTGCGTCGTCCCCCGAGACGCCCTCGCAGCGGTAGTTGAAGTCGCCCATGAAGACGACGTGGTGGAACTGCTCGTTGAGCTGGAAGAAGGCGTTCCCCAGCTTCGCCCCGAGGCTCTTGCACACGTCCTTGTACTGCACCAGGCGGGCGGGGACCTTGTGGGAGGCCAGGTGGCACGACACAAAGGCCACGGTGGACCGGTGCACGCGGACCACGGCGGCCACCGCGCCCTTGGACCCCTCCGTGGCCCCGAAGCTCAGCCGGTCCGCCCGCATCACGCGCACGTCGGGGAGGGAGCGGCGCGGCGCGAAGACGGCGATGCCGGTGAACTTGAGCGACACCAGGGAGCCGTCGCCACGGCCCAGGACCTTGTCGGCGTCGCCGACCTTGGCCTCGAGCGCCACGCCGGCCGCGCCCGCTTCGCCGTCGGCCGGGCCGTCGCGCTTCTGCGCTGCGGTCAGGCTCAGCCGGACCGTCCCCGTCGCGGCGGCAAACTCCTCGAACACGCGGTCCGACATCCCCTCCTGGACGGCCAGCACGTAGAGGTCGTAGCCCTTGGCGGCGAAGCGCTCGAGGTCCGCGGGCTTGCACCCCTTCGGCCCGCCCACCGGCTCGGCGGCCCCGACGTTCCACGTGCCCGCCCAGATGTGGACAGGCACACGAGGCGCATCGTCCGCGGACGATGTGGAGATGCCGAGGGGAGCGGCAAAGGCGTGGGAGCGGGCCGCGGCCGCCGCTTCGTCGGCTCTCGCCCTGATCAGGCTCGCTGGCGACGCGGGGGTCTCGGGCGGCGTGGCGGGCCGTGGGGAGCCGCCGCCCGCAACCGAAAGCCGCGGTGGCGACGTCGCGCGGCCGCCCAGGCGGGCCGCAAGCGCCGCAAACCCGTCGTCAACCCGGGCTGCAAGGTCGTGGACCGCGTCGCGGAGCTCCTGCTGCTCTCCGCGCACGGCTACGAGCTCGTCGGCCAGGAACGCAAGCGCCTCGGGGGTGTAACCGGCCGCAGCCCACTCGCGCACGCTGATGCCGAGGGGCGAGACGATGCCTGGGTCCACTGCGGCGTCCGCGTCCGCGTCGGCGTCCGTTTCCGCCGGGCTTGTCGGTGCGGGTCGGCTCCCGCGGCGGGCTCCGCCCACTAACGAAGAGGGCGAGGGTGACGGGCGCAGCGGCCCGAGGGCGTCTTCGTCCTGCTCGAGTCGCGCCATCGACGCGTGGGCCTCCCCGGCCGAGTCCACGCTCGCCGCATCGTCACCGACGGCTGCCATTCGTCCGTTTTGATCGAGCTTTGGGGCGCGGTCAAACGAGAGAGGGGTGTGAAATGGGCCGAGACGGAGAGTGCCCTGTTCGTTGCTCTGTTCAAGGCCTCCCTGGGCGCGATCGGCGGCGCGGCACAGAGACCGCGGGCGCCTGGACACGCGCAAGAGGGCCCGTCAGGAGCGGGTGGGTGCCGCCCCGCATTAGGGCGGCTGTCCCGCTGACGACGCTCGGGGCGGCAGCCGAGGCGTTGGCTGGCCCGGGCGGCAGTCAGCGGGACGGTGGTGCCACGCTCAGGCGGTGCCGAAGGTCCAGTCGTCGGCAAGCATGTCGGCGTAGAACTTCTTGGACGAGGCCTTGCGGGCCTTCTTCGTCTCGGCGGTCACGGCGCGGGCGGAGGCGGCGCGGCGAGTGCGGCCGGCGGCCTTGGCCTCGGCGTCGAGGATCTCCTGGCGGCGGTGGTGGACCGAGTACGGGTTGAGGCGAGCCATCTGGCCGCGGTTGCGGAGGGGGTTGGACTTGCGGGGCACCTTGAACTGGCCGGTCTTCTTGGGGTTGAGGGCACCCTGCACCTCGGCGGAGTTGAGGAGGCGGGCGAGGTCGGCGTTGGCCATGACGGAGCGGGGGAGCACGAAGCCGGACTTGAGCTCGGCCTGGGCGCCGGGGGCCTCGCCGAAGAGGGCGGTCAGGCGCTCAAAGGCGTCCTTGGTCCAGATGCAGAAGCGGCCCATGTGGCCACCGGGGGCGAGCTGGAGGAGGTTGAGGCGGTCGACGTGGGCAATCTCGACACCCGGGATGCCGCGGAAGGCGAGCTCGACAAGGGGGCGTCCCTTCTCGGCGTCCTTACCCTGGGCGTGGATGACAAGGGGGCCGCGGCGCTGGCGGAACATGCGGTTGCGCATCTTGCCCTTGGTGTTGCGCTTGGCCTTGGAGTCCTTGACGCGCTGGACGTCCTCAAGGGCGCCGAAGCGCTCGAGCACGGCGAGGGCCTCCTTGATCCGGGACACGCCGTCGAGGTTGTCGAGGACGAGGGGGACCTCGGTGAGGGACTCGACGCGGTGGCCGCGGGCCATCACGAGCGGGGTGACGCCGGTGGCGGCGACGGCCGACGCGGTGGCGTAGCGGCGCATGTTGGTGTTGATCTTGCGGTGCCACTTGCGCCACGTCTTGGTGGGACCGAACATGCGGCCCTTGCGGCACATGTTGCCGAACGCACCCTGGCTGGAGCGGTGGGTGCCCGAGGAGGCGACACGGGGGATACGCGCCACGGCGCGGCCGGTGCCCCAGGAGATGGCGGAGTGCTGCATGCCGGCGTCCTTGTTGACGGCGTGCACCTGGCGGGCGTTCTTGGCCATGTTCTTGTGGACGAGGTGGACCATGTCCCGACGGATCGGGGCAAGGAACACGCCCGGGAGCGAGACGGTGCCCGACACCTCGGAGTCATCCGAGGCGGCGTTGTACACGTTCACGAGGGGGCGGGCGGAGGCCTGAGAGGGACCGGAAGCGGGCGGCAGGGGGCGAAGGCGTGGAAAACAGGCCGCCAGCGAAGCGTGCGCCTCCACGGCGACGAGACAGCGCCTGCTTGCCCGGGCGCGCGGGTGTGAGAGGGGCGGGTTCCAAGCTCACCATAGTGGAAGCGGTTCGCGGGGGGCTGGCGCGAACGAACAGGGTGGGAGTCTCAGCCCTTGACGACGGGAAATCGACGTTGTCGAGCCCGGGCCAGGAACCTTGCTCTGCCGACAGAGCCAAGCCTTTTCCCCCCTCCGGGCGGGGTGCGTTTCCCCACGTGTTCGACCGCGAGGCCGGCCGAACCGTCCGCACCCGCAGCCCGTCATGGTGGTGCTTTCGGCGGCAGTGCTCGGCCGCCACGGGAAGGGTGAGCCCGGGTGCCGGCACGGTCGGCCACGGCAGCCTGGCTTTGTGCGGGCAGTGCTGCCCCCCGCGCAGCCAGCGCCTGTGGGCCGAGCCTCGCGCCGGGACCCCGCCGGATCTGGCGATGCCTGCGATCCCCGCCATGCTGCCCGGTTCCCTCGCCGTGCCGCCCGCAGTTCTGGTCGCGCGGCAGTTCGTGGAAATGAGCAGGAGCAGGATCGAGGGGCTGCTGGCGGCGTTCCCGAAGCTCCTTTCGGGGCAGGATAAGTCCAGGCAGCACACGTTCGTTGAGACGGGCTCCGTGAGGTACGTCTACTTCCCCACGGAGGGCATGCACGTGGTCCTGATCACGACCAAGGGCTCCAACATCGTCGAGGACCTGGCCACGCTGCAGCTCGTGTCCAAGTGCGTGCCTGAGTTTGGGATGTCGGCGGAGGGCGACGTTTCGGAGCTGACAGTGATGGACCACGCGTTTGAGATCATCTGCGCGTTCGATGAGGCCATCTCGGCCGGCGGCCAGGCGGAGCAGGTCACGCTGGACCAGATCCGCACCTTTATGGAGATGGACAGCGCGGAGGAGCGCCTGCAGCTGATGCTCAAGAAAAGCCGCATGGATGCGGCAGCGACGGCGGGCAAGACGGCGGAGCAGGACATCGCCCGCTCCAAGCGGCAGGGCGGCGGCCGCACGATGGGTGGAGTCGGGTCGCACATGGGCGGCGTCGGGTCGGGCGGCATCCGCTCCGGCGGCGACGGCATGGGCGGGCGGTCTTCGTCGTCCGCAGTGGCGTCGTCCGGCCGGGGCGGCACCTCGTCTCCCCGCCCCTCTCGCGCGGCTGAGCCGTCCCCCGCCGCCGTGCCGGTGACTTCCGGTGCGCGCATCGCCCTTGGCACCGCCAAGGGCAAGCGCTCCGGCCTCTCCCTGGGTGGAGGCGGCCGCGGCGCGGACTCGGCTCTGAGGGAGATGGGCATCGGCTCCGCGGCAGGCGGCTCGGCGTCGGCGGGCTCCGCGCCGGCGTCAGCCGAGGCCGCGGTGGAGGAGGCCGCGGCGAGGGCGGCGGCAGCCGTTGCGGCGCAGGTGGACAGCGCCATCGTCGAGGCGGTGTCTTGCTCCCTCGACAGGGACGGCGGCATGCGCAGCCTCGAGGTGCGGGGAGACCTTACCGTCCGGGTCAACGACCCGGCGGCGGCGTCCGCGGCGGTGTCCTGCGCCGTCACCGCGGGGGAGGGCTTCCAGTTCCAGACCCACCCGCGCATGAACAAGGACGCGTGGGCCGCCGACAGCCTCCTTGCCACCACCAAGCCTTTCCCCGTCGGAGGCAAGGGCGCCAAGGTCCTCCGGTGGAAGATGGTCTCCAAGGACGCCGCCAAGGCCCCTCTCCTGGTCACCTGCTGGCCAGACCCCCTCGGCGGCGGCCGCTGCCAGGTGAACGTCGAGTACACCTTTGCCCCCGAGGCGAGCCCCGGCACCACCCTGAGCGCCGTGGTCATCTCCGTGCCTCTTCCCCCCGGCGCCGGCGAGCCCGAGGTCGACCACTGCGACGGCTCCGCCGCC
>Ga0306871_1000507_pt1 | contig 14886 bp, 19 predicted proteins | sample AntRauMeHopE1497_FD_190447 | JGI IMG/M metagenome (GOLD analysis project Ga0306871, IMG submission 190447) | Saline lake microbial communities from Rauer Islands, Antarctica - Metagenome Hop E1 #497 (v2) (version 2) | ecosystem: Environmental > Aquatic > Non-marine Saline and Alkaline > Saline ... | reverse complement strand
TGGATTATAAAGCGATGTAGTATATACTACCTATAAAAGTACGCATATCACTCCATTTTGGTAGTATATGAGCACTTTTTACCCTCATATAAACGAGTTACCTGTAATACTACGCAACCAGTACCAAGTCCGCTAATGTTCGTAAACTTTCAGCACCATCATATTCATCAACTTCAAAGGCAGTACCGACTGTAAGCCAATGAATTTGTAATCCTTTTGCACCACCGCAATAAATATCACTTATATTAAGGTTTTCTAAAACCCAATCTTCATCTATTTCATTGGCTCGGTTTTGTTCAACCATTTCTACTAATTTAGGGTGGTATAATAATTCTTGATGGTCTGTATTCCAAGAGTACCATCCCGCGCCAAAACCGTGAGATATTAATACCGCTACTTCATTGTTTCTAATTACTTTTTCCATTTTTATTAAAGTTTATACCTTTTAAACCGTACTACAGGTAACAATGTGTATAATTCATTGCTACTACATGCTTAATCCAAAGGCTTGTTTATATTTATTTAGTTTCTGTTTTATTCAAAGTTTCAGGTTATTTATACGCAACGTATCATACACTAAACGTTGTGTGTAATGCTAAATTGGTTCATTACAGTAACTTTTGTCTATAAACATAGAGTCTGTTACTCGCCATTTACCCATAAAATTAGGGTTATTACTTTCCATCACTTCTAATTTAGTTCCTTCTTTAAAGAATCTATGTCCTTCTTTAATAACTGTTACAGTGTATATTTCTTGTCCTTCGGGTTGTGAGTTTCCCCATTTGTTTAGTCTCATTTTGCAATTTTATTAGTTCATTAATACGCACTACACACAACAATATGTATAATGCATTTTCGTGCCTCAAACGACACCATACACAAACCGTTGTGCTTCATTATGACAAACCGGTAAAAATCAATAAGCTAAAAAATAATAACCTTATGAAACTAAAATATTTTACCGTTCGAATTCTCTTTTTGCTTTTGCTTTTTGTACAGTCAAGCCAATTGTTTAGTCAAAAAAATAAAGACGAAATCCCGACCACATTAGAAGAATTGCAAACTGCCATAAAAGCAGTTATGAAAGAAACAGGAACACCTGCTGTAGGTCTTACATTAGTAAACAAAGATGGCGTGGTATTGACAAAAACTTTGGGTAAAGCAGATGTTGAAAATGACATAGACGCTGATGAAAATACGATGTTTAGAATTGCATCCGTCTCTAAAATGTATGTTTCACTTGCTATACTTAAGTTACAGGAAGAAGGCATGGTAAACCTAAAAGACAAAGTAAGAGACCTTGTGCCAGAAGTTGAATTTGAGAACCCTTGGGAAGAAACTTCACCTATTCTCGTAGAGAACTTATTGGAACACACTACTGGTTGGGCAGACTTTGATATTGTTGATTATGCACAAGACGGCTCGAAATTACCCCTTAAAGAAGCTATCAATTTTCACCCACATTCTCGTGTTTCACGCTGGATTCCTGGTACACGTTATGCCTATTCAAATTCAGGACCAGGAGTTGCTGCATATATTATCGAAAAGATTACGGGTCAGACTTTTGAAGATTACATTCAAGAAACCTTTTTCAGCCCAATGGGTATGAAAAGCATGACTTATTTTGTTGATTCTGAAGTCTACAAAAAACATGGCGCAAAATTATATATTGATGGCAATAGAGCAAAAATGTGGAATATATTGTACAGACCGTCAGGAGCAATCAATGCTACACCCAAGGATATGGCAAATATGGTGTCGTTTTTTATAAACAGAGGGGAAATTGATAGTATTCAAGTCATTAGCGAAGCATCTTTAAAACGCATGGAAACACCTTCTACAACCATTGGCGCCAAAGCTGGATTAGAAGATGGCTACGGGTTATCTAACTTTTCCTCAAGTTACAAAAACGTTGTTTACAGAAAACACAATGGCATTGCTATTGGTGGACTTTCCGATTTATCTTACTTACCAGAATACAATCTTGGTTATGCAGTTATGACTAATTCTGCAGATACAGAAGCCATGGAACGCATTAGTAACCTGATCCGTGCTTTCCAATTGAAGGACATTGTAGCCGAAGATGCAAAAGTCCAAAACCTATCATCAAATAAAGAAACAGATGTGAGTGGATATTACATCAATATAAATCCAAGAAACCAGCGATTTTATTATTTGGAACGCCTTTTTAATGCACAAAAAATGGAGTATAAAGGAGATAAACTATTTATTAAAAATGTTTTGGGCGAAACGGATTCAAAAACGTTTATACAGCCCAACAAAAACCATTTTGCATCGCCCGAAACAAAAAAAATAACCATGGTGCGAGCAGAAGACCCAATTGCGGGAACAGTTTACGAAGTAGATAAACAGGTTTTAAAACCTATTTCAGGAATTGTTGTTTTTGGTCAACTTATAATTTTCGCCTTATGGGTTTTTGGAATGATAACGGCTATCCTTTTTGGGATAATTTGGTCTATTCGTTTTTGGATGGGTAAAATAGCAGGAGGCCCGAATATTTGGATTAGATTATGGCCACTCATTTCGAGTTTATTTTTCGTAATTGTCTTTATTACGTTCTCTTCAGGGGCTTCAGATTTTAATGCGGTTTTCGGAAATGTAACCTTGTCTTCAATTACAGTTATGGTATCTATGATAGCTTTTGCTTTGGTATCATTATGGTCGATGTATTACCTTTTTAAGGTTCGCACTGCGAAAATTAAAAGACTAACGTATTGGTATTCTGCCACTTTAATCTGTTTACACTTTTTGGTTACCTGCTATTTTTTATGGTGGGGAGTTATAGGAGTACCTACATGGAATTAAAAATAATAAGTAGGCAATAAATAAATAACGAAAGCACAACACCGTGTATAATTAATGGCTTGGTTATAGCCTACTTACGAAAACCCTCGCGGATTTTCTATTCCGTTTTTATTTGCTAAATTAGGTGCTTGAACACGCCACTAATCATACACAAACCGTTGTGTTTCATGCAAATAAAATTCCTACTATACTAAAAGAATATAATGAGAAAAATACTTTACATTACATTAAGTTTTGCTTTTCTGCTTCAAGCGTGCACTACAAACAAGAAAAAAACAATTGACAATGATTCTGGTTTTATTATTTCCACTCCAAAAAAGGAAGGTTTTGATAAACAGTTATTTGATAAGGTAATCGGAAAAGTTGAGAAAGGTGATTATGGTGCACTAACAAGCATAATCGTTATATCAGACAATAAACTAATTACTGAACGATATTTTAATGGCTGGAAAAAAGATTCTGTTCACTCTATTCAATCCATTTCTAAAAGTATAACCTCCCTACTAATTGGAAAAGCTATTGAACTCGGAGAAATCAGTTCTGTAGATGAAAGAATAGTTGATATTCTTCCTGAACTAAGAACTGAAAAAATGGGTTCGAGAAAAGATTCATTATCTATAGAACACTATCTGACAATGTCTGCTGGATTCGAATGGTCTGAAAAATACCCGCCAATGGATAAGAGAAGTAGCTTGTACCCAATTTATCATCAAAAACAAGATTATATTCAGTATTTTTTTAATCAACCATTAATTCACAAAGCCGGAAAAATGTTTGAATACAATAGTGGGCTATCTATGACATTGGGAGCTATTTTGCAAAGAAAAACTTCAATGGAACTTGAAGAATTTGCAGAAAGATATTTATTCAAGCCTTTGGATATAAAATATGTCTGGCATAACTCAGTAATCTGGAAACATGACAAAAACGGGTTGGCTCATTGTGGTGGTGGTTTATATTTAAGACCCATAGATATGGCAAAGTTAGGTTCATTAGTATATAATAATGGTGCATGGAATGGTAAACAAATTATCTCAAAGAAATGGATTGAGAAATCAACTTCTCCAATAATTGACGCAAGCACTTCCAAAAAATATAGGAATTACGGATACCAATGGTGGCTTTACGACCCTTTATTTGACTTAGATACCATTTTATACGCAGATGGACTTGCAGGGCAAAATATTTTCATAATTAAAGAATTCAATACTATAATTTTAACAACTGGAGACCTTGCTAAGAATGCTACTGCTTCAATCGCTTTAATGTATGATTTACTTGCAACCAATAAAAAATGCAAGAAGCAAATCATGCAGTTTTACGATAAAGTAAATTCTAAAAATTATACGATTAACCAGTTTAAAAGCGAAGAACTAGTTTCTATTGCTCAGAATTTAGTTTTCTATAATGAGAATGAAAAAGCCATTGAGTTCTTGAATAAATATTCCGATTCATTTGATAATGATTGGTATTATGAATTTTATTTAGGAAAGGCTTACTTTCAGAATAAAGAATTTGAACATGCTTTAATACATTTAAATAAATCTCTTGAAAGTAATTCAGGAAATGTATGGTATTTAGAACCATATTATCATAACACAAAAGAGATGATAGCAATAATTAATAAAGATAAATAGTAAAGCACGAAAACACAACAATATGTATAAAAAATTGCCGAATAGTGCGTCATTCAAGCTTTGTAGCTCGTTTCAACTTCATCACATATTGATAAAGTTGAGCTTCGAAGTCGGCAACATTTCATACATTTAACGTTGTGGGCAATATGAAGAAAATGAAAATCAGACACTTAATCATAATAACTTTATTGATTTCAATTAGTGGGTGCACTCCACCACTAATGCTATGCTTTCTGAAATTTACCGACTACGAGAAAACATATGAATTTAACTTTTCAAAGGAAGAGTTGAAAAACCGAATTGTAGAAGCTTATACATATGATAAAAGCCTGCTCTTGAAAAATTTCGGACTGACACTAATACAAAGCGAAGCGGTTAACTCAGAATACAGACAAAGTGTTGAAGTTTGGTTGGACAAACAAAATTGGGACGATGCAAAATCAGAAATTATGAATAATACAGCGGACACTTTGAACTTGTTAATTGGAAAACATCATAGCAGAAAACAAATTAAATTATTAGCAATTATTGACGGTGACAACGATAAGTCAAGGTTGACGATTATGGATATTGAATACCAAAGAAGAAGAGCTTGTGACAAGGAAAAAGACTTTTACAAACTCAGAATTGTAAATAATATTGATAAGAAACTAATTGAAAAATTAAAATAAATAATGCCCACAACATCGCCTATACACAATACCCTTCGGGATACTGCGCATAGCCACACCGTTGTGCTTCATTACCACAAACCGCTAACCAAAAGGATTCCCGCTTCCTCGGGAAATAAATATGATAAAATTCTTTAGAAAAATACGCTACAATCTTATGGAAAATAACAAGACCGGTAAGTACCTGAAATATGCCATTGGGGAGATCGCTCTGGTTGTGATTGGTATTTTGATAGCTCTTCAGATTAATAATTTGAATGAAAAGAAGAACACAGAGATAAAGACTCAGGAATATTATTCACAATTATTAGAGGACTTAAAAAGTGATCAAGTATATGCTGCCCGAACTAATGAAGCCAATAGTGAACAACTAACAGCATATGAGAATTATACCAATTTGTACTACAGTGATGAAGTACTAACACCAAATCAAGTATATGACCAGATTTCTAAACTACCTTTAATCATTAATCCTTTGACATTCAACTCCAGTACCATAGAAGCTCTTCAAAATAGTGGGGATATCCGATTGATCCCTTCAAATATCAGAAACCGTTTAATCGATTTAAAGCGCCTTCAAAGCCTTACTATAAGCCGGCAGGAGCAAATTGGAGTTGGAACAAATAGCCTTGTTCAGAAATTATCCACTTTATTAGGGGCAACCACCCTACCTGAAAGGTTAGAAAATCAACCTAAACTGAAAGACTTTTTAAATATTGAAGCTAATTTGAAAAAGATCATATTAGAGTACGAAGGAATCCATCGATGGAGAGAGGTGTCTCTTCAGGAAACCATAGGTAGATTGGAAGAAATGTCTAAAGATATTGATGCCATAATAGAACTTATAAATGCGGAACTGGAAAATTAAGTCAAATCAATAGACCCTCAGCAATGATAAAATTCTTTAGAAAAATACGCTACGACCTTATGGAGAAAAATAAAACTGGAAAGCCTGCCTTGCCCAATGGCAATACGGGCAGGTATTTCAAATATGCTATTGGAGAAATTATTCTTGTAGTAATTGGAATTTTGATTGCACTACAAATTAACAATTGGAAGCAGAAACAAGTAAATCAACAAAACGAAATACTCTATTTAAACAATTTAAAGAAAGATTTAACCAATCAAATTATAGAAATAGACAATCAAATAAATTATGAAACAAGGCTTTTATTAGAAAGTGAAGTAATTATTAAAAGGTTTGAGAAAGACAATGTAATTATCATAGATACTTTATTAATAGGAACTGTAAATAGAATTGCAGATAGACGTACTTTTAACACAATAAACCCAACTTATGTAGAATTGATTAATACAGGTAATATGACGCTGATCAGTGATAATAGCTTTAAGAATCAACTGATATCTTACCACCAATAAATAGAAAGAATAACCGAAGTTATAAAACTTAATAATAGCTCTTTTATAGACACTGAATTAGGACCTGAAATGAGAAAAATTATACCTCAGCTTCCATATTATTCAGGTTCTAAGCCTATGGATTCTCTTAATTATTCGAATAGTTTGTCAAAATCTAATATTGATTTATTATCTCAAATTTCTTCACAGAAGTTTAAAGACAAATCAGTCTTATTGAATTTTATGAATTTAGTAATAAGTCGTTATGACTTTGCTTGGTTCCATATACAGGTAATGAATACGCAGAAAACCCACACGCAAGAGTTAATTAAAACATTAGAGAAATCTGTTTTAGAATAATTACGATATGCTGAAATTCTTTAGAAAAATTAGACAAAAAATGCTGACTGAAAACAAATTCAGTAAATATCTGATTTATGCAATTGGAGAAATTATTCTTGTGGTTATTGGAATTTTAATAGCGCTGTCAATTAATAATTGGAACCAAAATTTTCAGAAAAAAGAACAAGAAATAGTTTACTACTGTAAAATTAAAGAGGATTTACAAAATGATAAAAGAAACATTCAAAGAGGTATTAAATCTTTGAATGAAAGAATAGTTTCTGCTAAAGCTTTGTTGTTAAACTTGTATAAGCAAGTAGATGATAAATCAATTTTAATGAAGGACTATATACCAGCAATTAGATCCTATCATTTTATTCCAAGCAAAGCAGCTATTGAAGATATAACTTCTTCGGGAAAATTAGAAAACTTAAATAACTCTGAACTAAAAACATCTATTCTTCAACATTATTCTGATTTAGAATATGCAACGAATGTTCTACAACAAAACCAACAAGATTTCTCAAAGTTAAGTTATGAATATGAAGATATGGTCGCCCTTGGCTATCATCAAATTCCTTTATACAAAGAATATTTTGGGAAAGAATTGCTTAAAGAAATGCCCAATATAGACTGGCAAAAAGACAAGAATAGTATTCTCTTTAAACAATTTCAAGAACATATTAGCCTGTCGATAATTATTAGTGCAAGAGAAAAAGAATTATTGAAGCAAATACTATCAAGTACAGGCGAATTAGAAACAGAACTAGAGTCATATTGTAATAACTCAAAATAAAATAACGAAAGCACAACACCGTGTATAATTAATTGCTTTGGCAAGTGCTTATCTGGAAAATTCCACTGGAATTTTCTCTAGTCCGTATTTGTTTACTAATTTAGTTGCTTAAACACGCAACTAACCATACACAATTCCGTTGTGCTTCATTAACACCAACCACTAACCAATGATAAAATTCTTCCGAAAAATTCGCCAAAACCAATTTATGGAAAACAAAACTGGAAAGTATTTTAAATACGCAATTGGCGAAATTGTTCTTGTTGTTATTGGAATTTTAATTGCCTTATCTATAAATAACTGGAATAATCAAAGACTCGCAAACAAGCAAATGAATTCTTTCTTGCAAGCAATAAAAGAGGATTTGAAATCTGACGGATTAGAATTCGATAGTAGTATTAAATTTAACAAGGAGCAAGCAGAACAAAAAAAGAACATTCTGAAATTATCCAATTTTGATGATTTAAATATAGATAGTCTTTTTATGGTTATAAGGCCAAGGTTTTCCAATTACGAAATTAATGCTACAACTTTTGATAAAGTTAAGAGTTCTGGAGTTACGCAAATTTCTAACAATAAAGAACTTTCAGAAAATATTTACTTTTATTACACCAATAGAGTTATTGCATTGAAGGAATTTATGGATTGGGATATTCAAGGGTCCAATCTAACCGCAAATTATTTTAATTATAGTAGCAATTTATTTGAGCTTAATATAGAGGGTTATAATTTAGATGAAACAGATGGAATTGTAAATTTTCAGGATGAATCAAGTAGAAACAAGAATCTGATCAAATTGTTATCTGAACCCACAGGTAGAAATCACCTTAAAATTGAATATACTCGGAAACAAAGGCTTGCAGATTTTTTGGCAGTTTTGAAAGAAAATACACGAGGATTAATTAAAAATATTGAGAAAGAATTGAAAAAATAAAAAATAACGAAAGCACAACACTATGTATAATTAATTGCTTTGGCAAGTGCTTATTTGGAATATCCCTTCGGAATATTCTCTAGTCCGTATTTGTTTACTAATTTAGTTGCTTAGCCACGCAACTAACCATATACTAACCGTTACCTGCAACCATTAAAAATGAAAAATAGTTTATTAATATTGTCCCTTTTAATGGCATTTACATTTTCACTAAAGGCTCAAGATTCAATCGATTCTACCCAAATCTATCTTAGGAATGCCTATATATTGGACTTTCAAACCGATGCATTTAGAATTGGTAATATTCTGATTGAAAATGAGATGATTTCAAAAATTAATTATGGCAAATCTTCAATTGATAAAGAAGGCATGTTAAATTACAATTTAGAAAACAGGTACCTCATACCTGGTTTAATTGATGGACATGTACATTTAGGGACCGACCCTTCAGGTGAAGATAATTTGGAGGTAACAAAAGATAGGCTCAACTATTTGCTGCTCAATGGTGTGACTACCGTAAGAGACATGGCAGGTGATGCCCGCTATTTAAGTTACTTGTCTAGATTGGCGTTGCTCGATGAAATTCCTGCTCCAGATATTTATTTTTCAGCTTTATTTGCTGGCGAATCCTTTTTTAAAGACCAAAGGATAGCAGCAGCCTCAAAGGGAATAGAAACAGGGCAAGCTCCCTTTATGCGAGCCATTAATTCTTCCTCTGATTTAAATCTGGTGATTGCAGAGGCCAAAGGAACGGGTGCTACTGGAATTAAGATATACGCTGATTTAGATGCTTCTGAAGTACGAAAAATAGTTGCTGCTGCACATAAACAAAACATGAAAGTTTGGGCACATGCTACAGTCTTTCCAGCGAAACCTTCTGAGGTTTGCGCAGCTGGGGTAGATGTAGTGTCGCATGCTACATTGCTTGCATGGGAGGGAGAAAATAATGTGCCCACAGACGCCACGCTGAGATATAGTAAACAAGTAGACTATGATATTGATAATCCAGTCTTTGCAGAACTTATGGAAACTCTAAGAAGGAATAATACCATTTTAGATGCTACAGTAAACGTCTACGGAAATAATTCTAAAGACACAACTGTATTTCAAAAAGGAATTGCTTTAACGAAACTAGCTTATAAAAAGAAAGTCCGAATTGGGGTGGGGACAGATATGTCCCTAAATGACTTAACAGCTGTTGCTCCAATTTTTCAAGAAATGAATACACTACAAAGAGAAGTAGGGATGAAACCGATAGATATAATCCGAGCCGCAACTATGGTCAATGCTGAAGAGATAGGCAAAGAAAATCAGATTGGATCTATTGAAGAAGGAAAGAATGCAAATATTGTTGTGTTAAGGTTAAATCCATTAACAGATATAGACAACTGCTCGAACATCGAATATGTAATTAAAAACGGAAAAGTGTATACAAGAGAATAGAGGCGTAAAAGGTGTGCAAGTAACATCATATATAAGCTATGGCTTGGTCTGTGCCTACTTGGAAAATCCTGCGGATTCCCCAAAGCCAGTTTATATTAGGAGAGGTTCGTGCCGCGACACGCAACGGCTCATACACATCAACGTTGCCATTCATTGGAGGAACGCAACCGAAAACACTAAAAAATAAAACTATGGGAGAATTTTTCAATAAAAGCACTAAAGGAATAACTTTAGCAATCATACTTTTCGCTCTATTGATTTTAAAGTTTGCATTTAAGTAAAATTTATTGAAGATTAAATGATAAATTACATCGAAATCGCTACTAAATTTTAAACTGAGAATTGAATTTTCATAACATAAATATTTAAAAGGTCAGGTCGTTCATATCTGCAATAAAGTGTAATTATAAGAATGAAGTAACTGCTAACTTTATAGCTGGATTATTAAGGGATCCCGAAGAAATAGTGTGGGTACCGTATGTAAAAATTGCTACGTTTTAAATAAACATATTTTAAAATCACTTAAACTATTGCTACAAAAAATCATTTTATTTTCAGGACTTGCTGGTATCACAGTATTCATTGGTGGGCTTCTAGCGAAGTATTTTAACCACCACATTAAGGAAACACCAGTTAAATATGAAATAATACACACGTTAATGTCATTTGGTGCAGGTATCATTTTGTCTGCTGTTGCTTTAGTATTAATTCCTAAAGGGATGGAAGAATTGAATGTCTTACCTATGGCATTATCTTTTGGAGGAGGTGTGATTGTCTTTTTATTAATTGATCGCTATTTAGCTAAGAAAGTAGGGGAAATGCAACCTTGTTAGCCATGTTGATGGATTTTATTCCAGAGTCTATTGCCTTAGGGGCAACATTTGCAATAGAGCCAAACTTGGCAATTTTACTAGCAGTTTTTATAGGTCTTCAAAATTTACCGGAGGCTTTTAATGCTTATAGAGATTTAATACTAAGTGGTTTTACAGAAAAAAAGACCCTTATAATATTTTTCTTTTTAAGTTTTTTCGGAATTGGGGTGCTTTAATTGGACATTATTTTTACTGATTTTCCAGTAATTATTGCTAACCTTATGACGTTTTCTAGTGGAGGTATATTATATTTATTGATAAATGATATAATACCCGAGAGTAAATTGGAAAATAATTATCTCACATCACTTGGCGCAACTCTTGGTTTTTTAGTAGGAATCGTAGGCGAGAAGATCATTTAAAAATAATAAACGAATGACTTCTTTATTACACATAGAGTCTGTTTCGACCCCTATAAAACAAGAGTGTTCTTTTAAATTTTAGTTTTATTTATGCGGTTAGTTTTTCTTTTAAAATGGCCTATTTGTCTTGGTTCCATTTCTGCATGGGAGTAATTCGCCCAAAAGTCCGTGAAGCCTCGTTGTATTGTAGAATACTACGTATCTTTTTAGGATCTGTTCAATCTGGCCAAAGGTTCTGTAGTCTACTCTGTCAAACACTTCTTTTTTTAATATCCCATGATAGGCCTCCATATGGGCATTCTCTTCGGGTGTGGCCACATGGGTAAAATCTTGATCAACGCCTATTAGCCCTAAGTATTCTCGCACACTCTTGGCAATAAACTGGCTTCCGTTATCACTTCTAATCACCACCTGCTTTTGGTAGTCATATTCCAAGAATAATGCCGATAATAGCGCTATGAGACGGTCTTATTTAATGCTTTAGGCAAAGTAATTTTTGAGTATTCTACGCGTGTGTACGTCAATTACCGACAGTAAATACGCATTTTTACCCGTACTGGGTATCCAAACTAGCTTGATGTCCATCTCCACGCAAGCCATAGGCCTGTGGGTTACTACTTTCCTGAATTTGACGAATTTTCGCCCAGATCCACTGCGTTTTACCTCAGTTCTGTAGCTTTAGTAGCCCTTGCTCTTTCATGATGCGATACACCTTTTTATGGTTAATCTTATAGCCGTCTACTTGCAAGTAAGCGCTCATTAAACGGCAGCCACAATCGATAAATTCATGCGACAAAGCCTGCTTAATAGCAGCCATTACCACCTTCTCAACTACCCACCCTTGTTTGTTGTGATAGGTCAGGGTGCTGGCTTTAGGGCCCTTTTTACCAAAGCTTGGCCTGCGGTAATAACTACTAGCCACCAGGCCTACCATACGGATAAGCCGTGTTTTACTGATGTCGTGTTTTTAACCATACTATCTACTAAATCTTTCTTGGATCGGATGTCCCAAACTTTTTTTTTTAATAGCTCTCGTTGCACCTGCAGCTCAATATCTTTATCAATGAGCAGCTTGCGCAATATCCTATTCTCTTGCTCCGCTTCTTTTAAGTCCTTACTACGGTTATCATAGCTCAGCTTTAAGCCAGCTTGTCCAGCTTGCTCGTGTTTCTTCTTCCAGCTGTATAACGTAGCCGTGCTTACACTGTACTTCCTACAGGTCTCAACAGCCCCTATTTGTTCACAAGATACCAAGATTGTTAGCTTCTCTTGCAGCTTCCATTTTTTGTATTTCATAGCTCAATCCGTTAATTATGAAATCTAAAATAACACTCCGATCTTTTAAGGGGCTAAACTATATATAATGATTACTAAAAGCTTTAATATAGATAAGCCATGAATAAACGAATTATTGGACTTGACGTAGCGCGCGCTTTAGCAGTAATAGGAATGATTGTTGTAAACTTTAAAGTGGTTTTTGGAGATGCCGGGGAAGGTTGGGTAAAATCCATAGCTGGCATTTTTGAAGGTAAAGCCGCAGCAACATTTGTAGTTTTAGCTGGTGTTGGAATTGCTCTAATGGCAAATAAATCAGTGCAAAATACAGACATTGTCAAATTGAGAACTATTCAGAAAACCATCTTAAAACGATCTCTATTCCTTTTCGCAATTGGAATTTCTTACATAGTCATCTGGCCTGCAGATATTCTGCATTATTATGGCGTTTATATGGCCATAACTGTTCTTCTTATAGGAAGTAAAGAAAGAACCCTACTTATCACTGCCTTTGCTTTGATTCTCATTTTCCCATTGCTATTAGGCTTCTGGAATTATGAAACTGCTTGGGATTTTAAGACCCTAGACTATGACGGCTTTTGGACTATTAGCGGATTCACTCGTAACCTTTTTTTTAATGGTTTCCACCCCGTAATTCCATGGACATCTTTTATGCTCTTTGGTTATTGGTTCGGAAAACAGGATTTAAGAAGCGCTGCTTTTGTTAAAAAAACCTTCTGGATTAGTTCTATCATTTTCATCCTAATACAATCTTTATCGCTTTTTTTCATTCAGTATTTATCGGAAGGAAACCCTTCAGTGGCAGCAGAATTAAAAGATGTTTTGGGAACTAGCCCCATGCCACCACTTCCACTTTATATGTTCAGTGGTACAGCAATAGCTTTTAGTGTTATTTCTGCATGTATTCTGTTGGCCAATAAATTTGAAAATACCTTTGTGATAGATGCATTAGTTAAAACAGGACAATTAGCGCTCACTTTTTATGTTGCTCACGTCATAATTGGTATGGGAATAATTGAAGCCCTTGATCCAGCGAAAATGGGTGCCTATTCTATAGAATTCTCCCTATCATATGCATTCATATTTAGCCTTTTTTGTATAATTTTTGCGCTGCTATGGAGAAAAAATAACCCATCTGGACCATTGGAATGGCTGATGCGTAAAGTTACTGGATAAAGCAATAGGAAAAGATCACCGATTTGAACATAATATGTAGTTTTTGAGGCAACCAGATTTACTCTTTGCTAGCCTTAATCAATCTGAGGTATGTTCATCTTGAATGAAGGGCATCCTCCTATATATTAGTACTACATACCCTTATCATTTATTTTTATACCCTATGAAAACTGTTGGCATTATTGGTGGCTCTGGCTTTATTGGAAGCCATATCACAAAAAAGTTTTTAGCCGAGAATTATAAAGTTCGGGTTTCCTCAACCGATATTTCCAAACCTGAGAAGTACAATCACTTAAAATCCCTTATGTATGCAGAAAACCTTGAAGTTTTCCCGCTTAAAGTAGAGAATAAAGAACAGCTCAAAAGCTTTATACATGGTTGCGAGATTGTTATTCATGGTGGAACACCCTTCCAACTTGAATTTCAAGATCCCAAAAAAGAGCTGTTTGACCCTACTATTGAAGGAACCATAAATTTTCTAGCTATTGTTAAAGACACGCCATCTATTAAAAAAGTAATCTTCATTGCCTCAGTTGCTGCATACAACACCAATTTTCCAATGCCAGCTGGTGGTAAATCACCTGATGATACCATTAGTGAAACGGATACTCCTTTCACTAGTGAAGAAAGCCATCCGTATGCACAGGCTAAATTCATCGCAAATCAAACGGTAGAAAAATTTATTAGTGACCACCCAAATATTCATTTTGAAATCACTAGTGTCTCACCGGTAGGCGTTATGGGTAAATCGCTTTCTAACCGACAAGATTCGACTTCAACAGGTCTACAATTTTTGTTGAAAAATAATATGGCTCCTAACCCATTCCTTCAAATGATCTACGACAATGATCTAGAGTTTGCCATTGTTGATGTGGCCGATGTTGCTGAAGGAGTTTATAGCGCAAGTGTCAAAACAGGTTTACACGGTAAAAACTATTTATTGAGCAGTGAGAGCTGGAGAGCCTCTGATATTACAGCCATGCTAAATGATAAAAGCCCAGCCGGTAAAGCTCGAATCATTTATAAAAATGAAGCTGCAAAGCATGATTTGGGAATGGACTTCAAGCCTGTTGTTAAATCGCTAACTGAGTTTAATAATTAATATGTATTCACATGTGTCAGACTAAAATAGTGCTGATGGGTAAAATTTCAACTTATAATGCTTAAGCCGT
>Ga0306871_1000506_pt1 | contig 14891 bp, 13 predicted proteins | sample AntRauMeHopE1497_FD_190447 | JGI IMG/M metagenome (GOLD analysis project Ga0306871, IMG submission 190447) | Saline lake microbial communities from Rauer Islands, Antarctica - Metagenome Hop E1 #497 (v2) (version 2) | ecosystem: Environmental > Aquatic > Non-marine Saline and Alkaline > Saline ... | reverse complement strand
CTTGTATTTTTAAAAATGCAACTACACCAAAGGCGATTAAAACAATCCCCAACCAAAACCCATATAATAGTGCCGTACTACCCAAGGCGATAAGAATCCCATTAAGAATATATTTTGAGCGTTCACTGATGTCCGTTTTCCGGAACAGGAAAGCAGCAAAGGGGGGAATCAAGAATAAGGCGATGACCAATGATGCACTAAGCGCCATTGTTTTTGTAAAGGCCAGCGGCCGGAACAATTTACCTTCGGCACCTATCATGGTAAAAACAGGAATGAAACTGATAATCGTAGTTAGCACAGCGGTCAGGATTGCTCCCGAAACCTCTGCGGTGGCATTGTAAATGATTTCGTTTGTGGTGTATTCAATTCCATTTTCCCTAAACCTCAATTTTTCGTCTTCCAAATGCCGTATCATGTTTTCGACGAGAATTACGCCCACGTCTACCATGGTACCTATAGCGATGGCGATACCGGAAAGTGCAACAATATTGGCATCTACATTAAAGAGTTTCATCGTGATAAAAACCATCAAAATGGCAACGGGCAACAAACCTGAAATCAAGATGGATGCCCTAAGATTGAACACCATAACAATAATGACCAGAATGGTAATCAAGATTTCCAAGGTCAAGGCTTCTTTGAGGGTAGCCAAGGTTTCCTGTATCAATTCTGTACGGTCGTAAAAAGGAACAATGGTCACTTGAGACGTACGACCATCGGACAGTACTTTAGAAGGTAGGCCAGTCGCCAATTCATTGATCTGGTCTTTAACGTTGTTGATGACTTCCATTGGATTTGCACCATATCGCGCAACGACCACGCCGCCCACGACTTCCGCACCTTCTTTGTCCAGAATACCCCGCCGTGTTGCTGGCCCTAAATGCACTTTTCCAACGTCCTTAATTCTTATGGATGTGAAGTTTTCCGAGGTAACGACCGCATTTTCTATGTCCTCGATTGATTTTACATAGCCCAGACCTCTCACGAGATATTCCGCTTGGTTCATTTCCAAGGTCTGTGCGCCAATGTCTTGGTTACTCTCTTTAACAGCCTTCACAATATCACTTAGACTGATGTTGTACTGGCGCATCAATTCGGGATTTACGTCCACTTGATATTCCTGAACATAGCCTCCGATAGATGCCACTTCAGATACCCCACTTGCGCTAGAAAGCGAATATTTAACATAGTAATCCTGAATGCTTCTTAGTTCCTGCAAATCCCAACCGCCGGTTACATTACCATCTTTATCGCGACCTTCCAAAGTATACCAAAAAATCTGGCCCAAGCCCGTGGCATCGGGACCCAAGGCAGGATTGACACCATCGGGCAACAGGCCGCTAGGTAGGGAATTCAATTTTTCAAGAATGCGGCTACGCGACCAGTAAAATTCTATATCCTCTTCAAAAATGATATAGATGCTCGAAAACCCGAACATCGAGGAACTACGAATAGTCTTTACTCCTGGGATTCCCAATAGCGAGGAAGTAAGCGGATAGGTAATCTGGTCTTCGATATCCTGTGGCGAACGCCCTTGCCATTTGGTAAAGACAATCTGTTGGTTCTCGCCAATATCAGGGATGGCATCTACGGCAACAGGATTAGAAGGTAAAAAACCGGTATCCCAGCCAAAGGGTGCGTTTACAATGCCCCATCCCACGAAAAGGACGAGCATCAGTACCGCAACGAGTTTGTTTTCTATGAGAAATTTTATGCTTTTATTCAGCATAGGATTTGATAATTAGACAGTTAAACATTGGATGTTTACCCATATTCAAAAAATTGAATACAGCAAAACAAGCCCAAAACGAATATCGCAGGGCTAGTTCCCGACAGCTATCGGGAAAAGTTTAAAAATCAAATTAAAAAAGTCTGATCTAGGATGTGGATATCCCGTATCAGTGGTGGTGGGGAGTAGTCTTTAAAGGGAATTACATTTTCATCAAAACCCTCGAATAAATTACTATAGGAGTATACAAAAGAAGTAATAAATACCTGTTGTTCGAAATTGAATTGGTCAAACGTAACTTTAACGTTGTCCTGACCTTCAATAACAATTTCTACATCCGAACAGCAGTCCATTTCCATTTCCATGACGGCACATTCGCTGCGTGACTTGGTTTTTTCGGCTTTCATCGCACAAGTATCGACCTTGTCAAAAAGACTGAAATCCACCAGATGGTCGCCACAATAATGCATATCCACAGAAAATGACATTGTGGAGAACAGCACTATAAATGCCGTTGCAATAGACGCTATTTTACGAAAGACTTCTTTCATATGAGTTGTAAAGCTACGAAATATTAAGATTTGTTGTACAGTTTGACCGAAGTTTAGAACACAAATAGGATATAGCGATTTGATTTTTAATGTAATAGGGTTTCGTGAACCTTTATTATACTTCTCAAAGCTTAATATGTGTACGTTTTATCATAAGCTCTAAACTATCATTAACACGATCATGACCTTTCTCTTGCCGAGATAATAATTTTGATAAAACCATTAATTTAAGTTGATAGGTAAAATAATACATCGCTTACTATTTTCCTTTTCGCCTATGATAGAACGCTTAAATAGTGCTCTCTTTTTACCACATAGGCTCTAGTGTTGAGTCCAAACTGAAATGCCGTAAAAGATGCATTAGATTTTGCACCAATTTTGGCTTGACTTGACTCTAGGTGTCTATTTCGTCCTACTTAGTTTAGCGGGTAGGATAGAAAATGCCTTGCAAATATGCTTCTCTACTGTTTTTATGGAAATATTCCTGTAGTCCGATATTTACAAATAGGTTAGTCTTTTTTTTTGTAAGGGCAAGGTCTCTTTCCACTTTTCAGGTAAATTGTCAATTTTTAATTTCATTTCAACGATTAAGAGGTCTAAGGTGTTAATCAGAAACTAAAAAATTGATTTCTTTCCCAAAACCTAGATACCCATAGGATATATTTACTTTAGTTTCGGGTGCAGCATCAACACGATGTTTAGCAGTAAAAATGCCAGAGTTTTTATCGGTTTCCAAAACCGCTATTTTTATAGGTTCTTCTTCTCCAATCTTTAGAAGAACCCAGCCTGTTTCCTTCTTTTTCCAATCCAGGTTTAAAGCCGCTTTAAGTTGAATGGTAATGGTCTCGCCGGACTTTGGACGGATTACTTCTTTCTGATGGTTTTCAGTAAAGATCTTGAGCTCATGAGACCCCAAAGTCACAAATGTTATCGTGCTCATCCATGCCCTATTGGTAACGGCCCATCCCTCTGTGGCATAGGCAAAGGATACCGGTTGTTTCGAATTTTTGTCGTATTTTATATCGGTATTTTGCGGATTGTAGGGAAACATGTGGTCTAAAGGGGTGCCGTCCAATGTACCCCTTACACGTCCTAGTTTTCCATACCCATCCTTGTGTGCAATAGGCCAACCTTTCTCAATTCCCTTCCAATAACCATCGATAGCTACTCTTTCTTCACTTTTGTTGCTATAATGTGCCTCTGCGGGGTTCATGCCAAATACTTGGTTAACCTGCGACCAACCGATTGCTCTTAATGCATCGTCGTCCAAGAGGTGTGCCACCGCAAAAATGGAACCGCCAAGTCCGGAATTACCCAATTCCTTAGTTTTGGGATGTGCCCATTCTGTTTTACTATGTTTGCGATAGTGCCAAAAGTTGGCTGTCTTATCTTTTATATGTTCTGCCCAGGCTGCCAGTTTTTCCTTTGTGCCATAAGGTGCTTCTGATGGAGCCACCATAAGAAAAAATGCCAAAGCCTGTGGCGTAATATGCTCTCCATTACGTATCCACCACATGTGCCTAGGATTGTTGAAGTCCCAATTTTCAATAATATCCTTGGCAGCCTTTTTAGCGTAGCTCATAAATTTATCCGCATCACCGTCCTTTTCATTTTTTTCGGTAATATACATCATTAGGTTTCTGAATACAGATTGGCCGAAAACATTGCCCATTTCATTGAATTCTTGCCAACCTTTGTCTACCCATTTGTCGCTTTTTACATAATACCGCACAACGCGATCACGCTCGTATTCCTCCCATTTATCTAAAAGGACTTGTCTATATCTTTGATATTTTTCTTCTGATAAATATGGTTTTAGAAAACTGTGTTTCGCCGCACATATAGCTGCGAGGTGGTCCAATGTGTTTTGATAATCGTAGTTTTGAAGTTTCTCGTTAGGATGTCCTATAGAATAAGGTCTAGGCCCGGTAGCGCCATTGAAATCTCGATGGTGATAGGCAAATTCTCCATGCCATAGGATAAGATTTATAAGGTCCGGGACTTCTTCGTCCTCAAAATCTTCGTTCCATCGGTCAAAAAGTGCTGGATTGGAGGCGTAAAGCAAAACCTCATATAATGTTTCCAGTGTGTATGCCCCTCCGTCTCTAGATGGTCCTCCTCCCGCTACATTTATTTCTTCTGAATAAATGGGATTTTCGCTACCACGAACATCCATAAAAAATTGATAAGCCAATTTTGATGAAAGGCCCTCTAATAAGTGGTCGGATATCCAAAAAGGATGGGAATTCCCATGGTTTTCTACCTTTATTACATACTGATCAGTGGAAATTGGATTAAAATCACTGAATTCCCCTGAATTGTTCTGGATAGTCCCCGTGAATAAGGGCGATATATTTGATTGGGTCGAATCTTTCGCATTAGTTATTATAAACTCCTTTCCGTTCTCGGCGCCATAACAAACAAAGCGTTTTGCCTCATGCAAGTTATAGCCCGCCTGATTGACTATTGGTCGGGAAATTTGTTGAGCGTTAATGTCAATACTCAAAATGGTTAAAACAAATAGTACCAGAACATGTGTACCTTGCCTTTTTTTGTTCCTTATTGTTTGAGTTATTTTCATTTTTAGTTTTTAAGGTTCATGTGAATATTTCTAAAAACCCCTATTTAAAGGATTCAAAGCTTGGTTTTCGTAGGTAGTATAGGATTATTTACTGAGATTCAATAGCATCCGAAAGTCGGGATTTTAAAAAGCCCTCAGAATCACGTATTTTGGAGTGCTACCAAAAACGTTTCAAATATAGGGACTCTTCAGGCGAAATAAAAATAACAAAAAACCGGTACTTCGACAACTATTGGACCTAGTGCCCCATTGGCTATTCGAAAGTTGCACCGATACCTACAAAACGGACAAGGGAGTTCATAAATATAGGACTTACGACCAGTTTGTCGCACTAACTTTCGGACAGCTCAACAAGTGCCAGAGCCTGAACGATATGTCCGCAGGAATCGGGGTAAGCGAGATTTTCATAAACGACTTAGGTTTAAGCCAAAGTCCCGCTCGCTCCACAATGAGCGATGGCAATAAAAAGCGTGACTGGTAGGTGTTTGAGAGCTTGTATTATCGTTTATTAAGTCACTATAAATAGGTGCTAAAACAGCATCATAACACCCATATTATAAAAGAGATTAAGGGCAAGGTAGTTAAACCAATAGATAGCTCAACGATTTCCCTGTGTTTGTCTATGTTTGATTGGGCAGAGTTTCGGACAGCTAAAGGAAGTATTAAATTACACACTAGCTGGGATTATAATTTAATGATACCCGATGTAGTAATTATAGTTCTCCAATTTTATGTTTACATCCACTTTCCACCTGTTATCTACCGCACCTGCTTTTTGTGCAGATTGCGGACTTAACAATACAGGATAATATTTCAGGGTTTTAAAATACGACAATAATAGTGCTATTAAACTACTTTCGGCATGGAGTTCTTCCAATAGGTACCCAAATCTTTGCAAGGTGCTTTTGTTAGAATACCAAGTGGGCAATTGTTCCAAATCTGAAGGAGTCATTTCCTCGATTAATTCTTCAATCACAGGTAGCATTCTATGTAGTCCGCCTATTTTATTTTGATAATGTATAAAGTCTACGGTCGTTAATACGGCATCGGAGATTTTAAAGCTTCCGGCATCTGATTTTTTAACAAGGATATTTTTATTAGGCCAATGTGCCGTTGTGAAAAAACGCAAATCAATAGCGCCTTTTGTAATATCCAATAAAGTAGGTTTTGGAGTAATGATATAATCGCGCTGAATTTGCTGATGGCTTGCACCGTGAAATTTAGCCGCAGAATACAGGCTATATAATAAGGTCTGTCCAAACTTTTAAATAGCTTTTCGCTATATAATCGGATGGGTAGTTTGCCTTGCTTTGAGTATCTGGGAGGTATAATTAAATAGAACCCTTTTCTAAGCGGTGTAATATCGCCCTTTGCGACCGCGTGCGATAATTCATTTTGTAACGCCGTTATGTTCTTAGAGCTACTGGCAACCAATTCATCCCTAGAAAAGGAATACTCTTCTAGGGATAGATGTTCTTTTATGTAGTCTGACAAACTCAACTTTAGTAATTTTTAATTTTTGTTAAAATTGATATTATAAATATATCAAGTTGGTTCAAACGTAGAAAATCCGATTATTCCCCTTAGGGTCAGGGAAAAAATAATTGGATTTTCGGCATTTCGTTTTTCCCCGCCCCCAAAGGCAGCCAAAACGCCGAAAATTAGCTATTCCAGCCATAATAGCCATTTGACTAGAGTCAAAGGAAAGTAAAACAATCAAACCCTACAAATCCATCTGGGGGCAACGATATCAAGAACAAGACATTTGATGTTGATAAAAAAAACGATAGATGAAAAACAAAGTAAAAAATAGTATCAAAAAGAATACTATAAACCATTTTTGTCCGGTTAAAGACATAAGACCGCTGCGCTATCAGACATAAGACGTAAGACTAAATTCCATATAATTAAAAGTCAATTAGTTGAATTAAAATATTTTAAATTATAAAAACGTTTTTCCAGAATTAAAATACTCAGGTGTCTAATGGTAAAATAGGCTTAAGTACTTGAATTTACTAATGCTCACAGGGCTTCAAAAATAGTTTGCTGGACAACAATAACTATAAACTACAATAGCACTTGGCGAAGCTTCAAAAACAAGGACTACTTTTGGTAAAGGTGTCGCAAAAAATTAAGTTGAAAAATCATCTCTTTGCTCGCGCACAACTACAATTTAAGCACCGAATACGATTGTTCCTATGACTACCAAATCAATTATCTCGCCGAAGTTATGTAATTCTTTTTTCACCATGACCTAGGTCATTTCGGTTGGTTACTTAGAAAGGTATTTTTGTTCCATTAAAAAATAGACATAAAGAACAACTACAAACAAGATGTTCATTAAAGCTATCACAAGATGAAAACTTCCTGAAAGTACGCGAGATGGGGAAGGAATTGTAAACTAAATGGCCAATAGGACTAACGTCGGCAGAAATCTAGGTAATTTTATAAAAATCGCCTATGACAATGGGCCGTCCCAGCTCACTTTTATGCAAGCTCAGAAACCAAATACAAAAATTAAGCAAGAACTCGTAAACAGTATTTTACATGGCTTTGGAATTATATTTGGTATCGTTGGTATTCCTATCCTAATAGCCTTTGCCATAAAAAGTGATAACACCCTTGGTGTTATCGGTGCGGCCATATATGGATTTTGTTTTTTACAACTTTTTACTTTTTCCACACTCTACCACGGATTTCAAAATGTCCAGGCAAAACGCATATTAGAAATCCTTGACCATATCAGTATTTATTTTTTGATATCGGGCACCTACACACCGTTTTTGTTGATGTATATGCATAACTCTTTTGGTATTACGTTGCTATCGGTATTGTGGGGCCTGACGGCATTGGGAATCATTTTCAAGATTTTTTTTACAGGTAAATGGAAGGTTTTTTCAACGCTTATTTACATAGCAATGGGATGTATTATGATTGTTGGTGGACGTACTTTCTTTGAAACTATTCCCAACGATATCCTCACTATGATTTTAATTGGAGGCGCGCTTTACCTTTTTGGCGTTATCTTCTACTTATGGGAGAAATATCCATACAACCACGCGGTCTGGCATTTTTTTGTGCTCGCTGCTGCTGTTTGTCATTACGTGGCCATTTTAATGGCAGTCGCTGCGAATAGTTGATGCTTTTTTAAGCCCTTATTTTGATTAATGAAACGCTAGTGGCCAACTTAATGACTGATTGCTAGAAAGTAACTATCTAAGAATACTATTAACCTTACGCTTTGCCTACATCATTACGCTGCAAGTCGTTTCAATAAAATATTCATGTCCAAAAACATATCCAATTATTTAGCAGAAATGCTCGTAGAAGCAGGTGTAAAACGCATTTACACAATTACTGGCTATAGTTTAAACCCTGTAAATGAGGCTGTACGAAGGGATGGAAGAATACAGTGGATTCATGTACGGCACGAAGAGGCGGGTGCTTATGCCGCTTCCATGGAAGCGGCGTTAAATGGGATTGGTTGTTGTATGGGCAGCAGTCGTCCGGGACACGTACATCTGGTCAATGGATTATATGATGACAATAGAGTGGGCAATCCGGTAATAGCCATTACCTCTGCCATACATACGGAGAAAATGGGGCTTGACAATTTTCAGAAAACACGACCGGAGTCTTTATTTCAAGACTGGTACAAATACGTGTTTTTGGCCAATACGCCCAAACAAGCCATGAATGGTTTGCAAACAGCTATTCAACATGCCATCAGTCAAAAAGGGGTAGCCGTTTTAGGCTTGCCGGGAGATGTGGCAATTGCCGACATTGAAAAAGCGAACGTGACATCATATAGCTACGTCGACAAACATTAAGCACAGCATAATACAATGATAGAAATAAAATCACTCAATAGATTGTCCGTTCATTTAGAGCAGTTAATAAAAGGTCGCTTATGGCTTAAGGTAATCCTTGGATTGATTTTAGGGGCTGGATTGGGCGTGCTTCTTAACCCATCTACAGGACTGATTTCAGAGGATGTAAGTTTGCGATTGGCAAACTGGCTAGACTTACCAGGTCAAATATTTATGAGACTGGTACAAATGATTATGATACCCTTGATATTTGCCTCCATAATATCAGGAATTGTAGGCAACACTTCAGAAAATCTTAAAACCTTTGGATTAAGGCTATTGCTATATTTCGTTTTTACGACCGCTGTTTCCATCATCATCGGTTTGGCAGTAACCCTTATTATGAAACCCGGCGAATATATTTTTAAACTCGGTGGGTTTCCAAATAGCAGTGAAGGGCAATCGATAGCTACCGAAGCACCTGATCTTATGGAAAACATTCCAAATGCCATTTCCAACCTCATCCCAAATAATCCATTGGAATCTATCTTGAATGGCGAAATGCTGGGTGTGGTTATTTTTACCATCATCATAGGTGTGGCCATTACCCAACTAAACAGGACAACTGCAAAACCCATCATTCGTTTTACGGAAGCGATTCAAAAAATTTGCATGATTGTGGTATCATGGGCCATGATCCTTGTGCCTTATGCGGTATTTGGGCTTATGGCCGCTTTGCTATCCAGAACAGGCATTGACATATTCCTAGGTCTGGGTTATTATATGGCAGTGGTTATCGTAGGTTTGATACTATTATTGATATTTTATCTGTTGCTGAATTTATTGATTGTAAAGAAAAACCCGCTGAAATTTTTACAAGCTATACGAGAGCCTCAGTTGTTGGCATTTTCAACGGCCAGTTCAGCTGCCGTTATGCCGCTCTCGATGAAAACAGCAGATGAGAAACTAGGTGTATCGTCAAATGTCAGCGATTTTGTTATTCCTATTGGCGCCACCATCAACATGGATGGAACTGCCTTGTTTCAATGTGTAACTACCATTTTTATGGCACAAGCCTATGGTATTGAATTGTCTATTATAAACCTGGTACTAATCACCTTCACTGTGGTGGCTGCTTCCATAGGAACACCTGCTATACCGGGAGGTGGTGTTATTATTCTGGCATCCGTATTGCAGAGTGCAGGAATTCCTATTGATGGACTTATCGTTATCATTGGGATTGATCGTATTTTGGGAATGTTTAGAACGGCAGTTAATGTAACCGGAGATCTAACAGCCTGCATGATCTTCAATAAATTTTATGGAGATAAAGAAAACAAGGAACATTTGCCAATAAAACCTATATTACATTAAACGCAGTTTGGGCAAAACACTAATAAGCAATAAATTAAAATAAATATGAAAAATTTAGATTTTAGGGGTTGTTTACGTGAACTGTACTTTGAAAAAATCGCCAGAAAACAGTCATACCGAATCCTTAATGGAAGTTTCCAAAGCAATAAAGCAATAAGAGTAAAGAAAAAGTCAGGATTGATGAGAAATAGAATAGTAATGAAGATGAAAATTATTTTTACTTTTTTTCCGATGTTTTTTTGCCTTTGTTCTGGATATTCACAAAACGATTATCCAGAACCGGCAAAAACACCTAACCGACTATTTTACATTCAACATAGTGATAACCATAATACGTACGTGTATGATGCAAATATAAAAGGAGGGACTATTGATGCGTCCCAACCTATTGATGAATATCGAATTGTTTATACTAAAAACGGCATAAAAAAGCCTTTGACGGGTATGCAAAGAAAATTCGCCTATGGAATGATTCTATTAGAGTCAGAACCTGATTTATTCAAATTTCGCCTTGCATCTAGGAAAAGATTCTTTTTTTATCTCAATTACGATTCAAGTGAAGGAGCCAGAATTTACGTAACGGTTAATAAGCAAAAGATGTATTTAGACAAGATGTTCGTAAAACTTAAAAATGGAATTTTTGGTATCAATGTTAAAGCCAAATATGTTCTATTGTATGGCGAAGATTATAATTCTGGCAAACCTGTCATAGAAAAATTTGTAGTAAAATAAAACTTCCCGTAAGTGCTTTGTTTATTGGTGTACTGCTGGTGATTAAATACAAAAATCAAAAAACCAGTTACCGGTTGCTCAAAATAAAAACAATATATATAGCATGAACTTCATGGGTTATGGTTTGGAGATGGGCCTAGGATAAGAATGCTGAATATCATTGATTATTGTAGCTGGGAAGCATAAAAAATAGCATTGGAAATAAGTTTTCTTCAGAAAGGGAAGTGCGAGTTCTTTCTCGTGTAGCTTGGTAATAGTATGGTTTCTAGGATTAATTTTTTAACTAATAACAATCAAACTGACCTAGGTCAGGTCAAGCCTTAAAAAGTAAATGTATATTTCATTTTGACAAAAAAAAGGATTTTTGGACTCCTATAAAAATGAGAAGGAAAGAAGCTCTGTCAAACGTTCCAGGTTCTGCTTACTGAAATCCTTTTAACATAGGTTTAACCTGTTTTAACGGCCCGTTCACTTCCTATGTTGTATATTGTAAGTTGTTGTAAATCAATAAAATAGAAACAATGAGCGATACTAGAAAATTTAAGAGGAAAGTAAAACAATCAAACCCTACAAATCCATCTGGGGGCAGCGATATCAAGAACAAGACATTTGATGTTGACAAAAAAACTATAGATGAAAACCAGAGTAAAAAATAGCTTCAAAAAGAACAATGGACCTGCAAAATTATAATGCAGATATCAATTGAAAATACAGCCGTAAAGACCTTATGTGTTCTCCAGAATTGGAAAGAGAAAAAGGCGTTTGTATAGAAGTTGCCATCCCAAACTAGATTCACAGAGGAATCGAAGGAATTTGGTCTCCTTAGCACTTTTTTGCGGCCGCCGTTAACGGTTGTTTACCATGTAATTTTTGAGCCATAGTTGAAAACGCACTAATTGAAACATATGAAAACCAAGATAGAACTGGAACAGAATATTATAAGCATGACCGCTAAAATTCACAAGGAATTCCCCGAGTTATCCAAACATATTACGGAAATACCGGTAAACCATTCCGAAGAGGATGAAATAAATATAAAAAACCTTGAAGCTTATTATAATTCTTTAAATGAGATTGTAAGTAAATATGCTAAAGCACATAAATAAGTACGAAAAACAAAGCGCATTGAACCAAAAGGATTTTAAAGTATACTCATGCTTAATGATAACCCGAAAATTTTGACAATTTTATTTTTTTCTTTGCCTAGGCAAAATTATCAAGCATAGCCGTAGCTACGGTTTATAATTTTAACGACGGCAAAGGGAAAAAGAAAGAGACAAAAACTCGGGTTTTCATTTGGCAGGAGTATACATAAAGCTCGAAAACGAATAATTAAACTAAGAAAATACAATTATGAAAATACAGTTTAACACTGATAAAACGATAAGTGGCAATGAAAAAGAGGAGCATTATTTTACCTCCATGATTGAAGAAGGACTGAAAAATTTTGAATCCCATATTACAAGAGTAGAAGTTCATCTGTCAGATGAAAACGGAAAAAAAGAAGGACGTAACGATATGCGCTGTTTGTTGGAAACCAGAATTGAGGGCAGACAACCTATAGCTGTTTCATGTCAGGCCGATACCGTTGAACTGGCCGTATCCGGTGCGATTGATAAACTCACTGCTTCTTTGGAAACAATTCTGGGGAGGATGCAAAATCATTAAGAAACCACTTACTAAAATTTTAAAAGAAAAAACAAAAAAGGCTAGGAATTTGGATGCATCGTTCAACCGTACCAAATTCCCGATTAACGAAACAAGTGGGATTCTGCCCTTCACATACTGTAGAAAGGTTTGGCTTCCAAATTAATAATACAGGAAGGATGTCGGGACGTAAAAAGTAATTCTTGAAAAAGAACTTGGTAATTTCAAGATCAGAAGAAAAAGAAAACTGGAAAATATGTAAAGTAGGATATACAACCAGAGGTAGGATGTTTGGACAAAGAATTTTCAGCGACTACCATTATTAAAAAAAAACAAAAACAAAAATGAATAAAACAAAATTTAAACTACCGCCCCAACTAGAAAAAATACTTGAGTACAGGCGGATTATTGCCATAGTGCTACTTTTGGCGGTTATTTTATGGTCATCAATTTTCCAGATAAGCACCGAAGAAGTAGGGGTTATTACTCGATTTGGGAAGTACGTAAGACAAGTAGAGCCGGGGTTGAATCTCAAAATACCCTTAGCTGAGGATGTTTATAAAGTTCCAGTAGAAAGACAACAAAAGCTAGAGTTTGGTTTCCGTACGGCCCAAGCCGGAGTAAATACTCAATACAATAATCAATCATCAAATACAAAAGATGAATCACTAATGCTTACCGGAGATCTTAATCTCGCAGAGGTGCAATGGGTTGTGCAATACAGGATAGATAACGCTTATAATAACTTGTTTGAAGTTAGAAACCCTCAAAGTACACTGCGTACGCTCTCTGAAGCTGCAATGCGACAAATTGTCGGTGACCGAACCGTAAATGAAGTGCTAACGGTTGGCCGTACAGAAATAGGAAGTAAGTCTCAAGAACTTATTCAGCAAATATGCAGAGAGTATTCTTTGGGTATCAAAATAGAACAAGTCGTACTACAAGATGTGAATCCACCAGAGCCCGTAAAAGCAGCTTTTAATGCCGTAAATGAAGCGCAGCAAGAAAAGGAAACGCTTATTAATCAAGCAAAATCAGAATATAATAAAGTAATACCCAAAGCAAGAGGTCAAGCGGAAGAAACCATTCAGCAGGCCGAAGGGTATGCTGCAGAGCGCGTGAATAATGCAGATGGGGAAGCGGCCAGATTCACCGCCCTGTACGATGAGTTTATTAAGGCGCCCGAGGTAACAAAAAAACGGATTTACCTTGAAACAATGTCAAATGTGATACCCAAGATCGGAAACGTGGTCATAACGGACCAAAAAGGCAACAACGTGTTGCCGTTATTACAAATGCAGATGAACAAAAAAACAGAGATCAATGAAAACTAAATCAATCATAATTTCGGTAGTAGTCATCATTATCCTGATAGCTGTAAACAGTAGTATTTTTATTGTACAGGAAAAGGATCAGGTGGTCATCACCCAGTTTGGAAAGCCGGTGGGAGAGGCCATTATTGAGCCTGGAATGAACTTTAAGCTGCCCTTTATACAGGATGCCAATTATTTCGAAAAGCGTGTTATGGAATGGAACGGTGCTCCAAATCAGGTGCCAACTAAAGATAAAAAATTCATTTTTGTAGATACCTATGCAAGATGGCAAATTACAGATCCGCTTCAGTTTTTTAAACGACTAACGAACGAACGGGGCGCGCAATCACGTATCGATGATATTCTAGATGGAGATACAAGAGATTTTATAGCAAATAATGACATTGAAGAAGCGGTACGTACCAGTAACAGAATTCCTGAATCATCGGATACTGATATTATTGGCGATTCTCTGGAAAAGATTAATGTAGGTCGAGATAAGATTCAGCAAATGATACTAAAATCAGCAAATGAACAAACAGCAGATTTAGGAATAGAGATATTGGATTTTCGTTTTAAACGTATCAATTATGTGCAAGAGGTGCAAGATCAGGTGTATGAGCGAATGAAAAGTGAGCGTTTTAGAATTGCCGATAAATTCCGATCAGAAGGTCAGGGAGAAGCCTCACGAATTAATGGTGAGAAGGAACGAGAGTTAAAAACCATACAATCTATTGCATTTAGAGATGCTGAAATGATTAAAGGTAAGGCAGATGCTACCGCAGCCTCAATTTATGCAGAGGCCTATAATAGATCTAATCAATCGAGAAGTTTTTATGGCTTTCTGAAATCAATGGAAACATTTGAAAAAACTTTTGATGGACAAACATCCATTTTCATTTCAACAGATAGCGAATTGTATAAATACTTGAAAAAGATGGATTGATGTTATACTCCTGCCAAACAAAAACTCGGGTTTTCATTAAGCATGGGTATAGACGAAAAAATATAGAGATGACGACATTTTTGTCAACTAGAAAGTCAAATTGTACTAATTAAAGACCCGAACTAATGAAACAGGGAAAAGAAGATTTCAAAATTATAAAAGAAGAGAAGTATAATTACCCCCTTTGTTAGGACAATAATTCTTTAAAA
>Ga0306871_1000505_pt1 | contig 14927 bp, 9 predicted proteins | sample AntRauMeHopE1497_FD_190447 | JGI IMG/M metagenome (GOLD analysis project Ga0306871, IMG submission 190447) | Saline lake microbial communities from Rauer Islands, Antarctica - Metagenome Hop E1 #497 (v2) (version 2) | ecosystem: Environmental > Aquatic > Non-marine Saline and Alkaline > Saline ... | reverse complement strand
TTCCTGTTTTTGCCAACATATTAATCATTTTGCTATTCGGTTTTCCTTAAAAACCTTTTTTTGTACCCAACATCAAAATTCAGTACTATTGCAGCCAAATTAATTACTATGATACTCCCCTACGACGACACCTACTTTATGAAAAAGGCGCTACAGGAGGCGGAGTATGCCTTTGAACACGGAGAAATTCCTGTAGGTGCCGTAATCGTAATCCAAGATAGGATCATTGCCAGGGCGCACAACCTTACCGAGAGGCTGAACGATGTTACCGCCCATGCCGAGATGCAGGCCATAACGGCAGCGGCCAATTTTTTGGGCGGGAAATATCTAAAGGATTGTACCTTGTACGTGACCTTGGAACCCTGCCAAATGTGCGCCGGCGCGCTGTATTGGAGCCAGATCGGAAAGATCGTATTTGCGGCCAGAGACCCACAACGGGGCTGCGGTGTTATGGGCACACAACTACATCCAAAGACCGTAATAACCGGCGGGGTTTTGGAAAACGAGGCAGCAGCATTGTTGCGGCGGTTTTTTGAGAAAAAGCGGAAGTGATTTTCTCCTTTTAACCTGTACTCTTTTCCTATTTTTTATATTGAAAAATCAACTCCCCACCGTTTATAAGCGATTCATGATCGATGGTAAAATTTTCTAGTTCCCAATCGTTGTAAGTCGCTTTTGAAATTTTGTAGGCTTCCGGGGAATTATTTTTGCCGAGCAATATTAATTCCTTACCGGGGTAGTAATCCGGGTTTAATTTGATGGTAACCTTATCGAAAATCGGGCTGCCCAATTGATAGACGGGGTTCTCCTCCGTTCCGCCGTTCAATTGAAAGGGTCCTAGTTTATAGAGTACGGCCAGACTTCCCATCAAGCCTTGGTCTTCATCGCCATTATATCCGGTATTGGTACCCAGGCCGCCAAAGACGGTTTGCGCCACTTTTTTTGACCAGTATTGGGTAAGGTCTGGCCTGCCCAGCTGATTGAAGATAAAGGCGGTCTGTATCGAGGGCTGATTGCCGTAGTTTATGGGAATCCGCTTATACTCCGGGTGCGATTCCTTGGCGTGCGCATCCCCGGCGGTAAAATTCAGTTTTTCGGCAGTTTTGAACTGCTCGTTCAATTTGGCCGCCGCCATTTGCTTTCCGCCCATCAAGGTTGCCAGACCTGCAATATCGTGGCCAACGAACCAGGTGGCCTGGGCGGCATTGGCCTCCACAAAGCCCGGGCTTTCGTAGGGGTCAAAAGTGGGCATCCACTTGCCATCGATATCCTTTGGACGCATCCAACCGGATTCGCTGTCGAACACAGTTTTGTAATTGTTGGAACGCTGCATAAAATATTGGTAGTCGGCCGTGTGTCCTAGCTTTTTGGCCAATTGTGCCAAAGTCCAGTCCTGGTAGGCATATTCCAAGGTCATCCCAGGTCCGTTTTGGTGGTAGCCGAATTCCATCCCATTCGGATTTGGGTGTGGCACATAGCCATTTTCCATGTAGTATTCCAGTCCGCCGCCAATTTCGGTCGTATGTTCGTACCCTGCCTTGGTCATTGTTCCACCGGGCATGTGTCCCTTTTTCAGTCCCCGGTAAATTTCTTCCAAATTGTCCTTGACAATACCTTTTTGGATGGCACTGACAATGAAGGGAGTCGTAGTGGCACCGGTCATCACAAAAGTATAGTTCCCTCCCGAAGGGCCACGGGGAACTAGGCCGCCGTCTTTATAATATTGAAGGAGCGAGTGCACGAATTCCTCATAGATTTCAGGATAAACCAGCCCCCACAAAGTGTTAAGCGTCCACTGTGCGCCCCAGAACGAATCGGAATTGTAATGGTTGAACCTTGGTTTGCCATCAATCAACGGAATTTGTCCAATTCTGAAATTATCCCCTGTATTATCGGGATAGGCGCCGTTTACATCACTGATTATCCTACGTCCCTGCAATCCGTGCCACAGGTCTGTGTAAAAGCGGCGCTGTTGGGTTTCCGTGCTACCTTCAATTTCAATCCTGGAAAGCAGGGAGTTCCACTCGGCCTTAGAATCGGCAACAACATCCTCAAAATTCCATCCCGCCAATTCGGCTTCCATGTTATTTGTTGCGTTTTCGGATGAGGTATACGAAATTGCTGCTTTCATCAATACTTTTTCCGACGCGGACTTTTCCAGTATCACTACGTAGTTGCCGGTATTTTCATCTTTTTTGACAGCTTGGATATCCGTATTCAACTTAACCTCAAAGTAAATTGTAATCGGTTTGGGACGCCGAACGGTGGGGGAGCAGACCAAGTGTCCCGACAGTGTATTCTTATCCACCTGCCTCAGCACTCCGTCAACATTTTCTGCGGGACCCAACATGCCGTTCAGATTGAAAAGTATGGCCGGCGAGCCGTTTTGCGGAAATTTATAGCTATGGAAGCCCACCCGCGTCGTACTGGTCAATGCTACCTGTATACCGTATCTATCCAATTCAAGATAGTGGTAGCCTACTTCCGCTTTTTCGGTCCCTTGGCTGAATTTTGAATAAAAATCGGTAAAAATGTTATCCGTGTCGTTTTCGTTTACGATGACCGGCATAACGGACAGGCCCGACAATTGCCAGGCGTGGATATGGCTAAAGCCTTCTATGGTATCCGTTTTGTATCTGTACCCACTGCCCCAGGCACCGCCGATCTGCGTATCCGGACTCAAATTCACCATCCCAAAAGGGCGCGAGGCCGAGGAGAAAAAGAACCACCGGGAATTCTCGGTATCCAGCAAGGGGTATACCTGGTCTACTGCTTCCGTTGCGTTGCCTGTTGAAGTACTTTGTTCAACGGTCTTGTTGAGGGAGCAGGAAGTAAGAACTATCAGTATGGCTATGCAGAGGAAATATTTCATTTTTATTCCGTTGATTCATTTCAAATTTAGCGTAAAAAATCTTTCCGCAATAGGGAGGCACATCCAAGTTACCACAAAATATTGCGCAGATAGCATTATGGCACAGCATACTTTTGACGACAAAATACAGATTATATTAATTGTTCTTGGAAGAAATAGATCTTCCTGCCTACAATCAAATTTGCCACATCAATCGACCTTCAAAATTGCGGGTCTTTTATTTTTCATGTAAGCCGTAAAAGCTACCAGGATAATAGCGGTAGTTACCGCTCCTCCCAGATATGCCCAGTTGTTTGGCAGTGCAAAGCCTTCGGGGGCGATCAATATATAGGTTGTGCACACCATGGTCATGAAAATTGCGGGAAGGAGGCTTACCCAGAAAAATTTACGCTCGCCCATCAGGTAGGCGGTAATTGCCCACAGGACGATTGCGGCTAGGGTCTGGTTGCTCCAAGCGAAGTAGCGCCAGATAATGGCAAAATCCACTTGGGTAAGGGCGAAGGAGACTACAAAGAGGGGCAAACTTATGAAGAGCCGGTTCCTGAACAGTTTCTGGTCCATTTTAAAGGTATCGGCCAGGATAAGCCGGGCGGACCTAAATGCGGTGTCGCCGGAAGTAATGGGGGCGGCAACGATACCCAGCAAAGCTAGAAACCCGCCGATGCTTCCCAACATGTTTACCGATATTTCATTGGCTGCCCATGCCGCATTGTTGTTGTTGGCGATCATTGCCGAGTTGAGGCCGTCCACGTTATCAAAGAAAACCATGGCCGCCGCTGCCCAGATCAGCGTTACGATACCTTCCGTGATCATTGCCCCAAAAAATATACCCTTTCCCATGCTCTCGTTCTTTATGCACCTGGCCATAAGGGGCGACTGCGTAGCGTGGAAGCCTGAAATTGCCCCGCAGGCGATGGTAACGAAGAGAATGGGAAAGATGGGCGTGGCCTCCGGATACCGGGACATATTCCTCATATTATCAAAAGTGAGCTCGGGTATGGTGTAATCGCCTAACAGCAGACTGATCAGAAGGCCTAGCGCCATGATGAGCATCGCAACCCCGAACACCGGATATATTTTGCTGATGATCTTGTCTATAGGCAGCAAGGTGGAAAGTATGTAGTAGGCCAGAATGATCAATACCCATATCCAGACCGCCCAGACATTCCCGGTCATGCCGTCTATGATCTTGGCCGGGCCCACTAGAAAAACGGTACCTACAAAGATCAGTAGCAGGACGGTGAACCAGCGCATGAGGTGCTTTACCCGTGGCCCCAGATAGACCCCTACGACCTCGCTGATGCTAAGGCCGTCATGCCTAAGGGACAACATTCCCGACAGGTAGTCATGTACCGCCCCCGCAAAGATGCAGCCCAGTACGATCCACAAAAAGGCCGCGGGCCCGAACATGGCCCCGGCGATCGCACCAAAAATAGGTCCCAGCCCTGCGATGTTCAAGAACTGAATAAGGAAAACCTTCCAAGTGGGGAGGGGAACAAAGTCGATACCGTCCTGCAGGCGAACGGCCGGCGTTTTTCTTGCCGGGTCTATACCGAATATTTTTTCTATAAGGTTGCCGTAGAGAAAATAGCCAAGAATCAGGATTGCTATAGCAACACAGAATGTGATCATAAGGTTCCGTATTTTTTGTCAGTCGATTATTGCGTTCACTTCGTAAACGTGCGTAACTTCGTAAAAAAGGCAAAAGTTACCAATTTTATTCAAGGCATACACCATGGACCATGAATCCGCTTATTTTACCCTAAGGGGGAAGCGACCCGATTTCTAGCCATCTATTCTTCGGTTCTACCATTATTTTTGTGGTGAAATATAATTCTCTGAACTTGATAGACAAAAGGACGTAAGACCTGCCGGCCAGGCGTATGACTTTTTCAATCAAGTTGTTAATCATCACATATTTTTATTGTTTTTCTGGGCAATTACATTTGGTCTTATGGCCAAAGCTTGCCCTTTGTAGGAGTGTCTATAAGACCTAAGTCAACTAATTTATGATCTTATTTGCAACAACACCTGCCTGGCCGGCTAGGCAGGTTAGTGCTAGAACCTTAAAAAAAATTTAAGGGCTTAAAAAAAAGACGGATATGATACCCGCCCTTCTCCTAAAACTGAATCAACTATCGATTTTAGTACCTTGGGTTCTGGTCAGCAGGAATCAATGCGAGGCTATTATTTATCTCATCGATAGGTATAGAAAACAATAAGCTTACATCTCTTCCGAACGTAGGAGTTTAGTATGATGAAGCTTTCCTTTTAGTCCGCATTTTGCGCGGCCAGTATCCTTAGAATAATAACCGAATTGAACGAACGTCTATAACATCTAATAATTTTATCTTTTTGATGCTTTAAAAATTTCTTGCAAAAATTGTAATCGGGTCTTACCTTCGTAGGCAAGATTTAGGTCATTAATGTCTGCCAGATCAAGCCATGTTTCTGCTAATTCTTTTTGCATAATTTCAAAAATATTTGCATCGTGGAATGGGTATGCTCTAATATGCTGACCACGCATCCCTTCACCAGTACCCCTCCCTATATAGTTTTGATTCCTGTATTCTGGTAGCAGGTGAAAGTATCCCTGTGTACCAAAAAACTGTAATAATTCAAAATGTGGTGAACTGGCAGGGACGTCTGATAAATATATAGTTTTAGCACCTACTTTGTGAAGCTTGGATTGCACTATACTCAAATCTATATCCCTAGCGTTAACCTTATTCTTAACAGCAACAGCGGCAGCTATTCCAGTTGCTTGCCCTATAGCGGTCCAAGTGGGTTCCATACGCAAAGAGCTATAGGCAACATGACTGGCGGATACGGCACAACTGACCAAAAGGCCGTCTATGTTGGATGGCACCGTTACACTATACGGAATTTGATAGGGTTGGACAAAACGATTAAAGACTCCTTCGGTCTTCTTTGGATATAGGGTTCCGGCCAAAGCGTTTCCATGACTATCCAGTGAATAATCACATATAGCTATCGCATCTTGTTGCAATGGTGCCCTAATTTGACCGTCGGTCGGTTGGGTATGTTCTTCCTTTATAACAAAGTCGGAGACCATTCTTCTACCTTCCCTTATGTAAAGTGCAGGGGGGAAATGGTCAGTGCTAACAAATTCATCGCGTGGTAAACCCCATTTAGCGACTTCCTCCCTAATATTTTGTGGAACTTCGGAATCTGTTCGTAGAAAATAGAATAATCCCAAGGTATAGTTTTTGTGAAGGTTGAAAATTTCTCTTCTAACCTCTGCGTCCCCATCTGGCCATTCATAATTTTCTCCGGGCATTCTTAGGCTAATAGGGGAATACAGCAAGTCGTTAACATCCGCCTTATTGTTGGGAATCCTTCGGATTTTGACAATTTGATCTTCAAAAGCATTTATTTCTCCTGTTTTCAAAAGTGCCAATAGTGGTAAAAACTGTTCACGGCGGTACTTCTCAGGTTTCCCAATTTCTACTCTATTGCTTTCCTCATCGGTTACACATACCCTAAAATTGTAACACTGTATCTTATGATCCCCTTCACCGGAACTACCAATCAACAGTCTTCCATTTTCGTAATACTTAACACCGGCGAAAAGCTCACCGTATTCCGCCCTCGATTCCCGACCCACCCGGTATTTAGATTCGGCCATGGCCATGAGATCACCTTCATAGGTTGCGTCTATGAAAACCTTTGCAGACACCTTTATACTGTCTTGTTCTTTAGCAATTGAAATCGCAGTTAGTTGCTTTTTTCCATCATTTTCAAGGAAATGGGTTTTTGTCAAGCGATGTTCAAGAAATAGCTTTATCCTTCCGGTTTCGGTAAGCATATCCATCAACACCTTCTCTGCAACATGGGGTTCATACCATGCACCCTTATAGCAGTCAGAGACTTGCTGCGAATCCGGTCCATATTTTTTAGCATAGTATTTTTCGATTCCGCTCATAAAATCAAAATAAGTACCCCCAATAGACTCGAATGTCTTAAAATCCGTATTGGACATTCCCCCGGTTAACAGCCCTCCAAAATATTGGGTTGGCTCGTAAAGTGCCACCTGCATGCCTTCATTCGCTGCATTTACAGCGGCTGCAATACCAGATGGGGTGGCACCATAAACAACTACGTCATAAGTGCGCTGAGCTACTGAGAGGATTGGCACGAGCAACATAACGATAACTAAAAAGTGTCTTTTTTTTAAATATTTCATTTTTTTCTTATTTACATTTTTCCAGTTGCTCACCTTTGTAAATGGAATTGCACCAAAAAACTTGAAAAGGTTAATAATCTGAATTTTAAAAAAACTAAAAGATAGTGATAACCTCAAAAGTCCTGCTTCATCAAATTTCGACTATGGATGCAAAACTTTCGTATATGCATCGTAATAGCATGATGTACTCTATCTATCTAATTTTAAGGAACATCAAGCTAAAAAACAGGCATGCATATATATAAAGAGAGAGGTACCCATACTAAATACTTGAGGACCTATCTTAGATGATGAAATCTCTCCGATTTCGATTCTATCAATTAATCAATTGGACAAAATAAGTATTTTAGTAACCAGGGTTTTGAACTAGACTTGGGTTGGTATCCAACTCCCGAAGCGGAATTGGGAATACAGTATGTTTAGAAGCATCGATTGGTTGTCCATATTCTGAAATTGTAGCAATAAGTTTACCAGTCCTATTCAAGTCAAACCATCTTTGTCCTTCGAAACAAAGCTCCCATGCCCTTTCTTGAACAAGTGCATCCAGGAATTCAACTTGGCTGAGACCCAACGGCAAATCTTGTAAACCTGCTCGATTCCTTACTTCATTTACTGCAGCGTACGCCTTCGCCGTGGGGCCATTGTTTAATTCGTTCTCTGCCTCAGCAAGAAACAACCAAACATCTGCCATTCTGATGATGGGCCAATTTATATCAGTATCGGACGGATTTGTCTCACTTGCATCAAAATATTTCCACACATGCGGTTCAAAAGTTATGGTTTCACCGTCGATTATAAATGAATTCCTGGCACTAGCTTCTTTTCGTAAATCTTCATCTGCGAAGCTGTTTAGAAATTCTTCCTCGGCAATGGCGGAACTAAAACCGGTAAGAGGTGATGGTGCACCTCTAACGGCAAAACCTTCCATATAATTACTTCCGATCCCCCCCCTCCGACCGACAAACTGTACCGAAAAAATAAATTCCGAACTTGCTTCATTTTCCTTGTTCCAAACATCGGAAGGGGAAAGTGTCAACGGTTCGATAACCGCCTCCAAACTTGCTATTGCTTTTACGAGACTTTCGCTATTACCGTCAACATAGTATTGGTAGAGCAAGACTTTGCCCAATAGTGCTTTTACAGCCTTATCGGTCACCCTCCCTTTTATAATTTCTCCCTCTAATCCGGACTGCTCAGCATCTTCCAAATCTGAAATGATTTGAGTATAAATCTCATCTATACTGTTTTTTTCAACATTCAAACCATCCAAACCTTTAGTTGACATAGTAATCAAAGGCACTTCCCCATAAATTCTCAATAAATCAAAATAATTCAAAGCCCTCAAAAACTTAGCCTCACCCACTAACCTATTTTTAATAACCTCATCTATATCCGCTAGAGGGATTTTTTCTATAGCCACATTGGCATCATTTATTGATTCGTAGACTTCCCTCCATACTTCTTCAAAGATATTGTCGGAGGAATTGAAAATATATTCCTGTAGGCTGATACGCTCCGAAGTGCTTCCTTGCCCCTCAGATAGAAGGTCAGTAGTAATATCCGCCAATTCCCACATATTATTTCCACCATAATAATTTCCAGACCCTAAGTGAGCGTAAATAGCGTTGACCGCAGCTACTGCATCAGATTCTGAATTATAAAAATTTGAGTCCGTAAAAAATGCTTCCGGATCTTCCTCTAAAAAATCGCTGCAGGAAGTAATCAGTAATATCGAAGTAAATAAATATATAATATTTTTCATAATGTCTTAGAAATTTAAATTAACACCTAATGTTACTGTTTTTGCCCTTGGGTAAGCACCATAATCAATTCCTTGGTTGATTGAGCTTCTACCAAAAGAATTTACTTCTGGGTCATAACCGGTATAGTTCGTTATCGTCAATAAGTTTTGACCGCTTATATATATTCTGGCTTTTTTGATGGTACTGATATTGTTGACAGGCAAGTTGTAGCCTAAAGAGATGTTTCGCAATCTTATAAAAGAACCATCTTCAATTCCCAAGGAACTTACGAATTGTTCCTGTCCTCTTCTATCGGCTTTTGGATACCTCGCATCAATATTATCAGGTGTATACCTGTCAACAACTTCTGCTAAATTATTGTGAACCCCACGCAATGAGGTGAGTTCATAGAGACGGTAGGCGTTTAAAATATCGTTACCGATGACGCCTTGGATAAAAATTCCCAAATCAAAATCTTTGTAATTAAAACTGTTATTGAAACCAAAAATAAAATCTGGTTGAGCGTTACCAATAATAGCCCTATCGTCAGGGGTAATCCCACCATCGCCATCTATATCCTTGAACCGAAGATCCCCTAACTCCATAAAACGGTGTGTTGGGCCGTTGTCGATATCATCTTGTGTCCTAAATAAACCATCTGCGACATAACCGAAAAATGAATTTACTGGTTCGCCTTCTCTTACTAAAATAGCAGGAGACCCAGGGGGGTTGTAAAATCCGTTAGACCCGGAATTAGGGCCAAAAAATTCTTGTAGCCCACCCAAATTCAGAACTTCGTTCCTATTCCTAGAGTAATTAGCATCGATATTCCAATTGAAATTATTCGTATTGATGACATTTGCACTGACGGCAATATCAAAACCTTTGTTTTCGGTACTTCCGATATTTTGTGTGGATATTGCAAAACCTGAAGTATATGGTACTGGAAGATCTAGCAATAAATCCTGAGTTTCTTTCCTGTAATAGTCTAAGGTAAATCTGAGCCTATTGTCTAGGAAGCCTAAATCCAATCCTATATTGAATTGACCTGTGCGTTCCCATTTTAAATCTGGATTCGGTATCCTGATAGGAGAGATTCCGACCGCTCTCTGATCATTGATGGCATATTCAGAAATACCTAGCCTACTTAAACTTCTATAAAGTCCTATTTCTTGAAAACCGGTTACACCATAACTCGCCCTGAACTTAAACTGGTCAAAAACATCCAAGTTTTGAATAAATTTTTCATTGGAAAGTTTCCAGGCAACGGCACCGGAAGGAAAAAAGCCGTATTTGCTATCTGCCCCAAATCTAGAAGATCCATCTATTCTGCCAGTTAAGGTAAATAAAAATTTATCTTGGAGGGAATAATTGATACGCCCCAAATAAGAAGCCAAGGCCCACTCGCCCGCGTCGGTCTGTGAAGGGTCTAGAACCTCTGCCACACTCAGGTCGTTAAATTTTAAGATATCGTTTGGAAAACCATTACCGCTAGCTCTCAATTGCTCGAAGTTTTCTCTTTGAAAAGTGAGTCCTACCAAAACATCTAAATTATCCTTGCCCAATTCTTTTTTGTAATTCAGCGTATTCTCGTTAAGAATATTGGTTGTATTTCTTGTTTGAACCCTTGCAATACCTCTTTCAAAAAAACCTCTAAATGTCTGCGACCCTATGTATCTATTCAATTTCTCGGATGTAATATCCGCTCCTACTGATATTTTAGCGGTAAGCCCATCTGCCAATGCATAGCTGAGAAAGGCATTTCCCAAGAAACGGGTAGTGCTAGTTTCATTGGTAGTGTTCTCGGCCAATGCCACGGGGTTATCTCTTCTAAAACCAGGACCAATTTGGGCAGAGTTGATAAAATAGTCGCCGTTCTCATCAAAAATCGGTAAATCTGGTGTTACAGTCAATGCGTTATGTACTACCCCTGCCCCTCCTCGTCCGCCGTCATTGACCAAGACTTCATTATTAGTAATGTGTGTAAAAGAAATATTGTTTCCAAATGTTAATTTGTCATTTATGTCACTCTCCAAATTAAATCGTGCAGATACACGTTGAAATTTAGAAGTGATTACAATACCATCTTGAGAAAAATAGTTACCTGTCACAGCATATCTTGTTGACTCAGTTCCTTTACGAAAAGCAATTTGAGTATTAGACATTAGAGCTGTCCTATAAATGGCGTCTTGCCAATCGGTACCTTCTCCTAAAGCAGCAGGATTTTCAAAAGGAACATCCCTACCATCTTGGATAAAGGCCTCATTCGCCAACTCTGCGAATTGTTGTCCATTAAGGACATCAATTTTATTAGCGATGGTTTGTACACCTGTAAAATGAGTAACTTCTAAACTGGATTGCCCAGCTTTTCCTGATAGTGTACCAATAATGACAACACCGTTAGCACCTCTTGCACCGTATATAGCGGTGGCCGATGCATCCTTCAATATCTGAATGGACGATATATCCGATGGGTTAAGATTAGAAATATCCGTTGTCGGAAAACCATCTACTACATATAATGGCTCATTGGAGTTATTTATAGAACTCCCACCACGAATTCGGATTGAGACAGCGCCGCCAGGTGCTGCATCAGCCTGTGTTACTTGAACCCCTGCTGCCCTCCCTTGCAATGCTTGGTCCACGGTTGTGATTGGCATACTTTGAATATCTTCTTCACTAATTACTGCTACCGAACCGGTTAGGTCGCTTTTCCTAACACTTCCGTATCCTACGACCACAACCTCATCCAAGCCTTGGGAATCAGCTGCCATCTGCACACTTATCGTAGTGGCCTGACCAATAGTTCTTTCTTGCTTTTTAAAACCAATATAACTAAATACCAAAACGGCATCTTCTGTTTCCAATGTGAGGAAGTAGTTACCATCAAAATCCGCTTGGGTTCCATTTGTGGTGCCCTTTTCAATAATGTTGGCACCCGGCAGCGGCTGTCCGTTCTCGTCCGTAACCGTACCGCTGACAGATTGTTGTATTATAATTTCAGGAACGACATCCACTTTATCTACTTTTACATCTATCTCCTTTTTTCTAATCAGATATACCCTTTTGTTAGTTAGGTTATAGCTGGTTTTGGTGTTTTGAAAAATTTGATCTAAAACTGTGTCAATTGTTTCCTCGTTCACCGTAATGGAGATTTTTCGCTTTAGATCTACATCTCTGAGCCTATATACAAACTCAAATTCTGTTTTACTTTCGATTTCGTCTAACAATTTCTCTATCGTAACATCTTCCAAATCTAGCGATACTTTAGTACGCTGCCCGTACGTATCATTCGCGTGCACGGTAAAGAATGTTACCAAAAGGAACAGCATGCTGAGTTTCATTTTCAAATTAATTTTTAATAACAGGTAAGGGCTTCTTATGAGCCTAAGAAGTTTTTTCATACTTTTATAGTGTTAAATGTGGTTATTAATTTAATCGCCCTGACCAATCGGGAAATGTTCGTTGCATTTTCCGATTTTTTTTGGTCAAGTCCGACCGTTTGAAAAATAATATTACTTGGTTTTTATTTCATAAGCTTTGTAGTATTTTAATTTCTATGTTCTCAATAGATGATGATGCTGTCATCCAAAAATTTGTATTCAATTCCGTAGTTGTTGTTCAATTCCTCCAATACCTTCTCAATAGGTTCGTCCCCAAAATTGGCATTGAATTCCTCGCTCATCAACACCGTATTATTATTTACAATGGTAACATCGTAATGTCGTTCCAGTTTTTTCATGATATTTTTTAAGGTCATATTCCTGAACACTAGCTTGCCATTTATCCAAGAGGTGTAAATACTGGTAATGACCTCTGAAGTTTCAATGTTCTTGCTGTTTTTATCAAAACTACCCTTGAAACCAGGTTGCAATACGGTATTTTTATCGGTAGCATCCCCTTTGGTCTGTGTGTAGAGACTTACCGAACCTTCCACAAGTACCACCTCGGTGGCATCATCTTCCGGATAAGCGGAAACATTGAACTGCGTACCCAAAACCTGGATATTAAGATCATTTGCGTTTACGATAAAGGGATGCGCGGTGTCCCTGGCCACTTCTAAATAGGCTTCACCGGTAATTTGTATTTCTCTGTCTCGGCCCGCTATAAAGAACACGGGATATTTGATGGACGATCCTGCATTGAGGTGTGCCAAAGTGCCATCCGATAGTTGAAGTTGAAAGGTTTTGCCGTAAGGTACGGTCAAGGTGTTGTAGACAAGTTCTTTTACCGTCTGGCTATTAGCATATTTTAAGATAGCTCCTTCTTGCTGTCCAACAACCTTACCTTGGGCATCCAGCACTTTGACATCCCCAGCCTCATCAATTACTTGTATCGTACCGTCTTCCAATTGTAAGGTAATGGCATTTTCAGGCATGATGGTCAAAATAGGGTCGGTGGTGCTTTCAAGATAAAAATAGCTGACTATTATAAAACCGATAAAAACTGCCGCAGCTGCATACTTTCTCCAATGCTTAGTTTTCGCAAACTTCCTTTTATTGATTCCTTTCTCAATAGGAGACCATACCGATGCTTTTACTTCATTTTTATGAAGGTCGTTAGTGAAATATGCTTCTGTATTTTGACCTTTCAATGTTTTTTTGAATCTTTCCAACACTTCCATTTCCGAATCACTTATGCAGCCATCGAGGTATTTATGTAATAATTTTCTGAATTCTTGTTCTTCCATGTTTCGGCTATCTATCTCTATGAACCATAAATAGGCAAGAACTCACACAATCTTAAAATTTTAACATTTATAGGAAAGAGGTAGTATGGAAATGGGTAAAGTACGGGTAGGAACTTTCAGGTAAAAAAGATAGATAAGCCTAACAGAAAAGATTGGGCGGTAAGTAGATTTTGCTTGATAAATTTTAAGGCTATTGACATCTGATTTTCGACAGACCTTTTGGATATCCCCAATTGTACGGCAATTTCATCGTTTGAAACTGCCTGAAACCTGCTCAACCTAAAAATTTGTTGACATCTTGGCGGCAAAGCGGTAAGGGCGGTTTCAATGACCAATTGGGTATCCTCTAAATTGTGTTTGTTTTCAACCTCCGAAGCTACAGTAAACTGCAAGGATGCTATTGCCTTGCTCTGAGCGGTATTGAATTTATTGTCCCTCAGAAATTTAAAACAGCCATAATTTACCGATTTAAAGATGTAGCCTTCAAAGTTCTCGATGTCTAGCTTTTTTCTTTTCTGCCATAAATTCAACCAGATATCCTGTACGATATCCTTTGCAACGCTTTCATCCATCACAATGGCTTTGGCCGCTGTAAACATAGATTGCCAATACAGGTCAAAAAGCTTGGTAAAAGCGCATTGATTACCATTTTTGACTTGGTCAAAAAGTAGATTATATGTTTTTGAATCTATGGGAGACATATTAAACTAACCTTACATATTAAAAACCTAAATTTCTTTAAATATATAAAATTTAGAGATAAAATAGAAAATATGAGATAATTTATAGTCAATTAATGGGAATTTCTTAAATGGTTTCGAAAAATAACAGTGTAGCGATGTTTGTCAAAAATGACGTAGTTTACGGTAAGTGAATTGGAACTGATCTTAATGTGGACTCAAGTACGCTTGCAAAGTATATTTTACGAAACCGTGAATTTTTACCTTAAAGCGATACACTATAAAAGAACATATCCTACGGCTGTTGCATCGTTCCATTGGAGCCAAATTAAGGGCGGGCGCTAACTAGAAGCTTTGGGCAACCCGTGTTAAATCTCCAAATGTGCGCCGGCGCGCTGTATTGGAGCCAGATCGGAAAGATCGTATTTGCGGCCAGAGACCCACAACGGGGCTGCGGTGTTATGGGCACACAACTACATCCAAAGACCGTAATAACTGGCGGGATTTTGGAAAACGAAGCAGCAGCATTGTTGCGGCGGTTTTTTGAGAAAAAGCGGAAATAAGCGTTTTGGTTGAAGAGTCGCTTCGGGTAGGTTTTGCTATCTTTTCGGGAGCAAAAAAAGCCTATTACAAGCGTCCTCTATCGCTCGTCCATAATGACTACCCACATAATAAGATTTACCAAACCCAGCCCAAAAAGCAATGCTATTGATTTTAAAGGCAGTATCTTCCTCGT
>Ga0306871_1000504_pt1 | contig 14938 bp, 5 predicted proteins | sample AntRauMeHopE1497_FD_190447 | JGI IMG/M metagenome (GOLD analysis project Ga0306871, IMG submission 190447) | Saline lake microbial communities from Rauer Islands, Antarctica - Metagenome Hop E1 #497 (v2) (version 2) | ecosystem: Environmental > Aquatic > Non-marine Saline and Alkaline > Saline ... | reverse complement strand
AGGAGCTGCCCATCGCTGCGGTGCGCGAACCGGAGAGCCAAGTCGCTGCGGGCAGCAAGGCGAATGCTGAGAAGGAGCGCGGCGCAGCGATTTGCATTCAGGCTGGCGCGCGTGGGCGGCTCGCTCGTCGTGCGTCTCGTCGTATGATGGCGGAGCGCCGCTTCGACGAGCGAGCGGGCGAGCGGGCGGGCGACCTGGCGGCGATCCGCGCCGTTGCTGGCCCGGGCACGATGGAGGACCCGACCACGTCGCCCAAGGTCCGGCGGCGTCCCCGGGCGTCCTCGCCTGCCAAGCAGGGCGCGTCGGTGTCGCTGGAGGACGCTGAGGCGGCCGCTCACCCGGACGAGGATGCTGTGACGGAGTGGCGCGCGCAGCGGGCGTCGGAGCTGGCCGAGCAGCTGCGCAAGGAGGAGGCGGCAGTGCGTCTGCAGGCTGGCGCGCGTGGGCGGCTCGCTCGTCGTGCGTCTCGTCGTATGATGGCGGAGCGCCGCTTCGACGAGCGGGCGGGCGAGCGGGCGGGCGACCTGGCGGCGATCCGCGCGGCCGCAGCCGAGGACGGCCGGTCGGCTGTGGAGGACCCGTCCACGTCGCTGCTGACGCGCAGCCGCGTGCCGAGCCTGGCGACGTCGGCTGACTATGCGGCGGGTCTGGTGGACGGGGCGGGAGCGTCAAGCCCGCGACCGGACGCGTCACAGGTGTCGGAGTGGCGGCGCGAGGCCGCGGCACGGGCGGAGGAGGCGGCACGCCGGCGCGAGGCCGCGGCACGGGCCGCACGGGCTGCCAAGGAGCATGCAGCAGCCGTGCAGGTGCAGGCGCTTGCTCGGAGCATGCTCGCGCGCCGTCGCGCCAAGCGTATGGAGCGGGCCGTGCGGGCCGTGATGGCCCGCCAGGCGTCATCGGCCGCCCGCACGGCGCGGATCGAGGCCGAGGCAGCGATGCGTGTGCAGGCGGGTGCGCGGGGCCTGATCGCGCGTCGCGTGGCCGACAACCTGCGGCGGGCGCGGGAGGCCGAGGAGGCTGCGCTCCTGGCCGAGGAGGAGGCGATGCGGGAGGCGGCTCGAGCTGCCGCCGAGGCTGCGGCTCGGGACGCCGCGGCGGTGCGTCTGCAGGCTGGCGCGCGTGGGCGGCTCGCTCGTCGTGCGTCTCGTCGTATGATGGCGGAGCGCCGCTTCGACGAGCGAGCGGGCGAGCGGGCGGGCGACCTGGCGGCGATCCGCGCCGTTGCTGGCCCGGGCACGATGGAGGACCCGACCACGTCGCCCAAGGTTCGGCTTAAGACGCTCCGGGCAAGGGCTGCTGCAAAGGCGGATCGCGGGTCTGGGCGCACGGACGAATCCCTGGAGGCGGCGGCACATCCGAGCGAGTCCCGGGTCGCTCAGTGGCGAGAAGAGGCGCGGCAGCAGGAGGAGGACGCCCGTCAGCGGGAGGCGAAAGCAGCGGAGAGGGCGCGGGCAGAAGCTGCCGCCTCCCGCGTCCAGGCAGGCGTCCGCGGCCGGCTGGCGCGCCAGCACAGCCGCGCTCTCATGGCCCGCCGCCAAGAGGACCGGGACCGCGAGAACGCCGCTGTGCGCGTGCAGGCAGGCGTCCGGGGGCTGCTCGGCCGGAAGGAGGGCCGCACGCGGGCGAACAGCAAGCGGTTCGACGAGACCGCGGGGGCGAGGCGGCTTGCCCTCGGAGGCATCCCGGCCGGCCGGTCGCTCGACGCCGAGTCGGTGCCGATGTCGCCCATGGCTCGGGAGAGGGCCGTCCCGGCTTCACCGGGCGCGCGGGCACAGTCGCCAACCGCCGGCGCCGCGGCGGCTGCTCTTGGGCAACACCCTGCCGGCTCCCGGACAAGCGAGCATGCCCCGCTGGTCCGCCGGCCCTCGGAGGCGGTGATCGGGCGCTGGCGGCTGCAGGCCGAGCGCGCGCGGATCGCCTCCCGGCGTGTCGCCGAGGCCATGGCCCACGAGGCCCGGGCGAGGCAGGAGGCCGAGGCCATGCGCAGCGTGCAGGCCGACGAGGACGCGTCAGAAGCAGAGCGCGCCCGCTTGCTCTCTGCCAAGGTGGCGGCAGACGTCAAGGCGGCTGTCTTGGCCAAGCAGCTCGCAGCCGCCGGCCGGATCGCGAGGGTCGAGGCCGCGCGCATGCAGCGGCTCCAGCGCGAGAGGCAAGCAAGGGATTCGCGACGAGCCCTCGAGGCCGCGGTCATGGGGCCTCCGTCCGACGCGTCGGAGCGAGGCGAGGGCACCTCGGCCGGAAGCGCCGGCCGGCCAGCTCCGGCCGGAGGACGGCACGCCAACGGCGAGAGCAGCCACGACGAGGAGGACGACGGGGAGGAGGAGGTGGCCGAGCCGTGGGACGGAGAGGCCTCCCCCTTCGTCGCCACCAGCGCATCCTTCCGCGAGGGCGCTGACGCGGCCGCCGTGGCTGCCGTCGCGGCCCTGCACGCGGCTGAGGCGACGGGCGACGATGAGGGGGCCACCCTCGCACGCGCGGAGATGGCGGGCGACGCGGCCGGGATGCAGGCGGCGGCGGCTGCCACTCTCATCCAGGCTGCCGTGCGAGGGCACGTGGCTCGCGCCAGGGTCGGCGACCCGTCCGATGGCGTTGATGACGCGTCGGTGGAGGCCACGCGCCCGGAGCCGGCCGCGGACGGGCTCGACCGCGCCCGGCCGGGCTCGGACGGCGGGCCTGCCGACGACCACGCGTCGTCGGTCGGCGTCGGCTCCGCACGGTCCGGGTCGGAGGCGGGCGGGGTGGACCTGGAGGGGGAGAGGGCCGTGCACGAGGAGCGCATGGCTGCGCTGGAGGATGCGGAGGAGCGGCGGCGCGCCCAGAAGGAGATGGAGGCATCCGCCGTGGTGGAAGCGGCAAGGATCGCAGCCCGCGCGGAGGCCGAGGCCGCGACGGAGGGCGCCAAGGCCGCGGAGGCCGCGGCCAAGGCAGCGAGGCAGGCGGCCGAGGAGTCCGACGCCAAGCGCCGCGCCGCGGAGGAGGAGTTCGGGCGGCTACGGGCCGAGGCGACGGCAGAGGCGCGGGCCGCGGCGGAGGAGGCCAAGGACGCCCGGGCGGCCGCGAAGCGAGAGCGCGAAGAGCGGCAGGCGGCAGAGGACGAGGCCCGCTCGCTCCGCGCGAAGCTCCAGCAGGCAGAGGCGGTGGCCGAGGGGGAGCGGCTGCGCTCGGAGGCTCGCGCGGACTCGGAGCGCGAGGCCGCGGCCCGGGCGCTGGAGACGGCGCGCGCCGCCGAGGAGGCCCGCGAGCGCGCCGAGGCCGCCGCGGCCAAGGAGCGCGGCGACTCGGAGGCGCTGAAGCACGCCACGGCGGCCGAGGTGGAGCGTCACCGCTCGCTCGCGCTGCAGGCCGACGAGGAGAGGGCCCGGGCGCTGAAGGAGCACGAGGGTCATGTGCGCGAGGTGCAGGCGGAGATGCGGAGGCAGGCTGCGGAGCAGGAGGCGGCTCTGCAGGGCACGGCGGAGGCGCACCGGCGGGCGATGGAGGAGGCGGACCGGCGGGCGGTGGAGGCGCAGCGGGCCGCGGACGCGGAGCGTCAGCAGGAGCGCACGGAGGCAGAGGCGAAGCGCCTTGCAGAGCGGGAGGCGCTGCTGGCGCAGAGCGACGAGCACCGGCGCGCGATGGAGGCGGCATTCGCGGAGTCGCAGGCGCGGGCGGAGGTCGCCAAGGAGGAGATGAGGAGCAAGCGGGAGGAGGCGGAGGAGCGCGCCCGGGAGATCCGCAGGGACGCCGACGAGGAGAAGGAGCGGCTGCAGGCGGAGACCCGGGCAGAGCTGCGGCGGATCAGCTCGGCGGCGGACAAGGCCGTCGGGGAGGCCGACGCCGCGAGAGAAGAGGCGGAACGGGAGCTCGAGGCGGCGCGCGTGTCGCAGGCCATGGTGCTGGCCGAGGTGCGGGAGACGCGGGGGGGCTACGAGATGGCGGCGCGGGAGCGGGCGAGGGCCCGGGAGGCCACGGACGCGCTCCTGGCGGCAGAGGCGCGCATGGCGCTGCTGGAGCGCGAGCTCGGGCACGCCCGCGCGGCCATCGAGGGTCGGGCGCCCATGCCGGCGCTCACGGACTCGGCTCGCCCGGCGCTGCTCACCGACGTGGCCAGGGGCCCGGGGCGCGGCGCCATCACGCTCACCCGCAGCGCGCCACCACCCCCCCTGCAGAGCGGGGGGCCCCGAGCCGGCCGCGGGGCAGCGTTTGGTGTTGCGTCGCCGTCGCCGTCAGTCTACGCCCTTCCCGCCGGCGTCCACACGCCGGGGGCGTTCGCCTCACCGCCCCCGCCCCCCCAGGACTCCCCTCGGGCCCTGGCCGACAGGGGCAGCGAGAGCGAGTCGGCATCGCCGGGCGGCGGGGGTCGCTCCGGGCGGTCGCGCTCGCCGCCGTCGGCCATGTCACGAGGCCCCCGCCGCTCCGGCTCCCGCCCCAACGTCCGGGTGCAGGTGCCCGGGACGCCGGTGGGGCGGTCGTCGGCGGCCGGGATGGAGTCGCCCCCCGCCGACGGCGACGGCATGGGCCGGTCTCGCAGCCCGGCCCGCGACGGCACCCCGGCGTCGTCCGAGGAGGACGAGTCGTTCCGCCGCGCCGTGGAGTCCGCGACGCGCGATGCCGTGGCGAGGCTTGAGCAGCAGGGGCAGCTGCCCCAGTCCACGACCGAGGCCGACAGGGCAGAGCTCGTCCGGGCTGCGGTGCGTGGCACCGGCAGCGCGGCGCGGCGCTCGGACAGCCCGCGGTCGCTCCAGCGCTCGATCGAGGCGGCCGTGGCGTCGCGCAGGCCGTCGAGCCCCACCATGGCGGCCGCTGCCGACGCGGCGCAGGCCAAGTCCAAGGCCGCGCTCGAGGGCCGCGGCCGGTCCGCCTCGCCGCTCGCCAAGTCACCCACCCAGGACGGGGATACCAAGGCGGGCGCGCCCAAGGCCGGCTCCAGCAGCCTCGCGGGCATGGCCTTCGCCGTCGTGCGGGCCAGGCGGGCGTCGCAGCGTGCCAAGGCGCGGCTGAACTCGCAGGAACTCCGCCGGCCCTCCGTTTACGACAACCGCCCGAGCCCGCGCAGCAAGGGCGAGGAGGACGAGCGCAAGGCAGAGCTCCGCGTGTCCACGCCGTGGCTCGTCGCCGGCAGCGCCGGGTCCCGCCTCTCGACCGGCAAGCCGATGACGTCACACCTGTCGTCGCTGTCCGAGTCGTCGCCCGCCGACATGGCGGAGCGGGAGGCCAGGCGGCAGGCGAACATCGACGCCGCCGAGGCCAGGCTGGCCAGGAAGCGGCAGAGCGTGGCCTCGGTCCGTGCCCTCGGCGTCAAGGAGGCGGTCAAGGCGGCCGTCGCCGAGGGACACGTGGTCGCGGCCATCGCGACGGACGCGAGGGAGGCGGCGGGCCTGTACGCGGGCACCCCCAGAGCGCTGCCGGCCGTGGCCGAGTCGGCCGAGTACGAGCCGTCAGTGGCGTCGAGGACGGAGCGGGGCGGCGGTGGAGCGCCCCCCCCTCCTCCTCCCCCGCCACCTGGCGCGCCCCGCAGGGACGCGGGCACTCCCCGCTCCTCGCGCCCGGCCGGCCGCCCGCCGCAGCCCGAAGACCCGCGCCGCCCACCCCCGATCCAGCGCGCGCCCTCGGACACCCCGTCCGCGCCCGGCAGCCCCCGGGCGCCGCCGTACACCCCGAGGACGGCGGCCTCGGTCGCGCGGCGCGCCGAGGACGCCGCCCTCGCCCTGCAGGTGACTTCCCCCACCGCCGCCCAGGCCACCGGGCAGGGCCGCGCGCGCAACCGTCGCTTTACCACGGCCGTGACCGCGACCATCGCGGCCCGGCGCTTCGCCGACTCGCGCCGGCGCGACCGCCAGAGCGTCGCGGGCAGCTTCAACCGATCCAGCGGCGGGCGTGGCTACTCAGCCCTGGCCGAGGAGCTCTCCCGGGAGGACCGCGAGGAGAGGGAGAGGCGCGCCCTGGCCGCGACCGCGGGAACGTCGTCGCCCGGCACACCCCGGACGAGGGCGGCGGCGGGGCGCCGCGGGGCCCGGCCGTCGTCCGTGGCTTCGCGCGGCTCGATGCTCTTCGACGAGGTGCTGAGCGGAGGCGGGAGGTCCCCCGTGCCCGACGACTCGGCGCGGCTGGCGCAGGAGCTGGCCCAGGTGCGCCGGGAGCTGGAGGCGGCCAAGGCTGGGCGGTCGCCTGTCTCCCCCGCGGAGCCCTCGAGGGCCCACGGGCGCCCCCCCTCGGTGGCGTCCGAGCTGACCGCCGGACCCGTGCACTCGTACACCGACGAGGACGCGCCACGCCGGCCGGCCCAGGGAGGCCGAGGCCGTCGCACCCGAGAGGCGGCGCCGGAGGAGGACAGCTCCGGCCTCGCTGAGCTCGAGGCGGCCATCCGGGCGGGCGCGGAGGAGCATGGCGACATCGCCGACGAGGACCTTGGCGACGCGGAGCGCATGATCGCTGAGATCGCGATGCTCGAGCAGCTTGCGGCCGCCGGCGGCTCCGGCAGAGGTCGCCGGGGCTGAGAGCGCGCCATTCGTGACGCGAGACATCGGCTTGCCGCCTGAGTGACGTGCGCGTAGCGCAGAATGAGCTTTCCGTGAACGAAGGGTTGAAGCGCAACCCAACCCGTCAGCGATGGCACTACGTTGTCCCGCAGGCCCCCAGTCACTGCCTTGGCACACACGCCCCCGTTGGCGGCAAGACCCTCGCAGCAAGGCACCTGGTTCTCCGCTTGCTGCCTGTGTGCCGGCCGCGCCATGCTGCGCGGTCGCCAGGAGCTGGAAGAACTGCTCGACGACGCCGCCAGGGGGGCCGATTCGGCCTCGCTGCGGCTCCGAGCCTCAGATGCAGCCCGAGCCAGCGCGTTATTGTGCGCTGCTGCGGGGTATGCTGGCCTGGCTACGGCCGGCCCCGTCGGCTGCACCGCCACGCAACGTCACCAAGCTTCGCGGCCTGCTGAGGCTTCGACTGTCGTGCCTCCGACGAGCCCTGCCCCACAGGCATGGGTCGGGCCGCCGGAAATTTTGCCCATGGACCGGGACGTAACCTCTTCGGGCGCGTTCCCTCGGCTGGGCGCCGCCGCAACAAAGTCGAGCGGCACAACTCCGAATCTTGAGCCGAAGACGCCGCCGCCGCTACAGTCGCCCAGATCGGAGATGCATGTCTCGCACATCGCCTCGCCAGGGTCTGTGGGCGGTGACAGGGCGAGCGAAGGCGGCCAGGACCCGCTGCTTCCCGACGTCATGACGCCCAGCGTCAGCAGGCTTTACGGCGCGGATCGGCCCGGCGACGAGAACGGGCCAGCCGGTGCGGTTGCACGAAGCGGAGGCTCCAGCCGGGCCAGATCGTCGAGCGCCGAGCCGAGGCGCCGCAACCACCGCCACGTCTCCAGGGTAACCGGGCCGGACGCCAGGCACGCCGCCAGCGCGCGCCGCGCCCTGCTCGCAGAGGCAGGCTCGGACGGCAGCGAGCGGGGGAGCGCCTCGACGTGCTCCACGGGGGCGGCCGACGCCCCCGATGCCGCCGCGGGCCGCCCGGGCCTCGGGCTCGCTGGCTTTGCCCTGGCCGCGTCGGCGGCGCCCGTGCTCCTGGGGCGCTCAGTCACCCTCCCGGCCTCCAGTGCCGCCGCGTCCGCTGCCGAGGCCGGGGCGGCCAGGTCCCGCGCGCTCCGCCTCCTCGGCGACCTCGTCGCCGATGCCTCGCTGCGGGGCTTCTCCGTGCGGCTCCAGCCCCACCCGGCGGCCGGTATCATCCTCCTCCACCCGTTTGCCGCCCGCCCGGGTCCCGGCACGGCTGGTGCAGAGCCGGCCTCCCCTACCACGGCGCTGCTCTGCTCACTTCGCCTCCTGGGCCTCATGCTCCGCGTGCACCCCCGCATCGCCCGCACCGCTGACGAGGCGCCCGGCGCGGGCGCGGCGCCCGCGCTCGAACCACGGCCAGAAGACGGCGCCGCCGTCGCGGCCGCCCCCTTCCGGGTCGGGTGGGAGTGTGCGGTCACCGCGCACCGCGCCCTCACCCGCCTCGCCCCGCGCCTGGCCGACCTCCCCGCCGCCCTCACCGCGCCCATCGCCGCCCACCCCGTCGTGGGCATCTTCGAGCGCTCCGGCCCGGGCGCGCCTCCCGCAGGCTCCGCCTTTCGCGGCGCCGACCCGGACGCGCCGCACAGCTCGCTGGATGGCGTCTGGCCGGCCTTCCGCCTCCGCATCGAGGCGCTGCAGCGCCCGCACGCGATGGCTCGGTCCGTCGCGCTCGGCGGCGCCAGGTGCACGGGCCCTGCCGACGCCGCCCCGGCTGCCTGCACCTCCTCCCGGCCGGACATTGACGAGGACGAGGCGCGGGAGCTGGGCGTGGTGGCGGCGTCGCTGAACCACGACTCCAGGCCCGCCGCCGGGTCCGACGCCCGGGCGCTCGCCGCGGCCAGCCGCCACGCCAGGCGCGTGGGCATGCACGCGCAGCAGGTGCGCAAGCTCCGCGCCGCCCTCCTCGCCCGCGTCGAGGCGCTCGCGGACGAGTTCGTGCGCGCGAGGAACGCGTGCGACGAGGCCGCGGAGAGCGCCTTCCTGCGCGCGCTGGAGGACGAGGCAGCTGACCTGAGGCGCGGCGTGGCGACGCTCGGCCGGAGCTGGTTCGCGCGGGAGCTGCTGGCGATGTGGGTCAGGGGCGGCGTGCTGCCGCAGAGCGCGCAGCAGGACCCGGAGCTGGCGAGGCACGCAGGCAGGGTAGAGCTGCTGGAGGCGCGCATGCGGGGCGACGCGGGTGCGACGTCGGCGCTGGGGGCGCGCAGTGGCGCGAGCGGCTCGGCCAAGGCGCTGGCGACGCCGAGGAGGGCAGTGCCGCGGAAGAACACTGGAACGGGAGGGCGCCGCGCGCAGACCGGGCCTCAGGCTGGCGCGGGCGCGGGGCGGGGGCGGGAAGGGATCCGGCAGGGAGGGTCAGGAGCGCCCAGGCGCTCGCGGGCCCCGGCACTTCCGCAGGCGGCAGCAGCAGCGGCTGTGTCCGGCACCACGGCCAGCGGGCGGGGACGTGCGACGGTGGCATCGCCTGTCGGCGGCGCCGCATGGGGCGGCGGGCCCCGAGGCGCCGTTGCGGCGAAGGCGGCAGAGCTCGCGTCCCCCGCTCGGCTCCCCAGCCCCCCTGGCCGCGGCTCCGGCTCCGCCGCCGCACCGAGGGGCGCTCCGTCGGGCCTCGTGGCTGGTGAGCTCCGGGGCCGGGAGATCCTCTATGCGCTCGTGCTGCGGGCGCTCAACGACCACGTGGTGACCACCGAGCTGACGGGGCGGTGCGGCCTCGTCGTCGGCCGCCTCGGGCAGGGGTGCGCGGACCCGTTCGCCTCGGCCTTGGGCGAGGAGCCGTCATCGACACAGATGATGGCGTTGCGAAGGCTTCGGGCGGTGGGGCGCGCGCTGGGTGCCGCTGTTGCGACCCCGCATTGGGCCCACGCCGGTGGAGCGGGTGCCGAGGCGAGCGACGACGACGACGGCGACGACGACGACGGCGACGACGACGACGACGGCACCCGGGGCCGAGGCCCCGGCCGCCTCCGCCTCCCTGTTGACGCAGCCTCAGTCCTCAGCGAGGCCTACCGCGGCGGCTGGTGTTGCCACGCCGCCCCGCTGGTCCGAGAGCTTGTCCGGGTGGTATGCTCCTGCCCGGCGGCGGCGCGCGGCTACCGAGCGGAGCTCCGAGCAGCCGGACGCGCCGCCCTCGGCGTCGTTGGCGCAGTGGGTGCCGGTCTGTCGGGGTCGCACGGCCTGTGGCTGAGCCCCGGGCGCGCAATCGCGGCCAGCGAGTGCTTCAACATCGCTGCCATGACCCTGGACCCAGCTGCAGCATCATTTTCGACGTCGCTGGCCCATCCGGGAAGTTGGGCTGGGGACCTTTCCGGCAGGCCTGACTGCCAGCTGCGCACACTGGGGTGGCAGGCCCTGCTTGACGCCGACCCGGAGGCGTCTCGGGCCCGGAGCGGTTTCACGGTGAGCCCTGCCGACGTGCGCAGCCTGAGCGCGTCGAGCGCCACGGCCGCACCAGTGCTGGCAGAGGCGGGGATGGGGCACAGAGGCAGCCCGCATGCTTCGGGCGGCCGACTGGCAACGGCGCTCACGGACACGGAAGCCGTGATGCCTCGGCGGCCGAAGCGGTCTGGCACCACGCTCCTCGTTCCAGTGCGGAGGCGTGCGGAGCTGTCCCCGAGCCCGGCGACACCCGCTCCTGGCAACAAGGCCGACGGCACTCGCACTGAGGCAGCCGAGGCCTCGCTCGGACCGTCTTCCTCGGCCGACACCGGGCGCGTGCTGTCGCCACCGGCTGCGCTGCTGTCCCTGGAGGTGCGGGCGATGCTCGACGCAGCGCTGCTCGCACGGTACCCGCCCTTGGCCTCGCTGCTCGACGCCCTGACCCCTTCGGTGCTGGACGCATCGCTGGACCGGCTGGCCCGAAAGGCGGCCTCGGATGCTGTGGAGCAGCTCGGCAGCATGGTTGAACAACCGGCGCCGGGCGCCGAGGCCAGGGCTATGCGGCACGCTGCAGCTGCGCTAGGCTGTGAGGCGTGCTCCCTCGTCGCGGAGGCGATCCGGCCGGCTGTTGCGGGGGTCTCGTCCCTGATCTTGGATCGTCCTGCGGCCGAGATTGGCGGTTTCGTCGACTGCACCGTGTCGGTCGGGGTGGCTCGGGTCAAGGGCATGGTCCGCGCGCGAGCCGGACCTGTGCTCCGGCCTGTGGTTTCTGCTGCGCTCGCGCGGGCATCACGAGCGTGACTGGGAGTGCTTTCCAAGGAGTGGGTCGCCAGCCGTCGCTGAACGCCGGCCGGGCAGCAATTCCGAGGCGGTGACGGACGTGGAATTCGTCGAGAAGGCTGCTGATCGCCTGCATGGATGGTTTGGCTGTGAGTGCTGCTCAGCACGGCACCCCCGGGCTATGCGTCTGGTTCATTCGTGCGAGGTGCGACCGGCCGGGGTTCGGGCTGGCAGCAGGAGGGTCAAAATGACCAGCGCCACGAAGATGCGGCGGTACGGGGCCCTGAGTTTGCAGTCTAGTCGTACATCACAGGCCCAGTCAGGCTTTTCTGTTTCGCGCACCATCGTGTATGCGGGGCGGCTTGTGACGGGGGTCGCCGTGCAACCACGGGGGAAACGATCCTTTCGTGGTTTCAGCCGCCCCTATGCGGTTCCCTCGGCCTGCATCTCCATTCACGCATCATGACGTCTCGGACCGGTCTGGAACGCGAAGCTGCGCCTGGCAGCCGTATCAGGGCTCTGTGAAGCTCCGCCTGGGCGAAGAACAATGAAACTGGAGGACTCCCCCATCGGATGGCTGCCCTCCAGCCGAGTCCCAGCGGCCCGGAGCACTTGGCCGTACACTGACGTGCTCAGGCCGGCTACTGTAGCACTTGGAACCGCTGCACTCGCGCCGCGGAGCGTCCGCCAAGGATTTGGCGACGGAACCCTTGGGCTCGCGGGGCTCGGCCAGAGAGGTCGGGTCTCGTCCGAGCCGCCCATATCCGTGGGATTCGGAACAAGCTGGCCGGCTAGCTGAATGTGGCCGGTCGATGCCCAGCTCAAGGGCGCAGCTGGGCCTTGTGCGGTCATGGCGGTGCTCGAGGCTCCGTCACGGAGCAAATGCACCCCAGAGACCTTTCCAGCCCTCGAACCCGCCCAGCAGCTCCTCACCTCCTCGCACGCTTCAAGGGTAGAGGTGTCGGTACGAAAGCCCACTTGACCTGAGGGGTAGCTGGCGTGTGCAGTGGCACTGGAGCGGCTGGCGGGCGATGTAGGGCTGCAGTCATTGCATAACGATGACGTGACCTCCGCAGGTCCGTTATGCAGCTCCCTCCAAGGGATACCTCGCGGAATCGCTCTCAGTATCGTCTGGTGCTCGGCCTGCGAAGATTCAGAAGCGGTGGGGACGGCCTGAGCGCACGTGAGAATCGTGATGGAAGGACATTGTCGGAACTTGCGGCCTCAATATCAACCGCCGTGTTCTTAGGAGCGGCAGATGGTTCTCCCGGCGCCCCGGCTTCGATTCCCAGCCGACCCTTGCTCGCCAATGCTCCCAGCCAAGGATTGGTCGTGTCGTTGGCACCCTTGACACGCTGGGGTTGGGCAACAGGTTCGTGCTCTCCGCATCCGCAGGCGAACGCGACTCGGTTCTTCCATTCCCACTGGTCAGCGGAGCGGGCCCTGAGACAGGATTCCTGCCCTATGGCACAAACTCACCGTGGCCATGTCGAATGTGTCCCGTGGCTGCCCACTGGCCGATGCTGTGGGTTCAGCGGGGGGGGCCGCCGAGGCCACGGCGCACGACCGCGCCTCCGGCCGCCAGATGGCCTGCAAGCACTCCGCTGAGCCTCTCGGGGGGAACCCGCTCTCTCGGACAAGCTGTACGCTTAGCTCTTCGCTTCTGCCGTGGCTGGACTGGTGCTGCTGGCACGGCTCCATTGGGGTCGCCGAGAGTGGTGCAATGGAAAAGGCCGCCCGGGTCTTATTAGCCCGACCCGTCTGCAGAGCTGTTCACCGAGCATCAACAGCCGGATTGATCGTTTGAACGTCGAGCTTCTGATGACCCATGCAACCCGGCATGCACACCTTTGCACCAGGCTTGCTGCCTTCAGTATGTGCTCAAGTGCTGCGCTGACTGCAGCCCCGCGCTCTGGGGCCGCGGTCTCGCAACGTAACGGCTCAGTCTGGGCGGTGCTGACCTTCGGCCTTCGGCGCAGAAATCTCCGACGATGGTCGTCGCCATCGATCAACAAGGCTCTACTGTGACCTGCTTGCGCACAGAACGATCGAGCCCGTTGGCGTCGTCGGTCATCCCCGGCACCACGCTGCTCCTGCATCTTTCACGCGTTGTGCGAGCGCTGTTGCGACAGGAAGTCCCGCCGCCAGCCACGATCGCGCGAGCCACTGACTTGCTGTCGAATTCTGCCCCGCTATCGTAAGCCAGTTCGTAATGCCCCATCTCATTCATGTGTGTTCCGGAGCCCAAGGTATGGTGCATCGGTGGGGCTTGGGGATGCGCCGGCTGCCCAGAAATGCCCCCTGCTACTTCAAGGCAGGCATACCCTCAGTGCGCGCGCTGGAACATGTGCGTATCGCGTCGAGCCTCTTTCTTGGGTCCATGCTTGGGGTTGATTTTGGCTGTTTCGTGCGCCCCGCGGTGAATCGGCCGAAGGCCACTCGTGCAAGCCTGGGAGAGACACAAAACTGGTGTTCAGCATCTTCTTGACGGGACTGTGTGTGAGCCCGGGATCCGACCCGGACACCCCAGGCCCCGGCACATGTCGCACGGGTCAATGGAGGAGCCGCAATACTGGGCAGAGCTGAAGATGATTGCGTTCCCAGGTTGCCGCTGCGCCATCTCCCGCCGCACACTCTCGCAGGGGTTGCCGCTGTCGCTTCACGCACCGGGTGGGTGCTGCACCCATGAGCAGTCAAGCCGACCGGGACCCGACGGCAGCTGAGCTTGATCTTCTGGCCAAAAACTTTTCCCGAGACCCAGCAGACACCCTGTCCGAGACGGAAGTGGAGGTGAGCCGAGCGCACGCCCAAAATGCGCACGATACCGCCTGGCCCCGGGTTGTCGGCGTGGCAGCAGCGGTGAGGCGCCGCGGGTATGCGTGCAGCTTTGTCACTCGCCCTCGATCGTCGCGCCTGACTTTGTGCAGACCCTTCTGCGTGCTAAGGAGGCAATTTCGACGGATTCATGGTCAAGGTGGATGTCCCTGGGACGGAAGGCACACCGGCGCCGCAAGAAGGCGCGCAAGCCGCAGCCGGCCGTTGGCTCTGCGGCGCCTTCGCCGCCAACCGCCGCCGAGACAGACGCAGGCATCGTGGCAGCGCATGAGCAGGGCCCGCTCACACCCCGTGCGCCAGCGGGCGGCGGCCCGCACGGAGTCCGCAGGGCACGGAGGGCGACGGCCCCTGTGAGCCTGGTTGCGCCGCTGGCGGCCGACTCACCCTCCCTTTCCGGCACGAAGGGGACCGCAACGATCCGGCGCGCGACGCTCTCACCAGGGGCGCACCTGATCAGGCCGGGGGCGGGCCGGACCGGGGATGACGAGGCCCAGACGCTGAGCTCGGCGCTGCGCCTGGCCGACGCTCGCGTTGCGTTCTCCGAGGCCGCGTGGGTCCTCGACTGCCTTGTCCCCGCGCCCGCCCGCCGGTGGGCCCGATGCGCCGTCGTGGCCTCGGCGCCCGGTCCAGGGGACGAGCCTCCGGCAGAGCTTATGTGGTGGCACGCGCCGGGCAGCCAGGCGACAGAGTTTCCGAGCGAGGCGGCACCGCTGCGCGCGCGGATCGGCCCCGCGCTACGGGAGCTGGAGCTCCGCGACGTGGACGTCACGCCGGGCGGCTGGGCCGGCTTCGTCGCCCGGCTCAGGGCAGCGGGCATGACGCCGGGTGCGCCCAGGGGACCGCCGGCCGGCGGCTCGCTGGTGTTCGCGGGCGTCGGCGGGGCCGAGCCCGTCGTCGCGGTGTGGCTGCCCCGCGAGGAATCGGCCGGCCGCCTCGTCACCACCGCGGGCCGCCTGCAGCGCATGAGGGGGGTGCCGCGCGCCGCCTCGTCGGTGCCGCCGTCCCCAGCATCGACGGCAGCCAAAGCAGCCGCGCCGACGTCCCCTGCCGGCTCGCGGTCCGCGGCCGGGCCACCTCGCGCCGCCGCCACGCCGCTCTCCCCCGCGCCCGCTGCGCGACGCCGCAGCGAGGCCGGGGCGGCAAGCTCGCGCCGAGACTGGACCCCCAGGCACGACGCCCCGCCGCGGCGGGAGCAGGACCAGCGCCGCACCGGAAATGCCTCCGTCGCGGCGTCGGCCGCCACCTCGTCCCGCGGCCCCCGCCGGCGCATCCGCAAGGGTGCGGGGGTGGCAGCGGCGTCATCCGGCCCCGCCCGACCGGAGCCCTCCCTGCCGGGGCGCGAGCGCTCGGCGACGCCTCCGCACGACGGCCGCCACCGCCCTTCGCTCCGCCGCCCGACCCTGTCCCCTTCCCCGGCC
>Ga0306871_1000503_pt1 | contig 14940 bp, 19 predicted proteins | sample AntRauMeHopE1497_FD_190447 | JGI IMG/M metagenome (GOLD analysis project Ga0306871, IMG submission 190447) | Saline lake microbial communities from Rauer Islands, Antarctica - Metagenome Hop E1 #497 (v2) (version 2) | ecosystem: Environmental > Aquatic > Non-marine Saline and Alkaline > Saline ... | reverse complement strand
TAAATATTGTTTTAATCTCATTGCCGCCATAGCGGGCAATGCTATCAAGATTTGCACGTATATAAGTGCCGCCATAATTGTTCGTTTCATCCAACTTTTTGGTTGGGTCAATCTGCCCATAATAAACGAACACAGTGCTGACACGTAAATCACGCTTATCAGCAACATTAAAAGAGTCTGATATAATATTCGAGTTTTCATCGTAAACATTGGCTCCTGTTGGCGGTGGTTTAATTGCCGTTAATTGTATTTTTTGCGCGCGTTCATCCCAAAATAATGAATGTGGGAATTGCTCGCCTAGCTCTTTTATAAGTTTAGTTACGCCTGTGGGTTCAGTTATTAAAGCTTCAATTAACCCGCCTAAATTATCATTGACCTCTGATTGCCAAAATAAAGTCGGAATAAAACCGCTGTCAACATCTGCATAATTAACGAGTAAATCGGCGAGTATAGTATCTAATCTGTCTAAATATTGCAGACACAATTGCACCTTATCGCCTTCACTATGACCTATTGCAGTAGTGTTAAATTGAGCGCGAACAATTGTTAATTCGTCCGCATCCCTAGTAAAGCTCATCACCTCACTAGCTACGCGAATAATACCTTCTGCCGGATATTCTTCATTCCCTACGCCTGTGGGCTTTAAATTGATAGTCGTAGCACTTGCATCAATTGCGGATACAATCTCGCCTGTGCTTACTTTAGGCGCTTGTGCGCGCTTATTATCAGCAAGTTTAAGCGGGTCTTTTGCAACCATGCTCGCACTGCCCGCGCTAACGTCTAAAGTCTCAAGTACAAAATGGTAAGTGTCTGCATTGGCTAAATCAACCGCGCCATCTTTTAAGTAAGCGCTGATTAACCTAGTGGGTGAGCTTTTATAAAAAGGATTACGCGCGCGAAACTTTCCCCAGTATGTGCCACGCAAATATGGATCATACGTGCGGCCCATAACATACGGGTCTGTGTCTAAATCACTTGATGGATGGTCGTTAAATGTTAACGATAAATTAGAGCGAACACCTAAGCCACCGTCAAGCTGAATTTGTGCCGGGCTAATGCTAACACTGCTTAAGTTTGGTACTGCTTCAAGCCCTACCGGATGCGGGCTTAACTGCTCACAATAGCGGTAGGTCTTGCTGACCTCATTGTAAGCGCCTAAAACTTGGCAACTTGCTAATGTATTAAAGCACTTTGCATCACCTGTGCCGTTGGCTGTGCAAGCTCCTTGTCCATAAACAAGCGAGCAAGAAGGCACATCAATCTCAACAATGTAAATCTTTTCCTTACTAAATGGTTCGCTCATTTGTCAGAGTACCCCAATACAGACAAATCAAAGTCAATATATCGAGTTGCGCCACCGCGGTTAGTCGGCGTTACATCATCGGTACGCCAAGCATATGCAACTTCATTAGCATATAGGTCTGGACGCCACGCTATAAAGAATGGATAAAGATTAGTGCTTTCAACAAACGGCGAGAAGTTTAGCCTATACCAGGCGTCAGTAATAAATGACCAAGTATATGATGTCGCATACCCGCGCCTTGTAATTGTGCGGCCTAGCCATTGTCCGTTCTCGCTCGCACTGTCAATGTAATTAACCTTGTTTTGCAAGGTTATAGGAGCATGGCCGCCGAATATCGGACGCGGCATTACAAGCGCAAGACCTGCATATAACACGCCAATTTCAGCGGTTAAACTGTTAACAGTCAATCGTATGCGCCTTACCACTAGATTGCTCGTTAATAGCACCATAATCGCGTTGTTTGTAGTGGGTGTTATAGTCGCCCTAGTTACAAATGATGCGCTTGTGCTGCTACTAGTTTGAATTGTAACCGTACCATTAACCGCACCCAAATTGTGAGCACCTAAACAAATCGCGTTGATTGTTTTATTTGAATTTGCGCTGATTGTTATACTTTCAATTGAGTTAGTTAAGCGCCACCTTTCATACGTGTTTGAGTTTGCAATTCCTTGCGCTGCCGAGTTTGAGACAATGGCGTTATTAAATAGGTTGTCGTATAAAATACGTGCATGTGATAGCGGGTAAGGTGGTGCAAGCGGGTCTTTAGGGTTTAATACATTAGGCGCTGCAATGTTAGCCGATGCAACACGCGCTAAGTCTCTAGGTGCTGCAATATCGTTAAACTGTTCAGGTGTTAAAACTTTAGCATTAGCAAGACCACCGCTGGCAACACGCGCTAAGTTTTTAGGCGGCGCAATATCTTTACCCGGCTCTGAGTTGATAGTCCCCGCAGCAGGTAGCCCATCTAAGACAACATTGTCAACGATTAAAACGCTCATCTACAAAGGCTCTACGTTTGGAATGCTTGGCTTGGCAATGGCACCTATTACAACAGGCACCGCAATAGAGCCAGCAGCTACTCTTGTCAAATTTCTAGGCACTGCTATTTCACTAGCTGACTCAGGCGTTAGTGTAATCGGTACTGCAATGCCTGCAACTGCAACACCTGTGAATACTCTAGGCACATTAATTGGCACGAAACTTTCTGGCGCTAAAGTAATAGGAACCGCAATTGAACCCGACGATACTCTATTTAATGCGTTTGGTACTGCAATGCTAGGTATATTGACAGGTGTAACAGTCCCCGCCGGTGGGACGCCATTTAATACAATTTCATCAACTAGGTTTGGCATTTTAAGCCCTTAATTTGTTAAGTTAGGTTATTATAGCATTAACCCGCGCCAATCATAACAGGAACACCATCACCAATCTGCTCGTTAATCTGACCTATCAAGCCACGCACCTGTTCAGCGCTAAAGTTTTGACCTTGCAAGTTTATACTAACATTACGCGAAGGTGGCGCAGGCGTTGCGTCTTGCGTTCTTACTGCAGGTTGTCCACCGCTAAACGTACCTGCGCCACCTCCTGCACCACCAAATTGTGATTGATTAATTTGTCTAATCTGTACCGCCGTTTGAACAGCAGCAGCAGCGCCAAATGCAGCGCCAACTATTGGGCCACCTATATCGTTACCCACTTTAATAGCGCCCTGTACCGCAGCAAATCCATTGACAATAGCGCCGGCCTTAGCTGCCATTTTACCAATTTTAAATAGCTTACGACTACCTGTGTTCATCAAACTTGCAAGGTTATTAAATGCATCACCGACCGCTCTTAGCTTTGCTTGCTGTTCTGCAAACGCTATTTCTTCTCTTTCTTTTGCAGCGTCTTTTTCTATAGCAGTCTTGGCCGCTTCAAAGCCACCGACCTGCTCAAGCTCTAAATCGCTCATAGATTTAAGTAGTTCAAGTCGTGCTGTCTCTTGCTTTTGAATTATTTCAAGCTCTGACTCACCTAATGCGATTAAATCTTCAAGCCCGGCTTGGTCAACTTGTGTTTCTAATAATCGCTGCTCGTTAGCATCGCCTTGTATTGCTTTTTTAGCCGCTTCAAATCCACCAATCAACTCTAGTTCTTCTGTATTTAAAGCAGATAATAGCGCAAGGCGTTCATCTTCTTGTTCTTGAATTAATTGCAGTTTGCTCTTGCCCAACTGCCTAAGCTGTTCAAGTGAAGCATCATTTACGCCTGTTCTATCTGGACCGCCTTCTTCGTTAAGCTCTGCACCTGGCGTTACAACAATAGGCTCGTTTAATGTTTCGCGCACACCCGCGGCCCACTTTGCAACCTTGTCACCTAGCGGCTCTGCATTGGCTAAACCTTCAATCTCTTGCTTTATTCTGTTTACTGATTCACTCGCACCATCAAAAGCATGGGTCAAGGTATCGGCACCAATTGACACATTCGGATCAATTAACCCTATGTCAATTTTTGGTATCTTGTTCATCGCTGAAATAACGACGTTGACAGAATTTATTATGCCTGACAACAAATCTTCAATGGCTGTTGCGGTTTCTTTCATTATGTAAGTAACGAATTTAAACCATGTCGATGCTGCAAGTTCTATGTATTTAAACGCCTTGCTTATCATTGTAAACGTGTTAGCCACTTTACTAATAGCCCGCCCCACATCTTCCATAACGCCGACCACTACATGGCCCATGCCGCCGGACTCTTTCGCAGCGTTTGCAAACTCTTTAGCAATCGCTTCAATAAATGGTGCTAGTTCAACGGTCGCTTGCTGTAAAGCGCCTTGTATTACTTTTTGTATTCTGTTAAGTGCATCGTTTGCAGCTTCAACTTTAGCCGCGTCCACTTCATCTAGCGTTAATCCTAAGTCAAGCGCTTCTTGTTTAAATGCGTTTAAGCCTTCTTCACCATTAGCAAGCATATTTACAAGTTGTGTGCCTGAGCGACCTAGTATTTGATATGCAAAGTTTACGCGCTGCGAGTTACTTTCTACGCCTTGTAAAGCCGTCGCGACCTTGCCTAGCGCATCAGCCGGGCTAATCTTTGCAAGTTCAACCGCTGACAAGCCTAGCTCATCAAAAGCCTTCTTAGCTTCACCAGTACCACCTTGTACTTCGCCTATGTTTCTGGTTAATCGCTCAAGTGCTTTATCAAGAACACCTGCGCTTGCACCTGATTGCTCAGCGGCAAAGCGTAGTCCCTGTAAGTCTTGAATAGTGACGTTTAATAATGCGGATGTTTTAGCAAGTGCGTCGATTTGCTGTAACTGACTACGTACCAGTGCGATACCCACAGCACTAGCGGCGGCAACACCAACAGCGGCGAACTTAGCAAACCCTGCGGCTAGTGCGCCGACTCTTTTAGCAGTCTTTGCTATTGAGCCGTCAACACGTTTTAAGCCGCGTCTTAGGTTTGTATCGTTTGCTGTAATCTCAACTTCTAGTTGACCAAGCTTCATGCTAATTCATACCCCTGATCTAAAAGTGATTGCCTAAATTCCATCATATCGTCTAGCTCTGACTGCTTAAGGTTACCGTATGTTTTTTCAGGCGTATTTGCGTCGATAATATGCCAACATTCAGCGGGTGACATTTGCCAGTATTCAGAAGGAGCAATGTTACACTTAACAACTATTGTTTTGTATAGCATCGCCCAATCATAATCTTCTACCGCTTGCGAGTCGCTCTTACTGGCTTTTTTTTTGCCGCCGTAGTAACTTCAGACTCAGGGAATATCGCGCTTATGATTGCGCTACATGCCTCAATTACGCCTTTTACGTTATCATCCTCACCTGTGAACATAGCCGTATAAACGTCTTCTTGTGAGGTCTTTACGCCTGACTGTATTAAGATTATAGCAAATAATTTAGCCGCATGACTAAGCCGCACATCGCCTTTATTTAAACGGTTAATAAATGCGACTAAGTTCATCTCATCTTCAACCGCGTCAATAATAGCCATTGACATTTTTATGTTATGGTCTACGCCTTTGAATTTAATCTTTAGCGTCTTGTTAATGGCTGACATTAAACAGTACCCGCCGTAAACGTAACAGGGCCACTTGAGCTAAATGAGGCGTCAAATGTTACAAGCGTGTTTTCTTCGCCGGTCGGGTTCATCGAGTCGTAAAAGAAATCACCGGCTATAGTCGAGCCGTCTGGGTAAGTGAGCAACACCGGAAATATTTGCGACTCACTCGCAAAGTAAGCGCGTACAAGCTCAAGGTTTTTAACCAATCCGCTAACGCTAAACTCTACGTTTTTACGACCTGCTACGGCAAATGCTTCTGCCCAGCCGTCATTACTATCGTCAGTAGTATCCAGCCGCTCGTTATTTAAAGTTAAACCTTTAACACGAACACCTAAAAGCGTCTGTGTTGCCATAGTCATTAGTACATTACGACCTACTATTCCAATTCCTGCACTCATAATCAATCCACCTTTTCGTAAAAAATTCTAAAACGTTGCACGCCATGCCGACTTATGCCGTCAGGGTCGCGTAGTATTTCTGTTAACTCGCATGATATACCGCTAATGTTACCGCCTTTTTTCCGATGCAATAACGAATAAAGTACATCTTGTATATTCGATACCAAGACATTACTTGGTGAAATTGACCAAGTGTGGATCATAACCGTTGCATCAAATCCATTTGTTGTATCAGTATCGTTTTGATTGCTTGTGACGCCATCTATTACAACACATGGGTAAACACTATCATCATCAGTTTGCGGCAAATCATTAAACACGCAAGGTACAACATCGCCGTTAGTATATGTGAAACTGGCTAATAATTGGCTTAATTCACCACTTTCTATAAGTGTATCATAAATCACTTGTTGAATAGAAACGCTCATGCAAGTAGCGCCTTCAATTTATTAGCCAAAAACCTATCAAGCGCGTCTTTGTTTTCTTCAATGGCTGGCTGCATAAATGGCCTAGCTTTCATTTTTTTAGTGCCAAATTCTAGCGCTTGAGCATACTCTGCATTGACGCCTACGGTCATAGTCTTTTTAGGTTGCAATGGTTGGACTGATATACTTTTAACTAAATCACTGTTATCAGTGTTAGGCGCATCGCCTGGTCTAGATGCAATATGATTACGCATACCGCCACCCTGTTTTGGCCGTCTTACTGTCTGGCCAACTGATACAGATTGAATGCTTTGCACCGCTGTATTTTTGATTAGGTTAGCAGTCAGATAAACAGACTCCGCCGCTATCTCATCGACGTTATTAGACACTTTACGCAAGCGCTTCAATATATCTTGTGAGCCGCTTACTTTTAAATTAATCATTGTGTAACGCCTCGCTCAATCAGTAATTCGGTATATTTGTTGCGCTCTTCAACGTTGATTATTGAGCGTATTTGAAAATCTTGGCCTTTAAATACTAGTTTGTCACTAGCTACAATATCGGCCCTGTAGCGCATCACAACGCTAGATAATCCTTGCGCGTCTAATCGCCCTAAGTAAAGTTTTTCACCGCCTGTCTTTGGCGTTATCTTGCACCACGGCGTTGCATACTCTACCCATGTAATTGTTGAGCCGCCAACGCCATCGCTGTTATTTTGCTTACGTTGCAGGCTAACTCTGTGACGTAAATCAGCGGCTTTAATGTCGCAGCACTTCACTAGAAAACTACCGGCATTGTGTTATAGGTGCGCGTCATTTCATCAGCGCCACTTAACATAAACGCATCAGCCATTGAGCACCCACGATTGTCATAAACATAAGCCGCAAACATAGTGATCGCGAATTTTAAATCAGCCGGTATGTCGTCAATATCGCCAAGACCTGCTGTGTAGTTAATCAAAATTGCAGGCTCGTCGTTCTCAATTAAGTCAATAACCTCAAGCTCAATTTTTGCCGGTTGTGTTTTTTTAATCTGATAACCTGTAGTTGCAACACCGTAAAGCTTTACCTCTTCTACGCTGATAACATTGGCGTAAGGTAGTAGTATTTCGGTTTTTAGTTGCTGTCTTGAGCGTGATAAGCTGTGTGAGCTACTGCTGCCAATAGTCGGGTAATTAGGATAAGTTACTACGCGAGCGCGTGATATTAATTCAGTCTTTAGCCGGTTAATAATAAACTGAGTTGATGCGGTGCATATTTGATTTAACAGCGGGTCGCTAGAATCATCAAGCCTGAGATAATTAGCTAAGTCAGTGCGTCCGATGACAGGAACAAGTGGGCTGGTCGCAATAGTATTAAACGATTGTGAGTTGCTAAATGCTAATGAGTACCGGCTATCAAAAACAGTCATTATTTTTTCTCTGTTTTAATTTTACGCATTTTGTTTTGTGGCGCTTTGATGTAACCGCCGTCAAGTAATTTTTGTGTCATTTCACAGTTTGGATCAAGCGTCTTTTTGTAACCGGCCCGACCAATAAAGCAATTTTCGATTATGTCGTATACAATAAAATCAGTCATATATACCTTAAAATAGCGGGGCTATTAACCCCGCATTATTACTATGCTACGGTAAACGAACCTTTGCAATAAGCTTTAGGCCTGTTAACTGCTAGACACATACGCTCTTCAGCAAGAACCTTTACAGCGTTTTTAATGAAGTCGGTACCGTCAGACTCAGATACACGAATGCTTACACCTTCGCGCTGATATATCTTAGCGCCTAACGTCCAATCTCCAATAAGGAAGTTACCTACAGCAATCGCGTTTGAAACGATTACAGGCACACGCCAAATCTGTGGAGTCTCGCCACTTGTCGCAGCAAATGCTACTAACAGGTAATGGCCGTCAGTCGCTTTAGCAGTTTCAAGGGTCTGGAAGTCAACAGGGTTAAGCAGTAGGCCGTTTATATTGTAGTACTCAAATTTCTGGCACTCAGTAACAGCGGCGCGGATATGCTCAATCATTGCTGCTGGTCTTTGTGCAGCAGTTGTGCCGCTTGCAAGTTGACCAACATCGTTTATCGCGCTATCACCTAAGATGCCTGTAAGGTTCTGACCTGTGCCATTACCGTTTAGGATCTGGTCGTCAGACTCAAGTTGTAAGCCGTATGACAATTCGGTATCAATCAAGCTTTGAACCTGTGGTGCATCAGAAAGAATCTGGCGTGACGCGGGTACAAAGTGAGCGATTGTGCGAATAGGTACAGTAACCTCTTCCCAAACATATGCGCTTTGTGCTTTAGCTGCAAATTCACCAGCACCGATTGCTTGGTTAGCGCCTGTCCCTGACTGTGGGCCTTGTGGGGCAGCGTTATTAGTCGCAGTGGTTTGACGCATAACGACAACAGCATTACCTGAAGCGGGAACAGTTGGGATTAAATCACGTACACGTAGTTGACGCATCCCACCGACTGTGCGGTACACTTCCGGGTCGCGGAATTCAGGTACAAGGCCACCGGCAGAAGCGGCTAGGTTACTAATGTCTTTAAGCTCAACAGACTTGCCAAAGCCATAACCGTTTTTAACTTCTTCGGTATATAGGGCGTGCTCAACAAACTGAGCGCCTAAAGACTTACGGCTTTTAGGTGAAAGGTCAAACTTGCGCTTTTGCTCAATTTCCATTGCGATAAGCTTGGCATCTAGTGCAGCGAATTGGTCGTTAAGCTTAGTCTCAGCAAGTTCGAGCGCTGTCTTTAGCTCAGTAGATACAACACCGGCGGCTTTGATTTCTGCATCGTGCTTGTCGCGGGCCTTTTTAAATTCGGCGGTCGCGTCTGCAAATAATGTTGATAGTTCTTTTATCTCAGTACTCATAATGTATTGCCTTTTATAAAATTATGTAAATTGAAAGTAAGGGTTTCTACATCGTTAAGCTCTGCCTCGCGCAGACTCTTAATCGAGACACAAGCCATTTTGGCGGCTTGCGATTTTGTATACCCTGCCTCGCGCAGAATATGCTCAAGCTCACGCGGGTCGAGGGCGTTTTTAACTTGAGTAATGATTGCTTTTTCGTTCATTGGATAGGTTACAAGGCTGAACTCGATAAGCTCTAGCTCTTTAATCAGTCGAATGCCGTCGTTATTATAATCAACCTCATTAGCCATAAAGCCTATGCTCATTGATGTTATAACGCCGTCTTTCATTAGTATTTTGGCATCACGGCCTAGCGTTGTGTCGCTGATTTTACCTTCGATGTACAGGCCTTTATCGTCGGTCTGCATAATCATAGGCTTACCGATTGGACTGTCTTGCTTGTGCATCCATAGTATTTTCACTTGGCTAGATTTGTCAGCAAGTGTCTTATCGAATGCACCGCGCACAATTATGTCACCACCTCGGTCTAGGTCGTAGGTTGACGCATAGCCTTTAAATATATTGGCTTCCTCGTCCACCTCGTCCATCTTAAAAGCAACCTGCTTGTATTCCATAATCTAGCCTTAAATCATTAATTGGTTAATTTGACCAAGTATTAGCGCATTATAACACTAATTCGTTTGTTTATTCTACTGGTACGATTAAATTGATACATCGGCAGTTTATTACGTTTTCTGCGCTACCATCTGGGTCGCCTGGATAAAGCATAGCCTCGCCACCTACATCGAAAAAATCATCTATACCTACGGTTTGCCCGTCTGCTGCTTCGTGTGTTTTTCGCGTTCTATCCCCTTGCTGTCCGGCTGCTGACCATCGTTTCTTAACATTAATGCCAGTAGCCTTCGCCGCCTCATATGATGCAGATTGTGACGCCGTATGTGTTTCCGTGCGCGCAATTACCCTACTCCTTAGCCGACTGATAGATGAAGATTTTGACGCAATGGCCGCTTGAATATATAACCCTGCTTCACGCTCTGCCAAGTTATCTGCAACGGCTTCGGCTGTGGCTCGTCTTACAATCGCCTTAGCATCTTTTTCAGTAGTGCCTACGACCTCTGTGAGTCTTGCAGCGCCATACTTAGCCGCCCAACGTTCACTTGCAAGTCTGTAAGCAGTTGCAGGGTCAAGCATGAAGTCTTTGGTTTCTAGGTTGCGCCATATCGATTTCTCATTCGGTTTAATTATGCGCTCACCAAACCGATTGAATGTTGTGTTCCAATTACCCATTAAAATACGCTTAATGTTTTCGCGGTGCGTTTCTTGTGCCGCGTTAACCTCTTGGCCTGTTGATGCTTCAATCAAGGCTAATGTAGCGCGTTTTATTTCAGTCCTATACTGGCGCTCATACTTGCGCTCAATGGTCGCTAATAGCCGCAACTGAATAGCTCTCTCGCGTGCTAATGAGCTACCGCTTAGCGTTTTCAAATCTCGCTATCCAAATCAATACCACCAGGTAACAATGACGATGATAAATAACCCACATCACTGCCAGCGAACGCTTCAAAGCCTAATTCTAGGCGCTCGTTAATAACATCAAAAGGCACACCCATATCAAATAACTTTCTCGCGTTTTCTAACTTTTTATCGTAAGCCTCTTGCAATGCGGTAATGTTTGATAGGTCGTAACATATCTCTACATTGTCGCCAAATTCAACGGCAAGCTGACTGTTAAGCTGCTGAGTTATCAAGTCAAGCTGTGGAATTATTGTGGCTTCCCATAGCTGTTTATTCATCGCATCAGCATTAGCAAGGTTTACATTTTCAGTAAAACCTATTGCAGATAATGGCACACCAAAGGCCGCGGCTATTTCAGTCCATACGCTCTTACGTGAATTAACAAAATCCATCTCTGCGGCTGTCTGATTAAGTTGTGAAACTTCGCCATTTGTAACAATCGGTGCGCGAGCATTGGCTGGGCCTTGTTGTCTTTTTTTTAGCGCGTCGCGTGTTGCGTCCGCTTGCGCTTGTGTAGCTCCTTCTGGCATCTTTACGCTTATATCACTAAGTCCGCGATTCTGAAAACTTACCTTTTGAAACGCGCCCGCTTCTCTATCAACATCAGTAGCAATTGACGCGCCCATCAATACAGGCATACCCCAAACTGGCGACTGTGGGTTAGGCATTCTAATCTGTATCATGTCTGCTGTGGGAATATCTGCCTTACCTGATTCGCCGTTGTAGCTATAGTTATCAACAAGGTTAATATTGCCGCGGTGTATTTTTACTCGGTCGGTTTCTATTTGCCATAGTTGCACCGGCTTATTTGCCGAGCCTGCTCTAACCTCAGTCATAAAGCAATTTCCGGTTAAGTCTAAAGTCTGGCTTAGTGAGTACATAAACTCATACAGGCTTTGATCCGAATTAGGGCGTTTTAATAATCTTGATAGCGGATGATCATCAGGTGCTTCATTGTCACCGATTTTTACATACCACGGTACGCTTGCAATCAACTTAGCACGCTTTTCGACACACGCATATACAACGGCGCTTGATTGATAGCCTTCCGTAACAGCTTTTTTTGCATCCCAATTGTTTTGACCTTGGCCGTATAATCGCCAGTTAGCCGTAAGCTGTGGCAACGTAAAAGACTTTAATTCAAAAGGGTATGATTCGACCTTTGTATCAAGTTTGATTTTCTTCTTAAACAGTCCGAACATTAACCTTGCCCCTTTTAATTGCTTTGTAAGCGCCTTTAGTACATTCGCCTAGTGTCTTAGTACGTGCGTTAGTAAAGCGGTGGTTAACAAGTTCAAGCCCTTCTGTTGCGTTTCGGGCCTTCTTTCGCATCGCTCGTAATTCTGATTTTCTACCCATTATTAGCACGCCATTATAAAGTTAGTTTGTTTAATTAACGGCTGTAATGCGTATCGTATGCCGTCCATATGATGATTATTATCGTCTACAATTGTTGGTAGTATATCGCCTGTAATACGGTCAACCTTGTAGCTGTAAAGCCTAAACTCTTCTATTGTGAGCTCACATCTCGGATGCACAATTATATTTTTGTAACTACGCATATGCTGCACACCATCTTCAACACTGCCGGCCCATTTCTTGACTGATTGTATATTAGGTAATCCATTGCGCTTTAAATAACTAATCGATTCTGGCCTTGCACAATCCGCGCGAATCACATAATTTTCAATGCCTGGTATATTGGATTTTATAAAGTGGCTTGTGTCGTCAAGCTCTAACCCTACTTTGTTCGCCTCATGGCTTATGTATAAATTACCGTTGGCCACATAACATCGGTTGGCGGTTGTCGGGTCTTGGCTGAACCCAAAGTCCATCCCATGCAACACTTGCCAGTCTTGGCTTGGTTCAAAGCTTTCAATCTTAACTTTACCCGCAAACACTTGCGCTTCACTGTTAGTAAGATACGCGCCTTCCCAAATCCATGCGTACATATTCGCGTCCATGCGCTCTTGTGCTGTAATACGCTGCTCTTTTAAAACTTCTGGCAGCATAGGGTTATCGTAATGATTCATCTGCACAAAGTGAGCGCGCGGGCTAACTTGCTTTCTGCATATACGGTCGGCTGTGCTGTTCTCAACTTTGGGATTGTATATAATCCAAATCTCAGAGCGCGGCGCTCTTACCGTAGGCTCTAAATCTATCCAGCTATGCGCGGGCATATCTTCGGCCTCTTCAATAATGCAAAGGTCTATCTGCGCCATTGATTTAATGCTTGATATGTTGTGCCTAAGCCCTTTAAATACAAACTCGGTGCCATTCTTGCCACGTATAAAACTTTCGCCAACTTCATAATGAGCATTTAACCAGGGTAATGATTTAATCGCATTGGCAAGCTCTGCAAACATTGATTCTTTTATGCTTACCTGCAGTTCTCTTGTACACAATATACGCATAGGCTCACAATAACCCCATACCGCCGCCATGAGCGCAAACGAGTAACTTTTGCCGCTACCTCGTCCACCATATGCCCCGCGAAATCTTAACGCGCCTCTTGGCTTGGCGAATACTGGTATTAGCTTAGGTGGTAGTCTTATCTGCGCTACTGTCATCTAGTGCCACTATTTGTATTTTCGTTATAGTTTCGCCGCCGCTAGTTAGGTCGCTGTCCACTTTATCATGATACCCATGACGCGCTAACATAAGCTTAGTTATAGCATAATTGTACTTGCTACTTAACCCGCCGTTGATTAGTTTTAGCTCTTGCTCGGCGCTCATTTCTTCCATGATGTCATTAAACGGCGGGTGAACTTTGCGCCATGCGTTAAGCGTTGCCCGACAGCATTTTAAGTATCTTGCGAGCCCTGCCGTAGTTGGCACCTCTTGTCCTAGCTCTGCGTATAGACCGCCCACGTAATGCACCGCATTGCTTAGCGTATCAGCGTTGTAAGTCGTTACAAATCCCGCGTACCCTTTGTTTACTACTGCCATATTAACACCCCTGCACCACTTTAATTCCTACATCAAAACAACGTGACCGAGTAGCCGTGTTCACTGTAATCTTAACCACCGATAAGCCTACCGCATCACCGCTTGCAATAAAGTTTACACCTGTAGCGTCGTTTGTGGTCGCGCTAACAGTCAGTAATGCATCAGTAACTATACTAGACGTTGATATTGCTTCATCACCTAGCCACAGCGATACTTCAGCTTTAAAAGCATCGGCTTTATTTACCTGCGCGCGTCTTTCGATTACGTCCATTAGCTAGCTCTTACAGTCACAATTAAGCTGTTAACATTTGACTTTTCGCCCGCGATAAAGTTAGTCGTCGATACGATAAGGTCAGCACCCGAACCCGACACGCCAAGCGTTAAGGTATAAACCTTAGTGCCTTTGGTTAATGTCGCACTTGTCGCAGTTTGTGAGCCTGTGCCGGTTATTGTTTCTTCATCAATATCCGCCGCCGTAGCTAGTGCGTCGTTACCGCTATTTGTTGACGTCCACGAAGGCACTGTGTGAGTCGCAACCGCCGTTGCACCCGCGAGTATTACCAGTGTACTTGTTGCGAAGTCTGCGCCGAAGTCTTGCGCTCGCTTTAGTGTTGCTGCTGCATTTGCATTTGCCATTGTATTTTCCTAGTGTAAGTAAATCAGACTTTCGCCCGCGCTTAATTGAATTGAGTTATTACCCGCCGATAAAAATATTATACCATTATTTTGCACATTAATGACAACACCGCTTATTGATACTGCACCCAATACCGTAATGCCGGGTAATTCGAAACCGCCTGAGCTTATCGGCTGTGGCAATGTTACGCTACCTGAACCGCTAAATGTAAAGCTTGGTAAGTCAAAACCACCGCTAATAATTGGCTGTGGTATGCCTGGCGATAATGAGCCTGTAATGTCGAACGCGGGCAGTGTGAACGCGCCGCTTATTGCAGGTTGTGGTAATGATGCAGATTGCGACGCGCTAAACTCAAACGGTGCAAGGCTGAACGATGCGCTCGACTCTACTACATTGGCTGGCACCGACGCGCTTATATCGCCGCTTACTGTAAATGATGGTAGCTCAAACGATGCGGTTGATATTGGTTGCGGCAAAGTAGCAGTTTGTGAGCCGCTAAAGTCTAGTGCGTTGAAACTAATTGCGGCGCTTGATGTGGGTTGTGGTAATGATGCTGATTGATTGCCTGCGATTGTAAATTCTGGCAAGTCAAATGCAACTGTTGATTCTGGCTGCGGTAGCGTTGCGCTTGCATCGCCTGCGAATTCAAAAGGTGCAAAGTTTATTGTTGCGTCGCTTGTTACTTCTCCCCCGCCTGTGCCGTCATCGTAGAGTACCCATTGAGAACCGTCTGTGGGAAAACCAATAAGTGTTGCGTCTGCTCCTACCTCATTAGTCCACTCA
>Ga0306871_1000496_pt1 | contig 15054 bp, 12 predicted proteins | sample AntRauMeHopE1497_FD_190447 | JGI IMG/M metagenome (GOLD analysis project Ga0306871, IMG submission 190447) | Saline lake microbial communities from Rauer Islands, Antarctica - Metagenome Hop E1 #497 (v2) (version 2) | ecosystem: Environmental > Aquatic > Non-marine Saline and Alkaline > Saline ... | reverse complement strand
CCTACTTACCTTTAGACCCTATATCAAACTGAAAACACATAAGCCTTTAATTCTTTTTTCCTTTGTGAAAGCGATGAATGAAGGTTGATGAAATTCTAAAAAAACTTTTTTGAAAATCTACAATGCACAAGAACCATCATTCTCGCGAATTGACTTGAGAGAGTAGTTAGGAGGTCGAGAAATATTCTCTGTTAAAGGAATGTTCATTAGAAACTTATAAAGTGGGTGTTTTCCAGTTTTGGGCAGGTGTCGGGAAGCTCATGATTTACGAAGGCTTAAATCGCTTTCTGTCTTTGAAATTAGTAGGGAGAGGCCTATATTTACTTTTTAATATTTTGACGATGCGCCATAATTATCCAACTGCTTGTTTTTTTGTTTTTATAATCCTGTTCGGAACTTCCTGTAAAGAGGAAAAACAGGAAATTGCACAGCTAAATCCCCCCAGAACACCCAATGTTATCTATATTTTGGCCGATGACCTCGGTTATGGCGATTTGGGTATTACAGGACAAGAAAAATTTTCCACGCCGCATATAGATGCCTTGGCCGCACAAGGGATGTTGTTTACCCAGCATTATTCCGGTGCCACGGTCTGCGCGCCCTCGCGTTCCGCACTTATGACCGGTCTGCACAGTGGGCATACACCCATACGGGGCAATAAGGAAATTAAGCCGGAAGGACAATGGCCACTTCCGGATACTACCTACACGCTTGCGCATCTATTTAAGAAAAAGGGATATGCCACAGGTGCTTTTGGAAAATGGGGCCTAGGTTACCCCGGTTCAGAAGGTGCACCCGGTAAGCAAGGTTTTGATCGCTTTTACGGTTTTAATTGCCAACGTTTGGGGCATCATTATTACCCCTATCATCTTTGGGACAACGACAGCAAAGTGCTGCTTAAAGGTAACGAAGGCACCAAAAAAGAAGAATACGCACCCAATTTGATCCATGACGAAGCCCTGGCCTTTATTGAAAAGCATAAGGACGAACCGTTTTTTCTCTACTACCCCAGTATCATTCCCCATGCGGAACTTGTAGCTCCGGAAGCATATATGGCCTTATATCGAGGCAAACTGGAACCCGAAACGCCTTACAAAGGATTGGATGAAGGGCCTAATTACAGGCAGGGTACGTACGAGTCGCAAGAACATCCTCATGCCGCCTTTGCTGCCATGGTACATTTGCTGGATCAGCAAGTGGGCGAGATTGTGGCCAAAGTAGCCGCCTTGGGATTGGCGGATAACACCATTATTATTTTCACTTCGGATAACGGGCCACATCTAGAAGGTGGGGCCGACCCGGATTTTTTCAATAGCAACGGAATATACAGAGGTTACAAAAGAGATTTATATGAAGGCGGAATCCGCGTACCCATGATTGCCAGATGGGACGGAAAAATAGCCAAAGGAAGTCGCACTGATCATATCTCCGCTTTTTGGGATATACTACCTACTTTTTCCGAAATTCTAGAGATTCCAGTACCTCAGGATTTGGACGGGATATCCATGTTGCCCACCCTTACAGGAGAAAACGAGGAGCAGCAAATACACCCTCATCTGTATTGGGAGTCTCACGAATCGGGCGGTCGCCAGGCCATTAGAAAGGAAGATTGGAAATTGGTACGTTATAACATCAATAAAGATGGTGCTTACGAACTCTATAATTTGGCCCAAGACCCATCGGAAACCAATGACTTGGCTTCAGGAATGCCGGAAAAAGTTATGGAACTTGCCGTACTATTGGAAGCAAGCAGAACAAGCTCGGAAGTATTTAAATTTGTTGGGGAAAATTAATGGGGAATGGGTATTGTTGTAAAGCGTGATACTGATTGACACGGATATTTTTAGAAGTATATGTATCTAGTTTCACATCTTAATCAAATAATTATTTTAATGTTCGACCTTCCGGTATCAGGAAAAAGCTGCCCTAGAGAAAGCGTAAATTAACCTTTGTAAACAGATTATACTCATGCTAAATGATAACCCGAAAATTTTGACAATTTTATTTTTTTCTTTGCCTAGGCACGACACAGCGAAAGCTGTGGGCGAGCCGTAGCGATGGCGAAGCATAGCCGTAGCTACGGTTTATAATTTTACCGACGGCAAAGGGAAAAAGAAAGAGACAAAAACTCGGGTTTTCATTTGGCAGGAGTATATATAGGTTGATATTTTTATACGATGGAAACGCTTTACCGCTCAGATTCCCATTTTAGGTTTTGATATAATCATATGGGTTGGGAGTTCTACCATTAGAGTCCGGAAGTGTATTTGCATCTCAATAAGCATTGCTTTACATCCATTTTCCCTGATTTCCAAAAAAAAAGCCCCTCCAAAAAGGGGCTTACTTACACTGTAAAACTTACTTATAAAAGATTTTTAAGGCCTAGATTGCCCCAATAAGGGATAATAAAGCGCCAACGGCAACTACAGCTAAAAAAGCATGCATTGCAATTACAAGTACAGATAGATAAGAATCTACCCCAGATTTGAATGATAAATGGTTCATAACATTACCTACTTTAAAGTTATATGGCGACAAGGTATCATTTATGGCCGCCCTCTAAATATTTTTGTTGTAAAATCCTAAAAGGTTGATGCTAAATCTCGGCCTGTTGTGGTGTTGACGATTAGAAAAGTGCGTTTTATCGGCTAAAATAAGCATTATGTCGATTTTAACCCAAGTGTTTTAGATGTACGCTCATTTTGCAGGGGTACAATACCAAAAGGACACACTTCTACCAAGCTGTCCGTTGTGCTATTAAAAATTTCTGGTGATTGATTGCTGTGTTGCCCTTAGATTATTTGCAGCCAATCCAAAATAAGGGCTATCGGGATCGCTACCAAAATAACGACCAGACAGGCGACCATTATTCTCAAAAAACCATTGAGTATTTTTATGCCCATTGTAACTTCCGGTTCCATAATCATATAGTGTTGTTTGTATCAAGATATGTATTATCGTATAAAACTGAGGTCAAAATGAAGTTTAATTCGATAAAATGTTTAAAATGCCCCCTAAATGAGGTATTTAGGTCCATTTTATCGATACTTTTTAAGCTGAAATAAATTAAGTTGTACAACGTTAACGATGTTATTTTGTGCCGTAACGAGGCAAAAAACACAGCTATACCCATAGCTAAAGCGAGGTTTTTTTTGAGGAAGTTGTTTTGCAAAAGAACCAGTAGAAACAGTCAGGTTATTTCATCACAGGCCCTAAGTAGATGTACAACGGGGACTTCGTTCCTAACGGGTGTAATCCTTCATCTCATAGAAGTGTCAAGTCAAGCCAAAATTGGCACAAAATCCAATGCATCTTTTGCGGCATCCCGTCGTTAAATAATAATTCCGTAGCCATTGTTATGCAATGATTTTTTGTCTAGGGCTACCATAAGATCTACGATTACCTTTTACGCCTTTTCAGTTTGGACTTAACACTAGGGTTTTTGAGCGCTACGCTTCTGAATATTTTTTTGGATGGTGCAATTATAGGATGTTCTGAATACCCTCCATGATTTGGATACTTGCCCCCTTATTTTTGGCAACGTATGCTGCATTTATATGCCCTAGCTTTTCTGTGGTGGCTGCGTTTGATTGTAGCTCGTCTATCCACCGAGCTAAATCTGCTTGGCCCGTTATAGCTATGGCACCGCCCAAGGATACCAATTCTTCCGCTTCCAAAAAGCCTTTGTACTTTGGCCCGATGATGACCGGTATGCCAAATACGGCAGGTTCCAAGGTATTGTGCAATCCTGTGGCAAAACCACCTCCTACATAGGCCATGCTGGCATAACTGTAAATCTTGGTCAGTAAACCAATAGTATCGATAATAAGGACTTCTACATTTTTCAGGTCTTGTGTGTCCATTTCTGAGTACAGCAGGGTAGGCTTGGCAATGGAGTCCTTTAAGTTGGTACTATGTTCTTTTTTGATGTTGTGTGGGGCGATGACAAATTTCATGCCCGTGGTACTCCTGTTAATATAGTCTACTAGTAATTTTTCGTCTTCTGGCCACGTGCTGCCAGCTACGAGGCAACTGGAAGTTGTGTTGAATTGGGTCATGAAATCCAAGCTATTATCGGCATCCAAAATTTCCGAGACCCGATCTAAGCGGGTATCTCCGGTCACCGAGCTGTTGGTGATTCCTATAGATTTTAAAAGGAATTGCGAATTTTGATCCTGAACGTACAAATGGCCAAAGTTTTGTAAGGCCGTTCTCATAAAGCCGCCATACCACTTAAAATAGACCTGTTCCTTTTTAAAAAGCGCGGAAACCAATAGGGCGGGAATATTCCTTCTGTTAAGCTCGGACAAATAATTGGGCCAGATTTCATACTTGATGAAAATAGCCAATTTTGGCTTTGCGGCATCCAAGAAGGCGTTTACCTTTTTTTGGGTATCCATGGGTAGGTAGGTGACCACCTGTGCTGCCCTCGTAGTCTTTTTTATTTCAAATCCGGAAGGGGAGAAGAAGGTCAACAGCAGCTTGTGGCCGGGGTAGGCTAGTTTCAGTTGCTCTAAAATAGGAAGTCCTTGTTCGTATTCGCCCAAAGATGCGGCGTGTATCCAGATAACCGTATCGCCATCCGAAATAGCTTTCTTCAGGGTGCTTATGGTATGTTTTCGGCCCTCTACAAAAAGTGAAAGCTTGGTATTTACTTTCGCCAATAATTGCAGAACAAACCAAGAAGTAGAAACAAGTAGATTGTAAATGAAGTGCAAACCAGTTGTATTTATCGCTAAATTACATTTCTTTCGAGAAAATTAGTGTCGGGCGTTTCGTATTTTTGTCCGGATGTACTTAATAGCATACAATGAAGAAAATACAAATGGTTGACCTTGGCGGTCAATACCAAGAAATTAAGGAGCAGGTAAACGCCTCCATAGAACAAATTTTAGAAACATCTGCGTATATAAATGGGCCCGAAGTCCATGCCTTTCAAAAAGATTTGGAGGATTACTTGGGCGTAAAACATGTGATTCCGTGTGCGAACGGTACGGATGCCCTGCAAATTGCCATGATGGCACTGGATTTAAAACCGGGCGATGAGGTTATAACGGCCGATTTTACATTTGCCGCTACCGTTGAGGTCATTGCCTTGTTGCAATTGACCCCCGTTTTGGTAGATGTGGATGCGGAGACCTTTAATATAGATATTGCAGCGATAGAACGGGCCATTACGCCAAAGACCAAGGCCATAGTTCCGGTGCATTTGTTTGGCCAATGTGCGGATATGGACGCCATTCTTGCCCTTGCCAAAAAACACGATCTATACGTTATAGAAGATAATGCCCAAGCGATCGGCGCAAAGCATTTGTCCAAAACAGGGGAAAAGCATATGGCCGGCACTATGGGACACGTAGGGGCGACCTCTTTTTTCCCTTCCAAAAATTTGGGATGCTATGGGGATGGCGGCGCAATTTTTACCAACGACGATACCTTGGCGCACACCATGCGCGGTATCGTAAACCATGGTATGTACGAGCGGTACCATCACGATGTGGTAGGTGTCAATTCCAGATTGGATTCCATACAGGCAGCGGTCTTGCGTGCCAAGTTGCCTAAATTGGATAGCTATTGCAATGCGAGAAGGACGGCTGCTAGAAAATATAACGCTGCCTTCAAAAACAGAACGGATATTAGGGTGCCAAAGACGGTAAATGGTTGCGAGGGAATATGTGATACCTGTGATTGCCATGTATTTCATCAATATACCTTGCGTATTACCAACGGAAAGCGGGATGCCCTGGTAAAATACCTTAATGATAACGGAATACCATGTGGGGTATATTATCCCATTCCGCTTCACAAACAAAAAGCGTATTTGGACGAACGGTATAAGGAGGTAGATTTCCCGGTTACCAATCAATTAGTGACCGAAGTTATTTCCCTGCCCATGCATACCGAGTTGGACGATGAGCAAATTAACCATATTACGGCTATGGTTATCGGGCTTTTGGAAGCTTAAGTTTTTAAATCGCGGTAGATCTTAAGAAAACCATCGAAACACACATACATGAAATGAGCCATAGCATAAAGTGGATACCAACCAGAATATGTATTGGCGAATTACATCTGATTTAAAAATCGAATAATTATATACGGATGAAAAAAATACTCGTAACGGGGGGACTTGGCTTTATTGGTTCCCATACCGTGGTGGAATTACAGCACAAAGGTTTTGAAGTGGTCATTATTGACGACTGTTCCAATTCCGATGAAAAGGTGCTAGAGGGCATCGAAGCCATTACGGGAAAAAGACCCGTTTTTGAGAAAATAGATCTTAAGGAAAGGGAAAAAGTAGCCGATTTTTTTAAGCGAAACACGGATGTGGAAGGTGTAATCCATTTTGCGGCATCAAAAGCTGTGGGGGAAAGTGTGGAGAAGCCCTTGCTGTATTATGAGAACAACATAGGCACCTTGGTCTATGTTTTAAAGGAATTGTGCAAAAAGAATAGCGCCAGTTTTATATTCAGTTCTTCATGTACGGTGTACGGTCAGGCCGATAAAATGCCCATTACCGAGGATGCCCCGGTAAAGGTTGCGGAATCTCCTTATGGAAACACAAAGCAGATGGGAGAGGAAATTATTTCAGATACCTGCAAAGTAAGCCCTTCGCTCCATGCAATCGCCCTGCGTTATTTTAATCCCATGGGAGCACATCCCAGTGCCGAGATAGGTGAACTTCCGGTGGGCGTGCCACAGAATTTAGTACCCTTTATCACACAGACAGGTATTGGACTAAGGGAAGAATTGTCCGTTTTTGGAGATGATTATCCTACGCCCGATGGTACCTGTATCCGTGACTACATCTATGTCGTAGATTTGGCAAAGGCGCATGTGGTAGCTTTGGAGCGACTTTTAGCGGGAAGGAACAATGCCAATTATGAAGTCTTTAATGTAGGTACGGGCACCGGCAGTTCCGTTTTGGAGGCCATCCAAAGTTTTGAAAGGGTTTCCGGAAAAAAACTGAACTATAAAATAGTGGATAGGCGCCCAGGAGATATTACGGCTGCCTATGCCGATACCACCAAGGCCAATACAGTACTTGGATGGAAGTCGGAATACACCTTGGACGAAGCCATGCAGTCCGCTTGGGTCTGGGAACAGAAAATCAGGAAAAATTAAAGAAATGAAACATAAGATTATTTTTTTGATGTTGGTAGCGTTTACCATGTAAGCCTTTGCCCAGCATATTTATTTGCAATGCGGTGAAATCTTTGATGCCGAAAACGATAAAATTTTAAGGAAGCGCACTATTGTGGTTTTAGGGAATAAAATAAAAAGTGTCGACAAAGGTTTTGTGGCCGGAAGTGAAACGGACAGTATCGTAAACCTGCGTTCAAGAACCGTTTTGCCTGGTTTTATAGATATGCATGTGCATATAGAAAGCGAGTCCGGTGCGTCCAGCTATCTAGATAGGTTTACCAAGAACGATGTGGATGTCGCCTTCCAGTCTACCGTATATCTATGCCAAAGTGCTGGGCATGAGTATATTTAGTGGATATAGTCGCGGTAGACGGTAAATACGGTCAAAAATGTAAAAGTATTGGAATACTTCAGTTTTGTGATGAAAGACGGTAAGGTGTATAAGTAATAAGGGTATAGGTCTAAAAAGGCTTAGGATGGATGGAGCTATTTTTTCGGACAGTCAACAGGTACTAGCGTATGCTCAACTACGTGGCCTGTATAATGCTTTGGTGTTTCAAGTGAAGAAGGATTTTACTCGTGTCAACCTATCACTTGCCATAGTGGGATGTCCTGAATCAAAACAACTCCAGGCATTGATCACGGAGAAAATTTATCTTTTGCTGATGGAGCGTTTTCCCGATTATTTGAACGTGATGTATGCGGTGGACATTCCGGAACGGGCATTTAAACATATAGAAATGACCGATACGGTAGACGTTGCGGAACAGGTAACCTTTCTTATCTTAAGTCGAGAATTGCAAAAAGTAGAATTAAAGGAAAAATACAGGTCTAAAGATTAAAAAAAGAACCGCACAAAGGGCAGTAGCGCATTGGCATAAATACTATTGTTTTCATCGTAAAGAACGTCGTATCTAAGTCCCACCGTAACATTTCTGGTGGTGTAGCCCAGGCCTAGGAACAAGGCCGGTGACCAAAAATTATCGGTTATCTCGTCGGTAAGGCCTTGGAAGGTTCTGTTGACCCGCAATTGTTCCAGTTCCGCCGAAAGTTGTATTTGAGGTATCGGATTATAAAGTGTCAGTAAACTCCCGCCATAGGCCAGAAGTTCATTTTCGTTAAACTTGGCATAGTTCAGGTTTAAGCTTATCCCTGCCGCAAATGTAGTGCTTATAGGGTATATGGCACTGGGCGAAATAGCCGCGTTGAATCCGCCATTGGTAAAGCCCAGGCCAAGGCCACCACCGTAGCGCACTTTACTCCAAAAATTATCTTGACCAGTGGTGTACTGGGCTTGGCCAACATGAAAAAATAATAGAGTTGTAAGAAGGAAAAAGTAACTTTTAAGATGGTTTTGGAGGTTTTTACGAGAAACTTTCATTTTTTTTAATATTAGGTCAGAACTTTACTTTAAATATTGTAAATGTTGTATTTTTGATGAAATTTATTCTAAAGATACAGAAAGTAATTCATGGATAAATATTCCTTTTTAAATGCAGCGCATACCTCTTTTTTTTCAGAGCTATATGATACGTATTTAGTCAGTCCCGACAGTGTAGAGCCAAGTTGGAGAGCCTTTTTTCAGGGCTTTGATTTTGGTGTGGAAAGCGCTTCGGACGGTCTAGAGATAAATGAAGATCGCGTAACCTCAATGGTAAACGGGAATGAGGTAGAAATGCCGGAATCCCTTCAAAAAGAATTTCAGGTCATACGCCTCATAGATGGTTACCGCAGCAGGGGCCATTTGTTCACAAAAACAAATCCGGTGCGGGATAGACGGCAATATGTGCCTACCCTGGAGATAGAGAATTTTGGCCTCAAACCGGCGGATTTGGGAACGGTTTTTAATGCTGGGGACATCATAGGCATAGGCTCTAGCACACTTCAACAGATCATTACGCACCTGACCAGCATCTATTGTGATGCTATTGGGGTAGAGTATATGTATATTAGAAAACCGGAACGTGTGAAATGGATCCAGGATTGGATCAACGTCAATGACAACCATCCCAATTTCAGTCCGGATAGAAAGAAGCATATTCTCAAAAAATTAAATCAGGCGGTTTCCTTTGAAGGGTTTTTGCATACCAAATATGTGGGTCAGAAGCGTTTTTCACTGGAGGGGAACGAATCCTTGATTCCTGGTTTGGATGCCATTGTGGAACGCGCCGCCGAAATGGGCGTGGAACAGTTTGTCATGGGTATGGCCCACAGGGGCAGGTTGAGCGTGCTCACCAATATTTTTGGCAAATCCGCCAAGGATATCTTTAGCGAATTCGACGGTAAGGACTACGAACAGGAAATTTTTGACGGCGATGTAAAATACCATTTGGGGTGGACGGCGGACCGTATGTCCGATAACGGCAACAAAATAAAAATGAATATTGCACCAAATCCCTCACATTTGGAGACCGTTGGTGCTGTAGTCGAAGGTATTGCCAGGGCAAAACAGGATGCACATTATCAGGAAGATTTCTCAAAGGTACTTCCTATTATAGTACACGGTGATGCCGCCATTGCAGGGCAAGGTATAGTCTACGAAGTAGTCCAGATGGCTACTTTGGACGGTTACAGGACCGGTGGCACCATTCATATTGTGGTAAACAATCAAATTGGTTTCACCACCAATTACTTGGATGCCAGATCATCTACCTATTGCACCGATGTGGCCAAGGTTACCTTGAGTCCGGTATTGCACGTGAATTCAGATGACGTAGAGGCCGTAGTACATGCGTCCCTATTTGCATTGGAATATAGAATGCGTTTTGGAAGGGATGTGTTTATCGATTTATTGGGCTATAGAAAGTACGGGCATAACGAAGGTGACGAGCCCCGTTTTACCCAGCCAAAGCTCTATAAGGCAATCGCCAATCATAAAAATCCGAGGGATATCTACGCGGAGCGTTTGGTGGCCGAAGGTGTTATTGCAGATGGGTATGTAGCCGAGCTGGAGAAAGAATACAAAGAGGCTTTAGAGGAGAAACTGGAGGATTCCCGAAAAGAGGACAAAACGGAAATCACCCCGTTCATGGCCGACGAGTGGAAAGGGTTCCTGAGTGTTCGGGAATGGGAGATGATGGATAAGGTGGATACGACCTATGATGTCGACAAATTAGCTGCCGTGGCCAAGGTAATTACGGAGTTGCCGAAGGGCAAAAAATTCCTTCGGAAAGTTGAAAAGCTGGTAGCCGACCGTAAAAAAATGTTCTTTGAGACCGATACTTTGGATTGGGCCATGGGCGAACTTTTGGCCTATGGCACCCTGTTGGAAGAGGGCTACGGCGTTAGAATGTCCGGACAGGATGTGGAAAGAGGTACTTTTTCCCATCGCCATGCAGTCATGAAGGTAGAGGAGAGCGAGGAAGAGGTGCTGTTGCTGAACCATGTTTCCGAAAACCAAGCAAAGTTTCAAATCTATAATTCCCTCTTATCCGAATATGGTGTTGTAGGTTTTGATTATGGCTACGCCATGGCGAGTCCTAATACCCTAACCATTTGGGAAGCACAATTTGGCGACTTCAGTAATGGGGCACAGGTTATGATCGATCAGTATATTTCTGCCGCAGAGGATAAGTGGAAATTGCAAAATGGCTTGGTAATGCTCTTGCCCCATGGATACGAAGGCCAGGGAGCGGAACATTCCTCGGCGCGCATGGAGCGGTATTTGCAGCTTTGCGCCAGGGACAATATGTATATAGCCGATGTGACCACGCCGGCCCAGATGTTCCATATCCTAAGAAGGCAGATGAAGGTCAATTTTAGGAAACCGCTCATTATTTTTACGCCTAAAAGTCTATTAAGGCATGCGAAGGCGGTATCTACCGTAGATGATCTAGCCAATGGAAGTTTCCAGGAAGTTATTGATGACGCTACGGCGGATGTCAAGAAAACAAAAAGTTTGGTTTTCTGCACCGGCAAATTCTATTACGATTTGTTGGCACAACGCGAGGAATTGAAGCGGGAGGACGTCGCCCTAGTGCGCGTGGAGCAATTGTTCCCCTTGCCGGAAGAGCAAATGATAGCGGTAATGAAGCGATATAAAAATGCGGACGATATTGTCTGGGCGCAGGAAGAGCCAAGAAACATGGGGCCTTGGAGCCATATGATGATGCATTTTAGCGAAGCACAGAAATTTAGGGTAGCCTCTAGAAGATTCTATGCCGCACCGGCAGCAGGTAGTGCCGTACGTTCCAAAGCCCGACACCAACAGGTAATAGATTTTGTCTTTGATAAGACCAAGGACAATATGAGCCGAAAAAAGGCGAAGAAGTAAAATATCAAATTATAGAGACAATGATACTAGAAATGAAAGTCCCCTCGCCGGGAGAATCCATCACGGAGGTAGAGATTGCGGAATGGTTGGTAGAAGATGGCGATTATGTAGAAAAAGACCAAGCGATCGCCGAGGTAGATTCCGATAAGGCAACCTTGGAATTGCCTGCCGAAGCTAGTGGTATCATCACCTTAAAGGCCGAAGTTGGTGATGCGGTCGCCGTTGGTGCCGTCGTTTGCCTAATCGATACAAGTGCTGCAAAACCGGAAGGTGATTCCGCTACTAAAGAAGAAGCTCCAAAAAAGGAGGCTGCAAAAAAGGAGATCGAGGTAGCCAAGGAAACAAAGGAAGTGAAAGCTCCTGAGGAAAAGACATCGTACGCCACGGGAAGTGCTTCCCCAGCTGCAAAAAAGATATTGGAAGAAAAAGGAATTTCTGCCTCTGCGGTAACAGGCACGGGTAGGGATGGTCGTATTACAAAGGACGACGCCGTAAACGCAGTGCCGTCTATGGGGTCACCCGTCACGGGTGGTAGCCGCGGCGAGAGTAGGACAAAGCTGTCCATGCTCCGCAGGAAGGTAGCAGAACGTTTGGTGTCCGTCAAAAATGAAACGGCAATGCTGACTACGTTTAACGAAGTGGACATGTCCCCAATTTTTGCGCTTAGAACCCAGCACAAAGAAACATTCAAGGAAAAACATGGTGTCGGGCTCGGATTTATGTCCTTTTTTACCAAGGCCGTCGTTAAGGCTTTGCAGGAATATCCTTCCGTAAATTCAATGATCGACGGCAAAGAGATGCTTTCCTATGATTTTTGCGATATCAGCATAGCGGTGTCCGGGCCTAAGGGACTCATGGTGCCCGTTATACGGAATGCCGAGAATTTAAGTTTTAGGGGTGTCGAGTCAGAAGTGAAGCGCTTGGCCATTAGGGCTAGGGAAGGGCAGATAACGGTAGATGAAATGACGGGAGGAACCTTTACCATTACCAACGGTGGTGTTTTTGGTTCCATGTTGTCAACACCTATCATCAACCCGCCACAGAGCGCTATCTTGGGAATGCACAATATTGTAGAGCGGCCCATCGCAAGGGACGGCGCCATTGCCATTGCCCCCATTATGTACGTTGCGCTTTCCTATGACCACCGTATTATAGATGGTAGGGAATCCGTAGGATTTTTAGTGGCTGTAAAAGAAGCCTTGGAAAATCCGGAGGAACTGTTAATGGACGGCAACGTAAAGAAAGCCTTGGAGCTATAGTTCCTAAGGGTATAGAATAAAAAAATGCGAAAGGTTCAACCTCTCGCATTTTTTTATCTGCTAGTTTGGTGTGTAGTTTAAAAACAATTGAGATCCGCTCTAGATTGTTGGCCCACATTTGGAAAAAAAGCCCCTGTGGGCAGTGTGTCTGGCACAAAGCGGCTAAATTCCAATGAAATATTTCTTAGGATTTCTTTTTCCTTTTCAACTTTAGGTGTACTTCTTTCGCATCATAATCTATAATAGCGTTCGTCTGTTTTAGGACGTCTGCACCTATAATGCCGTCCACCGGCTGCACTTTGTGTTCTTTTAAGGCTTGGTTGATGTGCGCGAGGTCAAACAACACTATTTTAAGTTTTTTGTGCTTCCAGTCGCCTATCGTGATGGTGTTTTTTGAAGATATTAAAGTTTCCATGTCGGTAGCTCCCGCTCCGGCCGCCTTAATATCGGAAGTTTTGGACACCAATTTAAAGTGGTCCAATTTGTCAAAACCGATACAGGTGTTGGAAGCGCCGGTATCCAATATAAATACGCCCTTTACACCATTTATCTTTGCCTTTATTTCCAAATGGTCGGTGGCGGTAAGTTTAAGCGGAATGGCCGTGTAGTTCCCCTTTTTTAAAATTTTCTTGAGTTTGGACATGGATAAAATAGCTGTTAGCGGTTGATATGGAATATGTTTAATATATACCCTTAAAAAATGGAATCCAAAGAGGGATTTATGTTTTCAAAGATAAGCCTATTTTTGTGTTATGGTTATAACGGATACGCATACGCATTTATATAGTGAAGCTTTTGACGGGGACAGGGTGGAAGTTATCAAAAGGGCAATGGCCAAGGGGGTAGTTCGTTTTTTTATTCCTGCCATAGATTCCACGTATACAGATCGGATGCTGCAATTAAGGCATTCCTATCCCGATAATGTCTTTCTGATGACGGGGCTGCACCCCACGCATGTAAAGGAGAATTATAAAGAGGAACTACGGCATGTAGCGGAACAGTTGGAAAAGGATACTTTTTGTGCCGTGGGCGAAATTGGAATCGATCTATACTGGGATGCATCATTTTTAAAGGAGCAGCAGGAAGCGTTCAGGCAGCAGATTATTTTGGCCAAAAAGCACAAGTTGCCCATTGTAATTCATTGTAGGGATGCTTTTGATGAAATTTTTGAAGTGCTGGAAAAGGAAAAAGGAGACCATCTTTACGGCATCTTCCATTGCTTCACGGGTACTTTAGAACAGGCTAAAAGGGCTATTTCCTTTAATATGGCCTTAGGTATTGGTGGGGTGGTTACCTTCAAGAACGGTAAAATCGATACCTTTTTAAGCGAAATCGATTTGAAACATATCGTTTTGGAAACGGATGCGCCATACCTTGCGCCGGTGCCCTTTAGGGGCAAACGCAATGAAGCTGCTTATATTTTGAACGTATTGGAGAAGGTAGCCTCGATATATAACAAGACGGTACAAGAAGTGGCTGCAATAACCACGGAAAACTCCATCAGGGTCTTTGGGGTGTAACAAATAGGAAAAAAAAAGGCAATGACAGCAATCAAAACAAATATCTTATTGATTTATACGGGCGGTACCATAGGTATGGTAAAAGACTATGAATCAGGTGTTTTGAAGGCTTTTAATTTTAATAAGCTATTAAAAAGTATACCCGAGCTGAAACAATTGGAATGTGCGATAGATACCATATCCTTTAATAGGCCTATAGATTCTTCGGATATGCATCCAGACAATTGGGTTGAAATAGCTGCTATGATACAGGAACGTTATGATTCCTATGATGGTTTTGTGGTGCTGCACGGGAGTGATACCATGAGTTATACGGCGTCCGCGCTCAGTTTTTTGTTGGAAAACTTGGATAAGCCCGTAATTTTGACAGGTTCCCAATTACCCATAGGCGACCTTAGGACCGATGCCAAGGAAAATTTGATAACCTCCATACAAATAGCCTCTTTGCGGGAGAAAGGAGTGCCCGTTATAAGGGAGGTAGGTCTATATTTTGAATACAAGCTCTACAGAGGCAACAGGACTACCAAAATAAATGCGGAACATTTTCAGGCATTTGCCTCCTTAAATTATCCGCACTTGATAGAATCTGGCGTACATTTGACGGTGTTTGAGGAATATTTGTTGCCCCGAAAGCGAAAAAGACCCTTGGCCGCCCATAAATTTATGGATGGAAATGTGGCCTTGGTGAAATTATTTCCCGGAATAAACTTGGCCGTTTTGGAGAGTATCCTGAATACGGCAGGATTAAAGGCCGTTGTTCTGGAAACCTACGGATCCGGAAATGCGCCGACCAACAACTTATTTTTGGGTTTGTTGAAAAAAGCGATCGGCAAGGGTATTCATGTCATCAACGTGA
>Ga0306871_1000495_pt1 | contig 15065 bp, 17 predicted proteins | sample AntRauMeHopE1497_FD_190447 | JGI IMG/M metagenome (GOLD analysis project Ga0306871, IMG submission 190447) | Saline lake microbial communities from Rauer Islands, Antarctica - Metagenome Hop E1 #497 (v2) (version 2) | ecosystem: Environmental > Aquatic > Non-marine Saline and Alkaline > Saline ... | reverse complement strand
TTAATGGACGCACAGTCCTGCATACGGCAGATGTAGGACTTAATGCGGAGTTGATACAAAACTATGATGCCGGTGGCATTAGGGGTAGATTGGGTTATGTGATACAGAGTGTACCCACTTTATTGGAAACCAAGGTACCCTATTCCTTTTCTATAGCCGTAAACGGGCAGACCATGGAGCGCGAGGCCATAATGATTGTTTGCACCCATTGCAAGCGATTTGGCACTGGGGTGATTATAAACCCCGACGGAATCATTGACGATGGGAAATTTGAACTATTGGTATTCAAGAAACTGGATCTTGTTAACATTGCCAAAACACTATTGGATACTGTGCAGATGGATGCTGATTTTGTAGAAGTCATTTCTACCACCGAAGCACGGGTAACATGCAATGTCCCTATTGCCCTGCAAATCGATGGGGAGTCCATGACGCCTGTAAAAGAACTGTATGCGCATACCTTGCCCAAGGCCTTTGAATTTGCGATCGGAGAAAAATTGGTCTAGTTTGTCAATACTAAAGGACATCAAGAAAATGAAAAAGCTATCGCTTACAGGACGGCACTACCATCCAACCACTTTTGTATCAGCAGGTCGTTATGGGAAATATCCACCACATGGAACACCGAGAATTTTTTGAACACATTGGATGTTTCAATGGGTTGCATACAAACGGCCACGGGCGCCAAATAATTGGAATGCACTAAAAACAGCTCCCCTTCTTTTTTTAGTAAAAAGCCCACATGGCCTTCATCAAAGCCAATAAAATAGAGTCCTTCTCGGGTATGCTGGTCCAATTGTTGTATGGCGCTTGCCGTATCGGCGGCATTGATCGTCGTTATTTCGCTCCCACAGCTGATCATTCTTGCTTCATCAATCGGCGATTTTTGTGCCAATCTATAGCGATTTACATTGATGCCCATATCCCGTAAAGTGGTGGAAACAAAATAACCACACGCGATTTCACCAGTTTTGGGAATAGAAGTGTGGCCGCCAAAACTCCACTTGGTACCGTACCAATGGGGAATTATTCTATTTACCAAATGGTCCGTAAACGAAGTTTTAACGCCATCCATAGTAATTTTTTCCAATCCAAGATCTTGTTTCAGTTTTGTGCGGAGTTGCTTACTGGTGGCTTTCTCTAAAGCATAGGAGAGCAATGGGGAAGGGAGGTCTTTGTCTTTGGACATAACACCGGTGTCCAAAATAGAATCCGATGGAAAAATTGGAAGCTTTTCCTCATCCACAAAAACCTTGATATTGCGGTTGTCCGGAACGATACCCGCTGCCGCAGCACCGAAAAATCCGAAGAATAATAAAAAGTTGATCAATAGAACCATTTGGCGTGAATTAATTAAAGCATTGTCCGACACATAGGCCAACGGATATTTTAACATCAAATTTTGTCAGGCATGTTAAAGTTTTGGAACTTCCATGAAAATAATCAAAATGGTTCAGCCCCGAATACTGTGAAAACAAACCTTTTGTCCTATGTCCAGTTCAATGAACCATTTTTTGTACCCACAGACATAGGTGTGAAACCATGAATATATCAAATCTCAAGATTTACTCCCCACCACACCTCATAATCCCTTGGTACCAGTGTCCGTTTGCTCTGATACCCTTGATCCGCAATTTTAATGCCAATAATTTTGCCCCGGTTGTCCCTCACATAGCTCAAAAAAATAAAGGAATGCCCAAAAGGATCAATGTCAGGGTCGTTTATGCCCCGCACCACCTCCCTGTAGTCTTTTTCGTGTCGCCATACCTGCATAGGTGATCCGGGCCTTAGTTGGCCTTCCCAAATTTCCTTACCATTGACCAATTTCCCCATGCCTGCCTGTGCAATGGCCCCGGCATTACCGCGGCCCCTATATTTTTTTGGCAGGGAACGCCAGCCCCTATGCATCCCGGACGTGGAAGCGTACAAATGATCGAAGACTTGAACGGGGTCGTAGAGTTTAGTGGCGATGCTATCCGGCAGATCGGTATAGACGGGATGTCCATAGACATCCTCATACGCTCTTAAAAAGCGGGATTTACTGGCGGTCAGGCAATGCCCACCGGGTTCTCTATTGTTACTGGCCCTATAATTGTCCACAATTTTTTGAGCCACTGGGTATGCGGGTGCAATAATCGTGCTGGACGCTACTGGAAGGGTACTATCCTTTAAAACGGGGCCAAATAGGAAAGCCTGATTTATCTTTTGGGGTACTTGAATGGGAATCTGGCTATGCCTAACGGTTACGTTGCTTACTACTGAATCCGAATACAAAATGGTTTTTGCATCCAGATCCTTGGTAGTGGTACAACCCGATAGCTTCATGAAAAAAACAGAAAGTATCAGGAAAGTAACGGAGGTTTCCCGATCAATTTTTCGCACCCTTACTTTGCTGGAAAACATAGGTTTTTATTGTGGCATCAATAGATAGCCTATACCGTAAATAACGCCATCATTGCCCTGTATGTTGGGTAATTCTACTGTAGAACGGGTACCTAGTTCATCTGTAATATGAAGCACATCATTTTCGGATAGGGTAAGTGCAATATAGCCACCTTGGAGCGTTTTTAGGCGCAAAACACCTTCGTTCAATCGTATGGTGGAGACCAATGTGGGGCGGTCGTATTCTTTTGGTACGATGTGGTAACTTAGGATTTTTTGCATTTTTTCCGCGCCGGCAGGCGTCTGTAAATCGCTCAGCTCGCTTTCGGACAGGCGATTAAAAGCAATGTTCGTTGGCGCAAAGATAGTCAGGTTTTCTATATTTTTTAAGGTATCGCCCATTTCGATGGAGCGTAATGATTTATCAAAGGTGTCAAAATCCACAATGCCACCAATTTTATCCAAAACGGAGCGGGCGTCCCTATAGATAAAATCCGGTGGAAGGTTAGACAGTTCTTGTTTTACTACAGGGGTGTACTCTGGAATTTGGTAGCTTTCCTCATCCGGTTGCTGTGCCCAAACGGCACTTTGAAATACAATGCAACTTACACATAAAATAAACTTGAGATTTTTCATGGTTTTCCTTTTTTGAAACTTAAGGTGCATCCCTTATAATGTTTGCTCTTTTATCATCTTTTATTGACGTAATACAATTGGCCGGTACCCTAGTGTGCATCTGGGCTATTTCGCAGCCATCGTATTAAAGTGCACCACCTATTTTTAAAGGTCATGGATTGCCGTGACCGACACTAATTTTGGATTTCGAATACTAAAAGCATAGCCCTATCGGAAATAGTGATGTGAAGGATACAGTCCTTCGGTTGGACACATGTACAAATACACCGTGTTTGATGTTGGTCTATGGACAATCCGGTTTGACCATATATTGAATGGCCACGCTAGAAAAGCAGCTTTGGTCAGCAATTGGCGAGCTCTCAAATTTAGGGAAGCTTTAAATTGTTGATTTAAAGTTATTTAAAAAATTAGCCTAAGCAGATATTGTTGCCTTTTTACTCTTTTATTTAAGTTTGAGGAACGGACTTGATACTAGACCTCAATGATAAATCCGGATTGTGCTTTACCGTCCGCTTCCATCATGTACGGTTGGATGCATTTGTACAACAAGGTCTTCAGTTGGTTAAAGGAAGTCGGTTTTTGCAGGTATCCATTTGCATTCATGTCACGGTACTTCCTTACCTCGTTTTTTACGAAAGAGGTAGAGTAGATGATAACGGGCAGTTTGTGGATACGCTCGGTCTGCCTAATTTTGTTCAAACATTGCTCCCCGCACATAAGCGGCATATTGATGTCCAGAAAAACGATATCGGGTAACTGATTTTCTTTGATCATCAATTGGGCCATAAGATGAATGCCATCTGTGAAATAGCGTACCTGACATTTCATCGGTAGCTCGCTCAAAGCGTCTACGAAAAGCATACGGTCATCTTCGTCATCATCGGCTAGATAAATAATAAGGTTTTTCATCGTATCGGTTATGGTTATGTTCTACTCAAGGGCTTGTGACAAAATAACCTGTACATTTTTAACCTGCCCTGTTGCACATTAACTTTATCAAAAAGCCGCGCTTTAATTATGGCTATAGCCGTGTTCCCTACCTCGTCACTGCACAAAATAACATCGTAAACACGGTACATTTTATTCCTTTGCAGGCCCTAAGGGTCTGTATGGAAATAAGTCGGCACATGGAACAATCCTGCCATCACAAAATAAAAATAATATTTCTAAATTTCATAAAAAAAGTTGACGAATGGTCTACCGGCATGTTATTGCGTTAACCTAAAAATCGATACTGTTAAAAAACCGCCGCTACATAGTCTAGCTTTTGCCAGCAAGCTGGCAGGGTACTGGCAATCAGACAATTTGCCGTCGTTAACCCCGAACGCTCGGGGTAAGCCGCAGCTAAGGCTATGCATGTTTGAAGAGAAGCTCTCCAAAAGTAAAGTAGTCTTGTTTAGCCTTGGCGCTGGTTTTGGCTATTGTTAGCGTCTGCTTTGCTATTCTTGCGGTCCAGATTACCAATTTGTAGCATACCCGGCGACCACAAAATGAATCGGATTTTTTTAAGGTCAAACTACCGACCGATTCCGCACTTCTTCATTGTCCCTAGGTACTACTTTTAACGTAGTAAAAATATTATGATCAAAAACAGGAAATAAAAAGGTACTATGCACATCAAATTGTTGATAGACTACAATAGGACGACGGTAGTATTTTATGAAAAGGCCATTTCCCGATCAAAGGGTCGATTATAAAAAAGTGGCTCTTCGACCGCTTAGCGGAGCGAAAAAAATTTATAAAAACCCTCCTTGAAGCCTGCTTGGAAAAAGGGGTGCAACCTGAGGGTACAAAAAGCGTACTGTACTATAAGGATAAAACACGCATTGCTTTCAGTTCCCTGCTGAACTCAGGAGATGAACGGACTATGTTGGACGAGGCTGTCCGCCGTGAAAGAAAGTTTAAGGAAAAGTGCAGGAATATTCGATTCGCTACCGTAATATGTCCCGAGTTGACCGATGCATTGCGATTGGAAATGAGTAGCATTTCATTTTGTATAGCCGATGCGGAAACCGTGGAAATGAAAGGAGAATATGTAAGCGGATATCCGATACGTTAAAGCGATATACTAAAACAGAAAATTAAAAGTTTGGCATTATGGAAGAAGTTGGCAAAATAGTAAAGGATGTAAGGGAACTTGTAGGCCAGACCGTGTTTATGGCGCAGGTCTATACAGAAGCCTCGGACATTTTAGACCGAATAAAATTATGTATTTTTCTGAAGGATGCCGCCGTAGAAAACTTACTTATGGCAGAGGAGCTTATATCCATTTTGGACAAGCGGTGCGCGGCGCAAACAAAGTACCTCAGTACCCATAGAAAGCAGGCAGAAGGTGCGATAAACAAGATCTCAACAGAAATTCACTTTGATATGGGCTGTGGGGAGATTTTGAAGAAAATTCAAGGATTGCATAGGGACATCGTGAAAAAATACGATGGACTATTGCTACATAAACAGGCGGACAGGCAGTGCCGGGAAATTTTTGGTCGACATCAAAACAGGTACCACGAAAGATGGGAAAAGGCGCATTGTTTTGAGCAACAGGACATCTTGGACCTACATGATATCCTATATGGCGATTAGGCGGTCGATTCCCTGTGCCAAATTAACACTAATCCTTACGCTTGGGCACTAGTATTTGCAGTTCTCCGGTCTCAAAGAGAATGGAAGTTCTATGAATATCGTAAATTTTGGGTATTTTAAATTTACGCTCATAGGTTTTCTGCCCATTCTCCCTTGTTTTTTGCATCAACGTGTTTTCTTTTGCTCGTACGGGATGCTGACTTACCGATATGACGATATGGTTTTTGCTAAAATTCACATTAAAATCGCTCTCCTCCATATAGGAAGCCTTTACGAGGATCGTAAAATCTTCTTGCGCAAGTGCCTTTATAGTAATGGGTATGTTGCTTCCGGCAGAAACTACATTGCCCTGATCTGACCAATGTGTGTTGAAATTATTTTTTTCTTCAAAGCCTACTCTTATGTTATCAGGGGTGGGCGAGTGCTTATTTTCCATACTAAATGTTTTTTCCGTTTCAGGCAATTATGTGCCAAATTTCCGCTGTCCGGACCTTACTTGTTTAACGGCATTGCACCGTACTTATCGCTAAACAGAAGGGGACTCCTTAGGTTTTAATAGCTGTTGCTTCGCGATTCTATGCAGTTGACGCGCTAGTTTTCTTGGAGCTTCCATAGGCATCAAATGACCTACTTTTCCCAATGCCACCGTAGAGGGCTTTTGGATGTAAGGCAAAACCTCCGAGTGAATGTGCGCTTCGGGGATTACCGGGTCTTCCCGAGCGTAGATGACCGTTATACCCATTTCCAGGTCTTTGATACGTTCCGCTATATTGTGCCGCATACCCTCCAACAACCACCATTTCCAAGTAGTTGGGTCAATTTTAAGCTGTGATGCCACGGCCTGGTCAAACTTAATTTTACGCAGGTTTTTAACCGTTGCGCCCTTTACGGTCTGTATGGCTTCTGCGCGATCGGGGTGTTTCAGCATCCGTTGCCGTTCCTGTGCGGTCATGTGTTCAACGGTCGGAGGCGATGGGGCGATCAGTACCAGATGCTTTGGGGGATTCGTTGGCATCAGTTTTGCGGCGTATAGCGCAAATTTAGCGCCCATGGAATGTCCGCATAGGATATAATCTTCTAATTTTAGTTCTTTTACACAGGAATTGATGTAGTTGGCAAAACCATAGATGGAAGGTTCTTCCAAAGGCGGTGTTCCGCCAAATCCGGGTAGGTTTAATACAACGCAGTTATATTTCTTTTGTAAGCGCTTTACCAACCATTGCCAGCTATGGGCATCGCCACCAAAATAATGGACAAATACCATTGTTTTTTTTCCTTTTCCTTGACTATAATATTTTTCGCTCATATACCGCCTAAAATGGTTGAAGACTTTTGTTTTGGTTTCAGTTCAGCTATGCGGTTTACATGCGCTTCCAATACCTCCCTTAATTTTTCTGGTATGCTATTGTCCGATAATAGATGTAGACATTCCGAGCGCATCATGTTGTCTGCCATTTCCATTTTGTAAATGACGACTTCCTCGTCTACTGTTTCCGTTATTTTCTGTGCAGCAAACCAAAACACTACCCCTCTACAACGCTCTGAAGGATTAAAGGGGAGCTGGTGGCTGCAATCCATCAAATAGGAGACAAGCTGTAATTGAAACTGACCCAAGAGATCTAAGCGCTGTTTTGCCATCCGTTCTATCAGTGGGGACGGGGTTATTAAAAACAAGGATTCCAAGGTTTTTTTGGCCATCTTTACCTTATTGAGATAAATAAAGGTCCTCCTACATGTTTTATAATCCATCGGCATAGCGTCTGCGTTTTATTTGGCATTGCTGCGTAATTTTCCAACCTAGGCGTGTGTTGATTTTTATCCAACTTAAAATGGTTTTTCCCTTTTGAATTCGTCTTTACTTTAAAATTAATGGATACCCTTTACATAGTACTGTATTTTATTGTTTCGGGTTAGTTTTTCAATTTTTAGAGATCACCACACCAGGTACTCGGTTTTCCAGCCCGAAATCCTTCTTGCGAGAGTAAGGTCGAATGATGCCCATCGGCAATGTGGTTACCCCAGGCTTGCATCGTTTTTTTTTTTCGTAAGGAGAATTTGGGAGCAATTTTCCCTTTTGGTTGCGAAATTTTGGGCATACCCCGTGTGTTTGCATCGAGGTAGTTCATGAACCTTTTGGGGATATACTTCTCTTTAAAAAGGATCTTTCGAGGTAGCTCGTAGTTGTACCGTTTTCATTACGCTAAAACAAGTTGCGATTGCGCCAACCAAAATGGACATATCTGCGTAATTTTTCAGAAGTAATCCCACATATAGTAATGTGGATAAATTTTGAACTATGGAAAAGGACGAATTACTGGGGAAGGAACTATGTAACCTATATGCCATTGCCAAGCAGGTAAATCGGTATTTTAATGAAAGTGACATTGGCTGCCTTTCGGAAAATGTAGAGCGGATGCTAAGCAAGTACATACTTTTTAGTCGCAATAACGAGGTACAGGTGTCAAAAACCCTTAGAAAACTTAGTATCAATCCGGGCAACACAACAGATTCCGTAGTACATGAAATACTGGAAAATTTGGATGAGATAGCCACGCAGAAGGGATGTAGCGATGAAGTAAGGGAACTGGGCTATACGATGTCATTGAACCGCCTTGTAAGTTACCACGCGGCCAATATTTCAAACCTTGAACTGGGCTTGCGGACACTTTAGCATATACACTGGAAATACGAACGAACAAGATATATGGACATAAAATAAAATAAAATGATATGAAACCCACAATACTATTGGGAGCTGCTTCCGCACTCATGCGCAGCAGAAAAGCTAAGCTAATTCTTGTTGGATTGCAATTTGGGTACTTGGCCTATACCCTCCTTAGAGAAAAAAAACAAAAAAGCCGGGTAACAAAAGCAGTAACTACCGGTTGATCGATAGCATGCCTTGCCGCCCTGCCCTGGGCGTAGCATGTGGATAGTCCGTCCTATCGAAGAAGGAGGAATCGAGAACCGGGAATCAAGAGCCAAGGGCCAAGAAAAAGTAGGTCGTACTGTCTGCCGAAGGCGGCACGGCTATTGGGTATTATAGGGATACCGGTCATGGACTCCATATAAATTTTTTGTACCGAATTTTACGTATTGCATTAAATTTCAATTGGATAGGGAAATAGTTTAACTCCTTTTTATACTACTTTAGGCTTAAGACGATTGAAAAGTTCAAATGCAGCAACTTAAAACAATAAATTATGTTAAAATGGACGATAATATTCGTAGTACTGGCAATTATTGCCGCAATTTTTGGTTTTGGCGGAATTGCTGCCGGAGCAGCAGGAATCGCTAAAATACTCTTCTTTATCTTTTTGGTGCTAGTGGTCATATCATTGATTACCGGTAGAACCAATAAGGTATAACCATGTAAGCATGGAAACTAATGGAACGGCCAAGTCAATAATTAGGAATTGGTCGTTTTCTTTAATGTATAATCAAATTATAGAAATCATGAAAAAGAAAGCCTCTACTTTCAAAACCGATCTTCCATCGAGCCATATAAAAATCGAATTAATCCATGTTATAACGGAGTTAAAGCAAAAAAAAGGGAAGGCATACGAAGGGAAATACGGTGTAATCCCGTATCCCAAAGATACCTTTTTGAGGGCTTATGACCCTTTGGAAAGTTTGTGAATACCATTAAATTATGGTTGTGGCATGTAATGTTAGCTGTCAAACCCAATAGGTAATTTGGCTTGAATTTCTTGCGCCATACAATGGAATAGGAGGTTTTTTTTGGCCTCTTCATAAACCCCTTGCCGAATAAATTTTCCGCTCATTCCTTTGGATTGATCTTAGCGGCAAGAATACCAAATATGAGGTTACGGCTAGGCCGAATCTAATTTTTCCGGAATATTATCTAGGTGCATTGCTACCAACAAACCACGTCCAACGCTGAGTCCGTTTTTTGCTCGACCCGGTAATCCAACATGGAAAATACCATGACACCATAAGGACAAAAATGGATGCGTGTCAATGCTATACTACCTTTGTGGCAGAATATATCCACTACTTTAAAATAAGTGGGATGGGTAGATAAGGACAAAGGCCCGATGCGGACACCGAGCCTTCTTCCAAACCAACTAAACCAACCAAACAACTTTTTTCAATTCTCTTTTAGTAGACCCCGGCGTACATTTTGGTGTACTCTTTCCTTTTGTAGAGGGACGAATTATCATCCTTGCGCTCTTCTTTTGAAAAGTCGACCTGGCTACCCCGGTTATAGGAGTCCAGCACATTGGTTTCATAGTGCCTATCTATGAGCGACCCCCGTTCTATGCGCTTGGTTTCCGAAAAAATTTGCACACTAATTTCTGGTGTGTTCACCATTTCTTCCTCCGTATCCAATTTTACCATGCCGACCGGAATAATGACGTGGTTTTCACCCTCCTTGTTTAAAAAACCATGCACACCTTCATCCGCCGGTCTGGCATAGGGTTTATGATCGTTCTTTATGATTTCTTCGTCCAGCTCAACATCCAAGTAGACCACACGCTCATCTTCTTTGCTGATCATTAAGTTGTCTACCGTACCAATATAAATACCATCCCTATCCTTTACGGGCCAACCGCGTACGTCCTTATCGCTGTCCGATACCTTGTAATCCGATAGTTCGTGGAGGTAGTATAAATTTCTTTCCTTATTATCTCCTGTATTATTTTCTGTGTTCATTTTGTTGTTTTTTATATTTCTGTATTCATTTTCTGTAAGGCATCTGCCGCCTCATCAAAATACCTGTTGACCTTTTCCTTTTGGTCTAGGGTCAAAACCGCTGGGTCAATACTATGGGCAGCTTGGCGTAACTCCTCTACCTCATTGGAGAGTTGCGGAAATTTTTCCGTTTGTATTTTTTCAATGACATCGGTTATGGATAGGTATGCTTTTTTAATTTTATCCGCATGGTTCGTATCCATGGGGTCATTGGTAATGGCCTCCGCTTTTTCTATGGCCGACTCCAATTCGGTATCGATGTCTACATCCATTACCACCGCTCTTTCAATAACGGCATTTACCAATTTTATCATCGCCTCGTTCGTATATTCATGGTCAAGCCCCATTCTTGATTTATCGCCTATAAATGTGCTAAATTGACTTAATTGCGCATCGGGATTCGACTTCATCTGTGCCCTTGCGGCTTCCATAGCCTCTGATTTGCCATCAGCTTCATTAGATGAGGTGTTTGGGTCGCCAAGTTCCGTCCCTACGGGTGTCGGGCCATTGAAATCTGGAGCGCCATCGGTATCTGAAAAGAGAAACCATGCTATAATTCCCAGTACTAGGAGTACTCCTATGATCCAGCCCCACGGACTGTTCTTTTTTTCTACTTTAATTTCTGCCATAATCTTTTCTTTTATTTTAATATTTATCCTTTTTTAGTGATACACTATAAGCATGCGTAGTATGTTATCATGCAAATTAAGGGCTGTTTGGGGAAGCGGATTGCCGAATCCGACGAATGCTTAACGCTAAAAGAAAGCTTGGCTAAAAGGCATTCTTTTCTATACCTTTTATTCTGGAAAATTTTAGGGAATGGATTTTGGAAATTGTTTAAGCTACATGCTCATCTACTGTCCTTAAATGAAGTTAAGACTCTTTCTGTGACCGGTAGCTACTCCACCGCCCATGGTGGAATTTGCCTTTTAAGTTTCAAGATCCTTGGGTGCACGGCGTTTTTGGTAGCATTTGGCAGTGCCGGAAAACCTCCATTTTTTACTGCTTGCCAGCCTAGAGTTTTAAAAGAAAATTTTGTCTATCCAGTTGTGATGTCGAATATTGGTAACATGTTTTGAGCGTCCTATCTATAATATTGGTCAAGGTCTTAAAATTGGACGGCTTTTGAATATAGATATTGGCACCGTTCAGTAAGGCGGCCTCCATATCCTTATCCGATGAAGATGTAGAGTAAATAGCAACAAAAATATTCTTGAACCGTTTATTTTTTCTCAAATATTGTAGGCATTCCAATCCATTTTTGATGGGCATATTCAAGTCAAGGAAAATGACTTCGGGCAATATGTCCGGGCTATTTTCCAGATATTCTATAAATTCCTGTCCGTTCTTAAAAAGCGCTAGCTCCGTCTTGATCTTTAAGCTTTGGAACGCCTCGCTAAAAAGATATCTGTCGTCCTCATCATCATCCACCAGCACGACCTTAAAAAAATGTTCTTTCATAATTCCCCCGATTAAAAAAACACGTGTGTTACAAATATAGTGACCCGTAGTCTTATAGCAGGAAAGGTACTACAAGCCTGGCTAACTGGCAATAAAAAAATAGCATTAAAAACGCCTAAAAATTACGGAATAGGTTAAAAATGAACCGTTAGTCCTTTAATGATTGTCGTTTATCGAAATTTTGCGGGCTAAAAGCAGAGATAGGAAAGTAGAAATTGAAAGCTTATCGAAATAGAATACCCAACACCAACATTTTGACGGACAATTACAAACTGTTATTGAGTCCGTTCCAAAAAGGCGCTTTGGTTTATGATTGGTAAAAATTCAATTTTTTATAATTTTTAAAAAATGGATTGCAGCTATTTGAAGAATATCCGAATCGGAAATTTTAGCTTTTTAACCTTTTCCCTCCTCGACGTGAGTTTTTGGATCAAACTCGTTATTAGAGCTTTCTGCTTTTTCTGTAAGCCAAGGGACTTGCTCCAAATTTCCGTTTAAAAAGATATACTCCTGCCAAATGAAAACCCGAGTTTTTATCTCTTTCTTTTTGTATAATACGGTAGCAAACCTCCTCAAAAAAACAATATCATAGACCAAACAGGAGATACCTGCAAAACTCAAAAGACATGGTGCTACCCCTGCCGTTATGGTTATCGAGATTTATTTCGGCCGGCGAAATCCCCTCCGAGAACCTACCTCCCAATCCCTTGGAAATATGGCGTAATACATCGATCACATGTGTTTTTACAAAGTCTCTATTGCGCCTTTAGTATCTGGAAATCATACACGGAATCTCGGTTTTTTCGTTACATGTATAGTTGGTCAACTTGCAAAAGGTAGCGTATTAATACTTCTAAAAAACGAATGTGAAACGGGGGTTGGCCAGTTTGAACAAAAGCATATAAGTATTTACCACAATAGGGGAGCAATTCGGGGAAGTTCCTATTTTACGCTTGGGGCAAGCGTGCAACGGTAAGGGTCAGGTTATTTCATCACAGACCCTTAGTTGAACTCTTCCCGCTTCTTGAGCTGAACTTGCCTGTGCTCAACTCGTTGCAGTATTTCAGCATATAGCGGCATCCCAAGTCCAAAACCTCGACGCTAGCTTCCATACTTCAATACCGTTTTTCCCTTGGAATCCCTAGCGGGCATGTCCTGTTACATTCCTGGGCTTACCCCTTTGCATAACGGGGTTTACCCTGTTGCATAACAAGGCCTGTCCCGAGGTTCTTTATCTCCGTTTTTATAAGTACATTAGGTGTCTGTAATTCTGAATAGATTCTGACATGAAACTCAACTCCTTGGATAGGACCAGTTCACAAAACACCTCTTTTACGGTTAAAAGTAACAGCCATCCAAATTTTTTAAAAGTTTGGCACCATCATGAAGAACTGGAACTGGTTTTTATCAAGAAAAGTACGGGAACACGTTTTATTGGTGATAGTATAGAGAAATTCTCTGAAGGGGAAGTGATTTTGATCGGGAAGCAGGTACCTCATCTTTGGCTTAATGACGATGTTTATTTTCAGGAAAACTCTGGATTGTGGGCCGAGGCGATTGGTATACACTTTAAGGAAGATTTTTTAGGTGAAAAATTTCTGGAAATTCCAGAAGCAAAGGCCTTGTCCCGTCTTTTTCTGCAATCTGCCAGAGGTATAAAATTTAGGGAGGTAGATGCATTAGTTCTGAAAAAAATCGAAAATCTTCTCGTGCAAGTAGGATTTCAAAAATTGATTGCACTTTTTGAGGTTTTGGACAGTTTATCCAAACATAAGGATGTCCAATTGCTCTGCAGTGAAGGGTACGTGAATTCGTTCAACACGGGGGCGGATAAAAGTTTGGACAAGTTTTACAGTTATATATTCAAAAATTTCAACAAGGATATTTGCCTAAAAGATGTTGCGGATGTTGCTAATATGAACCCTTCTGCCTTCAGTCGTTTTTTTAAGCGCGTCAACCGTAAAACGTTTACCAGATACCTAAACGAGATACGAATTGGCTATGCCTGTAAACTACTCATGGAACAAAATAATACAATTTCATGGGTGTGTTACGAGGCCGGTTTTAATAATATTTCAAATTTTAATAGACAGTTCAAGACAATCGTCCAAATGTCGCCAAAGGAGTACATTAAGTTGCATTCGTAGTTTAGTTGGTGTAATCAAAGGAGATCCAATCCGCATGTCCCATATTTTGGAATTTGTTGTCGGGATTTTTGAACAAAAGATAAATGGTTGCCTTTTTTAGACTTGATTTTAAAGGGATTTCATAGAATTGCGTTTCTGTTTTTCCGGTTTTGTCCAAAGCTTGTTTGCCCATCAAGGGGCCATCCAGGCTACCTTCCCTAATTTCCAATGTCCCCGAATTAGTATCATCGGAGTTGTAGAACGTAGCGTATTTGAGATACCGTAAATCCTCTAAGGTGACATCATCAAATTTCAAATAGCAACCGTGCACCATTCCTCCCACCACTCTCGAAAAATTTGTGCTCCATGTATTTAACCCCGCGCTAATCCCATTGGCATCCTCGGCCTCCATTTTTTGACTATGGAAAACAAATTGTCCTTGGGTGGTCAACTCGGATTTGGGCTGATTTGGGTTTCCCTTGTCCCTGTAGGAAGCCATGAGCACATAGGTGCCTTCACCTTTTGAGGCCTCATGTTTGTCAAACGTCAAAGTACCCTGTAAGGGTAGGGACTTTTGTGCATCTTCCACCTTAGGCTTTAGGCTAAGGATGTAGTCCACGATCTGGGTTACCTCCTTCACGTTCAATTGCGGATGTGCGGACATGGCCCTTTCGCCCCAGACCCCACTGCCGCCCTTGATGATCTTTTCCACCAGATATCCGGAATCTTCCCCACCGTATCTTTGGGCAATTTCCATATAGCTGGGGCCGTTTACCTTTTCGCCAATGGCATGGCAGGCCTTACAGTCCAAAGTCTCAATGATTTTTTTACCTTCGTGCTCTATATTTCTTTGATGTCCGATGGCCGCCTTTACCATGTCCTTGCCTTCTGGAATATAGTCGAAGGTAACCCTGACATCTTTTGGGTCAATGGAGCTGTCCAAGGTGGTGCCATCCTGTTTGTCCGTCACTAGAACACTATAATCAATTTTTTTCCCGTACCAATAGAGCGAATCGTTTTCGGCAACATGTATGCTCAGGGAGGGGACATCATTGCCCACCATAATCTTGGTGTTGGCCGTATTGGTATTGCCTTCACTATCGGTAACGGCTAGGCGGACATCAAAAACGCCCTCGTTTTCAAAAACAAATACAGGGTTTT
>Ga0306871_1000489_pt1 | contig 15126 bp, 12 predicted proteins | sample AntRauMeHopE1497_FD_190447 | JGI IMG/M metagenome (GOLD analysis project Ga0306871, IMG submission 190447) | Saline lake microbial communities from Rauer Islands, Antarctica - Metagenome Hop E1 #497 (v2) (version 2) | ecosystem: Environmental > Aquatic > Non-marine Saline and Alkaline > Saline ... | reverse complement strand
CTATTCGCTGATTTTCTTTCTGCGGTATCTGCAGGAATAAAATACCGTGATTTTAGTTTTGATACTTTTGATACTTTTGATACAGAGACGCTGAGGCACGGAGGAAGTTAACAGTGACTCAGTGAAAAGTGAGTGCAACCAGTTACTTTCTAATAAAACTTAATCTATAAAGTATAAACGAGCGCCCAACCTTCCTGCTGCAATAGCAATAAATCGTTGGTTTCTGATATTACGCGTAACACGGTTGCCCTGATCGTCTAAGGTGTAGAAATCACCCACACCAGATGTAATCTCATTTACAGACACTAGATCAGAATCTTGATTGCCAGCAATTTCTGAACGACTCATACTTGAAACGGTAACCAATTCACCGCTAGTTTCGTCTTCTTGCATGAAATATACCGAGCCACCAGCCGCAACATAAACATAAAGATCATCTACAAAGACAGAGTTTATTGGACCATTAAAGCCGTCATAAGTACTTTCGCTGTCGTCAGTAAGATCAACAACCGCCAAGCCGTTTTCACCCATCGATAAATACACTATCTGTCCACGAGCAAAGACATCATTCTTGCCAAAACGAGGGGAAATAGGTGCACTCAAAGCAATAGTTCTAAATGTTTGAAGATCATTATTCGACATATCATATACCAAAAGGCTTGCATTGCTCGTCCCATTGTCGCGCAAGGCCACTAACGTACTATTATCTACAGGGTATAATCCTTTAATACCTGTGATGGTGTGTCTGTCTGTAATTTGATCACCAGAATCGTTTAAAAGAAATACGCCCGCCGCCTCATTTTCGTTACCCGTTGAAAGCACCAGCTGTCCATTCATGCGAGTAATATGATTAGCTGACGCACCTGGGGCTACAAAAAATTCATTCCGAGAAATAGATAAAGAATCACCAGCAATAAAACGTCCATCAGGACCTTGCTCAGGGCTTTCCCACTGTAAACGGTGTGCTACAGGGCCTAAACGTGTATCGCCTGCTATAACCATTTCACGAGTAGATTCATTGCCAATACGCCACATGTGAGAGGTGTTCCAATCTACACGATTGTTAGTAAGTTGAAGGTCTACAAATCCACCTGGCGTATCAAAATAATGTACCCCACCTGCATATTCAGATCCACGGGAATGATAAGTAAGTGTCAGATAGTGTCCGTATGAGTTACCGTCTTCATTGTAAATATCGTTACAACTTAGTGGAATAACTGTTCCATTAATATTGACTTCGATAGGACTTAAGGCATAGCGTTCAACCAAGCTAGGGGCACTAAATAACTGCCCATTTGTTGATTTTGACGCGTTTACCGTCATATTAATGGGTCTATTTGTAACAGTTACCATTGGATCGAGTATCGCGCGATCTGTAACAAGTTCTAATTCAATTTCATCTTTGCCGTTGTTTGAGATACTGCAAGCTTGTGAAACAAAAACTAAACTTAAAAGTATAGAGAGATTTAGAAATTTATTCATATTAATATGTACCGATAAAATAATGGTGTAATTTAGCAGAAGGGTCTTATGTATGTGTACTATACATTAAGTAGTAATAAATGAATAGCTGCATGTGTTTAACACTTGTTAAAAGTTTTTACTATATTTTACATTCATTCGCTTTGACTATTTAGAATAGCCTATGCTAATCTTTATAGGGTCATTTTCTTTATTGCAGCAAAAAAGTAGCTAAATAATGAATTCTTAATGAGTTAGTGAACTAAAAGTATCCAATTTACCGTTTTAATAGTGAGAGCATATATTATTTGAAATTAATAACGGAAGCATATTTAATGAGAAATTTTGAGTTTTGGAACCCAACTAAGCTGATTTTTGGGAAAGATCAAATGGAAAAACTGGCTATAGAGATTCCCACAGATGCAAAAGTTTTAATAGTCTATGGTGGCGGTAGTATTAAGAGTAACGGTATTTATGATGCGGTAAAAACCGCATTAAAAAATCATAGCCTCTCTGAATTCGGTGGCGTTGAGGCTAATCCAGAGTTCACTACACTTTGTAAAGCACTTGAGGTCATAAAGGCCGAGAAGATCACCTATTTATTGGCAGTTGGTGGCGGATCAGTTATCGACGGGGTTAAATTCCTAGCTTCAGCAGCACACTATGAAGGCAATGATCCATGGGATATTTTAGCTAAAGGAATGCGCACCGAATTTGGAGAAGCTCTACCCTTTGGTACTGTGCTAACCCTTCCCGCAACTGGTTCAGAAATGAATAGTGGCTCGGTTGTTAGTCGCTCAGAAACCAACGAAAAATTGCCAATGGGTGGACCTGGTCTTTTCCCACAGTTTTCTATTTGTGATCCTTCTGTTGTGGCAAGTATTCCGCCAAGATTTATTGCCAATGGCCTAGTAGATGCCTATACACACGTACTTGAGCAATACTGCACCTTCCCAGCAGATGCGCCACTACAAGACCGTATTTCTGAAGGTATTCTTCAAACCCTGATTGAAACGGCGCCCAAGATTATGAAGTCGCCAGCAGATTATACCGCAGCTTCTAACTTTATGTGGTGCTGTACTATGGCGCTAAACGGATTGATCCAAAAAGGCGTACCAAACGACTGGAGCGTTCACATGATTGCCCATGAATTAACGGCGCATTATGGTATTGATCATGCTAGAACCTTAGCGGTAATTTTACCATCAGCTTATACTCTTCGATTCGACCAAAAGAAGGCCAAGTTAGCCCAATATGCCGAACGTATTTTTGGGATTACTGAAGGCTCAGAAGAAGAAAAAGCTAAAGCAGCTATCACAAAAACGGAAGAATGGTTCCACAGCTTGGGCATACAAACAAAACTAAGTGAATATGTTAGCGAGTATGACGGCTTTGGCCAAAAAGTAGCTGATGCGCTAGTGAAGCACGGCATGCCAAAACTTGGCGAGCACGGTGATGTAACCCCAGATGTTGCTAAAAAAATTGTAGAAATGGCATACTAAGCTAAAAGAAATGACGGGGTTGTGGGAATTGCTAATGCTACTCGGTAATTCGAATGACCTATTCAATGCCATAATTATGAATTTGGATAGGTCGATCGACGGGTACATGGGCGGTTTCTATAGATTTAGCTAGTGCAAATTACAGGCTCTGAGATAATTCTAAAGATTTCTAAAGATATGGACAATTCGAATCACAGGATTGGAATTACGCACTAGCTCGTCTTTACGTGTCCTGAAAGCTTTCGGGACGCAATTAGGCTGGCAGACACGGAATCCATGGAGTTTTCGGAATAACTCCTACCACTACGAATAGGCAACTATTTGCTATAAAAATAATTCTCCGTAGTGGTCAAGTCTTCGTATTGAAGGAATAATGTAATCCTACTCGCGTTATTCCCCAAATTCAATAACATGCGCGCTAACCGTAACGGTAGCTCTAGATACTAAAAATTTCCACTCCACATGGCGTTCTGTGGTGACATTGATCAAAGCTCTTGAACCTTTTAAATCAGCTTTATTTAATAAATCGGCCATGGCCATGTCATTTAGTGCTTTTACCTTAAGTCCACCAAAACCAAAGAAATAACGAACAGAAGCTTCGCCTTGAACACGATCAATGATTTCAAAATTGTCTTCGCTTAGCTCAACCACCGTTTGGGTTGTATTCAAATTCCCTAAAACAGTTGTATTTATACCACAGCCCGTAGTTATAAGTAAAATTAATACGCCTAGTAGAATTAGACGTGATGAGTAGCTCTTATTTTTTGATGTTAACATAATGTTAATAGTTATTTGTGTTTGTATTCAATAGCTGAAGATATTCAGCTTTGATGTTAAGCGCACCTTACGAGTATTACATATTGATGTTTGTTAAGTCTTTAATTAAAGAATAATAGATTCCAAAAAAACTAGTTCTAGATAGAAAACTCCACATTTAACATAAAAGCGCATAAGTTGTCTATAACTATCTGACTACTGCCATTTCATTCTATTAGTAGCTCATTACTTTGGTTGAGTATTCATCTCTCCCAAAAATTTTAGCTACTTAGTTAATAGAATTATGCCAACCCAAAAAACCCTTGCTTCCTTTTTTGTAATAAAACGCGATGGAAGTTACCAACCCTTCGAACACTGGAAAATTGAAGCCGCCATCTCAAAAGGCTTTAGTAGCGTAAATCAGCCAGTACCCAGCAATTTTCTAAACCATCTTTGGCCAAAACTTCTGAGTAAAACCACTTGGTCAGTGGAAGATATTCAAGACAGTATTGAACGACACTTTTTTGACGAGCAACATTTTGATGCCATGCGCTCATTTATGCGATATCGGCATACGCGCAAGCTTCAGCGTCAGCATCAACCTGATATTAACGAACAAACCACCTTCATTGATAGCACCCAAAGTATTGAAGAATACATCGGTGGAAACGACTGGCGCATCAAAGCCAATGCCAATACGGGTTACTCAAATGCAGGTTTGGTGAATAATGTTTCTGGCAAAGTAATAGCTAATTACTGGCTCGATAAGGTTTACTCTGCCGAAGAAGGCTACGCTCACAGAAATGGCGATTATCACATCCACGATCTAGATTGCTTAACAGGCTATTGTGCGGGCTGGAGTTTGCGAGATTTATTAAACCAAGGCTTTAACGGTGTGCGTGGAAGAGTAGAATCTAGAGCGCCCAATCATTTTAAGGAAGCCTTAGGGCAAATGGCCAATTTTTTGGGAATTTTACAAAGTGAATGGGCTGGAGCACAAGCCTTTAGCTCATTCGATACCTATTTGGCGCCCTATGTATTTAAAGATCAGCTAAGCTATGGCGAAGTCTATAAAGCCGTTCGTTCTTTTGTTTACAATTTGAACGTCCCAGCCAGATGGGGACAATCGCCTTTCACCAATATTACCCTAGATTGGGTAGTACCAGACGATCTAAAAAGCTCGTTCCCTTCCCGCAATGAAAAGCATTTATTCAATAGTATTACGGATGAAAATTTACTTCAAGAAGCTCAAAAAAGAGGCGTTGAAGCACTTGAAGATTTGCAATTTTCGCATTTCGAGAAAGAGATGCAGCTTATAAATAAAGCCTATTTAACCGTGATGACCGAAGGCGACGCTAAAGGGCAGCCCTTTACCTTCCCCATTCCCACCGTTAATATTACCGAAGCCTTTGATTGGTACGGACCCAATACCGACATCCTATTTGAAAACACTGCGAAAATCGGCTCTGCGTACTTCCAAAATTTTATAGGAAGTCAGTATTTGATAAATGAACAGGGCGAGAAAGTGATAAATGAAGCAGCTTATAAACCCAATGCCGTTCGTTCTATGTGCTGCCGTTTACAACTCGATTTGCGGGAATTACTAAAACGTGGAAATGGCTTATTTGGCAGCGCAGAAATGACGGGAAGTATTGGCGTAGTTACCATAAATATGGCCCGTTTAGGCTATATTTTTAAGGGAAATGAAGCTGAGCTCATTCAACGACTATCACATTTAATGGATTTAGGTTATCAGACTTTAGAGAAAAAAAGGGTCTTTATTCAGGAAATGTTTGAGCGTGGTTTGTACCCATATACCGCTAGATATCTAAAGCATTTTCGGAATCATTTTTCTACCATTGGCGTGAACGGAATGAATGAAATGATCAGGAATTTTTTCGGTGATACCGAAAATATTTCTACTGATGGTGGACGTGATTTTTCGCTTCGATTACTAGATTTTATCCGTGCAAAAATGACTGAATACCAAGAAAAAAGTGGAAATCTTTACAACCTAGAAGCAACCCCAGCTGAAGGGACTACCTACCGTTTTGCTCGGGAAGACGCCAAACGCTATCCCGAAATCCTCCAAGCCGGATTTGACGAACATATTTACTACACCAATAGCTCGCAACTTCCCGCCCATTTTACTGAAGATCTTTTTGAAGCTCTTGAGCTCCAAGACGAACTGCAATGCAAATATACGGGTGGAACGGTCTTGCATCTATATATGCGTGAGCGAATTCCCAATGCCGAAGCCTGCCGTAAATTGGTTAAATCTGTGATCACCAACCATAGGTTGCCCTATGTTACGATTACGCCAGTTTTTAGTATTTGCCCAGTTCATGGTTATCTACATGGCGAGCAAGAATATTGCCACAAATGCGACCAAGAACATGAAACTAATAAGTCAAAAATCACGACAGAAGTAGAGCGAACTAAGTGCCTAGTTTATACAAGAGTTATGGGCTATCATCGTCCGGTTGAGAGTTTCAATATTGGGAAGAAGGGCGAACACAAAGAACGTGCGCACTTTCAATTCGAGCAATCTGAGGTACGATTATGTGAAGAAAACCTTCCCGAAAATGCATAAACCTATTTATGACATTACCCCTCTCACACTATTAGATTTTCCACAAAAAATAGCCTGCATAATTTGGTTTGCAGGCTGTAATATGCGCTGTCCATATTGCTATAATGTTGATATTGTGGAAGGAAGAGGGGTCAAAACTGTGGACGAAATTTCCCATTTCTTGCAAAAAAGAGCTGGGAAATTAGATGCTGTAGTTTTTAGTGGCGGGGAATGTACGCTACATCCAAAGGCACTAAAGGAATTGGCGTTTCTTGCTAAAAACCATAATTATGCTGTAAAAATTGATACCAATGGCTCAAATCCTGATCTAATAGCTGAGTTTATTGAAGAAGGTTTAGTTGATTATATAGCACTTGATTTTAAAGGCTCCAAATACCAAATGGCAGAAATTACGCAACTTAAAACAGCTTTTTCTCAATTTGAAAAGACCTTCGATTTATTGCAGAAATCAGCTGTAGACTTTGAAATTAGAACTACGGTTCATTCAGCTTTATTTTCTAAAAATTTGCTGCAAGAAATGGGGAAATACTTACAAAAAAAGAACTATAGAAATAACTGGTACTGGCAAGAATTTGTAGATGCACCAAAAACCCTTGGGGAAATTGGCGCTTCAAAAAAAGGCTATATAAACGAGCTTTATTCATTAGTAAAAGCACATGAATTTGGATATTCAAAAATTGAGCTTAGAAATTAATCTATTCTCAAAGAATTGACAGCTTCAAAGTTCATTCCATTTTTGTGCCACATTACTATCATTATTGCCGTTTTCCTGTCTTTTTCTTTATCAAAGCTTGCGCTTAGAAATACATCTTGACTTAGATTCATATCAATTTTCTTTCCAAAATGACTATCTGCCGACTTTGTTAAAACATTATTATGAGCCACAACTTTTCCATTCATGCCTTTTTGGGGGTACATAAGCCCATCTCGTAGCAAATAGCAAGCTAAATAATAGTCCTTATCTTTCAAGGTTTCGCTGTAAAAACGAGCGCCATATACTACCACAACTTTTTCACCAATGGTTAATACTTCAGCATCAATGGCGGGTACATTTGCGTTCTGAAACCAGGTGTTTACCAATACATCCGTATTTCTGAATGTCATGGTGCTATCTAAGAAACCTTCTGATGTTAAGGTAGTTGCCTGTTCATTATTGATCCAAAATTGAGGCGTAAATCTACGACCTGGTCTATTTTCACTAAAGGTTCTTGTCAGTTCATTTTCCATTGGGTCATTGAAGCGGATGTGTACTTCTAAATGATTTAATTTACCAACGTGAATAGCGCGCAAGATTTCACTATTTGGCTTTCCCCAGCTGCCACAACCCGGACAACCTGTGCTAGTGTATTCTATGAGTAAAGGTGTTACGGCTTTATCGAATAATAAATCTGCTTTTTGCCCAAAACTTACGGAGGCAAATAACGAGGACAAGCAAAGACTTAGAATAGCTAGGAATTTCATACGGCAATTATTCTTTATAAAAATCAATTAATGAATACGGCTTAGAATTTAGCAAATATCAATGTACAAGCTAAAATTATAATTAGTCTAGAAAATAGCATTGGATTCGCAGAAGAGCATAATTTTTTTTCGCTCACTTCCCCAACGATAATCGCCAATAATGCCGCTTTGCCGAAGCACTCTGTGGCATGGAACTAGCCATGAAATGGCATTACTTCCCACTGCTGTGCCCACTGCTCTTGATGCTTTATCATTCCCAATTTGTTGGGCAATTTGGCCATAACTGCTAAACTGCTTTTCGGGAACGGCCAACAATGCTTGCCAGACTTTCAGCTGAAAAGGCGTGCCACGCAAATGCAAATAAAGCGATTCTTTGGTTTTTGCACGCTTACTCACAAATACTGCTTGGACCCATTTGTGAACAATTCCATCTGTTTTTTCAAAAGTAGCTAAAGGAAGTTCAGATTTTACTTGATCTACTGCTTCTTGCTCATTTTCAAGAAAAAAAAGATGAGTTAAACCATATTTAGACTCAACAAACAGAGCTGAACCAAAAGGTGTTTGTCCATAATCATAGTTTAAGCTGAGTCCTTTCCCCTTTTTCTGCAATGTTGATGGCGTAATAGCCTCGGCTTTAACCAATAACTCATAGGTTCTAGAATTGCTTTGTAAGCCAAGCTCATCGGCTTCACTCCATAGATCTTGCCCGTTTTTGACCGCAGTTTTCAGCAAATTCGCTCGTAAAAACTGCTGGAATTGCTTTGGACTTAGCCCAACATATTCACTAAAAATACGCTGTAGATAAGACGGACTCATACCCGCCATGCTAGCCAACTCATCAAGTGAAAGCTTCTGATAAACCGAACTACTAATATGCTTCAGAAGCTTTTCAATAGTGTAATAATGCGCCCAATGAGCGACATCCCCAAATTGGGGTTTGGCAGAATTTACTCCATCTTCAAAAATAGCCGTCGTTTTTTTCTCTTCCATTTCCAAAACCCTTAGTTGATTAAGTAAATGTCAATTTTAGGCATTTAGCTCATAAACCCAACCCGTTTCTTGCTATTAATAACCTCCCGCGGATTACGCTGAACAATGCTGATGTCTCATACGGTTATGAGTTATCAACTTTCAAAATCATTAATTTGTTTATTTAGTAAAGGTCAACACTTACCACCCATCGCTCAACACCTCAAACCTGAACGAACGAACGAAGTGAGTGAAACCTATAACCTAAGCGAAGCGCCACCCTCTAAAACTCCTTCACTGCGTCAACAAAAGCCCTCGCATGATCAACGGGTATATTAGGATGAATTCCATGCCCTAAATTCACAATATATTTATCCTTACCAAAACGGCGAATCATAGCCTTAACCATTTTCTTTAGTTCAGGGATAGGCGTGTGCAACCTAGATGGATCGAAATTTCCCTGCAGCGTAATTTCATTGCGTGTTTTTTCACGAGCGTATTCAGGCGTAATATCCCAACCTAAACCAAGGGCAGAAGCCTTGCTCTTAAAAGCCAACCGCTCAAGCGCGTACCAAGCACCCTTTGCAAAAAGAATATGCGGCGTATTTGCATCAGCAATAGCGTCAGAAATTTGAAGCAAATACGGTAAAGCCCATTCGTTAAAATCTTCAGGCGAAAGTAAACCAGCCCATGAATCAAACACTTGAAGCGCCTGCGCGCCCGCTTTAATCTGTGCTAGTAAATAGGTAATAGTTGCGTCGGTAATTTGCTGCATTAAATGCTTAGCAGCCTCAGGATGTTTGTAGCAGAAAGCCTTTGCTCTAGCATAATCTTTAGAGCCTTCCCCTTGTACTAAATAACAAAAAATGGTCCATGGTGCGCCAGCAAAACCAATAAGAGGTACTCGGCCGTTAAGCTCTGTACGCGTTAAGGTTATTGCCTTCATCACATAATCTAATTTAGCAGCAATATCCTCGGCTTTAACAGCCAAAGCTTGAGCCGCAGAATCAATTTTACCTGGTAAGTATGGCCCTTTTCCCTTGATCATTTGCACTTCAAAACCTAGTGCTTGGGGAATCACCAAAATATCTGAGAATAGAATAGCGGCGTCAGATCCAATGATATCTATCGGTTGAATGGTAATTTCGCAGGCTAATTCTGGCGTTTCGCAACGAGTAAAAAAATCGTATTTATTAGATATTACCATGTATTCTGGCAAGTAGCGCCCCGCTTGGCGCATCATCCAAACGGGTGGACGTTCAACAGTTTCGCCCTTTAGGGCACGTAGCAATAAGTCGTTCTGAAGAGGCGCAAAATTTGCCATAACATGAAATGATTAAAAGAAATGTTGATAAAATTGGTTGAATACAAAAATTAGTATTCAAAAAAAAGATTGGAATGAGCAAGGAAATAGATTTAGCCGCTAAAACATAAGGATTTATTATAATTAGCAATTAATTGAACAAGTCGCTCAAAATTGTATTCATTCCCGCCCAAAGCAATACCATCTTGTACATATTCGGCAACCGCAACCGCAGTTGTTGGGCCAATGCTAAAGACGTAATTCAAGGGCTTACTAAAACCGCCATTAGTTGCAAAAGACTCAACGGCTGTTGGACTCATAAAAGCAACAGAGTTAAAAGCAACAGAGTTATAAGCTAATTGTGTTAAATCGGCTTTCAACAAATGGGTATGATAGACTAATGCGCGTTTAACGGTTAAGCCTGCTTCGTTAAGTCTAATTGGCAAGGTATCAAGTGCTTTATCGCCGTGGAAATGAATAACCGGCCGCTTATTTCTGCTAGCTTGCTCAATTAAGAAATCAGAAAGCCCATTAGCATCGTGAATTTTAGGTTTATAGGCTAAAATTCGTGCATTAAATAAGGTATTCCGTGTTTTTAGGCCCACTGCAAAATAGGATGCTCGTAATCGGTATTCTGGATAATGCTGTAAAAATTGAATCAATGCAGTTGCTCCGTTTTGACTGGTAACAACAACATTGGGTTTCTCTAAGCCTTCATATAAAGGCGGAATGTGAGAAAAATCAGCAACAATTTCCGTGCTAATCATAGGCTCACAAAGCCATTGTAGGCCTGTATCTGCTAGAATAGCCTGATAACTCGATGGTAAATCTCTAGTAAATAAGATGGGTTCAAGAGGTCTTACCACGTCTGCCACCTTTACTATTTCTGTTGAATAAACTTCATTAACTCAGCAGCGCCTTCGTCAAGCAATTCTCTAGCGGCAATTCTACCCGCATCAATAGCTTCATGCTCTTTAATTCTTTGAGAAACGCTGAAATGTTTTTTTCCCAATAAATCCATAACTACCGCTTCAAAAACAATATCTATGTCGCCATCTTTTTCATTGTCTTCATAACGAGCATAAGCGCCAAGTGGTGCGCTGCAACCGGCTTCCATTTCGTTCAAAAACTGACGTTCAATATCGGTACAAATCGCTGTCTCTTTATGGTTTAACGCGGCTAATTGCTCACGTAGCGCATGGTTTTCTTCATGGCACATAACCGCTAAGGCACCTTGAGCTGGCGCAGGAATCATCCAATCTAAATAGGCAGAGATATTCGCATTAAGGCCAATGCGCTTTAGGCCTGCGGCAGCAAAAATACAGCCATTCCAGTGGGTATTAGCTGAAGTTTTTGCCAAGCGGGTGTTCACATTTCCCCGAATATCTTCAATGCTTGAATTGGGGTATTTTGCCATCCATTGGGCACGTCGGCGGTTACTTCCTGTAGCAATAACCAGTGTAGCGCCAGCATCTTCAATCCAGTCTGTACCTCTAGGCGCAACCAAAACATCTCTCGGATCTTCGCGCTCGCTAATGGCGGCTACCACCAAGGGTAAAGGCTGCTCTGTGGGTAGATCTTTGTATGAATGCACCGCTAAATCAATACGCCCATCTAATAATGCATGATCTAAAGCTTTAGTGAAAATACCCTTCCCACCAAGTTCAGACAAAGGCGTTTTTAGGTCAATATCTCCGGCCGATTTAATCAAAACCAACTCCGTTTCAATGCCTATTTCAGCCAAATCTGCTTGAATTTTTTTTGCCTGCCAAAGAGCTAGCTCGCTATCACGGGTTCCAATTTTCAACATAGCTTTATCGGGAATTCCCATCAAATGATTACGTTTTCTTCATTTAACTTGAACATATCTTGTACTACCGAATGGATATTTTGGTCGTGCGTATTGTCTTTGAGATGCTCAATAGAGTACGCGGCAATTTTACTAATTATGCGTTTAGTAACCAGTCGCAAAATATCCATTTCTTCTTCACTAGCTTTATTGCGCACTTTTTCTAGCTCGCTAACCCTAATACCATCTAATTTCTGTGTTAGGGCTTTTATTGTGGGAACAACCGCCTGTTCTGCAATCCAAAATTTGAGTTCCTGAGTACTCTCTTTTATGATTTTTTTTGCAGCGGGAATACTGTCTGCGCGTAATTTATACGCCTCATCTGTTACCTCACAAAGCATATCCATATTAGCTACGTCTACAAAATCGTAGGCGTCAATGGCTGGATCTACATTTCTAGGCACCGACATATCCATAAAAATTGTGAGTTGGCCCTTAGCTTTAGCAAGCTCAACCTCTTTTGGGCCAATCACGTACTCATCGGCACCGGTTGTAACAATTACTAGATCAGAAAAGGCTATTTCTTCGGCTAAATGAGAAAATGGAGCATGTTTAATGCCGTGTCTTTTGGCAAATTCAGCCGCTTTTTCTTCTGTTCGGTTTATTATAGCCACATTTTTACAACCTAAATTCAATAAGTTGCTACATGTAACAGAGCCAATTTTTCCCAAACCAACCAATAAAATATTGCGGTTTTCTAGGGTATTTAAGCGTTTTTTTGCCCACTGAATGGCCGCGTATGATGTGGTTGCAGCACCTTGACCTAAAGCAGTTTCCGTGCGGACGCGCTTATGGGTCATGAATAATAATTGCAGAAACTTCTGAATTTCTTTATCTAGCGTATTTTCTTCTCTAGCAATGGCAACAGCGTCTTTAATTTGCTTTACAATCTGTAAATCCCCTAAAATTTGGGAATCTAAGCCTACTGCTACTTCCATCATGTGCTGAATAGCCTCTTCGCCTTCGTGCACAAATCCCACGTCTAAGAAATCTTTTTTGGTTCCCTTAGAATGGTTCAACAGTAAACGAAGCAGATGTTCAAAATCTGCGCCATACCCAAAAAGCTCTGTTCTATTACAAGTAGAGTAAATAAACAGATTCTTAACCCCTTGTGAAGCAGCAGCTTGTAAAAATACTCGTTGCTTATCTTCGTTGGTAATACTAAAGCGTTCGCGTACCTCTACCTCGGCTTTCCAGTGGTTTACACCCATGCAAATAAATTGAGACAGGTCGATGGTTGTTTGCATACTAAACAATTTCTAAGCTAACAATTTTGCTGTTTTTAGGCTTCAATTTCTGCTGATTTACTGTGGGAAGTGTGAACTCCCAAGCCAGCCAAACGCTTTAAACTCTCATCGGCAAGTGCAGCAATAAAATCTGGGTGATCATTCAATCCCTCAGTTACCGCAATATTTTCAGGATGGTATTCTTCCACATCTTCTAGCAGTTCTACACCCAATTCGTAGAGCGTCTCAATATGATCTGTTACAAAAGCTACAGGCACCATTAACAGGTTTTTTACCCCGTATTTAAGTAATCTAATTACCAAATCTTCGGTATTTGGTTGGGTCCATTTTAGTGGACCTACCCTAGACTGAAAGCTCAACCAATTGCTCTCTTTATGCTCTCTAATTGCCATTATGGCTTCGCGAGTTTCTTGAATTTCTGCTGAATAGGGGTCGCCTTTTTCTACTTCCAAGACCGGCGTGCCATGTGCGCTAAAGATAATGTGCGTTTTCATGCGCTGATCTTCTGGCATTTTTGCCAATGCTTGATCAATTCTGCTGTTTATTGATTTCAGGAAAAAAGGATTCAAATGGTAATTTTTAATAGGAAGCTCAACCTTCCAAGGGGCTCCTTTTTCGCCATAACGCTTTTGCTTAATGTCTTCCCAATCGCGGAAACTACTACCAGTTGTGGTGTAAGAAAACTGGGGGTATAGGGGAAGTAGAACCACGGTATCAATACCATCTTCTTCCATATCTTGCATAATTTGATCGGCAAATGGCAACCAATAACGCATGCAAGTGTACACTTTCACTTCATGATCTGGCAATACCGATTTCATGTGCTTTTCTAAAGCTCGGCGTTGCATTTCTGTAAACGGATTAATTGGCGAGCAGCACTCAGAAATAATTTTTTGCTGGCGATTGGTACAATGCTTATTGCCACCACAACCTTTTGGGCAGCCGTTAATATGCTTGTAATCTTTAGCAACATCTGGTGCGCGCCTCTTTGAAATAAGGCGTGCCAAGGCTCTTTGAGGTGCGCCATCTCCGGCTCTAAGTATCTTTTGAGCAAAGCTATCCCCAAAATTGATGATGTCTTCATCGTTAAACAAATTGTACAAGAATGGTTGAACCGCCTCTTCGTAGGTTGGTCCACCCAAATTCATTAAAACAATACCAATTTTCTTAGGCTGCATAGCGCATTCAATTATGTTATTTTTATATGCTAATTAACCAACCAACTGTGAAATGACTGTGAAGAAGTGCGTTTATTTGGTTATTTAGATTCTGTATTAATAGCAGCGATTTCCCAATGACCCAGTGAGCCAGTGTTCCAGTGAGCCAGTGTTCCAGTGATCTAGTAGATAGCAAATAACTAAACACCATGTTGTACAGGCAAATATAGTTTACCGTTTACCACTCATCGCTCATCGTTCAAAGTGTAAGGAAGTAAAGTGTACACCTAACCAAAACAAATAGCACAATTATTTTATGCAACATTGTTGCATTTATTGAGATTTATGTATATTTGCAACAATGTTGCATAAAATAACTCAAATAACATGATTGAAATAAAAAACGCTAGTAAAGCATTTAAAGGTAATTATGCTGTTCAGAACTTGAATATTACCGTTGATAAAGGTCAAATTATTGGTTTATTAGGTGCAAATGGCGCGGGTAAATCTACTACCATCAATATGCTTTTAGGGTTTTTTAAACCCGACTCTGGCCAGGTATTAATTAATGGTATTGACGTTTCATCAAATGCAATAGAAACCCGCAAATTGATTGGTTTTATCCCTGAAAATGTAAACCTATACCCCTATTTATCAGGTTTAGAAAATTTAGACTATTTTTGTCGTTTAGCAGGTTTAAAGTATTCCCCGAATGAATTAATTGACTTTCTAAATGACTGTGGTTTGCAAAGCAATGCGCACAAAAAACGAGTTTCAAATTATTCTAAAGGCATGCGTCAAAAAGTAGGAATAGCCATAGCCTATGCA